>Ga0194112_10001107_pt1 | contig 39490 bp, 25 predicted proteins | sample TA2MahC400mmetaG_FD_146191 | JGI IMG/M metagenome (GOLD analysis project Ga0194112, IMG submission 146191) | Freshwater microbial communities from Lake Tanganyika, Tanzania - TA2015016 Mahale Deep Cast 400m | ecosystem: Environmental > Aquatic > Freshwater > Lake | place: Tanzania: Lake... | reverse complement strand
TGCGCTGCTCTCCGGCCGCTCGCGAGTGGTACGTGTAACCCGTCGCGGTTCGCATGTAGACCGACCGCCCCGTCGCCAGGTCCTTCAGGACGGGCCGGAGGTCGTTCGGGACCGTCGTCAGGTCGGGCCACGACAACTCGACATCCGCGTCTGCCTGGGCGCACTCAACCGTGACCTGCCACTCCGCCTTGGCGCCGAGCGTCTTCCGCAGGTCCGTCGCCAGTCGCTCCGTGCCGCCGCCCGCCAGGTAGAGATCGACGCCTCCGGCTACCGGCGGCGGGCTCACGATCCGGCCAATCGCGGGGGCCGCCGACGTTACGCCAATGAAGTTGTCGGTATCCAGCGCCTTCGCGGTCTTGGCGATGAGCCGAATCTGCCAGCCGTCGAGCTTGGCGGGGCTGGCCGCCGGGGCCTCGGCGGGAACGACCACGTTCTTTGCGAACACGAGCTTCGCACCGGCCTGCAGGGCATGGACCCACACCCCCTCGCGCTGCGGGAGCGCAGTATCCGCGCCGGGAAGCGTGGCCGATACGAGCCGGTAGCTGCGCTGGAACGCATCATAGCGCCACCCGTACTTCCTCACCAGTCCTTGGTTTGACGCCACAATCGCGGTGTCGGTTCCGAACGAGTCGCGCACCGTGATTCCCTCGAAGGGGTACTCGGCGTCGTACGGGCAGCCGATCTGGTTCCATCCCTGCCCGAGCGCCACTTCGGTCTCATCCTCGTCCACCAGTCGCCCTCCCACACCGATGAAGCTCGGGAGGTCACGGTTCAGCCAGAACGCTCGGCCCGGGACGATCGTCAGATAGGGGTCGTCGGGATTCTGCGCGACCGTGTGGTACGACTGGCTCAGCGAGTCGTAGCGCGCGAACTGCGCAGTCGTCGCATCCGTGAACCCGAACACGGAGACCGGGCTCGGGTCGATCGGCTCGGCGGGCACGGTGATCATGCGCAGGCCGTAGCTGAACGTGATGGACAGGTTCGGCGCGCACTGCGCGGGGCCGGTGGGTGTCACGGTCGTGACCGCGTTGCCGACCTCATCGAGCGCCGTCACCGCATACCAGTAGTCGGTCTGGTCGAGCGGCTGGGCCTCGGGGTCGGTCGGGTCGGCGTTGGGGTCCGTGGCCTTGTCCACGTAGTTGCGCGTGCTCGGGCTGAGGCCCTCGGCGACCAACTCGACGTCGTCCTCGGTCACGGACGTAAACTCGGCGAGACTGCGGTACACCTTGAATTGCTGCAGATCGGCCGAGCCGGTGTAGCCTACCCAGCTCAGCGTGATCGACCGCCCGTTGTCGGCCTGGGTGTCCTGGGCCAGGAGATTCGCGATGGCCGGTGGTGAGGAGTCGTCCCGCGGCGAGGCGGCCGCGCTTACGGTCGAGTCCGCAGAGAAGGAGCTGTCGAACGTGCGCACGTAGTAGTAGTAGTTCTGCCCATCCACCAGGTCCAGCTTGGGGTCGGCGTGAGGGTTAGCGTCGATGTACCCGGACTTCCCCGCCGGGAGGGCCGTGCGATCGGCGACCCTGACGAAGGTTGACGTCGTCGGGTCGGGCTGGGTCCCACGCCATAGCTCGTAGCCGACCACATCGCCTCGCCCCGCGCCGTCATCGGGCGACTTGCGCCAGGTAATCGTGCAGCTGCCTCCCTCGTCGTTCGCCGTGTCGAAGGCGTTGACCGTCGTAGCCGGCCTAGGTGGCGCGTCGAAGTTGACGGCTTCGGCCGCGTCGATGCGGCCCGTCCCGAGCTTGCCGGCATACATCGGGTTCAGGGCATCGATGTTGACCGCAGTGTCCCGGATCTGGTCGATGATGGCCTGCGGCTTGTCCTTGCCAATCTCCGAGACAACCAGCCCCGCCAGCCCCACCACGTGGGGGCAAGCCATCGAGGTCCCCGCCCACGATTCGTAGATTCCGCCTGGCACGGTACTGAGGATGTTGATGCCCGGCGCACAGACGTCCACGAACTTGTAGGCGCCTCCGTAGTTGGAGAAGTCCGTCTTCAGGTCGTTCTCGTCACTGGCCGAGACCCCGATGACCTTGTTGTCAACGCCGGCGATCCCGTCGTTACAGACCGGGGAATCCCACGTGTTCGGGTCGAGGGTGAACTCCCAGGCCGAGTTGCCGGTCGCGGCACAGAGCACCACGCCATTGCCGTACGCATACCCCAGCGGCGTGTCGTATCCCGGGTCGAACATCCCGCCATAGGACATGTTGGCGACATCGGCGCCGTTGTCCGCAGCATACGTGATGGCCTCATATGAGGCGCTCGTCGGCAGCCCCGCCGCGTTCCCGATCCGCAGGAGCATGAGCTTGCAGGTCCACGTCACGCCCACAACGCCGGTGGCGTTGTTCGCCGTGGCCCCGACCGTGCCCGCGACGTGGGTCCCGTGGGGCTCTGGGAAGCCGGAGGCGTCGGCAGGACCCGGGTCATTGTCGTTGTCGAGGAAGTCCCACCCGCGCACGTCGTCCACGTACCCGTTATTGTCATTGTCGATGCCGTCGCCGGCAGTCTCGCCCGCGTTGATCCACTCCCGCCCGGTGAGGTCTGGGTGCGTGTAGTCCGTCCCGGAGTCGATGACGGCGCAGACCACGGTGGGACTGCCCGTCTGGGTATCCCAAGCGGCGTCCGCGCCGATCTTCTGCATGCCCCACAGCTGGCCCCACATGGGGTCGTTGGGGATGATCTGCGGCCGGTCGCGGACCGCAAGAGGCAGGCTGCGCACGCCCGCATACTGCTCGAGGATGTCCGGACCGGCCCTGGCCACGAGGCTGCTGGCCGAGTACCGCTCCACCCCCCTCGCCACCGACTGCCCGGGCGGCAGCTCGACGACCCAGGCCAGGGCGTGGCAGATGGGCCGTGCCGAGACCGCGCCCGCCTGATGGAACAGGGCCCGCATCTGGGTCGCCGTGGCACCCGCTCTCGTCACCACGATCACGCGCCCGTCCACGGCCTGCGCCGTACGCCCCGACGCAGGATCGCGGACAGTGATGATCGTGAACTTCGCCGATGCCGATGTGGAGAGCAACGCGAGAAGGGCAGCCGCGACCACGGCCGCCGGCAAGTACCGCAGCGACCTGCCGACCAATCGACTCCGATACATGGCCGTCATCCTCCGAGCCGGTGAGATTGCACCGTACGCCAAGTACTGATTGCGGGCATTATCCGCTTTCGAGGTGCAAGTGTCAACGCACCCCAACAGCCCCCGAACCGCGGGCCCTCGGCGTCGGAACCTACTGTTCGCCACCCGCCGCAGAACACCTTCTTCCTCGCTCCTGCGGCAGGCAGTGACCGTACGCACAGCGAACCGGGCCATCGACTCTCGCCATCCTTCGCAGACGGGAGCCCCTCCGGAATGCGCATCTTCCCCCGAGCCGCCGCTCTGGCAGTCCTGTGGGCGCTATGCGTGCCCAAGCCGTCGCCGGCCTCTTCGCAGGTGCATCTTGCCGGCGGCACGCTGACCTTCGAGGACGGAGTTCTGGTCGCGGTAACCAACCGGCTGACTGGAGAGACGTACACGGCACCCGCAGGCGCTGGGCTGGACAGCGGCCTGCTTCACGACGGCAGCCAGGCCGACTGGACCGCCGCTGCGGCGGAACGCTCAGAAGACGGAGCGCGCTCCAGCACGACGTGGGCGGACGGGGCCGCCCTTGCCACGACCGTCACGGCGGATGCCGCGGGTGACGCGGTGATCCACCAGGAGGGCACGGCCCCCTCCGGCCTCCACGGCTGTCAGTGGGCCATTCGTGGCTTGAGCGACGAAGTCGTCAGTCTGATCGTCCCGGCCTGGTCAGGCGTCCGCCTCGGGAACGGCTCGCCGGTCGCCGACACCGTGCTGGACTGGCCGACGGGCTGGGAGGCGCAGATGGTGATCGTCCAGGGCCGCCGGGGCGGCTTCTGGGTCCGCGCCGACGACCCCGACGACCGCTTCAAGGGCCTCGCGATCCGCCACCATCGGGGCCGCTTCGACCTCGCCTTCCGCACCTACAATGAGGGCCCGCCCTCGCAGCACACCTCCATCGAGTCAGTCACCTGGCGACTCGCCTTCTACGAGGGCGACTGGCGGGTACCTGCGCGTCGCTACCGGGAATGGATGACCCAGACGTTCCGCACCCCCTCGCTGGCAGAGCGCCACCCGCCGTGGGCAAGCGGCATCCGCTCCGTCGTCATCCTGGGCGCAGACCGCGATCCCTCGCAGCGGGAGGAGGTCCGCGCGACGCTCAAAGAGCTTGCGGAGTGGGTCACCCCGAGCAAGTGCCTGCTGTACGTCCCCAACTGGCGCCGCGACACCTACGACATCAACTACCCCGACTACACCAGCTACGAGGGCTTCGCCGACCTGGTGGCGTTCGCTCACGAGCTGGGCTACCGCGTGATGCCGCACACGTGTTACTACGGCGTGAATCTGGAGAACCCCGCCTACGAGGAGCTGAAGCCCTACCACATGCGCGACGCCCTCACCGGGGCGCTACACACCTACGAGTGGCCCTGGGCCGAACCCGTGCCCCACATCGCGATGATCCACCCGGGCGCGCAAGCCTGGCGCAACCTGTATGTCCGCAAGTGCCGAGAGATCGTGGAGCGCTACGGCGCCGACGCGCTGCACCTCGACGTGACGCTGGCGATGCCCAACGTCACCGAACGCGCCGACGGGCTGAACACGGTCCAGGGCAACGTGGCCTTCCATCGCGACCTGCGCGGTTCACTGCCGGAGGTCGCCCTCGGCGGCGAAGGCCTCAACGAAGTCTCGTGCCGCCACGAGTGCTTCGCCCAGACACACGGTTCGCTGGCCATGACACGCCCGCCGGGCCAGCCGGGCCTCGCGCTCGACCTGGCGGGCGCGGACTGCAGCCATCCCATCTCAGCGTATCTTCTCGGGCCGCACACGCGGTGGTACGGTTACCTCGGCTACCCCGCCCCCGCGCCGTCCGACCTGTACCGGGGCTGGACGCGCGCCTACGAAAGCTGGGGCGTCCTGCCCACGCTGTCTCACCCGACCGCGGAACGGCTTGCGGACCCGGGCCCGGACTTGCGCGTGCGGCTGGAAGAGATGCGCCTCATCGACCACTTCGATCTCCAGCCGGACTTCGACGCGGAGGCCTCCCCCGAGACGAAGTGCGTGTGGACTGGACCCTCCGGCGCGCGCCTCGTCTGCGAAGAGGACGGCTTCGGAGGCTCGTACGCATGGTTCCGGGACGCCTCCGGGGAAGGCCGCACGCTCTACCGCTACGTCCGCGGCAGAACCTCCGTCCGCGCCGCCGGGCACATCGACGGCTGGCCCGCGTACGACGAGTCGGGTATCTACGGTCTCGATCCTGACCGCCTCCACCTCTGCGAGCCGGGCGCGCCCGAGCCCGGCCGCCCGCACCTCCTCCGCCTGCCGGAGGACGTCATCCTGCGCAGTTTCCGTTGCACGGACCGCTTCCTGTTGGCGGACTTCGCGCTCCGCCAGCGGGTACTCGACCTGACCCAGCGCGTGTCGGACGCCGCCATCGGCATCACGGTCCGGGGCGAGGACAAGCCCCTGGGCAACCGTGCGCAGCTCACCGGGGGCTACGCGACCGTCGGCGACAAGCCCCTGCAGGGCTTCTCGGTTCACCCCCCGTGGGACCCGGAGCCCGGCGTCATCGGCCAGGTGTTCGCCGAGTGGGCCCTGCCCGTCCCCGAGGGCCAGAGCCGACTGGAGTTCGCCATCGGTCTGCGCGACGGTGCCGAGCAGTCCGAGGGCGTCACCTTCCTCGTGCATGCGGACGGGCGCGAGGTCTTCCGCCAGGACTGGAAGCGCTGCGAGTGGCAGCCCTGCTCCGTGGACCTCTCGGACCTCGCCGGGCGGATCGTGAAGCTGCGCCTGTCCGTGGACAAGGGCCCCGAGGGCCGGGGAAGCTACGCCTGGGCGGCGTGGGGAGAGCCGAGGCTGGTCTCCGACGCGGGGGCGCTGGAGTTCCCGCTCGAGGTGCTGACACCGCGCGAGGTGCCCGCGTCCCTCCGCCCTGCCGGCTGCACTCGCGTTGGCGGCCAGGGCGCGCTGACACGCTACCGACTGCAGGCCACCGCGCCCGGCCCGCTCTGCCTCCTGTTCGCGGAGCCGCAGGCCGCCTCGCTGCCGCTTGATCTGCTGGGCGCGGAGTTCGACTGGAGCCCCCTCGTTGGCGGCGTGCCGCTGCCGAAGCAGAACCGCCCTATCTACCTCGGCGCCTCGCAAGGGACAGGCAGGTGCGCTGGGGTCGAAAGGCCCGCTCTGGCCGTCCACCCGCCGATCGGCGGGGAGACGGTCGTTGACTACCTGCTCACCTTGCCCCGCGATCCCGCCGTCCTGACGACCTCAGCCGGCATCCAGGACGGGGCGGATCGAAGCAACGGCATCGACTTCGCGGTCGCCGTCAACGGGGAGGTCCTGCACCGGCAACCGGTCGAACGTGCCGACGGCTGGCACCCGTTGGGGGTCGACCTCAGTCGCTGGGCCGGGCAGACCATCGTCCTGAGCCTGATCGCCGACGCCCGCGACGACGCAACCTGCGACTGGGCACGCTGGGCGGAGCCCGTCGTCCGCGCGAAGTGACCGTGCACCCCTGCAGCCGAGGAGCGGAATCATGTCCCTGCAAGTCTGGTCGGTTGATGCCCTGACGAAGGTCTTCCCCGATGACGGTCCGCCGGGGGATGCGACCTCAGTCGTGCGGATCGACGCCGCGCGTAACGAGACCGAGGCCGGGCAGCTCGCGCTGAAGTGCGACTCGCACCACCTCATGTCGGTGGTGGTCACGTTCGGGCCGCTGCAGCCGGTCGCGGGCGGCTTCCCGCTGGCAGGTGCGCAGGCGCGGTTCGTGGGGCATGTGCCGGTTCGCGAGAACACGACGAACACGCCGGCCGAGCACCTCGTGCGCCCGGCGCCGGCGATGTTCCCCGATCCGCTCTTCCCGCAGGGCCACATCCGCGTGCGCAAGGGCGAGTGCCTCCCCATCTGGATCGACGTCACCGTGCCGAAGGACACTCCGCCGGGCGAGTACGTTGGGCCGATTCACGTCGCCACCGACCAGGGAGACGCCGAGGCGGAGCTGCGGGTGACCGTGTATCCGGCCACCGTTCCCGACGAGCGCACGCTGAAGGTCACGAACTGGGTGAGTTGGGCGAACATCGCGCGCTTCCACAGCGTGAAGATGTGGAGCGAGGCATACTGGGACTTGCTGGCGGTGTATGCGCGGAACCTCGCGGCCCATCGACAGAACGTGGTCATCACCCCCATCTTCGAGTTGATCGACATGCGCAACGAGGGCGGCCGGTTGGCCCTCGACTTCGCGCGCTTCGGCCGGTTCGTGGAGCTGTTCATGCGGGAGGGCGTAATCGGCTGCATCGAGGGCGGGCACCTCGGCGGCCGGGCGGGCGGCTGGGAGGCCACGGAGTTCGAGATCAGCACCTGGCAGCCCGAGGGCCACGGGCTGGTGCACAAGCAGGCGCTCGCCGGGAGCCTGGAGGCGAACGCCTTCCTGGCCGACTTCCTCCCCGCGCTGGAGGCGCACCTCGTCACGCGCGGCTGGGCCGACCGGTACTTCCAGCACCTCGCCGACGAGCCGATCCCCTGCAACGTGGAGAGCTGGAACAAACTGAGCGCCGCCGTGAAGCGCTATGCGCCGCGCCTACGGACCATCGAAGCGAACATGTGCCATGAGGCGCAGAACCTCGACATCTGGGTCCCGCAGTTGGGGGACTGGCATACGGGGAACGACTTCTACCGGAGCCGCGTCGCCGCCGGGGATGAGCTGTGGTTCTACACGTGCCTCGCGCCGACCGGGACCTATGCCAACCGCTTCATCGACTACCATCTCGTGAAGACGCGCCTGCTGCACTGGCTGAACTTCCACTACGAGAGCACGGGCTTCCTGCACTGGGGCTACAACTACTGGGCGGGGGATGTGCCCTTCGTCGATGTCGAGCCGGTCCACAGCCCGAACTTCTGCCTGCCGGCCGGTGACAACTGCATCGTCTACCCGGGTAGCGGCGGGCCACTTGATTCCATCCGCTTCGAGGCGCTCCGCGACGGAATCGAGGACTACGAGCTTCTGCGCCTCCTGGAGCCCGAACAGGCGCACCGGATCGCCGCGCGGGTCATCCGCGCGATGGATGACTGCGACCTCGACCCGGCGGCGTTCAGAGCTACACGGAGGGAGCTGCTCGCCGCCTTCGCCTGAGCCGACACGCGCCGCGCGTCTCCCTTGACCCTGCCGGGGGGACCGACTATAATCCCCGCGCCGGAACTCAGGACGTTCCCCGTTGTCCGAAGGGTACGGTGGAGCCCATTGCGAAGCGCTCGCGACGGGCCCTTGTACGCCCGCTAGAGGAGAGGGAGTCATGACCCGGAAGTCCCTGTTGACGCTTGCTGTGGTTCTCGTGCCCCTGATTGCCGCCTCGGTCCTGTCGGGTTGTGGCGGCAGCGGGGGCGAGGCCGCGTTCTTCACCGTCTCGGAGGGCAACTCGTACGGCCCGAACGGCGCGATCGCGTTCGCTTCGTTTGGCGGAAACGGTCTGCGCTACATCAACACCATCAACCAGCAGGGCGGCGCAGTGACGACGCTGACGCCGTCGGACAACGACAGCGACCTGCTGGACGAGGGCGGGTTCAACCCGGCCTACAGCCCGGATGGCACGTTGGTCGCCATGGCCTCGCGGCGCGGGCCGAGCAACGACCTCTACCTGATCTCCGCCACCAGCGGCGACCGCCCGGCGCTCCTGACCCAGCTCACGACCGACCCGGGCTCCGACACCCAGCCCGCCTGGTCTCCCGACGGCACGAAGATCGCGTTCACCACGAACCGCGACGGCGACAACAACATCTACACGGTGACGGTCGCCGATCCGACGCAGCAGGTGGCTGTGGATCAGGACCCGGCCAACGACCAGTGGGCGTGCTTCGACCCGACGGGCACGAAGATCGCCTTCCAGTCCGACCGAGCCGGCAACACGGACATCTGGGTCAAGGACCTGGTCGGCGGCGGTCTGACCCAGGTGACGACCTCTCCCGACCGCGACGAGCAGCCGGCCTGGTCGCCGGACGGGAACACGATCCTCTTCACCTCGAACCGCGCGGGTGACTTCGATCTGTGGAGCGTTGCGCCCGATGGTTTGGGCCTGACGCAGGTCACCTCGGACGCCCGCTCTGACGGATACCCGGACTGGAGGCCCGACGGGACCCGCATCACCTTCACCCGCGACCGTCAGGTCTGGGTGAGCGACCCGAACGGAGCCAATCAGAAGCAGCTCACGCGCACCTACTAGCCCGAGGAGTGCCGCACCCTTCAGACGAACCACGAGGCGGAGCCGGCGAAAGCCCTCCGCCTCGTTCATCTTCGGCGCCTCGCGCAAGGACTGCGATGCTAACCATGGTGCTCTCACTCGCCGCTTCAGCCGCCTCCGCGCCGCCACCCATCGCGCTGCACCCGGACAACCCTCGCTACTTCACCTTCGGCGGCAAGCCAACGGTGCTGATCACCTCCGGGGAGCACTATGGCGCGGTGCTGAACCTGGACTTCGACTGCGTTCCGTATTTCACGGAGCTGCAGCAGTGCGAGTTCAACCTCACCCGCACCTTCACCGGGGTCTACTGCGAGGATTCGCGGTCCTTTGGTATCCGCGACAACACGCTGGCCCCCGCCGAGGGGCGGCTGATCTGCCCGTGGGCGCGCAGCCCGGAGCCCGGCTACGCCAATGGCGGGAGCAAGTTCGACCTCACGCGTTGGGATGCAGCCTACTTCGCGCGCCTGAAGACCTTCTGCCGGGAGGCGGGCCAGCGCGGGGTCGTCGTGGAGCTGGCGCTCTTCTGCCCGTACTACGAGGACTCGATGTGGCGGCTCAGCCCGCTGCACCCCGCGAACAACGTGAACGGCACGCCTGACGTGCCGCGAACCGAGGTCCTGGCCCTGAAGCATCCGCAACTGACCGCGATCCAGGAGGCGATGACCCGCAAGATCGTGAGCGAGCTGCGCGACGTGCCGAACCTGTACTATGAGATCTGCAACGAGCCGTACTTCGGCGGCGTGACGCTCGACTGGCAAGCCCGAATCGCCCGGGTGATCGCGGAGGCCGAGGCGGACTTCCCTCACAAGCACCTCATCGCGCAGAACATCGCGAACGGTTCGGCGGAGGTCACCGACCCGAACCCGCTCGTGTCGATCCTCAACTTCCACTACGCGAACCCGCCCGATGCAGTGAAGGTGAACTGGGGCCTCAACCGCCCCATCGCCTTCGACGAGACGGGCTTCAAGGGCTCCGAGGACCTGCCTTACCGCACGGACGCCTGGGAGTTCATGCTCGCCGGCGGCGCGGTCTACGACAACCTGGACTACTCGTTCACCGCTGCGCATCCCGAGGGCACCGCTGAGGTCTCCGCCCCTGGCGGCGGCGGCCCGCGGCTGCGGAGCCAGCTCACGACGCTCAAGCGCTTCCTCGAGAGCTTCGACTTCCTCCGCATGGCGCCCCATGGCGAGACCATCACCAGCGGCGTCCCGGACGGCGCCGTCGCGCGCTGCCTCGCCGAGCCCGGCAAGCAGTACGCGATCTACCTGAAGGGCGGCACGCAGGTCGAGCTGACGCTCGACGTCCCTGCAGGCAACTACCGCGTCGGATGGCTGAACCCAAGGAGCGGGGAGAGCGAGGGGGCGCGAGTGGTAGAGCACGAGGGCGGCGCGCTGACGCTGCAGTCGCCGGAGTACGTTGAGGAAATCGCCCTGAGCCTCAGACGTCCGTAGGGGCGGACCCATGTGTCCGCCCCTCGCCGTACCCACCTGAGCACGGGAGGCCCGCCGCATGGAGTACTCGGACCGCTACCTTGCCTACATGGGCCTGTGGCCCAAGCGCATTCCCCACTGGGAGCACTGGTCGTGTCCTGATGCGGAGACGTATCTCACGGGCATCGACTACTACGAGCACCCGCGCGAGTGTCGGCTGAAGCTGCGGGAGCTGTACCCGATGCTGGAGCTGGGCGTGCCGGAGACCGACGACCCAAAGCCCCGGCCGAAGCTCGATCTGCAGGGCGAGAGTTCCTCCACTGACGAGCAGGGCCGCCACCACGTCCGCTGGGGCGACTCGGAGACGGGCATCTGGGACTGGGGCCTGAAGTTCCACACGCCCGAGGAGGTCTTCGCCTTCAGCCCACTGGCGCAGGGCGACTTCACACACATCCCCGTGGTGGAATCGCGCGACTACTCCGACGAGGAGAAGCTCTACGAGGCCTACCGCGCGGGCTACCCCGCCGAGTGGGGCGACACCGCGCCGGAGGGCTCAACGTCCTCGTGCGGCTTCTACAACACGATGTTCATGTGGCCGCTGCTGACCTTTGGCTGGGAGCTGTTCCTGGAGTGCTGCCTGGACCCGCGCTTCGAGCGGATCATGGACGAGTTCGCGGAGATCAACCGGCGCGTCTTCCGCACCTTCGCCCGCCTGCCGGTGAAGTTCGCCGTCTGCCACGATGATATCGTGACCTCCCGCGGCCCGGTCTGCTCGCCCGCCTGGATGCACAAGTACATCTTCCCGCGCTACGAGGAGTTCTGGGGGCTGCTGAGGGCGAAAGGCATCGAGGTCATCTTCATGGTGGACGGCTGCGTTGACGCCTACGCGGACGACGTGATGGCCTGCGGCGCCCGGGGGATCATCTCCGAGCCCTTCACCAACTACAAGCAAATCGCCCGGAAGTACGACAACCCCTTCGTTGCCGGCGAGGGCGACAACCGCATCCTCACGCGCAACGATCCCGACGAGATCCGCCGCATGGTCGAGAGCATGGTCGAGACCTCCCGCATGACCGGCGGCTACATGATGTGCATCGGCAACCACATCCCCTGGAACGTCACACCCGAGGGGATCAAGCGCTACCTGGACCTGAGCGCCGAGTTGGCGGTCCGCTAGCCGCGCGCTCAACCTTCGTCGCCCCGCAGGCGTACAACCACTGGATGCGCGACAACAGCGTCACTGGGAGGCTTGGGTGATGCGGTACTGGCTCGTGTGCGCGTTGGCAGTGGCTGCTCCGGTCGGCGGTCTTCGCGCTGACCCCGTCTCCATCGAGGTCCGAGGAGGGGCTGCTGCTCGCCGCCAGGACCCGTGCGACGTGCGCATGGTGGCGGAGGATCTCACCGTGGACCTCGGGCCGGAGCGGGCTACGGTGAAGGCGGTGATGGACTTCCGCAACGAGGGGGCGGCCCACGACGTGCTGATCGGCTTCCCGCAGGTGCGGTGGGCCAACCGTCCCCCGGACCTGAACCTCCAGGACGTTGCCTTCGTGGTGGATGGTCAGGCGGTCACGGTGGAGCAGTTGCCGCCACTCGAAGGCGCCCCTCCGCTTGTGCCGCCCAACGAGGGCGCCGAGTCCTGGTTCGTGACCCGCGTCCCCTTCGCTGCCGATCAGACTCGGCGCCTCGAGATCACCTACAGCCACTACCACGGCGGCAGCGCGTCAGGCGCGAACCTCGGCTTCGAGTGGTTCGCGTACCTGCTGAAGACGGCCGGCACCTGGAAGGGGACCCTTGACCGCCTGAGCATCACGGTCAGCTACGGCGATGTCGCGGGAGCGTTCGCCAACATCGCCCCCGCCGGCTACACGCTTGATGAGGCGAACCGCAAGCTCACCTGGGAGCTCACCAACTTCGACGGCGAGGTGGACGGGATCGTCGTGGAGTGGTGGCCGCACGTCACGCGCGTGCGGGTGGGCGCGGACGAAGCCCCGATCCATGCCTACCTCGCGAACGGCTACACGCCGGTGGTAGACGTGGCGGCCCTGGCCGCCAGGCGCGGCTGGACCTGGCGCCGGGTCGGGGACGGGCCCGCGTGGCTCCTTGACGTCGGCGGTCACAGCCTGCAACTGACGGAGGGGCAACCGACGGCTCTCCTCGATGGCCGCACGACGGACCTTCTCTACCCACCCCGGCCGCCGCTCGGCGCGGGCGGCAAGGGGCTCGAGGGTGGCTGCATGCTGGCGATGCGTGACCTGGAGCCGATCGTCTCCCTGGAGATCGACAACAACTGGCGGGAGGGTTACCTGGCGGTCAAGTGACGAAGGGGCCTTCCTTGGCTCCGGGGAAGAGACGCCCGTTCTGCCCGCCATGCCCGGGGCAGTCCGCATCACGGGCCCCTTCCGCCGGGGCAAGAGACGGGACTCGACCGCCACATGACCGAGCCACGCAACATCCTGCTTGTCTTCGTCGACTCACTCCGCGCCGACCACCTCGGCTGCTATGGGTACCACCGTCCGACCAGCCCGAACATCGACCGCCTCGCCAGCGAGGGCGCGGTGTGCGAGCGGTTCTTCGCGCCCGCGGTGCCGACGCAGCCCTCGTTCACGACGGTCTACACGGGGCAGCACAGCCTCACCCACGGTGTCGTCAGCCACAAGGGCGGCGCGCAGGGCGACAACGACCTCAAGCCCGGCACGCCGTGGTTCCCCGCGCTGCTGCGGCAGGCGGGCTTCCTGACCGCGTCGTTCGACTGCCTGCCGCGCTACAAGAGCTGGTTCGTCCACGGCTTCGAGTTCCTGGTGGACTCCACGTTCCCCGGACCGGACGACGGCTATAGCTGCGAGCGCCTCAACACGCGCGTGCTGCCGTGGCTGCGCACGCACTGCGATGAACGCTTCTTCGCCGCCATCCATTACTGGGACCCGCACACGCCGTATCTCCCGCCCGAGCGTTTCCGCTGCTTCTACGAGGGCGACCCGACCGATCCCTCACGCAACACGCTCGCGCCCCTCGCGGACCAGTACTTCAGCGTCATGTGGCGCAAGTGGTTCGAGAAGCTGCCGCCGGGGATGTGTGACGCGGAGTACGTGGTCGCGCTCTACGATGGGGAGATCTGCCACGCGGATGAGGGCGTCGGGCAGGTCCTGCAGACGCTTCAGGAATGCGGCCACGCGGAGGATACGCTCGTCATCCTCCTCAGCGACCATGGCGAGATGCACTACCGCCACGACATCTTCTTCGACCACCACGGCCTCTACGACGGCAACATCCGCTGCCCGCTCATCGTGCGCTGGCCGGGCGTCGTCGAGCCCGGCACGCGCGTCACCGACTTCGCCCAGCATGTGGACGTGGCCCCCACGATCCTCTCCGCCTTCGACCTGGATGTGCCGCCGGCGATGGAGGGCCAGAGCCTCGTCCCGTTGCTAACCGGCTCCCACACGCCGCTGCGGGACTTCATCACCTCCCAGGAATGCACATGGCAGGCGAAATGGGCGATCCGCGACGACACCCACAAGCTCATCCTCGCGCGCCTGCCCGACCTCCACGGCAACCCAACGCGCGAACTCTACGACCTGCGCACCGACCCCGACGAACTCCACAACCTCGCCGACCAGCAGCCCGACCTCGCCCGCACCCTCGAAGAGCGCCTCGAAGCCTGGATCGCCGCCGGCATGGCCAAGAACGGCCTGACCGAAGACCCCGTCGCCACTCACGGCATCAGCCTCGGCAAGGCCTGGGAGGAGTGGATCGCGAAGGGCAGGCCGAGGGAAGGCTAGGAGCAAGGCTTCACGGCATCGACTCGTTTGGGTATACTGCGGATGCGAACCCACATCGCTCAGGGAGCCCGACCATGGACAAGCTAGCGGTGGTCATAGAGCAGGATGAGGATGGCTTCTTCGTTGCCTCTTGCCCGGCCCTCAAGGGATGCTGGTCGCAGGGCCAGACGGAGGAGGAGGCGATGGCGAACATCCGCGAGGCGATCGAGGGCTGGCTCGAAGCTGAGGAGGACCGCACGCGGTCGGCCCTGCAACCCGGGCAGTTGCTGCGTGAGGTCGTGTTGGGATGAGGCTTCCCCGGGGTCTCTCGGGCGACGAGATCGCTCGGGCCTTCGAGCGCGCCGGCTGGCGAGGCGTTCGTATGCGCGGCAGTCATCTGATGATGCAGAAACCGGGACACGACTACACGCTTGCCGTCCCCCTGCATCGGAACGTCGGCCCCGGTCTGCTGCGGGGCCTCATTGGCGATGCAGGCCTGACGGTGGAGGAGTTCGTGCGGCTCCTGTGACAGCCTGACCTCATCGGCCCCCGTGCGTCCCGGCAGGACGTGCTCGCGCCTCCGTGGAACACCCCACCACCCGCCCCCAACGGAGGCCTCCCATGACCCTCTGTCTCGTCGTTGCATCCGCACTGCTTGCCTCAGTCGGCCTCGCCCAGCCCGTCTCGCTGATTCAGCACGGCGACTTCGAGCGCCGGCCGTTGGACCTGACGTTGAGCGCCGGCGCGGCGTTCGACGATCAGGTGGCGCATTCGGGCAAGCGCAGCGTGCGGGTGATGGTCGAGCCGAGGGCCGGCGAACGGACCAGCGGCAGCGGCTCCTGGACGGTTGAGGGCTTCAGGCCGGGTGCGACCTACACGGTGTCGGCGTGGGTGAGGGCGCAGGACATCGTGGCGAACGAGGGGGTGCAGGGGTACGGGTATGTCGCCATGTACCAGTACGACAAGTTCGGGGATTACGTCGCCTACTTCGACTTCACGCACCCGGTGGGCACGCTCGACTGGGAGCGCCACACGCACACCTTCACGATAGGTGAGGAGACGACGCGGCTGGTGATCCCCTTCGGGCTGTTCCAGGCCTCGGGGACGCTGTGGGTGGATGACTTCACGCTGGTGGAGGGCGAGCAGGCCGCCGACGTCGGCGAGATCGCCCAGCCGCCGTCTGCCGGAGCCGCTGGCGGCAAGCCGGGAATCGCGATCCTGAAGGATGACCTGCCCGTCGTGGGCGTCGGCTCGGAGCCGGAGTACCTGAAGGAGATTCTCGACGCGATCCCCGGGCAGCCCTACGAGACCACGCTCATCAGCGCGGCGCAGCTTGCGGATCGGCTATTCCTGACGCCCGAGCGCTTCAGCACAGTGATCCTGCCCTATGGCGAGACCTTCCCCGCGCCGGCCGCCGATGCGTTCCGGCGCTTCCTGCGTGGCGGCGGCAACATGCTCACAATGGGCGGGTATGCGTTCAACAACCTGGTCGGCGGCGAGCCGCCGGCGGCGGCGAAGCCCACGCCCGAGGAGTGCTCGTGGTTCTACCGCATCCCCGTCGAGCCCGACATGCCGGGGAAGGCGATGACCTTCCGCGGGCACCTCCGCTGCCGGGGCGTCACGGGCGGCTTTGCCTACCTGGCCGTCTACCAGTTCGACAAGGACGGCAAGCTCGGCAGCTGGCGCGACACGCTCCACCTGGTCGGCGACCAGGACTGGACCGCGAACCAGTATGCCTTCAGGGTGGACCAGAACGCGGCGGTGGTCGAGATCAAGGCGGGGCTCTTCCGCTGCACCGGCACGGCGTCCATCGACGACATCTCGGTCACCGACGACGCGGGCCGGGAGTACGTCACCGACGGGGGCTTCGAGAATGTGACGGCCCCCGACGACCGCCGCCCCCACAACTGGTTCCGCACCCAGAAGGACCTCGCCAGCATCGTCGGGGCGACTCCGCACTCTGGCTCCAAGTGTGCGCGCGTGAAGCTGGCGGCGGCCGGGCCGAGTGAACTCATCATGAACACGGCCCGCGGCGCGCCGCTGGACGGACTGCAGGTGGCGCCGGAGCAGATCGGGGTGTTCGACGCGCAGTTCCCCCTGAAGCGCGTGGAGTTCGCGAGGGCCGCGCCGGATCAGTACATCGTGCCTCAGAACTTCGTCGCCGATGCGCCGATGCAGGGCTGGTCGGCGACGACGGTCCTCGGCTACGACGACGCGCGGCGCGTCCCGCTGGTGAACTGCTACGACCGCTACCAGCGCCTGCGCGGCAGCGCCGCCTCGATCACCTACCGCTACGGCGGCCACTATGCGCGGTCGGCCTGGGCGATCTTCGGCTCCACGGACTTCGACTTCTTCCCGCGCGATGCGCCGGCGGCCACCGAGCTGCTCGTACCCATCGTGGATGCGCTCGTCACCGAGACGTTCCTGCACAACCTCGAGACGAACTACGCCACGTACCGCCAGGGCGAGCCGGTGCAGATCAAGGTGCAGGTCAGCAACTGGGGGCCGGCTCCCCAAGCCGTCAGCGTCGATTTCCAGGTCACTGCCGACGGCAAGGGCAAGCCGATCCAGCTCCACTCGCCGGGCGCTACACTCCAACCCGACGAGACCCGCGAGTTCACCGTCGAGTGGAGCCCGGGGCGCTTTGAGGCAGACTTCTACCGTGTCGAAGCGACGCTGAGCCTGGACGAGAGGCCGTCGGACAAGATGGAGACCGGCTTCTGCGTGTGGGATGAGAAGGTGGTGAAGTCCGGGCCGGACTGCGTGCTGGAGGGCAACCTCTTCCGGCTGAACGGGCGCGAGCACTTCCTGCAGGGCACGGACAGCTTCTCGTTCGCCTTCTACTCGGCGCATGAGAACCCGCTGGTCTGGAAGCGCGACTTCGAGACGATGCGCGATTCCGGCATGAACCTGCCCGAGAACCTGCAGGTCAGCGCGGTGAGCCAGAGCCCGCCGTACGAGTGGCCCGAGTCGCTCTTGCGCAAGACCGATGCGATGGTGCAGCTCGCGCAGCAGTACGGGCAAGTCTACATGCCGGGGCTGCTCATCGGCGCGAACGTGGTGGTTGAGGACGATGTGCTGGAGAGGGAGGCGGCCTGGGTTCAGGCGTTCGTGAAGCGCTACAAGGACGTGCCGGGGATTCTCTGGTACATCAACGGGGACTTCCAGCTCCGCCTGGACGACAACCTGCGGCTTGCCGAAGAGCGTGGCGGCGAGCCGCCGCGCACGGATGTCGAGCGCCTGTGGAACGAGTTTCTGAAGACTCGATACGCGACCGACGAGACGCTCGCCGCCGCCTGGAAGCCCGAGCGCGTGACGGGCCCGCTGGGGCACGTGCCCCTACAGGAGTATGGCGCAGACAGCTGGGACGATGTGCGCGGCATGGACCTCGCGCGCTTCAAGGTGGAGCTGATGACGCGCTGGATCAACCGGCACGTGCGCGCGATTCGCGAGGTCGATCAGCACCACGCGATCACGTCGGAGTACTACCAGACGCCCGGGCCGGGCATCGACATCATCCAGGCCATCGGCGACCACACCTGCGCGAACATCGGCTACTTCGACAAGCCCGAGCGTGACATCGCCCGCTTCCCCTCGGTGATGCGCCATGCGGACCTGCGCGAGCGCGGCAAGTCGATGAGCGCCGGCGAGTTCGGCTGCAAGACGCACCCCGCCTGGGGCGGTGGCAAGGACTGGGGCTATCACATCGCCCGCACCGACGAGCAGCAGGAGCAGCTCTGGCTCGCGATCACCCACTACGGCTGGGGCCTCGGCGCCTCCAAGATCCACAACTGGGACTGGAAGGACAACGTCGAGTGGATCTTCCCGTGGGGGATGGTCTACCCCGGCGACTGGGTGAAGAAGGACTGCCTGGACGTCTACCGCGCGGCGGGGCTCACCTTCCGGCAGTTCGAGCGGCGCTACGAGCCGCCCAGCGTCTACGTGCTCACCCCCGACACGCACCGACTCGGCCAGCCGGTGTGGACGGTGTTCGAAGCGACGCTGTCATGCTTCCGCACGCTGCAGGAGATGGGCGTGAGCTGCGGGACGCTGAATGAGTGCTCTCTGGAGGCGATTCCCCCCTCAGCGAAGGTGATCTTCTACCCAATCCCCTACCAGATCCCCGATGACGTATGCGCCAAGCTGCTCGACTGGGTGAAGGCCGGCGGCACGCTGTACGTCTCGGGAGACGTCTCCTACGACATGCTACGCACGCGCACGCTGACCGACCGACTGAAGGAGTTATGTGGTGTCGAGTTCGTCGCCGAGCGCTACCCCAACGTCGCCTGCGATGAGAAGACGGGCCTGCCCGCCGAGATCGGCGGGGAACAGATCACGGTGAACCCGGCCATCGTCGTGAAGCCGACCGGGGCACAAGTCCTCGTCGCGGCAACGGACGCGGACAAGACGCCGGTGCTCCTGAGCAACGCGCTGGGCAAGGGCCGCGTGCTCTTCTGCACCTGGCCGCTGGAGCGGGACGAAGGCTTTGCCGAAGGGATCGCCGCGCGCAACAGCCTGGTGTACCGGACAGTGCTGGGAGACACAGGAGCTGCGAGGGACGCCCTCGGGGCGGCCCTGCCGCTGTCCGTGCCCCTGGCCGGCACAGCGGCGCGCGGCGAGGTGTGGGTGAACCCAACCGACGCCAAGGTCAACGCGCGGACGGCGGACGGCGCCCCGCCCCTCGAACTCACCCCGCACCGCACCGGCTGCATGGTCTGGGCGAAGAACTCGGCCTTACTGGCGTTGGAGGACGGGAAGGGTGCGCACTTCATGTCCTACTCCCTCGACGGGCAAGATGTCCGCAGCTCCACGCAGCTGTGCGTCCTCCCGCTCACCGAGGGCACGGTGCGGCTCGACACGCGCGCGGAGTGGAGCAAGCCTGTCGCGCTCGTCGGCGAGGTCAGGGGCGGCGAGTGGGTGGAGTACGAGCGGATCGAGGCGCCGGTCAGGGGCGGGTCGATCCGGCTGGAGATTGACCAGGACCGGTGCTTCTCGATCATCCTGGTTGCAGAGGAATCCCAAGTGAAGGCCTGCACGACGCGCCTCGTACGCAGCCTCCGCGAGCCGTGGCACGCGTTGCCGAAGGGGTAGGGTCCCTTGACGCCGCTCGAACTCGCCGGAATCGCCATCGCGTTAGGTTTCGACGCCTTCTCGGTGGCGTTAGGAATTGGCGCGTGCTGGTCCGACTTCCGCTCGCGGTTCCGCCTGAGCTGGCACTTTGGGGTGTTTCAGTCGCTCATGCCGCTGATCGGCTGGAAACTCGGCCAGCAGATCGTCCCCTACATCCGGGGTTGGGATCACTGGTTCGTGTTCGGCGTGCTGATGGCCATCTCCGCCAAGATGCTCTACGAGTCGCTGAAGCACCGGGACAGCGACGCGCCCCGCACCTGCAACCCCACCAAGGGCTGGATGCTGGTCGGCCTCTCGCTCGCCGTGAGCATCGACGCCCTCGCCGTGGGACTCACCTTCGGCAGCCTGCAGCGCAACCAGATCGCCTACATCATCGTCATCGGCCTGACCGCCATCGTCATGACCGCGGTGGGGATGGTCCTGGGTTCCACGGCCTCGAGCAAACTCGGCGTCTGGGCCGAACGAGCCGGCGCCGCCCTGTTGGCGGTGGTGGCCGTCAAGCTGCTGGTGGCGTAACGTACCGTAGGAGATCGGAGGTCCGGCATGGCGAACCTCGATCGACGCACCTTTCTCACTCGCGCCGCTCACGCAGTTGGCGGACTGGCCGCGGCGCAGCTTCTCGGCGGCGTATCCGTCGCTGCGGGGCGGCGGCGGCCGAACATCGTCATCATCTTCGCCGATGACTTGGGCTATGGGGACCTGGGCTGCTTTGGGCATCCGACGATTCGAACCCCGAACCTGGATCGGATGGCGGCGGGCGGCGCCAAGCTGACGCAGTTCTACTCGGCGGCGCCCGTGTGCACGCCCAGTCGCGCGGCGCTGCTGACCGGGCGACTGCCGATCCGCACGGGGATGTGTAGCAGCAAGCGGGGCGTGCTCTTCCCCGATTCGGCGGGCGGCATCCAGGACAGCGAGATTCTGATCCCCGAGGCCTTGCGGGGCCAGGGCTACGCGACGGCGTGCATCGGCAAGTGGCACCTGGGGCATCTGCCGCAGTACCTGCCGACGCGGCATGGGTTCGACAGCTACTTCGGCATCCCGTACTCGAACGACATGAAGCCCTGCCCGCTGATGGAGGGCGAGACGGTCATCGAGGAGCCCGCCGACCAGACGACCCTGACGAGCCGCTATACCGAGCGCGCGCTGCAGTTCATCCGCGAGCACCGCAAGCGCCCGTTCTTCTTGTACTTCCCCCACACATTCCCCCACGTGCCGCTGCATGTCTCAGCGCGCTTCGAGGGCACGAGCACCCGGGGCCTGTACGGGGATGTGGTGGAGGAGCTGGACTGGAGCGTGGGGCAAGTCATCGACGCGCTCCACACGGAGGGCCTCGCCAGGGAGACGCTCGTCTTCTTCACCAGCGACAACGGCCCGTGGCTGACGCAGAAGCTGAGCGGCGGCTCGGCGGGCCTCCTGCGCGGCGGCAAGGGCAGCACGTGGGAGGGCGGAATGCGCGAGCCGTGCCTCGCGTACTGGCCGGGCACGATTCCCGCGGGGAGCGTGCGGCAGGACCTCTCCTCAACGCTTAATCTCTTCCCGACCTGCCTGACGCTCGCCCGCGCGCCGATTCCCACGGACCGGACCCTCGATGGCTACGACCTCCTGCCGGCGCTGACGGGCAAGGGGCCCTGCGCCCGCGACACGATGTTCTTCTACCAGGGCGCGCAGCTCTGGGCGGTGCGCAAAGGCCCGTGGAAGGCCCACCTGACCTCCCAGGACGCCGGGGCGAAAGCCCAGCAGAACGATCCCCCGCTGTTGTTCAACCTCGACATTGACCCCTCGGAGAGGTTCGATGTCGCCGCCGACCACCCGGACGTGGTGGCGGACCTCCTGAAGGCAGTCGAGGCGCACCGGATGACGCTCGAGGCTGTGCCGTCGCAGCTGGAGGCGCGGATCGAGGCCTGACCGGTTCCCGCCGCCGGGGATCGGCCAGGGAACTACTTGACAGCCTACTACGTTTTGTAGTAATAGAAGGACACGGCGTTGCGCATCGAGACTCACCGGACGTACCGCGCATGGGGGCGCCGACTCATGCCGGAGGGCACTGCGATGAGAACCACAGCCTATCGGACCTTCGCGATCGCGCTGCTGCTGGTGCTGGCTGCGAGCTTCGGGCTGCAGCGTGCGGCGCGGGCGGGTGACGCCGGAGCCGTGTTGGGCGGCATCTTGGCGGGCGCCATCGTCTACGAGATGTTGGACGACGACAACTACTGCCACTCCCACTATTACTACCACTCGCCCGGCTACTACCCGCCTCCCGTGTACCGGTCCTACGGGTACACCTACTACGACTACGGTCCGCCGGTGGTTGTCTATCGCCCGTATGACTACCGGCCGCGGACCTACGGCTACTACCGCTATGACGGGTACTACGACGGGCCGCGCACCAGCTACCAGGCGCGCCGGGCGCCGTCGCACGCCCAGCGCAACGTCGGCCCGCCGCCGGGCTATGGTCGCGGCGGCAAGTACTCGCCTCCGCGCTACTACAAGTAGGGGAGCACGAGTGGAACTCGGAGGACAGGCTTCCCAGCCTGTCGCTGTTCGAGTTTCAGGATAGGCTGCAAGGAGGGGGTCGAGATGAAGCGTGATCTCACGTTCGCCAGGCTGTTGATCGTGGCGGGCGCCCTCGGGTTGCTGGCGCTCCCGGTGGCGGCGCAGCAGATACCGGACGGGCTGGGGGTGGTGGACAAGGACTTCGGAATGAAGCTGCGGCACCCCGCGGCCTATCGGGGCGAGCTGAACGTCTACCCCCGCGTCCGGGCCGAGCGGGTGACGCCGCGGTGGGAGTACCGGTTCTTCGATCACCCGACGCCGTCGTTCTCGTTCTTCCAGCAAGGCCAGACGCTCAAGCAGGGGATGGACTTCTTCCCGGGGCTGGAGCGGAACGTCTACAACTACGGCTGGCCGCCGGCCTACTACCCATCCTACTACGGCTACGACCCCTACTACGCGCCGCCCTGCCGTCGGGCTTGGGGGCATTGCCGCAGGTGGTAGGGTCGTAAGGCCGGCCCCGGGTGTTCGCGTCTACTTCCCGTAGAACCAGCCCAAGGGGTAGATGCGCAGGACGATCTCCCCGGGCTTGGTGGTTGTGCCCTTGCGCTCACCCAGGGTCGTGGCCTCACTGCCCTCGGCTGCCTCCACCCAGCTTCGTTGGTAGAACACGTACGCCCGGTCGCGAGCGAAGCAGACGTTCGCGTAGTCGAAGGTCGCGAAGCCGGGCGGCAGCCTGCCGACGTCAGCCGCGGCCACGACCGGCGTCAGCGGGTGCTGGGGCGGCACGCGCTCAATGTCCGCGAGACCCTCGCTCACCTCGATCGTCCGGAAGTGCTCCCACGTAAGGCCATCCCGCGAGACTGCCCCGGACAGGCGACCCCGCCGATAGCCCCGGCGGATCTCCTCGCGCGATACCTGGTTCCAGACACACAGCAGATCGCCCGTGCTGGGGATGCGCCGCAGGCGCGGCGGCGAGTAGGAGTTCGCCAGTTCGGTCGGGCGAACCGCGGACCACGTCTGCCCGCCGTCGGTGCTCTCGCTTTGGACGATGCGACCGACCGTCGAGCGCGCAAAGAAGATGACCTTGCCGTCGCGGGTCTCGGCGACGCTCGGCTCGTCACACGCAGTGATTCCCCCTCGCCCGTTCGTCACACCCCTCGCGTCGAACCACCCCATCAGCTGCCCCTCGCACAGCCGCCAGCTCGCGCCCTCGTCGTCGGAGTAACTCACCGAGCCGATGTCGATCTCCGGGTAGTGGTAATGGCCCTCGACCTGAAGGGGCAAGCCCAGCCAGGTGCCGTACGCAGAGGCCTCCACGTAGGTGAGACCCGGGTGCTTGTCGTTCGCGAAGCAGATCCGGCTGGGGTACAGCAAGCGCCCGGTTCTGAGTTGCGTGACGACGTCGTGGTAAGGCGTCCCGAGCAGCTCGACCGGCGCCGGGGCCGACCAGGTTCGGCCCTCGTCGCGGGAGAGGCTCAACGCATACCGCCCGCCGGCCTGTCCGCTGAGCGCCAGCGCCCCGGACTTGAGGCGCAGAATGCCGTCCGCGGACAGACCTTCCGCTAACGGCCGGGCCGCTCCCCAGGTGCTCCCGTCGTCAGTGGAGACCTGGCCGTTTGCGGCAAGGAGACTCCCGTCGGCCAGCTCGACGAGGCTCTGGAAGCCCACGCCGGTCAGCTCAACGACACCGGCCGGCGGCGGCTTCCGAGAAACCGGCTTCGCGTCGGCGGACGCCGCGAGCAGAATCGACAGCACGACAATCGAGGCCACAATCCCGCCGGGCATGGGGTTCACCTCCGTGACGAGGCTCAACCGACCGGCTCACGCTTCGCCGCGGTTCCGGAAGGTGCCTCCGGCTTGGCCCCGCAACCTTCCCACCTCCGCGACGTAGTACCTATCGGTCCGCGGTCCACTTCCCAGCGGAGCCCGGCCCTCGGTCCTCCTGTCTACAGAATCGCCCCTGACGACAGCGAGGTCTGGCGGCGCACCCCGAGGGTCGGGCTCGCGGACGGTCTCTGTCAGTCCAGCCCCACCAGCCGCATGATCTCCGTTCGCAACGCCATCGGCGGGCATGCGGGGATGACGATGAGGTCCTCGCTCCGCCGGCTGAGGTACAGCCGCCGCTGCACGTTGCGGAAGACCTGCCCCTGCAGCGAACACGCCCCGATGAATAGGACGCGCTCGCCCGGCTCTCCCAGGTCCTCCGGCTCCTCCGGCGCCTCGCCGACGAAGATGCGCCAACGGCCCATTCCCCCCTCCGCCTTCTGCGCCAACGCCCTCAGCCCCGCCGTCGCGTAGGCGACGCAGCCCGGCCCGACCCTCCGCCCGCAGTGCCACTCGATCTCCAGCGGCGGGAAGTCGGCGGGCACACACGGCACCTCGGGCCGCTCCGCGCGAGGGAGGCCCTCCTTCGCGATGCCATCGAGGCGTACGGCCTCGATGTTCGTCTCGCCGAAGCTCCCACCCACCCTCACCGTCTCAACCTCACTGGGGTCATCGAACCCGAGCATCCACGCCCCGAGCGCATCGAGCGCAACGCTGTCCGTACCCGCCATCAGCAGGCGCCAGTCCAGCGGCTCGCCGAAGCTGTGGTCGCCGGTCAGCGGCTGCAGCGCATCCACGACGGTGAGGTCGGGCGGCCGCAGGTGGTGTGCATCCAGCAGCGCGGCGGCCAGCGTCCAGCAGTGGTTCAGCGTCCGCAGCAGGGGCTCGGCGACGGACCACGTGTTCTTGATCGCGTTCGTGATCAGCGTCTGCAGGTGGAACTTGAGGATCGGCACGTTGACCAGCCGGTCCGCCTCCGCCAACAGCTTCGGGTACCGCACTTCGCGCAACACGAGGCCGTTCGGTACGGGTGTCGCCTGATCACCCTCACTGCGCAGTTCCGCAAGCCTCACGCGCGCGCTGTCGAAGCTCTCGACCAGCCTGTCGTACCCCGTATGCGCCAAGGCCTCCGCGGTGCTGCTGCCCCGCCCGATGTGCGTCGAGATGCTCGACTCCTCCGCCACGATCACTTCCCTCGCCCCCGCGCCCAGCAGCCACGCGATCACGCCGCCGGTCACCCGCGGATCGGTCGTCGCCGGCGCGTGCGGCATGAAGACGTTCGGCTTCACCACGACCCTCGCCCCGCGGAACAGCTCGCGCGAGACGGTCGCCCCACACAGATCGGCGACGGCCTCCTCGACCGCCGCCGATCGCAGCTCCTCGTTGTGCGTGGCGAGTCCCCGCGGCCGCACCGCCTCAACCCTCGCCACGTGCACCCGACTACCCATCGCCTCACCCCGCCGTTGCCGTCAACTCGAAACTCGCAACCCGAAACTCGAAACCCGAAACCGCCGCTACACCAACGGCGTCTTCCCCGGCGCCGCAACCTCATCCACCGGCATGTCGCCGAACGCGATGACATCGCGCATCAGGTCCAGCTTCGACTCGTTCATCGCGAAGTCCCACGTGACTTTCTTGCCCGTGTATGCCGCCATGCGCCCCATGATCCCCGCCAGGCACGTCTCGGCGACCTGGCGCGCCTCGTTCACCGGCCTGCCGGCGCGGATGCTCTTGATCAGGTCCCCGTGCTCCCGCACGTACGCGACGCCGATCCCCTGGAACCCGGGCTTCTCGGGGCTGGTGTACGCGTTCTTGCCCGTGATGGTGCCGCCCATGCCGTCGCAGATGCCGTCCGTGCCGATGATGACCTCACCCAGCCGGTTCTCGCAGTTGTCCATCTGCCGGCACATGTGGGTGACCTTCACGCCGTCCGGGTACGTGTAGTCCACGGTGAAGTGATCGTAGATGTGCCCGTAGGCCGGATCGGTGCGCATCTGCCGACCCCCCGTGGCGACGCACTCCACCGGCAACGCGTCCAGGAACCAGTTCGTCGTGTCGATGTGGTGGATTGCCTGCTCGACGATGTGGTCGCCCGCCAGCCAGGTGAAGTACAGCCAGTTCCGAATCTGCCACTCGATGTCGCTCCACTCCGGCTTGCGGTCGAACTTCCAGAGCGTGCCCGTGTTGTAGTACGACTGCGCCGCCACGATCCGCCCGATCTGCCCGTCGTGCACGCGCTTCGTCAGGTCCAGGAAGCACGGGTGGTGCCGGTACTGCGTGCCCGCCATGATCCCCAGACCCTTCTGCCGTGCGATCCAGCCCGACTTGATGACATGCCGCACGCCCGCGGGGCACACCGCCACCGGCTTCTCCATGAACACGTGCTTCCCCGCCTCCACGGCCGCGCGCAGATGCTGCGGCCGGAAGCCCGGCGGTGTCGTCAGGATCACGTAGTTCGCGTCGGTCGCCAGGGCCTGCTTGTAGGCATCGAAGCCCACGAAGCAACGGTCCGGGGTCACGTTGAACTGCTCCCCGAGGGCCTCCTTCATCTTCGGCAGCTTGTCGTCCATGTGGTCCTGGAACAGGTCGGCCATTACGTACAGCTCGACGTTCTCCGCCGAAGCGCACGCGTTCGCCGCCGCCCCGCACCCGCGGCCCCCGCATCCAATCAGCGCAATCCGGATCCTCTCATCCCCCTGCGCCCACACGCCCGACGACAGCAGCCCCCCGGCCATCGTCGCCGCCGTCACCGTCGCCGTCGTCTTCAGGAAATCGCGACGCGGGATTCCCCCGCCCGCCTTCGTCTCACTCATCTCGCTTGCTCCCTTCCGGCCGAAATGCGCGGGCACCGCGCCAACGGCGCCCGGTCCCTACATGGTTCGCCAACGCCTCAGCAAACAAGGTTCGTCGTGCGGGCAGGAGTTTCCTTGAGGCGCACGATCGGACCAGCGAGCGCGGGGCGGCAGCCTTGTCACGTCGGCGGGGAAGGGACAGGCGCGCTTTCCGGGAACTCCGGGACATCGAATCCCGCTTCCTCGGGCAGGTGAGTGCGGTCATGACGCTCTGCTTCGGTGTTTGGGCCTGTGCGGCGACAATGGTCGTCGCCGAACCCGTTACGTTGCACGTCTCTCCCAAGGGCAACGACGCCTGGTCCGGCCGCCCGGCCGAGCCGAACGCTGCTAAGACGGATGGCCCCTTGGCTTCCCTCATCGGCGCGCGGGACGCGATCCGCAAGCTGCGCGCAAGTGGCACGGGCGGCCCCGCCCGTGACGCGGTGGCCGTCGTCGTTCACGGCGGCCTGTACCGGATGGACGAGCCCTTCGTGCTCGAACCGACGGACTCGTTCGTGACCTACCAGGCCGCCAAGGGCGAGAAGCCCGTCTTCTCCGGAGGCGTGCCCGTCACCGGCTGGCAGAAGGGCGCGGGGAACACGTGGACTGCCTCGGCGCCGAAGGGCATCGCGTTCCGCCAGCTCTTCGTCAACGGCGAGCGGCGCACTCGCGCACGGAGCCCGAACGACGGCTGGTTCACCGTCGCCGGCAAGGCGCCGCCCCTCGTGGATGCCGCCGGCAAGGAACAGAGCCAGGAATCGCGCGCCTTCGCCTTCGCGCCGGACACGATCAGGCAGTGGGATGACCTCAGCGACATCGAGGTGATCGTCTACCACTCCTGGGAGACGAGCCGGCTGCGCATCGAGTCCGTTGATCTCGAAAACCACCTCGTGCGGTTCACCGGCGCCGCGGCCTGGCCGTTCCTGAGTTGGGGCGCGGACCAGCGCTACTTCGTCGAGAACGCGCCGGACGCGCTCGACGCGCCGGGCGAGTGGTACCTCGACAAACGCGCCGGTGTGGTCCGCTACATCCCGCTCCCGGGCGAGGACATGACCAAGGCCGAGGTGATCGTGCCGCGACTCACGCGCCTGGTCGAGCTGCGGGGCGATTCCGCGGTTGGGCTGCCCGTCGAAGGAGTCACCCTCGACGGGCTGACCTTCGAGCACCAGGACTGGACGCTGGAGCCCCAAGGCCACAGCGATGCGCAGGCGGTCTGGTCGATGCCCGCGGCGGTCATGGCCGACGGCGCGCTGAACTGCACGATCACGAACTGCGAGATCGCGCACGTCGGCGAGTATGGGGTCTGGTTCCGGGAGGGCTGCAAGCAGAACCGCTTCGTGCACAACCGGGTGCACGACCTCGGCGTGGGCGGGGTGAGGATCGGGGAGACAGTGAATGCCCCCGACGACGCGCTGGAGTCCGAGGGCAACCTCATCGACAACAACCACCTCTACGACGGCGGGTATGTCTACCCGGGCGGAGTCGGCGTGTGGGTCGCCCAGAGCAGCCACAACACGATCTCGCACAACGAGATCCACGACTTCAACTACTCCGGCATGTCCATCGGCTGGAACTGGGGTGACGAACCGAACCGCTGCCATGACAACACCATCGAGTACAACCACGTGCATCACGTGATGCGCGGGCAGCTCAACGACGGCGGCGCGATCTACACGCTCGGCACTTCACCGGGCAGCATCATCCGCAACAACGTCTTCCACGATGTCTGGCCGTACAGCGCCATCGGCTGGGGTATCTACCTCGACGCGACCTGCAACCAGTACCTGGTCGAGAACAACATCGTCTACAACACCCTCAGCGGCGGCCTGATGTACCACAACGGCGGCCACGAGCACGTCATCCGCAACAACGTCTTCGCCCACTCCGCCCAGCAGATGCTCTGGCCCTACTGGGAGCCGCGCCCCAACGCCTTCGAGCGGAACATCATCTACCTCACCCAGGGCGACCTCTTCATCCCCTTCGCTACCGACTCCTTCCGCGCGCGGGAGGCCGCCGCCGAGTCCTTCGGCGTGTGGGACCGGAACGTCTACTGGAACCCGAACGACCCCGAGATCCGCTTCTTCTCCTACAGCTTCGACAAGTGGCGCTCCTTCGGCCTTGACCTCAACTCGGTCATCGAGGACCCGCAGTTCGTCGATCCGGAGCGCTACGACTTCCGCCTGAAGCCGACTTCCCCCGCGCTGGACCTCGGCTTCCAGGCGATCGACACGAGCCAGGTCGGCCTCTACGGCGACCCGGAGTGGGTCAACGAGCCGAAGCGTTTCACTCACCCGGCGACCGTCTTGCCGCCCGCCGTCGCGACCTTCAAGCCGCAACCCATCGACGATGGCTTCGAGAACACCGTTGTCGGCGCCGCTCCGGGCCAGGCGGTGGTGAGCGGGGAGGAGAAGGGCGCCTCGATCCGCGTGACCGCCGAGCAGGCCGCCGAGGGCCGTCACAGCCTCAAGGTCACCGACGCGCCCGGCCTCGAGCAGACCTGGCAACCGCACCTCTTCTACCAGCCGCACTTCACCGAGGGCACGATCCGCCAGAGCCTCGATCTGCTCATGAACCAAGGGGCCCTCATGTTCACCGAGTGGCGCGACGCCGGCGCCTACCCGGACAACATCGGCCCCAGCATCACCTTCCGCGCGAGTGGCACGGGCGGCCCCGCCCGTGTTGAGGTGGGCGGTCGTACCCTCACCACGTTCCCGGTTGGCGAATGGCTCCGCGCGGAGATCGAGTGTCCGCTCGGCGAGGACCCCGGCCGCACCTTCGCGCTGACGATCACTCTTGAGGGGAAGGAGCCGGCGCGCTTCGCCGACCTCCCGCTCCGGGGTGACGAGTTCCACGAGTTGCACTGGCTGGGCTTCGTGAGCACTGCCGAGCAGTCCGTTGCGTTCTACCTTGATGACGTGAAGATTGCGCCGGTCACACCGTGACGCCGCGCGGGAAGCCGCGCAGGCATCCCCTGACGAGGAGCAGGCAATGACTCACCGAATCCTGTTGGCGACGGCAGCCGCGTGGCTGCTGCTGACCGCCCGCGTCTTCGCCGCCCCGGCAGACGTCGCCGCACTGCTGGATGGCGTGAAGGAGATCACCGCCCCGGGTGCTCCGGGCGCCCTCTGCCCGTTTGGCGACGAGGCCTTCTCGGCAGTTGTCGGGGACCGTGGCAACACCCACCAGACGGTGGTAGCGGCGGCTCGGCTTGGGCAAGGGCGGGCCGTTGCGATGGGCCACAACGGCTACTTCGGCGGAGGAGGTCTGCGCGAGGCGGACACCCCACGCTTCATGCTGAACGCCGTCCGCTGGCTGGCCGGCAACCAGGCGCCGAACGTCGCCGTGCTGGGCCTCGGCGACTTCGTCGCGCTGATGAAGGAGCAAGGCACCGCGGCGGAGGCCATCGAGGGCGGCGACTGGGTCCCGAAGCTCGCCGGCCACAACGTGCTCGTCACCACCTGGGCGCCGGGTTTCAGCGCCCAGCAGGTCCAGGCCGTCGCCGAGTTCATCCGCAACGGCGGAGGGTTCCTCTCGGGTGACACGCCGTGGGGGTGGCTGCAGCTCAACCCCGGCAAGACGCTGAGCGCCGACCATGGCGGTAACAAGCTGCTCGTGCAGGCCGGCCTCGTGTGGGTCGATGGCATCGTTGAGCGCACCAGCGAGAAGGGCTACGCGTGCGGCGGCGACATCCCGGAGCTGACGCACGCCGGACGTGCGCTCGACGCGATCGAGGCCCAGGCGGCGGGTACGCGCCAGCTGACCAAGGACGAGCTGTCGCAGGCCTCGCAGGTCATCACCCGCGCGGCGATGGACATCCCTGCCGAGGACACGCTCTTCCGGCCGCGCCTCGTGAAGCTGCAGCAGGAGCACGCAGCGGAGGCTACCCCCAAGCCCGACGCGCCGCTGAAGATCGACAACGCCCTCGCGCGCCTGGCGCTGACGCTGCAGCTGCAGGAGATCGGCGCCACGCCCCCCGAGCGCACGGTCGCCCATCCCGCGGCCGCCTTCTTCCCCGGCGCCGTGCCGACGGACGCACAGCGCGTGACGCGCACCGTGCAGATCGACACGAGCATCTCCGCCTGGCATAGTACCGGGCTCTACGCCGTGCCCGGCGAGCTGATCGTTGTGCAAGTCCCGGACGCGGCGGCGAACAAGGGCCTCTTCGTGCGCATCGGCTGCCACACGGACGGCATCTGGCACCTCGGCGAGTGGAAGCGCGCCCCCGAGATCACCCGCCGCTTCCCGCTGAATGCTCCCATCACGAAGGCCGCGAACGCCTTCGGCGGACTCATCTACCTCGAGGTCCCGGACAACTGCAGCCTCGGCGCCGTCCCCGTGCAGATCGCAAGCGCGGTGGAGGCGCCCTACTTCGTGCTGGGCAAAACGGACCCCGCCGAGTGGCGCAACGCCGTGCGCAGCCGCCCGGCGCCGTGGGCGGAGCTGGAGACCCGCGGTGTCGTCCTCACCGTGCCCTCTGACGACATCCGCACACTCGACGATCCCGTCCCGCTGATGGAGTTCTGGACGCAGGTGCTGGACTCGTGCGCCGAGCTGGCGACTATCCCGCTGCAGCGCGCGCGCCCTGAGCGGATCGTCGCGGACGTGCAGATCGGCGGCGGGTACATGCACTCCGGCTACCCGATCATGACCTGGCTGGATGCGCCGAAGCTCGCGGTCAACGTCCAGGACCTCGTGACGAGGGGCAGCTGGGGTCACTTCCACGAGCTCGGCCACAACCATCAGTCCGGCCACTGGACCTTCGACGGCACCGGCGAGGTGACCGAGAACCTCTTCTCCCTGTACATCATCGATCGCTGCTGCCACCTGCCCGGCGTCGGCCACCCGGCGGTCGATCCCGCCACGCGCGACAAGAAGACGCGCGAGCATCTCGCCGCGGGCGCGCCCTTCGACAAGTGGAAGGGCGACCCGTTCGTGGCCCTCTACATGTACATGCAGCTTCGGGAGGCCTTCGGCTGGGAGGCCTACAAGCGGGTCTTCGCCGAGTACCGCGCCGCGCCCGAGGGCGAGCTACCGAAAACCGACGACGAGAAGCGCGACCAGTGGATGGTGCGGTTCTCGCGTACCGTGGGCCGGAACCTCGGCCCGTTCTTTCAGGCCTGGGGCGTGCCCACATCCGACGCGGCCCGCGCCTCCATCGCCGACCTGCCGGAGTGGATGCCGGAGGGCTTCCCGCCCAAGGGGTGACGCGTGCTATCTCCCACCGCTTACGTCATCCTCGCCGGCCTCTACCTGCTGGGCGCCATCGGCGGGATGATGCTGGGCTGCCACATCGGGGAGCGGATCGGCCGGCGCTGGGAGAAGCCCATCCCCGGTCTCCTCGTCGGCGCCGGCACCGGCGGCACGCTCGGCGTGCTCATCATGTACGCTGTGACGCGGTGGGTGCTGGTGATCGCGCAGTAGAGCTGGCTCAACGCGGCTCCGGCCTCCCGAACCCATCGATCACTGCGCGCGGAATCCGATACCCTCGGATGAACGGCTTGTGGGCGGGAGCGGCGGCGGTGGTGATGTACTGGACCGCGTAGACGGAGCGATCCGGTAGCTCGACCCAGCCGGAGTAGCCCCAGTCGGGGACCTCCGCATTCGTGTCGTCGTCGAGGATCATCCAACGCGCCTCCGGGGGCGGCGGATCGTCGAGGGGCGTGGGCTGGAGGGCGGCGGTCTGGGGCTCCAGGTAGGCGCCGAAGCAGTGGCCCGGCTGCGGCGGCCCGACCCGCGTGGTGACGAAGACCTCGCCCGTGCTGAGCAGCCCGACGGACGGTCGCCCGAGGTACAGCCACGGCCCGCTGCCGCACAGCTCTCCCCACGTCCGGCCGCCATCGCGCGAGATCGCCTTCAGGCCGTTGGTGACGCCAGGCTCGTCATCGCGCATGTAGCAGATGATCTCGCCGGTGGGCAGCTCCACGAAGTCCCCCTCATTCGGCTGGCGCCGGGGATGCTTCGCGACAACCACCGGGCCGGACCACGTGTGCCCCAGGTCCTCCGACCGGAAGACCACCTGGTACTGCCGCCAGTCATTGTCCTCCTCGAAGCTCGTGATCCCGATCAGAAGCGTGCCGTCGCGGAGTTGGGTGATCGACGGAACGATCCCGCCGGCTACGCTCGTCACCTCGGGGCCGCTCCACGTGCGCCCGTGATCGGCGCTGCGGAAGAGCCAGTTCACCGCGCGGTTGTCGCACCAGAAGTGATGCGCTCCGGGCGGCGGGTTCTGCGGGATGCAGTCCACCACGAGCAGCAGCGTCTCGTCCTGCAGGCAGGTGATCCGCGAGCAGTTCAGCCAGCCGTTCCTCGGCCGATCCCTCAGCTCCGCGACCACGATTCGGTCGGACCACGTCCGGCCCTCGTCGCCGCTCCAGCGCACCACGATCGTCGAGACCGGCCCGCCGCCGTGGCTCTCCGACTCCTGGTACGTCACCACGAGGTCGCCGTTGGCGGCCAGCGCGAGGTCGGGGAAGCTCTCGTGGAGGGCGTCATTCCGCGAGACGGTGAAGAACTCAATGCCCTGGCCTGAGGTCATGGCAGGCACTCCCGTGAGCACGACGACGCATGAGGCGAGTCGGAGGACCAAGCTCGCGAGTACCCCTCCGTGCGGCTCTATCGCGTCAGGTTGACAGCGGCCAGGGCCTGGGCCAGGTCTCCGTCGCCGGTATGGGCAGTGATGCGAAACACATACACGCCCGTCGGGACCGGCAATCCGCTGTCGCTGCGGCGGTCCCAGCTCAGGCTCTGCAGGCCGGCTGGGCACGGCTTGCTGCTGAGGAGGGTCCTGACGGGGCGACCGGCAACATTCAGGACGATCGCCGTCACGTCGGCCGCGGCCGAGAGGCTGAAGGTGATGTGCGCCCCACTGCCGGTCGGTTGGGCAGTGATCATGCCGACCACGACGCCGGCCGCGCCGGTGATGGTCGGCCCCGCCGTGTAGGCGGCAGGCGCGCCATCCGCCGGGCCCGAGGCGTCCTGGAAGTCGAAGCGGTAGCGGTAAGTCCCCGTCTTGGTGAGTTTGACGCGGCCGTTGTAGCACCGCCCGGTCCAGCGATCACCGGTCGCGGCGGCTGTCAGTGCGACGGTCTTGCAGAGCGCGCCGTTCCGCTCGATGACCAGGTTCTTCACGACCGGGACGTTGCCGTCGCTGTCCTGGTAGACCACCGCGAACCTGAAGCTGGTGCCCACGGGTCCGGCGTCGGGGTCGACCCCATCCGTCGTGAAGCCGGTGCGCGGAGACCAGGCCAGATGAGGTGGACCGATAATGTAGGGCCCTGGCGTCGGCTCGGTGGGGTCGCCGCCGATGGACTTGCCGTTCGCCGCCGTGAAGGCGAAGCGGTGGCGGAAGGTCCGGTTCGGGAGCTTGGTGGACACGCCGTAGACGGCGCCGGTCTCGACGTTGCCCGACCGCTTGGTCATCCCCAGGTCCCGGTACGTCGCCCAGTCACCCCCAGGCGCCTTGCTTTCGATGATGCAGCGAGCCGAGGAAGGCAGCTGGCCGGTGACGTCTATGCATCTCACCTTGAAGGTGAACTTCGTGTCGTTGGCATCGCCCCACTGGGGATCGACGCCGTCCGACTGATAGCCTGGGGTGCCCACCCAGGTGAGTTCGCGCGGCGGGCCATACACAATCGCCAGGCCTGGGCCGCCACCATACTCCCGCTCACTGAAGCCGCAGACGCTGAAGTTGGCCTCGTCTTCGTACGTCTCCCGCACCAGGAACGACACCACTCCGTCGCCCCGCAGTTCGGCGGCGACCGCCTGGGTAACGTCCCAAACGCCCACCTGCCCGGAGAACGGCGCAGGCCACACGTCCACGAGGCTGCCGCCGGGCGGAGCGCTGTTCCATGTGATCGTCTCTTCCGTCCATCCATCCCCCGCCTGGTAGACGCCAATGTCCCGCTCGGCGGGGTACCACCACCACTCGCGGAACATGTAGAGGGTGGCGCTTCTGAGGCAGGCATTGGCCGGCACAGCCCCTCGGAGGTCGAACTTCACGTACACTCGGCAGGTGGTGGGCACATTCTCGTAGTCCACCGTCTGCAGAGCCGTGCCCAGCACCAGCTCGCCAATGTACTCCATGTCGTTGTGGTTCCGATTGGGCAGCGCTCTGTTGACCGTCTCGTCATCGATCGTCTCCAACGTCACCTGTGTGCTGTGCAGGGCACTGGGCGGATCGTCCGTGCCCAGCGCTTGCGCCGATGGTTGCACCACTCCTACGACCGCAATGAGAAGACCGACACCCGCGGATACCCAGCGACCCATCGTTCCCACCTCCAGCGATCTGGCATTCGCCTCTCTACTTCGCTCAGGGTAGGCCCCATTCCTGCTGCTGGCGGCAGTCGCGAGGGCAACGGTGCAGGATTACGCAGGTTCTGCGGCCAATCTTGCGGCCCGAGCGGGCTTGCCGCGTGCGAACCGAGCAGGGAGGACGTCCCATGCTGCGAACCAAGATCATCACGGCCGCCGTCGGGGTACCGATTCTCCTGCTGCTGCTATACCTCGACAGCTGGTGGCTATTCCTGCCCGCGACGGCGGCAATGCTGCTGGGGCTGCAGGAGTTCTACCGCGCGATGCGGCTGAAGGGGATCCACCCGATGGAGCCCGCGGGGTGGGTGTGCGCGATTGGGATTATGGCCGCCACGCAGTTCCTGGCGCATGACCCCGAATGGCGCTCGGGCGTGATCACGGGCTGCGTCGCGGGCGCGGTGCTGCTGGGGATGATCGCCCAGTTCTGGCGCCCCGAGGGCTCGTCCGTCATCGCGAACTCAGGGGCCACCGTCTTCGGTGTGGTCTACGTCGCGCTGCTGTTCTCCTTCTTCCTGCGCCTGCATTGGGTGCCGCTCCACGAGGCCAGCGGCGTCCCGCAGGACGGCTTCCGCGACCGCACGGGTGCGCTGCTCCTGGTCATGCTCGCCGTCTGGTGCCAGGACGGCGCGGCCCAGCTCATCGGGCGGCTCTGCGGGACCTGGAAGCCCTTCCCCACCGTCAGCCCCAACAAGACCATCGAGGGCTGTGCCGCGGGCCTGCTGGCGGCCGTGCTCGCCTGCCTCGTGTTCGGGTCGGCCCTGCACCTCAACCCGCTACACCTCCTCGGCCTCGGGGTCGTGTTGGGACTGCTCGGCCAGTTCGGCGATCTGTGCAAGTCGATGATCAAGCGCGAGCTGGGCATCAAGGACTTCGGCGACATCATCCCCGGACACGGGGGCGTGCTCGACCGCTTCGATAGCCTCCTCTTCACGATGCCCGTCGCCTATCTCTACTTCCGCCTGTTCGTCATGCCGGTGTAACGGCAGGTTCGGCGTTCGGGGTTCCGGGTTTCGGGTTGACGGCGAAAGGCACCGGTGCTGCGATGACAGCAAAGCGCGCCGATGTGGTCATCATCGCGGGAGGGAGGATTCGCTCGCCGGAGTTGCGCGAGGCGGCCGGCGTGGACGTTCGCGCAGTGATCGACCTCTGCGGCAAGCCGCTGCTGCAGTGGGTCCTGGAGGCACTGCGCGCGGCCCAGAGCATCGGGCGCATGTGTGTGGTGGGGGATGTCGAGTTGCTGAAGCCCATCGCTTCGCCGCAGGGCGCTCAGGTGCTCGCCGAGGGCGTCGATGAGGTAGACAACCTCTTCCGGGGCATCGAGGCCCTGCCGGGAGCCGAGTGGGTGCTGATGCTCGCCTCGGACGTGCCGATGCTCACCGCCGACGCGGTCGATGACCTCGTCGCGAATGCGCCGGAGGTGGACTTCGTCTTCCCGATCTGCGAACGGAGCGTCACCTTGGCCCAGTACCCGGACCGCAAGTGGACCTTCGTGAAGACGACAGACGGGGCCTTCACCGGCGGCTGCGGCTTCCTGTTTCGACCGCAGGCGGTGCTCGAGCGCCGCGCGTGGGTTCAGGAGGTCTTCGATTCCCGCCGCAACCCGTGGAAGCTCATGCGCATCTGGGGCCTGATCTTCGGCCTCAAGGCCCTGCTGGGCCGCGTCTCCCTCGCCGAAGCAGAAGCGCACATCAGCCAGGTCCTCGGCCTCACCGGCCGCGCCTACATCACGCGGTACCCCGAGCTGTGCTACGACCTGGACTATGCGCCGCACGTCGCACAAGTACGAGAGCACATGCGACAGCGGATGGGATCAGGGCCGTAGGCGGTCGGAAGCCCGTTGCCGTTCAGTAGGCTCCTCTGCCGGTGAGGACTGCGGGGATGGTGAGAAGGAGGATCTTGAGGTCCAGCCACAGGGAGCGGTTGCGGACGTATTCCACGTCGAGGCGCATCCACTCGTCGAAGCCGATGTCGCTGCGACCGCTGACCTGCCAGATACAGGTGAGACCGGGCTTCACGCTCAGGCGCTGCAGCATCCACGGCTCATAGCGCGCGACCTCGTCCGGCACCGGCGGGCGCGGGCCCACGAGCGACATCTGCCCGGTAAGCACGTGCCAGAGCTGCGGCAGCTCATCGACGCTCATCTTCCGCAACACGCGCCCCACGGCGGTGATGCGCGGGTCCTTGCGGATCTTGAAGACCGGGCCGCTGACCTCGTTCATGCCCTCCAGCGCCGCCCGCAGGACCACGGCCTCCTGGCACATCGAGCGGAACTTGAAGAACTCGAACGGCTCGCCGCCTTGGCCCAGGCGCGTGTGGTGGAAGAACACGGCGCCCGTCGATTCGAGCTTGATCACGATGGCGGTGACGATCATCAGCGGCAGCGCCATGAGCAGCGCGACGCTTGCGCCGACGAGGTCGATGGCGCGCTTCGCGATCCGGTAGGCCGGCGAGTCGGTGGCTTTCGGAATCGTCGGGACGATATGGATAAGCTGCGGCTGCGGCTCTTCGAGTCTCACTGCAGCCATCGAGCGCCCTCCTGTCGTCCCCCCAGATGCGGTGCCCGCATCATCCCAGACCCGCGTATCAGTGCCCCAAGGCCGATGTAAAACAATCGCAACATCGCGGCAGGACCCGCACCCCCGAAACGGGAAGCCCTGAGCGAGGAACGCCACCGAATGCACGGACTCCTGGGGAGCCTGGTTCTGTTGAGCACCGCCAATGCCGCCGCCAACCTGGCGCCGAACGCATCCTTCGAGGCCGGGGCCGAGGCGCCCGGCAGTTGGGATGCCTTCCGGCCCGCCGGGGCGCGCCTCTCGCGCGATGCGAACGTCGCCCGCTCCGGCAACGCCTCGGCGCGGATCGACAGCGACGCCGAGGGCGCGAAGGAGTACCCGAACTTCCGCTACACCGTGCGGGACGTGAAGCCCGGCGAAGTCTACCGCGCGTCCGCGTGGGCGCTCAACCGGGAGATGACCGACATCGGGGCATATCTGACCCTCGAGCCCTACTCCGGCGCTCAGCGTGGCACGTTCGCATCGAGCGACTTCGCAACGGCGAGTACCGACCAGTGGCGGCACCTCTCGGTGCGCCTGATGGTCGGGGAGGGGGAGGACTCGCTGGTCGTGTGTCTCGTTGCCCACGGCGAGGGCACCGTGTGGTTCGACGACGTGGAGTTGGTGCGCGAGTCCGAGGCGCCGCCCGAGTCAGGCGCCACCGAGGTGACACTGCGCCTCCGGCCACGCACCGTCGTCTGCCCGCGGTTCTACGGCTTCGGCGCGCAGGGGGACTACTTCCTCACGCGAAGCTGCAACACGAGCAAGGGCGTGGACGACGCCGACCGGAAGCTGGTGCTCGACCGCGTGGCCGCAATGCGCCCGGCTCTCATCCGCACCTTCTTCGATTACCAGTGGTGGGAGCCCGAGGAGGGGCGACAGACCCCAGACAGCGAGGCGATGCGGGACTACGTAGGCTGGGTGCGCTTCCTGGGAGGGATCGGCACGTCGGTCCTCCTCTGCCCATGGGGCGACTACTTCGCGTATCCCGCCTGGATGCGCGACGGCGAGCAGCGCCTGCCGCACCCCGACAAGCGCGACGCGATGGTGCGCAGCCTGGTCGATCTCGTCGCCTACCTGCGGCGCACTGAAGGCCTCGACGACGTGCGCTTCCTCTGCCTGATGAACGAGCCGGACAGCGCCTTCCCCGTGCGCCCGACGCCGCTCGACGAGTACGTGCGCCTCAACCGCCTCCTCGACCGGATGCTGCGGGACCGGGGCCTGCGGGATGAGGTCTTCCTCCTCGGCCTCGATGAGTGCCAGAGCGGGCCCCTCGAGGTGAGCGATTGGTTCCGCACCAACCTCGCGCGGGAGTCCCGCTGCTATGACGGCCTCTCGGTGCACACCTACCGGCACCGCTACACGCCGGCGTTCGTGCCCTGGTTTGCGGGCCGGCAGCACGCGCTCACGGCGGCGCAGACGGACGGCCGCTGGCGGCCGATCCTCATCACCGAGTCCGGCTACGGCGGCGGTACGTTCGACAATCCCGAGAACGGGAAGTACGAGTACGGCCTCTGGATGGCGGACTTCGCCGTCACCGCCCTGCGCGAGGGCGCGGCGGCGGTGCTCACATGGTGCCTATTCGATACGTACTATACCGACGAACTCGCGCAGCACTGGGGCCTGTGGCAGTACAAGGACCACGGCTGGGAGCCGCGCCCGGGGTTCTACGCCTGGTCGCTCCTGACGCGGTACACGCGAGCGGGGAGTCGCGTCATCAGGGTCGACGCGGTGCCGAGCGCGCCGTCCCTGCGGGCCACAGCGCTCCTCTCGCCGGATGGGAAGCTGACCGTGCTGATCGTGAACCGGTACCCGCGCCCGATCACGGTGCGCCTCACCGGCGGTCCCGAGCGCACGCTTCGGGAGTACGTCTACTCGGCCGAGTC
>Ga0194112_10001102_pt1 | contig 39534 bp, 32 predicted proteins | sample TA2MahC400mmetaG_FD_146191 | JGI IMG/M metagenome (GOLD analysis project Ga0194112, IMG submission 146191) | Freshwater microbial communities from Lake Tanganyika, Tanzania - TA2015016 Mahale Deep Cast 400m | ecosystem: Environmental > Aquatic > Freshwater > Lake | place: Tanzania: Lake... | reverse complement strand
CCTCGTTTCATTCTTCTCGGGGCCACCACGGATCCCCGTCTGCCGAGCGAGTCGACAAACTGGCGGGCAGGATTCCGTGACCGCTTCCGAGCAGTGAAATCGCTTCAAAGGTGTGCCTGCTCCGAACTTGTGGGGGCGTGACAGACACGCTCACGGAAACGCCGCGGGAAACAGGCTCTGACTTGATATTCATTTTCCTTTTTGCTAAGTTCTCGCATCAACAAAGACCGGACCCCTTATCAGGTGTTGGAGATCTATCGATCAATTCGCTACCGCAGCAGGGTGCTGATATCTTGAAGTGTGTTGTTTCGTGATTGTGTTAGGTATAGGTTCAACAGGGGTTGCGTGAGAAACGGTAGCGAATCACGGAATTCAAGGGTGCCGGAACGCATTCCGCCGCGGTTGGCAGGACGGATGCTGTTGTTGATCGCTGTTTCCATTCTCATCACTTGCCTCGGTTCTGTTCTTCCTCCCAGCGACCACTCCTTAAGCACTCCGGCATCTTCTGCCTCAGTGGCGCGAGGACCCGGCGCGCTTTCTGTCGCGGTTTTTGCGTCTGAGGATGTGCCAGGCGGCTCGGCTATGGCTGTCCAGGTTCAGGACACGACGCCGAAGCGTACCGGTGTTCTTTCCCGCCGCGCCCGCGCACTTGAGATACGGCGCGCTTCAATTGACACGACCTCGGTGAGCCAGACCGCGGCACGCATGCTTGATTCGATCCGCGCTCTGCCGCGCGATTCGTCAGCGCGCCTCGAGCACTTTGGACACGTCAGGCGGGACGCGGCCATGGTCGACGCGATCCAGCCGAAATCTCACCCGCTGTACCTGCCTGACCCGGCTCTTGTGCGCATGCAGCACGATCTCGACTCATCCCGATATGTCTACCGTGTCCGACGGACGTTTGACAAGGCCGATACTCGCATTCCGCTCGATCTAACCTTTGAGGAGTACAGGCGACTGCGGATGCGGCAGACGATTCGGAAAAACTGGGAAACGCTCGCGCAGGCATATGAAATCGAGGCCGAGAAAAAGAAAGGACTGGGAGATCTCTTCGGTCAGGTGACGAACATCGAGATACCTGTCCCCAAGAACCCGCTGTTCAGTATTTTCGGGCCAAATATCATCCGGCTGCAAATCAACGGTGCGGTTGACATCCACGGCGCATTCCGCAACACCAAGTCGGATCTTTTCGTCAATAACCCCCTTGGCCAAAGTCGGAATGAGCCGGATTTCAGTCAGGAGGTTCAGGTCAACGTCAAGGGGGAGATCGGCGATAAGCTCAAGATAGATGCCGATTGGAACACGCAGCGAACATTTGAGTATGAGAACCAGCTGAAGGTTCGGTACACCGGTTATGAAGACGATATTGTTCAGAGCGTCGAGGCAGGAAACGTCTCTCTCACCACGAATTCGTCCTTCATTTCGAGCAGTCAGGCTTTGTTTGGGATTAAGGCGGGGTTCCAGTTTGGGCCCTTGAAGCTGACAACCGTCGCGTCGCAAAAAAAAGGTCAGATCAGGGAGTTGTCAGTTTCTGGCGGCGGCAGGCCGACTCCCTTTGTAAAGCGCGCGACCGACTACTCTCGAGATCACTACTTCGTCGATACGTCGTACATCGCCTGGTTTGACTCGGCGTATCTGAATATCCCTCCGATCGTCAACGCGCTCAAGCAAATCCGCGACATTGAGGTGTGGGTGACGCGAATCGGTAACGAGGATCCAAACGAGCGGGATGTCGTGGCCTTTCTTGATCAGCAGAGGGTCAGACAGACGCAGAATGACCTGCCTGCCCGGGGTACGGAGTTCAGTGCCGTTCCGGGCGAGGTTGAAGTTGGACGCTTCATCCGTCTGGATCCGGGCTCCGATTACACCTTCCACGAGTATGCCGGCTACATTTCGCTTAACCGCGCGATCCAGCCGGAGCAAGCTGTTGCTGTTGCATATACGTTGCCTGACCCGACGGACACGCGTAAGAGTATTGACGTCGGAAATTTCGGTTCGCGCGACACGTCGAAAACGTTGAAGCTTATTATGAAGCTCGTGCGACCCCAGAGGCTTGGACCGCAATTCAGAACAGCTTGGCGGATGATGCTGAAGAACATCTATCCGCTCGGCGGGCGCGGCATCAAGAAGGAGGGATTCGAGCTGAAGATCCTGTATGAGGTTCCTGGTACCGAACCGCAGGACAATATCCTCGGAGCTTACAACCTGATCGAGATGTTTGGGCTTGATCGATACGGAGAAAACCCCGGATCCCCACCTGACGGGAAGTTCGACTACTCGCCCGGCTTGACGATCGACGAGGCGCGCGGAGAATTGATCTTTCCTCGGACTGAGCCGTTCCGTGAAGGCATCAGACAGTACTTCCTGGCTCGAGGGCGAACGATCGCGGATGCCGATTCCTTCACATTCCACGAGGTCTACGACACCACATTCAATGGTGCCTCCAACAGCCAGCGGAACAAGTTCCTGATCAAGGGCACAATTACCTCCTCGATCGCAGCAACGTATTCGATCGGATTCAATGTCGTCGAGAACAGCGTCAAGGTCATCGTGAATGGCCAGCAGGCAGCGCCCAACATCGACTATACGGTCGACTACATCTCGGGCCAGGTGAACATAAAGAATCAGAGTTTGCTCGTTCCCGGGGCGAATTTGCAGATCCAATACGAAGCGAACGACCTCTTCCAGCTTGCCTCCAAATCACTCCTCGGTGCCCGCGGTGAACTCAACTTGGGGAAGAAATCGGCGTTTGGCTTCACGGTAATGAACCTGAACCAGCAGACGCTCAGCGACAAGGTGAGGCTTGGCGAGGAGCCTATCAGCAACACCATCTTTGGCATCGACGGCGGGACAGACTTCGAGCTCGATTTCCTTACACGTGCGCTGAATTGGCTGCCGGGTATCCAGACGAACGCCCCGTCGACCCTTACCCTGCGTGGTGAAGGTGCATACATGCTCCCGGATCCCAACACGCGCAAGAGTCCGATTTCTCAGGACGCCGGAAAGGGCATCGCCTACATCGATGACTTTGAGGGAGCCCGTCGGCCCATTCCCATGAGCGTTAACTTTGGTGCGTGGCGTGAGGCAGCTGTTCCGGAGTATATGCACCCGCTTGAGGATCAGGCCAAGCTGACGCTCTATGAAAAGAGTGAGTACAAAGGGAGGTTCGCGTGGTACAATGTCCTTCCGAGTGACATCGGTCCCACGGATCTACGTCCGAACAAGAGCGTGCGGCCTGAGGAGAACCAGATAACGGTCTTGAACCTGCACTTCAAGCCACAGGATCGCGGAAGGTTCAATTACTCGATGGATCTTGAGACAAAGCTGTTGGCAAATCGCCGCAATGCTTGGGGAGGAATACAGACGCTCATCGGCTCGACGGCGACGAATCTCCTCGACGAAAACATCAACTTCATCGAGTTGTGGGTGCGACTCGATCAGATACAACCGACGGTCAAACTGAACATCGATCTCGGGATCATCGGAGAGATGGTCATCCCAAATCGGCCCGGCGAACCGGCAAAGCTCCACACGGAAGATGGTCTCGATGGCGGAATCCGCAATGGAATTCTCGGTGTCGGTGAAGACGTCGGAATGGACGGACTCGCCGACGATCAGGAGCGCACGGCCTATGCAGAATTCGTCCGAAAGTACCCACAGTACTCCGGCGATCCCTCCGGTGACAACTGGTCGAGGCCGGTGTTGGGCTCGCTGCGACCCGAAGACTACAGCGGCGTAAACGGCACGGAGGGCAACTCGAACAGTGAGGCTGGGCGGTTCCCCGATACTGAGGACATCAACCGCAACAACGTCCTCGACCGGGTCAACAGCTACTACGAGTATGAGATTTCGCTCGACACAACCAGCGCCGAGTTCCAGAAGATGGTCACAGGCGGTGCTAACCGGTGGTACCAGATCCGGTTGCCGCTCAATGAGTACACGCGCAAAGTCGGCGAGCCGAGCTTCTCAACCGTTGAGGGTGTCCGTCTGTGGATGACAGGGGCAACGGATGAGGTTCTGGTTCGTATCGCGGAGTTTAGCCTGGTCGGGAACCAGTGGGAGGAACTCGTCAAGAACGACAGCACGTTCCGTGTCAGCGTCGTGAACAGGGAGGATAATCCCGATTATGCGTCCCCACCCGGATTGCCGCTTGCCAAGGATCGGACTCGCCCGGATCTCGACATACGGCTCAACGAGCAATCACTCAACCTCGTTGTCAGCGGTTTGAAGGACGGAGAATCGAGGCAAGCCCTGAAGCGCTATCCGGTGCGCCCTCTCGACCTTTTCAGCTACCGTGCGATGAAGATGTTCGTGCACGGAGATGATCGGCCGGGATTCAGCATGCGATTCCGCGACACGACCGACTATGATCTGGAGCTCTTCATCCGGTTCGGATCGGACTCGCTGAACTACTATGAGTACCGGGCCCCCATCCGCCCGGGGTGGGATCCGCAGAACGAACTGAACATACCGTTCAGCGAGATCACGGCCATCAAGCTGGGCCGTGATAGCATCCAGGCGCTCAGCGCGAGCGTCCCTGCAGCCAGTGGACCTCCGGGATCGAGCTACCAGGTTCGTGGCAATCCGACATTGACGAATGTCAGGCTGATTGTTATCGGGGTTACAAATCCTGAAGGCAAGGGGGCTGGCGAAGTGACCGGCGAGGTGTGGGTTAACGAGCTCCGCTTAACGGAAGTGGATGACACGCCGGGATGGGCGTATCGCTTCGATACGACCGTTAAGCTCGCGGACGTCGCGACGATCTCTGTGAACATGACCCAACGTGACCCCAACTTCCACGCTCTGGAGGACCGGTTCGGGACACGGAACACAGACAGAAACTGGGCGCTCTCGACTTCGATCGGATTTGAGCGGTTTTTCCCTCGCAGCTGGACCGGAACGAGTCTGTCGTTCACGTACTCGCACGTCGAGCAGATACAGAATCCCAGATACGTACCCGGAACGGACATACCTGTCGGTCAAGCAGCACAGCGAACGGCGGACATCGCCAAAGATAAGGGAGAATCCGATGCCGAAGCGAACAAGATCGAAGAGGCGGTCCGTCTTCAGGCGCAGACCGTCAACGTGACAGAAACTTATAGTCTTCCCAACATAAAATTGAACATCCCCGTCGACCACTGGCTCGTGAGGGAGACCATCAACCGGCTTTCCTTCGCGTATTCCTATACCCAAACCACGCGGAGGAGTCCAACCATTGAATCGTTCAACCAGTGGCAATGGAACAGCCGGGTCGGGTATGGGCTCCAGTTTAGCGACAAGGCCTATGTCTCTCCATTCTCCATTTTTGGCGACTTCTTCCTTTTCAAGCCGTGGAAGGATCTGAAAGTTCACTATGCGCCGAGAGGATTCAACGTCTCGGCAACGCTCGCTCGGGCACAGACCGTTGAACAGGCTCGTAACCAGACAGCAGCGAAGCCCGTCGTTCGCAACTTCGCATCGAGTCGCTCGCTCAATTTCTCGTGGCAGCTTACCGAAGCGGGCCTGCTGAATCTGGGGATGGATTACGCGGTGGACGTTCAGAGCAGCCTTCTGAATTTCGAGACAGACTCGCTCGGTCGCCAGCGTTCGTTCGGAGCAATTCTGGGTGATATGTTCGGCAAGGCCAAGCTCATTGACTTTGGCACAGATCTCAGCTACGGTCAAACGATTACCCTGAATCCTCGAATTATGATACCGCCGATCCTCAAGCTCGACAAGATTCTCTCAGCCACCGCACGCTACGGTGCGCGGTACGACTGGACGAACAATCCCCAGGCCGGCGCGCTCGGGAAGTCCGCCGGCAATACCGGAAATCTCTCGGTGACGTTTGACGTGAACCTCCAAACCATCGGCAATGAGATCTGGCCGGCGAAGCCCCCGACGGTCACACCACCCCCGGAGGACACGACAGCACCCTCCAAGCCGTTCAATCTCCTCGATGGATTGGACCGTGCTACTCGAATTCTTTTCAAGATTCCAGTCTTTGACTTCGAGAAGTTCAGCGTCTCCTTTACTCAACAGAACAGGAGCCAGAACAGTGGGGTGATCGGGCGGCCGGGATTCTCAAATCTTTTCGAGCGCGTACCGTTCTTTCAGAACTCCCTTCCGGACTACGGTCCCTCGCTGATGTACCAGCTCGGATTGGCGTCCAATCCGCATGGCGATGTCATCATCAAAACGAAAGGGAAATTCCCGTTCATCACGGGCTACAGCGTTCCCGGCATACGTGCGCCGGGCGGCAACCTTACTGACAACTATTCACAGAGCAACCGGATCTCGATGCGCACGTCGCGTCCACTCTGGGAGGGCGCAAGCCTGGAGATCAACTGGAATGTCGGCTGGTCGTATAGTGCTAACCGAACGCTGCAGTCGGACTCTCTTGGTGTTGCCTTTGAGACGAACAAGCTCATCAGCGGCGACGTGGATCGCTCGTATCTCTCCTTCCCGCCTGTCCTGTTCTTCAAGTTCTTTCGAACGAGCATTGAGGATGTGCAGAAAGGGTATGAGAAACTGCGCATCGACAAGAACGACGCGCGCTCGAACGATGCAAAACTGGCAGAAGCATTCGAGAACGGCATGGAAGCACTTCCCTTCACTCGAAAGTTGATCGGCAGCATCTGGCCGAGGCCGAACTGGACCCTGCGGTGGGACGGCCTGGAAAAGCTCCCGCTGTTTGAAAGCTTTGCTACGCGGGTGAGCCTCGATCATAGCTTCCAATCCGGCTATAAGCGCAGGTGGAAGATCTCTCCGACAGGCGACGAGGTCACCGAGAGTCAGCAGATCACTCAGCAGTTCTCGCCGCTTCTGGGCGTCAGTGTCACGTTCAAGCAGCTGCTGAAAGGGAATTTCGGCATGAACTTCAGATTGGGGACTTCGACGAGCTACGATCTCACCCCTTCAGCCCAGAACATCGTCGAATCCGGATCGACCGAGATAGCGGTCTCCGCAGACTACTCGCGACAGGGATTCGAGATCCCGTTCTTCGGTCTCTCCCTCTCAAACGATCTTCAAATGAGTTTCACGTTCAGCTACCGGAAGGACTCTCGGAGGGTGTACGACCTGAAAGCCGTCAACTTCAAGAAGGACGGGACGCCGTTGGAGGGTTCGAGCCGCACGAGCATCGAGCCGAGAATTCGTTACATCCTCAGCTCGCGCGTGACGGCATCCATCTATTACAAGTACTCGAAACTGAAACCTGATGCGGGTGGATCCCGCATACCCGGCTCAACGACGAACGAGGGAGGTCTCGATGTTCGCGTTGCTATCCAGCCGTAGTCTGGCAAGCCCGAAGTCATGATCACACGGATAGAGCGGAATGGCGTGAGGCTGAAGAGCTTTCGTTGATTCTCTGGGCTTTATTGGGTACTTTGAAAGGCAGGAGAGGTAGTCGATGGAAATCACAAGACAAATTCTCTGGATCGACGACGAGATAGATCTCCTGAAGGCACACCTGCGACTCCTCGAAGAAAAGGGCTATCAGGTCGATACGGCGACGAACGGCGACGATGCGCTGGAGATGGTCAAGGAAAAGGGCTATGACCTCGTGTTCCTGGACGAGATGATGCCGGGGATGGGCGGCCTGGAGACTCTTTCCAAGATCAAAGACATGTATCCGAATCTGCCCGTCGTGATGGTGACGAAGAATGAGGCCGAAAGCCTGATGGAGGATGCCATCGGGGGCAAGATAAGTGATTACCTGATCAAGCCGGTAAACCCAAGTCAGATCCTGATGGCCTGCAAGAAGTTTCTGGAGGCGAGGAAAATTACGAGTGAATACGTCTCACGGGACTATGCGAAGGAATTCCGGGAGATTTCGCAAGCCCTGATGAGCCCGATGGATCACAACCAGTGGTATGACCTTTACGCCAAGCTCACGGACTGGGATATGGAGCTCGACGAGCACCCTGAGTTGGGCTTGCGTCAGACTCTTCTCGACCAGAAACGGGAGTGCAATGCAGAGTTTGGCCGATTTGTGGAGAAGAACTATCGCGACTGGACTGAGGGAACGGCAGAGCGACCTGTGCTTTCGACTGATGTCGTCGAGAAGTTTGTCATTCCGGAGCTGGAGAAAGACGGGCCTGTCTTTCTCTTTGTTATCGATTGCCTCCGACTGGATCAATGGCTCGTGATGGAGCGCCTTTTGGCCGACTACTACGCCGTCGAGCGGTTCTTTCACTGCAGCATCCTGCCGACCGCGACGCCGTACGCCCGCAATGCGATTTTCAGCGGCCTCTTCCCGATCGACCTGGAGAAGCGGTTTCCGGAAATCTGGCAGGCGGGCGAGGATGACGACAACAGTCGAAACAGGAACGAGCATCAACTCCTCGATAAGCTCCTTGAGCGGAAACGGATCCAGCTGAAGCCGGAGTCGAAGTACGTCAAGATCCTTGATGCGGAATTCGGTCGGCAGGTCGAGTCGAACATCCTGTCCTACACCAGGAGCAAGCTCACAGCGGTCGTTGTCAATTTCGTCGATATGCTGGCCCACGGAAGATCCGATTCTCCCCTGCTGAAGGAGATCGCGCCCGATGAGGCAGCATATCGGTCTCTCACCCGCTCCTGGTTCCTGCATTCGTCGCTCTTCAATATGCTCAAGTCCCTCGCCACGCAGAGGAATGCGACCATCCTGGTCACAACGGACCACGGTAGTGTTCGCTGTCTCCGCGGGGCGAAGGTCATCGGCGACCGCGAGGCGTCGACAAACCTCCGGTACAAGTTTGGCCGCAACCTCCGTGTCGACGAACGTCAAGCCATATTTGTGAAGTATCCCGCGGATTTCAAGCTTCCGCGCGAGAGCGTAACAACCAACTACATTCTGGCCAAGGAAGACTATTATTTCGTCTATCCGACAGACTATCATAAGTACCTCAGCCAGTATCGTGACAGTTTCCAACACGGCGGAGTCTCGATGGAAGAGATGATGCTTCCTGTCGTCAAGCTCGTGCCGAGATAAGCTCTCTGTCCCTTGGAGCAACAGATCATAACTTTTTCAGAACGCGAGACGATCGATGCAGCAAGGTCCTTCGCGGCGACGCTGAAGCGAGGGGACGTCGTCGCCCTCTCGGGAGAACTGGGGACCGGAAAAACTCGATTTGTCAAGGGAGTGTGCGAGGCGTTCCACGCCCGAAATCCGGTGACCAGCCCAAGCTTCGTTATTCTCAATCGATATGAAGGAAGAGACAGCCGGGGCGACGAACTGCTCATCTACCATCTTGATCTGTACCGCGTGAAATCACTGGAGGAAGTGTACGACATCGGGTTCGAAGAGTTCTTCTATGGCGACGCTATTTGCCTCATCGAGTGGGCCGAGCTCCTCAGCGATCTTCTTCCAGTTGAGCGGTACGATGTGCATCTCAGCTACGGGGTTGCTGAACATGAACGACGGATCGAGATTGCAAGGGTCGCAGGCGGAGCCTTGCAGCCGGACGGGGAAAGGCGCGCAGGGCTGTCATGACCGTGCTGGGTATCGAGACGTCGACGGCTGTCTGTGCGACAGGGCTCTCTCTCGAGGGGAGGCCGGCCATTGAGCGTTCGCTCATTGAGTCGCACATTCATTCGGAAAAGCTCCTCACGCTCGTTCAGGAGGTTGTCTCTGAAGCGGGAATTTCGTTGACCGACGTCGGCGCCGTCGCGGTCTCGGAAGGTCCCGGATCGTTCACCGGCCTGCGCATCGGTCTCAGCACGGCGAAAGGGTTGTGCTTCACGCTGCGAACGCCGCTCGTTCTTGTTCCGACATTCGAGGCGATCGCCGAGGCGGCCCGGGAACGGTACCCTGACATATCCGGCGTGGTCGTCGCGATCGATGCAAAGAGGGACGAGTTCTACGTGTCCAAGTACGCAGTCACACCGACTGGCGTTCGCTTGGTCGAGCCTCTAGGTATTTTGAAAGCTGATCAGGTGGTACGCGTCGCCGAGGGTGATAGCAGGACGCTTGTCGTCACCGATTCAACAGAGCGGGTGAGCAGAGGGGGAGGAGGCTCGTTGGTTGAGCATGTGCACCAATTCTGTCGTGGCTCCGTTGTTGCCCGTGTCGGGCGCGCGAAGGCGCTCAAGGGGGAATCTGCAAACCTCGTGTCCAGCGAGCCGCTGTATCTCAAGGACTTCGTCGTTCGCGGATCGCCCGTGTCGTAGCGAAGGAACAAACCGGGGGGACTACTTAAGGAGAATTTCATGGCCTGGTTCAGACGCTCGAAAGTGAACATCGTATCCGAGGGTCCAAAGCGAGACATCCCCGACGGCCAATGGACCAAATGCGAGGGCTGTGGTGAGATCATCCACCGGAAGCAACTCGAGCAGAGCTACTATACCTGTCAGAAATGCCGCTATCATTTCCGCATTGGGAGCAAGGAGTATTTCAACCTGCTCCTGGATCCGAAATCGTTCAAAGAAACGGATGCCAAGATGCGGTCTGTCGATCCTCTCAATTTCGTTGATACCAAGCGCTACGCTGATCGGCTGAAGGATTCGATGCGTAAGAGCGGGCTGAACGAGGCCGTTCGAACGGGCACAGCGAAGATCAACGGCATTCCCATCGTCATTGCCTGCATGGATTTCTCGTTTATTGGTGGGAGCATGGGCTCGGTGGTCGGGGAGAAAGTTGCGCGTGCCATAGACCGGGCGCTCAAGAAAAAGACCCCGCTGGTGATTATCTCTTCCACCGGGGGTGCGAGAATGATGGAAGCTGCTTTTTCGCTCATGCAGATGGCGAAAACAAGCGCAAAGCTTGCTCAGCTTTCGGACGCAGGAATTCCCTACGTCTCGGTGTTGACCGATCCGACAACCGGTGGCGTTACTGCCAGCTACGCGATGCTGGGAGACGTCAACATCGCCGAGCCGGGTGCGCTCATCGGGTTTGCCGGGCCCCGCGTCATTCGCCAGACCATCGGCAGGGATCTCCCGAAAGGCTTTCAACGCGCGGAGTTCCTGCAGGAGAAAGGATTTGTGGATGTCGTTGTCCACCGGAAGGAATTGCGAGAGACCATCACTAAGCTCTTGAGGATGTTCCAGGAGTGATCCATCGGCCATTCCACCTTGGCCTGAGATCCGGATTCAGCACCAGGATCATCTGAGTATGCAAGTCATCCAGCACGTTGCCGAGATGCAGGCGGTGGCTGAGTTACTGCGCGCGCGGGGGAAGCGCATTGGGGTTGTCCCGACGATGGGCTATCTCCACGAAGGCCATCTCAGCCTCGTCCGGCTCGCCCGTTCACACTGTGACACCGTAATCGCAACTCTGTTCGTCAATCCGACACAGTTTGGCCCGACGGAAGACTTCGAGCGCTATCCCCGTGACCTTGATCGAGACCTGAAGCTTGCAGCTGAGGCCGGCGCAGACACCTTATTTTGTCCAGATACCAAGGAGATGTATCCCGACGGATCCGCGACCTTTGTAGATGTCGAGGGGGTTTCAGCGGTCTTGGAAGGCAAATTCCGACCAACACATTTTCGCGGCGTCACCACTGTTGTCGCGAAGATTCTTAACACCACGAAGCCGCACCTTGCAGTTTTTGGGCAGAAGGATGCACAGCAGGCATTCCTTGTCACGAAGATGGCACGCGAACTGAACTTCGATGTCCAAATCCTTGTCGGACCCACGGTTCGTGAGCAGGATGGACTTGCGTTGAGCTCCCGCAACGTTTATCTGAGTGCGGATGAACGCTTGCGGGCGACCGCTCTCTTCCGGGCACTCAAACACGCGGAGATGTTGATCGCGCGGGGAGAACGATCGGCGGCGCATATCCGATCCCAGATGCTTGCTCTGCTTGCTGATGCGGCGCCCGCCAAGATCGACTATGTCGCATTTGTTCGCCCCGCGTCATTCCAGGAGACTGAGCTGCTCGAGCCGCCGTCGGTTCTTATCGCTCTGGCTGTTTGGTTTGGCTCGACGCGTTTGATCGACAACATGACTATACCAATTTCTTGATCACGAAGCCCAAATGGTAACAAACGCGGAAGGGAACGCAACAGGCAGCTTTGCCGCTTTGATCATGGCAGCGGGACATGGAAAACGGATGAAAGATCCGACCCGCGCGAAGGTGATGTATGAGCTCAACGGTAAGCCCATGGTGCACTACGTTGCGGATCTCGCGTATGCGCTGGGGGCGTCGCGGGTTATTGTCATCGTTGGACACCAGCGCGAGTTGGTGACCAACTACCTGAGCGTGTCGCATCCCGACGCCCGGTGCGTGGCTCAGGAACCACAGCTCGGAACCGGTGACGCCGTCCTGCAAGCCGAGGACGCACTCGCGGATTTTGACGGAACCGTGCTTGTCCTTTCAGGCGACGTTCCTCTCCTCACACAGTGCACGATGCGGAGGTTGATTGAGCATCACCTCAGCGCCCGTGCGGTGGCAACGATACTCACGGCGATGATGGACGACCCGACCGGCTACGGCCGCATTATCCGAAATCCGGATGGCTCAGTCCGTCAAATCGTCGAGCATCGGGATGCTTCGGAAGAGGTTCGTCGGATTCGGGAAATCAATTCGGGCATCTATTTGTTTGACAAGAAGAAGCTGTTCGAGGGATTGCACCATATTACTCCACACAACGTGCAAAACGAGTACTATCTCACGGACGTCTTCGGGTATTTCTGGAAGCATCATTGGCTGGTTTCAGGATTGCGTGCCCAGCAAGTTGAGGAAATCCACGGAATCAACACTGTCCAGCAGCTTGACCAGGCGCGAATCATTCTGGAGTCGCGTGTCGCGCAGGGAGCTACGTCAAACCCGCCCCGTGGTTCTTGACAATCAATTCGCAATTGAGTATCATTCTGATGGTTCGAGCCCATCAATTGGAGGGAACAGCTATGAGGAGAATGGTTGTCTATGCGAATGTTGCGCTGCTGCTGTGTACCTCTGCTGCCTTGGCGCAGTTCAAAGCGAAGGTCGAGCCGAAACCAAGTGTGACTGAATCCATCATTCGTCCGGATGAGGGAAGGCTGCTATTTGGGTGGTTTGATCCCAACAAGCTCTCGATGCATCACAGTTTTTCCCTGTCGTACCAGTCGTTCGGAGGTCAGGGTCTTTCGCTCGGAGTCTACACAAACAGCCTGATGTACAAGTTCTCCGATGCGCTGGACATTCGGGCTGACATAAGCTTGATGCACTCCCCATTCAGTTCGTTTGGGAGCAAATTCCAGCAGGATCTGGGTGGGTTGTACCTGAGCCGGGCAGAACTGAACTACAGGCCTTGGAAGAATACCCTGTTCCATGTTGAATACCGCCAGCTGCCGCCGCTCTATTGGTTGGGGAATAGCTACCGCTCCTATAATTTTTTCAATGGGATCGACCGATACGAGGAAGATAAACGCTGATTTGTGGCTGTTGATCAATTGTCGTTTTGTGAAACCGAGCAGTGCCTGCCCGAGGGAAGCGGGCGCCTGTTCGGTTTTTTTTGTTGACGCCGCATGACCGATACCAGCCGTCCGAATCGCAGCGACGCCGAGCAGCCAGAGCTGAGCGGCGCTCGCGACACTTCTCCCAAACGATCGAAAAGAAGTCCGAGTGCCTGGAAAAGACTGACAGGCAGCGCAGCTCTCGTCGGGTTTGGTGTCGTCGTTCTGATTCTCGCGTACTCGTTTGTGTATCGCGCGTTCATCGATCCGCCGGTAGAGCCTGAGATCATGCAGGGGAGCAGAACCCACGTGATTCAGCTCGATGTGCTCAATGCGACGGGAACTCCGAAGCTGAGCCAGCGTTTCACGGATTACTTGCGTGCCCGGGGATTTGACGTTGTGGAAATAGGAAACTATCGGGAATCAGATCTCGCCTTCACCCGTGTGATCGACCGTGCGGGAAACATGCAGGCCGCACATCAGGTCGCTCGGGCACTCGGAGTCTCCGACCAACGCGTTGTCCAGGAGATCGACCGGAACAGGTACCTCGACGTGACCGTCGTGATCGGAAAGGACTTTCGCTCCCTCAAACCCATGCAATGACCGATTGGAGGACTCATTCTTGACCTCGAGAACGCTCGCAAAACGAATTGCTGATTTTGCCCTCTCCAAGAAGGCCGCGGATGTCGTCATGTTGGATCTCCGGAAGTTGGGTGCGCCGACTGACTTCTTCGTTATCTGCTCAGCGGATTCCGACACTCAGGTGAAAGCGATTGCCGATGCGGTTCGCGACGGGACAGAGCAAATCGGGGCGCGATTGTGGCATTCGGAAGGTTTCCGAGCCCTCAGGTGGGTGTTGCTGGATTATGTCGATGTCGTTGTGCACGTTTTCAAGAAAGAAGCCCGGTCGTTCTACAACCTCGAGCGGTTGTGGGGCGATGCCAAAAGCACTGCCGTGCATGATCGGGTCACTCACCCACATGCGCGGATCACTCTACGGGCTAGATCGGTTCCCGGGTCTGGGGTCCGAGAGAGAAAAAGGCGCCACGGTAAGGCATGATAATGGAATGAAAAGCTATCTGGCTCAAAAAGTTGCGGCCGCGCTCGAGACGCTGAAATACGACGGCGGGGTCCGCCTCACCTTTGAGAAGCCGCGCCTGGAGGCCCACGGCGACATCACGACAAACGTGGCCTTGCTGCTGGCCAGGTCGTTGGGCAAGAATCCCCGGACTGTAGCGCAGGAGATCGTCTCCGCCATGACGATCGATCCCGAAGATGTCGCCGCCGTCGAAGTTGCTGGCCCGGGGTTCATCAATTTCCGATTCACAGAACGGTTCTTCACGCATCAGTTGGCTACGATCCTTCGTGAGGGATCGGAGTTTGGCAGATCGACGATTGGCGGGGGGAAAAAGACGCAGGTCGAGTTCGTCAGTGCGAATCCCACGGGTCCTCTCAGCGTGGGCCACGGTCGCCAGGCGGCCATCGGCGACACGATTGCCAGCCTTCTTCAATGGACCGGCCATGACGTCACGCGTGAGTACTACTACAACAATGCCGGCCGCCAAATGCGGCTGCTCGCGGAATCGACCTATGCCCGCTATCGCCAGCTCTTCGATGCTTCCTATCCATTTCCTGAAGATGGATACCAGGGAGATTACATAACGGATATCGCCCAACATTTGAAGGCGGAGAGGGGGGAGTCTCTGCTGGTGTCCGAGACGGAAGAAACGATCCGTCTGTGCCAGACCGTCGCCGAGAGAATCCTCTTCGACGGTATTAAGAAAGTTCTCGCCCGCATGAGCGTGGTGTTTGATGTTTTCTACAATGAGGACTCGCTGTATACGAGCGGCAAGATTCAGGAGGTGATCTCGGAGTTGCGGGCGAAGGGGCTCGCCTACGACAAGGACGGAGCCGTGTGGCTCCGGGCAACCGCGCTCGGCCTTGAACAGGACCGCGTGATGCTTAAGAGCACGGGTGAACCGACGTACCGGCTGCCCGACATTGCCTATCACCGCGAAAAGTTCCGCCGGGGTTTTGAGCTTGTTGTCGACATATTCGGAGCGGACCATATCGCGACCATTCCCGATGTGCTCGCGGGAGTCAAGGCGCTCGGCTACGACGCCGAGAACGTCAAAGTTGTCATTCATCAGTTCGTGACGCTCTTCCGGGATGGCCAGCAAGTCAAAATGTCCAAGAGGTCAGCAAATTTTGTTACCCTCGATGAGTTGATAGACGAGGTTGGCCCCGATGCAGTGCGTTTCTTCTTCCTGATGCGCTCGGTGTCGAGTCATCTGGAGTTCGACTTGAACCTTGCGAAGGAGCAATCGGAGAAGAATCCCGTTTATTATGTCCAGTATGCGCATGCGCGGATCGCCAGTATCCTGCGCTTCGCCGAAAGCGAAGGGCTTCCTCAGCCCGCGGCGGATGCAGATGCTTCGCGGTTAAAGCTTGATCTTCTGAAGCAGCCGGAAGAAATCGAGCTTGTCAAGCTTCTTCTTGATTTCCCCGAGACCATTCAATCTGCCGGCCTCAGCTTCGAGCCGCAGCGACTCACCAGCTACCTGCACGATATCGCCACGGCGTTCCACAAGTTCTATCACGAGCATCGAGTTGTCACGCAGGAGCGGGAGCTATCGATGGCAAGGCTTGCCCTGTGCCTCGCATCGAAAATTGTCCTGGCAAATGGCTGCAAAATCCTTGGAATTACGGCGCCGGACCGCATGTGAGCACGATCAGCAGACCATCGCAGTGCGGGTTGACTCTGGCCCGGAATTTTGTTACCATATTGTTGGACTGATAACCAACAACTGGATTCAACGCTTCCCTACCTCTTGTTACCGCACGATTAGACCTGTCGCTGTTTTTCCGTTTCGGTTTTTTCCATAGTGCATGTATTGCTGTTTAAGAGTCTTGTCGGGGCATTTCCGCCTTTCGTATTCGCGCATTGTTTCGTAAATTCGTCTGCTTAAGAGCAAATGCCATGCGCTTTCAGGATGGGCCAATCGAGGGAGTGATCGTTCGCCAGCTCGTGAAGCATTCCGATCATCGCGGCTGGCTGATGGAACTCTATCGGTCTGATGAGGTGAGCGGGCAATTTCTGCCGGTGATGGGATATCTCTCGTCTACCCGACCCGGAGTCGTACGAGGTCCTCACGAACACCGCGAGCAGGCCGATTTCTTCTGCTTCCTGGGTCCTTCCACATTTCAAATCTATTTATGGGACAATCGGAAAGAGTCACCAACGTACGGCAGGAGGATGGTCCTTGAAGCCGGCGCGGATCGGCCGTGCTCCGTCATCATACCTGCGGGCGTCGTGCACGCCTATAGGAATGTCGGCCCGAAAGACGGATGGTCCATCAATGTGCCAAACCGCCTGTATGCTGGAGAAGGGCGGAGGAACCCTGTGGATGAAATCCGGCACGAAGACGATCCAGCAAACCCGTTTCACATCGAGTGAGATTCCCGTATGACGCTTCTTGTGACAGGGGGGGCAGGATTCATTGGCAGCAACTTCGTGATGTTCATGCTGCGAAGGTATCCCGAATACCGCATCGTGAATCTTGACAAGTTGACGTATGCCGGAAACCTCGAGAACCTGACGGAGATCCAAGGAAACCTGCGGCACACGTTTCTGCAGGGCGACATTTGCGATGCTCAGCTCGTCTACGAGATACTCGAGCGTTACCATGTCGATGCGATTGTCAACTTTGCAGCGGAATCACACGTGGATAGAAGCATCCTCGAGGCAATAGAGTTCGTAAGGACGAACGTCGAAGGGACGGGAGTGCTGTTGGAGGCAGCGAAGAGGCACCGGTTGAAGAAATTTCTTCAGGTGTCGACCGATGAGGTCTACGGCTCGCTTGGTCCCGAAGGGAAATTCGTGGAATCCACGCCGCTACATCCGAACAGCCCGTACGCGTCGAGCAAAGCCTCCGCAGATCTTCTGGCGCTCGCGTACCACCACACGTTCGGGCTGCCGATCATGATCACCCGCTGCTCGAACAACTACGGCCCTTACCAATTCCCGGAGAAGCTCATCCCCCTCATGATCCTCAACGCGATGACCGATAAGCCCCTCCCCGTGTACGGGGACGGCGGCAACATCCGCGATTGGATCCACGTGGACGATCACTGTGCGGCCATCGACCTTGTCCTCCACGAGGGCAAGGACGGCGAGACCTACAACATTGGTGGAAACACGGAACTGAGAAACATCGATGTTGTCCGACGCATTCTCAAGCACCTGAACAAACCTGAATCGTTGATACAGTTCGTCGAGGACCGGCCCGGACATGACCGTCGCTATGCCATGGATGCAGGCAAGATGGATCGTGAGCTTGGATGGACCCCCCGCAAGCCGTTCGACGAGGGAATTGTCGAGACTGTCGAGTGGTACCGTCGTAACGAGGAATGGTGGAAACGGATCGTAAGCGGAGAATATCAGCAGTACTACAAGATGATGTATGGGGAGCGAGGAATGACCAGCAAGGAGTAGGGAGGAGGCAGCAGGCGGTGGGCTTTGGCCAAACGACAGATACGGAACGCGCGTAAGCAGACCTGATGGCTTGAAAGAACGGGATTGAAGACGATACTCAGCGTTGTCGGAGCCAGACCGAATTTCATGAAGGTGGCTCCTTTGCACAAAGCATTGCAGCAGTACGGGGATACCATCCGTCACCTCATCGTCCATACCGGACAGCACTACGATGAGACGATGTCAAAAGTTTTCTTTGACGATCTTGAGTTGCCCCATCCCGATTTCTACCTGGGGGTCGGCTCCGGCTCTCATGCCCAGCAGACCGCAAAGATCATGGTCGAGCTCGAGAAAGTCCTTGAAGCTCAGAGGCCGGATCTCGTCGTGGTGGTCGGAGATGTCAACTCAACCGTGGCCGCTAGCCTTGTCAGCGTGAAAGCGGGTGTTCCGGTCGCGCATATCGAAGCGGGGCTACGGAGTTTTGACCGTTCAATGCCCGAAGAGATCAATCGTCTCTTGACAGATGCCGTCTCGGAGTTTCTCTTCGTGACGGAGCCGAGCGGCGTGGCAAATTTGAAGCGGGAAGGTATCGACATAGGCAAGATCTACCTTGTCGGTAACGTGATGATCGACTCGCTGGTTCGATATCGGGAGAAGGCAAAACGACTTTCCGTGGCAAACGAATTCAGTGTTGCACCGCGAGCCTTTACGCTCGTGACCCTGCATCGGCCGACCAATGTCGACACCCGTGAGGGCCTCGAAAAGATTCTGACGATTTTTGAGCGCCTGTCCCCTCGTACGACCATCATTTTTCCGGTTCACCCTCGTACTCGAAAGATGCTCGAGCAATTGAAGCTTGCGGAACGATCGAGCGCGATCGAGAATCTTCGCCTGTCCGAGCCGATCGGGTATCTGGAGTTTCTGAATCTGATGGAGCAGGCACAGCTCGTATTGACCGACTCGGGGGGAATCCAGGAAGAAACCACGTTTCTGGGCATTCCGTGTCTGACTCTCCGGGAAAACACCGAACGCCCGATCACAGTGGAAATCGGCACGAATCAACTCTGCGGTTTGGATGTTGGTCTCATCGTCCGTAGAAGCTTCGAGATCTTGGATGGCCAGCTCAAAAAAGGGCGAATCCCTGAGCTCTGGGATGGACACGCGGCTGAACGAATTGCTGCGATATTAAGAGACAAGACCTAAGGAGAGCGTTACACCATGGTTTCACGTCTTTTCGCAATGATGTGCCTGTGCACGATGTGGAGTGTGACTTCGCTCGTTTCGCAGGTGCTTGACAGATCCGGACTTCTCGACAAGTCGCTGGAGTCGCGCGCGATCCAGAGCATGATTGACCGGGACCAAAGAACCATTGAGGCTCTGAAAGGATTTCCCATGGAAGGCCCGATCGACCCTTCGGCATACATTGTCGGACCTTCGGATATCTTCCAAATCGCTGTGTCGGGACCGACGATCCTGAGCTTTTCAGTGCCGGTGACGCCTGAAGGTCGTTTGATCGTGCCCACCGTCGGCGATGCCGATGTACAGAACCGCCGTCTCACCGACGTGAAACAGCAGGTGCACGAGATGATTCGGAAGAAGTACCCAGTCGGTGACATCACCGTGGCGTTGTTGAAGCCCAGGAGTTTCATTGTGACCTTACGCGGCGCTGTGCTGAAACAAGGGCAATACATCGCCGGCCCGATCGACCGGGTTGAAAAGGTACTGATCGACGGGGCCAGCTCTGTGTCGCCAACGCCCACGGCGGCTATGCCAGTCATCCCTCCCGAAGCGTCGGATCCCCTCGCACCCATTGAGGCGGTCAACCTGCCGAAAGTCAATTACGCCGCGACGATTTATGAACGTGCCTCGACGCGCAACATCACTCTGATTCGTCGTACTCGAGACACACTGCATGTCGACATTCCCAAGTTCTATGCTACCGGCGAAGATCGGTACAACCCCTTCTTGCTCGACGGAGACGTCATCCTTGTTCCCGAGAGGAACCTGGCAAGGGAGTTCGTGGCCATCTATGGTGCGGTGAATGCGCCTGGCCGGTACGAGTTTGTTGAGGGTGACGACCTCCTCGATATTGTCCAACTGGCTCAGGGTCTCACGAAATCGGCTGATTCTGGACGGGTCATCATCTCTCGACTCGACAAGGACGCGGAGGGGGTGGAAGAGATTGCCGTGAGTCTCAAGGAAGCGCCCGGGATGAAAGCTCCCTATACGGGTCTCCAACGCGGAGACCGCATCCTGGTCAAGTCCGTTGCGGATGAAAGGAAGAACTACACCGTCTTCGTCGCGGGGGAGGTGAAGGTGCCCGGCATCTATCCGATCAGCCGGAGCAGCACGCGGCTTTCAAAGATCCTGGCCGACGCAGGCGGTGTGACTGACAACGCGTTGCTCAACGGCTCTGTGCTTATGAGGAAAGATGATCGGATGAAGGACCTTTTCGATCCGCAGCTCGAGCTGTTGCGTCACCTTCGTTCTCAACAGATCACCTCTGCGGACAGCGCGTACTTCTCCCTTGACATCAAGCTCGCACGCCACCCCGTGATTGTTGATTTCGTCAAGTTGATCGAGGGACAAGATACGACACAGGACATCTTTCTTCGTCACGAGGATGTCGTCTACATTGCCGCTAACCATCGGACGGTTCTTGTCCAGGGTCAGGTGGCGAATCCGGGCTACGTTCCGCACGTCCCGGGCGCTGGTTTTGCGTATTACATCCAGCGCGCGGGCGGCTTCTCTGAGCTGGCGATTGCTGACGATGCGCGTATCATCAAGAAGGGAACGCTCGAGTGGATCGAGCCGGAGAAAACGAGCATCGAAGTCGGCGATCAGATCTGGGTGCCGAAGAAGCCGATTCGTGATTTCTCCCATTACATATCCGTCTTCAGGGATGTGATTTCTGCGACAGCCGCTCTGGCGACGGCGGTGATCCTTGCGATCCAGGTCTCGCGCCAATAAGCTGTCGTGTGAAGCTCATAGACCAGGCAATTACACATTCGAGGTCGCCTTCGTATGGAACAAGAACAAACCGCAGCAGCACGGTCGGGTCTCTTTGATTCACTGTTGGTGTTGAGCCGGTGGAAGTGGTTTATCATGACGCATGTTATCGTGGTGACGGGCATCGCGGCCGGGGTGAGCTTCCTGCTCCCCAAGTGGTATCAGTCTCACACAACAATTCTGCCGCCGAAGAATCAGAACATCCTCTCCGGGCTATCCTTCTCCTCCTCAACGCTCTTGCGGCAATTGAATCCCTTGCGCGGATTTGGTTCGCTCGGTCAATCTCCCGACCTGTACAGCTACATCGCGGTTCTCAAGAGCCGCCCGCTGCTCGAGCAGGTCGTTGCGAGATTCGATCTGGTGAGGGTGTATCAGGTCAGGAACAACTCCGTTAGCGATGCTGTGGAGGAGCTCGTGTCGAACGTTGATTTCAGGGTCAGTGAGGAGGGAACACTGCGCGTCGATGTGGCGGATAAGGATGCATTTCGGTCCGCTGCGATGGCAGACTATTTCGTCCAGCTTCTGGATGAACACAACAGGGAGCTCGCGAACCGCGAAGCACAAAGCAACAGAAAATTCCTGGAGGCACGCGTCAACGAGAGTCTGGCGGATCTCAGAAAGGCCGAAGCCGAGCTGAAAAAGTACCAGAAGGAGCATGGATTTGCCGGCGTCACTGAACAGAACAATCCCGTCTACCGGGAGTACGAGAACCAGCTGCGGCTCTTTGAAAGCCTCCAGCCGCTTGTGCAGCAAGCCAGAATCGAGGAGGAGCGCGACACGCCGACACTCCTGGTGTTGGACAGGGCAGTCGTTCCCGAGCTTCCATACCGCCCGAAGAAGAGAATCATTGTCCTCGTGTTCTTCTTCATTTCGCTCCTCACCAGTACCGCACTTGCGTTCGTGGCCGAACGCCTCGAAACCATCCGCGAGGCTCGACCCGATGACTACCAGCGCCTCGCGAAGGGATGGTTCCGACTAATCCCGAAGCGAAGGGCAAAGCGGGACGGTCATTCCACTCCCGTCCGTTGAGAACACCGCTCTTCCGCATATATCGTTTGGTCGTGGCTGACCAGATACGCCGGACCCAGCGGGGAGTGACTGTTCGAGGTTAAGAAGCCATGGATGCGATTCGCGTTCTGTATGTTGGGCTGAAACATGACTACGGTGACCCGCGGCGGGGACTGAGCTTCGAATATGAGAGCTTCTTTGAAACGCTCAGCCGGATGAAGAACGTCGAAGCGCACGACTTTGCGTTCGACGTATTACTCAGGAGCTTGGGGCGGCGGGGAATGAGCGCGAAGCTCACTGCCACTATCGATGAACTTCGACCACATCTTTGCTTCTTCGTCCTCTTCACCGACGAGATCGAGAAAGAGACCCTTCGCACGATTACTCGATCGGAGCGCACGAGGACGCTCAACTGGTTTTGCGACGACCACTGGAGATTCGACATATTCTCACGGCACGTTGCTCCTTGCTTCCATTGGGTTGCCACGACCGATGCGCTCTCCGCGGAGAGATATCGGCGCCTGGGTCACCCAGGGGTGATCAAGACGCAGTGGGCGTGCAACCATTTTCGCTACCAACCCGTCAGCGGGCTGCCCACGCACGACGTGAGTTTCGTGGGGCAGGCCCACTCCTCGAGGCGCAAGTCGATCGACTATGTGTCAGCGCGGGGCGTTCACGTGGATTGTTGGGGTCGAGGCTGGTCGAACGGGCGGGTCAGCCATGGGCGGATGCTCGAAATCTTTTCGCGGAGCAAGGTCAATCTGAATTTCACCGAGTCATCCATCTCCTTCGGTTGGAAGCCTGTGGCGAAAATTGTGCTCAAACGTCGCGCTGATAACACAATTCTTCTGAATTCACTAAGAGAGATTCGTGATACGGTGTCGACAATGCTGCGGCGGCAGCGGCCCCAGATCAAAGGGAGGAACTTCGAGATCCCGGGCACGGGAGGATTCCTCCTGACGGGCAACGCAGAGCAGCTCGAGGAATACTATGCTTCAGGAAAGGAGATCGAGGTGTTCCGGGATCTTGATGAGCTGGTGGATAAGGCGCGATTCTATCTCACTCATGAAGAAGAGCGCGAACGGATACGCCGAGCAGGCTATGAGCGGACGCTCAGAGAGCACACATACGAACACCGGATCAACGAGATCCTCCGCATCGTGGGGCTCATGAAATAGAATGAAACTCCTGTTCACGGTTGAGTTCTATGAGCCGTCGAAAGGGGGCGCACAGGAGGTTGTCAAGCAACTGTCCGAACGGCTTGCTCGTCGCGGGCACGCGGTGACGGTGGCAACGTCGAGCGATCCGCGCCGCAAGGAACAGATACTCAACGGCGTGGCGGTACGAGGGTTCGATGTCCGCGGCAACGCCGTGAAGGGGATCAGCGGCGCTCGAGAAGACTACCTCCGCTTTATCCGCGAGTTTGAATTCGACGTGATCTTCAACTACGCCGCGCAAACCTGGACGACTGATCTCGTCTTGCCCGAGCTGGGCCGGATGAGGGCAAAGAAGATTCTAGCACCGCTTGGATACTCCAGACTTCATCATCGGCGATATCGCGAGTATTTCCGGCAACTTCCACGCTACCTTGTCAACTACGATCGTCTTGTCTACACCTCGGCGCGGTATCAAGACAAGGAGTTCGGAGATACTCATGGGCTTGAAGGCAAGGCCGTGATCATTCCCAACGGGGCGTCGCAGGAGGAGTTTGAGCGGGCGACGCCGGGATTCAAAAGTAAGCATGGTATTGAAACGCCGTGCTTGTTCCTGATGGTTTCCAACCACTACTTCGACAAGGGACATCTCTTCGTCCTCAAAGCCTTTCGAAGGTTCCAGAACAAGGACTGCACACTGGTTGTGATTGGAGAGCGGCCACATCGGCATGGATGGTATAGCTGCTTTCCCTTGTGCAGGATGAACGAAAAGCTGGACCGCAGAGTGGTGCTCTTCAGCGGGCTTTCGAGGGATGACGTCGTGGCGGCATACCGGGAGGCGGATCTCTTTCTCTTTGGATCGGAGGTGGAATGTTCGCCGCTCGTCATGTACGAAAGCTTTGCTTCCCGGACACCACTTGTGACAACAGCGGTGGGGAACGTGCGAGACCATGAGGCATACGTGCGCGTGGTACAGACTCCCGAGCAGATGCGGAGCGAAATGGAAGAGTTCACGAGAGATCCGGGACGTTATCGCTTGCTGGCCCAGCAAGCGCACCGGGTGTTCTTGGAGCACCATTCATGGGAGAGGATTGCGCAGATGTACGAGAGGTTGTTCCTTGAGCTCGTCACCGATGACTCAACGAGAAGCTCAATGGCAGGTCATGATTCACAAGAACCTTCTCAGGGGTAGGCATTGATCGTATGAGGAAAGGGCTTCTGGCAGAAGGGATCTTGTTCTCAGCGAGTCGCTATGTCCTTCTTGGTCTTAGCGCGGTTCGCAACCTGGTGGTGGCCAAAGTCCTTGGCCCGGAGGAGTACGGCTACTGGATCATCCTGTCGCTGGTGCTCATGTACGGGGACCAGCTGCATCTGGGGCTTCGCCACGCCGGAGACAAGGAGATTCCCTTCCTGCGGGGGAGGCGTGAAGACACGCGGGCGCTGCAGGTGGCCGATACAATCTACGGCGGCGTGATTGCTTTGGCGTCCATTGGGGTCTTCGTGGCGGGTGCGGTGAGTCTCAGCGGTCTCATCCAGGCCCCGCAACTGAGCATAGGGCTCGCAGTTGTCTCGCTGATCTTGTTCTCCGACCAGGTGAATCGATTCTTCCTCATGGTGCTTCGGACGGACAAGGAGTTTATACTCTCAAGCCAGGTTGAATCGTTCTTTGAGTTGATTCGAACGCTGGCGGTCTGTGGTCTTGTTGTCGCGTTCGAGCTGTGGGGGGCGCTTGGCGCTTTTTTGCTTGCCTCCGTAGCGACGAGTGCGTTCTTTGTTTGCCGCTACTGGGGACGATTCCGACCGATGATTGACAGCACGCTCGCCAAGCAGCTCGCGGTCGTCGGGTTTCCGTTGTTTCTCGGCGGACTCCTGTACATTCTGATGATAAGCCTCGATCGCGTGGCTGCGTCGTGGATGCTCTCAAAGAAAGACCTCGGACTCTACGGGCTTGCGGCATTACTCATTCAGCTTCCCATCAGCGGGTCGCAAGCCATTACGGCAGTGTTGTATCCGCGCTTCAGTGAAGCGTTTGGTGAGACCGGCGAGGCTGAGTCGCTGTACCCGCTCTACGCACAGGCAATAAGCGTAACAAGCTATCTTGCGCCTTTGCTGGTCGTCGGGATCTACTTCACCTCGGAGTTCCTGATTGCGGCACTCCTTCCGGAGTTCACGGGTGCAACCACGATCATCGGGCTCTTGTCCAACGGGATGTACTTTCTCGTCGCCGTCCCCCTTCCCTTGTACGCACTTATGGCGCTGGGGCGACGCCGGGAGTACGTTACTACGCAGTCCGCCTCCGTTCTTGTTGCTGCTGCTCTGTACGTTGTTGCTGCTGCAACGGGGCGGGGACCTTCTGCAATCGCAATCGCAGCAAGCCTTTCGTATGGCATCTTTCTGATTCTGCTGCATGTTCGGACAAGCCTCGTCTTTGGTCTACGCCGCGCAGATACCGGTAGGGCTCTTGCGAAAACGCTTGTCCCCGGTCTCTACAGCATCGTGGCGGTATTTGCTGTCTCACTTGCTTTGCCAGGTTCAACAGGGTTTAGTCTAGCGGATCAACTGGGGCTCATGGTGGCGAAATGTCTGGCGTTCCTTCTTCTCTATTCACCATTCCTGGTGATCTTGAACCGCAGAGAGCAGTTGGTCACCAGACTGAAAAGGGCTTTCCGGCATGAGCAGTGACCTCACACATCGCGCGGGTCGTATCGGCTTGCCGATGCCGCTCACCCGGTGGGGTCTCGGGCTCGGCATCGCTGCGCTCGGACTTGCCGCTTTATTCCTCGCAAAGGAGCTTCACATTGCTCTCGGGTTTCTCGCTCTCGCTGTGCTTGTCGCATCGGTCAACACGCGAGTGAGATTGGTGCTCTTGGTGGCGTTGCTGCCTCTAGCACATGCGGGGATCGGTATTGAGTCGTTCGGCGGGTTTGGCCTTTATGATATCTACTCGGGGTTGTTTCTCCTCTTCTTCCTCTGGAGAATCGTCGTTCGCGATCTCATGATGATAGGGCGTTTTCCCGTACTCCACCTGACGATCCCGATGCTGCTATTCTTCTTGCCGAGTCTCCTCAGTACGTCGGCGATGGCGGAAAGTCTGAAAGCCCTGATCCAGTTTGCTGTAAGTGCCCTGACCGCAGCGGGTGTGTACTACTTGCTGCGCGAGGAGAATGATGATGCGCTTTACAGGAAGCTGCTCAGCGTTCTTGTGCTCGTCGCAACCGCCGTGAGCATGTATGGGATCTATGAGGCATCCTCCACGTCGATTGTGAGAATTCTCACGGGGCGGGTGTACTTCAGCCTGTTTGAAGACGTGAACTACTATGCCTCATACCTACTGATGGCGCTGGCTGTCAGCGGAGGGTTGGCCTTGGCGGCGAGGAGGCTCGCGGCCCGACTCGCCTTCGTGGGATCCACCGCCATCCTGACGGTTACGGTTGTTGCCACCGTTTCCCGTTCGGCGCTGGCAGTGCTCGCCGTCCTCATTGTGGCATTTGCGGCGTTCATGCTCCTCTCCCAGCGGGGTGCCAAGAGGTTCGTGGGCTTCGCTGTCCTCATTGGCTTCGTGGGTGCACTCGGTGTCGTCTTGACGACCGATGTGGGCTCGAGGCTCGTCGATCTGTTCACATTGTCTCGTCGCGTGGAATCGGTCGTGGGCGGGAAGGATGCATCCATTGGCCAGCGGCTTACCATTCTGGGGGTAACCCGACGCATGATTGAGGAAAATCCCGTTCTGGGCGTTGGGTTCGGAGCGTTTGAGAAGACCTTTGATACGTATCAGGAAGGTGACCTGTCCACAGGTCTTGGTCGATCTGCCCACAACACGGCTCTTCGGATTATCGCTGAGACGGGCGTAATCGGTTTCGTGCCGAGTCTCACATTTATCGGCGTCCTGGTTTTCTATCTCGCGCGAGCTTTGCTGCGGGCCCGAGTCGGTTCGGAACAGGTGCTCACGTTCGCCCTCCTGGCCTCGCTCTGTTCGTTCATACTTATGAGTCTCACGCTGGATCAGCTCTTCGAACCCCACTTCTGGGTCGGTTGTGGCATTGCCGTGGCTTTTGCGCAGCGGGCTGGCGAATGGCGATCTTCCCAAGCTGATGCGAGCCGTCGAACATGATTGATATCTCCATTGTCATTATCTCATGGCGAATGAAGGAGATGCTCCAGCAGTTGCTGCTCTCCGTTTTGCAGCGGACGCAAGGGATCACGTACGAAATCATCGTGATAGACAACAACTCGCGGGATGGAACCTCGGAGGTGGTCCGGGAAAAATTCCCGCGGGTCACGCTGATTCGGAACTCACAGAACAGGGGAGTTGCGCCATCGCGGAACCAGGGATTGAAGATTGCCCGCGGTCGGTACGTTCTGACGCTTGATGCGGACATGGTGCTGAAGGAAAATTCTCTCAAGATTCTGGTTGACTTCATGGATGCGACGCCGGATGCCGGACTGGCCGGCTGCAAGCTGGTGTTCCCGAACGACATCGTACAGCCGAGCGGTCGCCGGTTCCCGACACCGCTGGCTTTGATTCTGCGCCGCTTCGACTTCCTGAAAATCGCCCGCAACAGCAAGACACTGAGAAATCACGAAATGGCAGAATGGGACCGGTGTGATGTTCGCGCTGTGGACTACGTCATCGGCGCGTGCCAGATCATCCGGCGAACGGCTATGGAGGAGGTCGGGTTGTTTGATGACAAGATCTTCTACGGGCCTGAAGATATTGACTACTGTCTCAGGATGCAGAAGGTCGGATGGAAGGTATACTATGTTCCGCTGACAAGCATTGTCCACTTCGAACAGCGCGTTACAAAGCGCAAGCTGTTCACGCGGCTCTCGTGGTTGCATCTCAAGGGGATTCTTTACTTGTTCTGGAAGTATCGCGGCAGGGTTTCGGTTCATTCCTGAGAATGACGTATGTCATATAAGACTGAGCGCCTTCTCCTTCTGGCTTTAGACTTCCTTACCATCAATCTTGCCTACGTGGTCTATTTCTGGCTCCGGGTCCGTAGCGGCTGGTTTTCCTACCCTATCGAGCCGGAGTTGCTCTTGCCGATGTTCGCTGTCTACGTGTATTGGCTCCTGCTGTTTGCGTTCTTCGGCCTGTACCGATCGTGGTACGCTCAATCCAGACTGGACGAACTGATTACGCTCTTTCGGACGACCGGCATCGGCGCACTCGTTCTCTTTTTCCTCGTCTTCATCGACGATGAGCCGACAGGCACGCAGCCCGGACTCAGGGCGTTGATCGTGGCCTATTGGTTCCTCTTGTTTCTCTTCGTCAGCGTCGGCAGGCTGGGCATTCGCGCGATGCAGAGGCGGCTGCTGGAAGCGGGGATCGGGGCGCGCAACACGTTCATCGTTGGCTGGTCACACAAGGCGTACGAACTCTGTGATATGGTGATGAAGTATCCGGCGCTCGGCTACCACGTGGTCGGGTTCGTGAAAGTGCGAAAATCATCGTCGGCGAAGAGGGCAAGGGGGGTTGACTACCGAGGCGTCCCTGTTGTCGGATCAATCGACGAACTGGCGTCGCTGATTCGCCAGTACAACATCAGGGAATTGCTGATTGGGCTCGACTCGACGGAGCATGAGAAGCTGATCGATATCATCAACGCCTGCAACGGGTTTGAAGTCGGCCTCAAGATCATGCCGGATATGTATGACATCGTGAGCGGACAAGCACGTATCAGCTCCATCTACGGCTTTCCGCTGATCGACGTGATGCCTGACATCATGAGGCCCTGGGAGGAATCGCTCAAACGCTTCGTCGATATCACCGTCGCTGCTGCCATTCTGTTGGTAGGCTTACCGCTGTGGATACTGGTTCCCCTCTTCATCAAAATCGATTCCCCGGGGCCGGTCTTTTACAAACAGGAGCGCGTGGGTCGCAACGGGAGAATCTTCAAGATGGTTAAGTTCCGTTCCATGTACTCCGACGCCGAGAAGCATTCGGGACCCATCTGGGCATCAAAGAAGGATCCGCGCGTGACGAGAGTGGGAAAATTCATTCGTCGCCTGCACATCGACGAGGTACCGCAATTCATCAACGTGCTTACCGGGGACATGAGCCTAGTCGGTCCGCGTCCGGAACGCCCGTTCTTTGTCGAGAAGCTCGCGACAGAACTTCCACTCTACAAACGCCGTCTCAAGGTACGGCCCGGTATCACCGGCTGGGCTCAGGTGAAGCATAAATACGATGAGTCGATCGAGGACGTAAGATTCAAGCTCAAGTACGATCTCTTCTACATCGAGAACATGTCGTGGCGAATGGATCTGAAAATACTCTTTAATACCTTCTACGTGATGATCACAGGGAGAGGGCATGCCTAAGATGAATCCACCGAAGCTGCAGATGGTAGATCTGGTCACGCAGTACCAGAAGATCAAACCTGAAATCGATGAGGCCGTTCACCGCGTGCTCGATTCGGGCCAATATATTCTGGGAAGAGAGGTCGGCGAATTCGAGGCTGCCGCCGCGTCGTATCTCGGCACGAGATACGCTGTTGGCTGCGCGTCCGGGACGGATGCATTGCTGGTAGCGATGATGGCTCTGGGCATCGGCCCGGGGGATGAGGTCATCACGACGCCGTTCACATTCGTCGCAACGACGGAGACGATCGTTTTCCTAGGCGCGAAGCCGCTGTATGTTGATATCGATCCCCTCACATTCAATTTGAATCCCGGACATATCGACGCCGCGATCACCAGGAAGACGAAGGCCATCCTGCCGGTCCATCTCTATGGGCAGTCAGCGGACATGGATCCCATCATCGAGACAGCCGCAAAGCACGGGATACCGATCATCGAGGATGTCGCACAAGCGATGGGTGCCGAATACAAGGGGAAGAAAGTCGGCGGTCTAGGAACGGTGGGATGCATCAGTTTCTTTCCGAGTAAGAACCTCGGTGCGTTCGGAGACGCGGGAATGGTTGTGACGAATGATGCCGAAGTAGCTGGAAAAGCTCGAATGATCGTCGTGCACGGCTCGAAGAAGCGCTACTACCACGAGATCCTCGGGGTGAACAGTCGGCTTGATACTCTCCAGGCGGCGATCCTGAATGTCAAACTCAAGCATCTGGAGAATTGGCACGAAGCACGCCGGAGCGCAGCGAGAACCTACAACAGGCTGTTCGAGGGGGCCGGTGTCGTCACGCCGTACGAAGCTCCGTATGCTCGGCACATCTTTCACCAGTACACTCTACGTGTGAAGAGTCGGGATGGCGTCGCGCAGCATCTTGCAGCTCAGAAGGTGCCTCATGCGATCTATTATCCCGTGCCGCTCCATCGGCAGCAGGCCTATGTGCAGGTAGGCAGTCCCCAGGTGTCGCTTCCCGTCACAGAGCAGGCCGCGTCAGAGGTGCTCTCGTTACCCATGCATACGGAACTCACAGAAGAACAGCAGCAGTACATTGTTGCGGCTGTGCGAGAGGCGCTCGACAGGTAGAGCATTTACTGTTCATCCGTCCCCTGCACAAGGAGCCCGTTACAAAGATGAAACGATGTCTCGTTGTCATACCGACCTTCAATGAGGCGGATAATCTGCCGAAACTAGTCCCTACGGTTCTCGGTCTTGGGACGCATTTTGAGGTGCTGATCGTTGACGACAACTCCCCGGATGGGACCGCAGGGATCGTTCGCGAGCTGCAGAAGGCGGATTCGAGAGTCCACCTGCTCGAGCGCCCGGGGAAGATGGGGCTGGGAACGGCGTACGTTACAGGTTTCAAGTATGCGCTGGCGAACGGTTATGATTATGTGTTTGAGATGGATGCAGATTTCTCGCATGACCCGGCCGAACTCCCCAACCTCCTCGCGCGAGCAGAGAAATACGATCTCGTTATCGGGTCGCGGTACGTCTCCGGTGTCAACGTCGTGAACTGGCCGCTGCGCAGGCTGATCCTCAGCTACGGGGCGAACGTCTACACACGCGTTGTGACGGGTATGCCGGTGAAAGATGCCACGAGCGGCTTCAAGTGCTTCAACCGCAGGGTACTGGAGAGCATTGACCTTGACGCAATACACTCGAACGGGTACGCATTTCAAATTGAAATGAACTTCCGTGCATGGAGGAAGGGATTTCGCCTGTTCGAGCTGCCCATCGTCTTCGTCGATCGACGGGTCGGTCAATCGAAGATGTCCAAGCATATTGTCTATGAAGCTGTCTGGATGGTGTGGAAGCTGAAGTTCAAGAGCTTGGTGAAAGGAAAGAGATATTGACTCACGCAAAGGCGCGAAGCCGCCAAGGATGGTAGGAAGGGGAATGACCGAGAATCAGATTGCCAAAATAATGGCATTACGCGCATTGTCAACAGACTTCAGGAAGAATAGAAATCGCGGGCCTTGTGGGCTTTCTTTGCGGCTCTGCGTCTTTGCGTGACATTCTTACATGCGTGGCAAGAGACAACATAGTGGCTCTGTGCAGCTCTCCATCATCATCGTCAACTACAACGTGCGTGATTTTCTTCATCACGCGCTTGTGTCCCTGCAGAAGGCGATGAGAGGCGTCAGGGGAGAAATCATCGTTGTCGACAACGCTTCGGATGACGGAAGCGTCGAAATGGTCCGGCGGCGTTTCCCTTCTGCGACGTTGACTGCCAGCAAGACCAACCTGGGCTTCGCAAAGGCGAACAATCTTGCGCTCAAGCGTGCGCGGGGTAAGTACTTCCTCCTTATCAATCCCGATACGCTCGTGCAAGAGGATACGCTGCGGGTGATGGTCAAATTCTTCGATGAGAATCCGGATGTGGGCCTCGCAGGCTGCAAGATCCTCAATCCGGACGGCACGTTTCAGTTGGCGTGCAGGAGGAGTTTCCCCACTCCCTGGGTTGCGTTTACAAAAATGTCGGGGCTGAGCTCGCTCTTCCCGAACACCCGGTTGTTCGGCCGATACAATCTGACATACCTGAGTCCCGATGAGACGTACGAGATCGACGCTGTCAGTGGCTCCTTTATGATGGTGCGCCGCGAGGCATACGAGCGGGTCGGTGGGCTGGATGAGGCATTCTTCATGTACGGGGAGGATCTCGATTGGTGCTACCGGATCCAGCAGGCAGGATGGAAAAACTACTACGTGCATTTAACGAAGATCATACACTATAAGGGAGAGAGCACGAAGCGAAGCAACCTCGACGAGATACGCACGTTCTACGAGGCCATGCACCTCTTTGTGAGGAAACACCTGAGTCGCTCGCACCTCTTCGCCCTGTTTCTGCGATTGGCCATCGGCGTCTCTTGGCGACTCGCCATGCTGAAGGCCTTTTTCAAGCCGCTGCGGTTTGCGCTCATCGACATCATTTTGGTTGATCTGGGTGTCATACTTGGAGAGCTGGTGTGGTTTGGGACGGTCTTTCGGTTGCCGGTCCACGCCTATCCGATCGTCTACACCGTTCCCGCCGTGATCGTCGTCGTGAGCCTGTACTCAGCCGGTGTCTACACACACCGGCGCATGTCGCTCAGTCGAACGATCGTTGCGACGCTGCTGAGCTATATCTTCATTTCCGCCCTCGTCTTCTTTTTCAAGGACTACGGGTTCAGCCGTGGGGTGACGATCCTGTCAGGGTTCTTCAGCACCGTGTTCCTGCCGTCGTGGCGGCTGATACTGCGCGCGCTGGGCAAAAGCGTTGCAGAAGGGCGCAAGACAATCTTTGGCCGTCGCACTCTGATCGTTGGCACGGACCGATCTGCGCAGGAGCTGTTGAGACGCCTCCGCAGCCGGGTCGGGGATGGCTACGATGTGCTCGGGTTCGTCGACCTCAATCGGAGACGAATCGGTGATCAGATTGCGGGGCTGTCGATCGTGGGTAGCATCGATAACATCGGCAAGGTCATTCATGACTTGAAGATCAGCGACGTCATCTTCTCGACGCAGGTTCTGTCGTACACGGACATCCTCTCCGTCATCAATCGGACGCGCGAGCATGCGGTCAATTTTCACCTCGTACCGAACACTCTTGAAGTCATCATCGGCAAGGGAAGCGTCGATTCGCTTGATGAACTGCCACTCGTTCAAATCACGTATAACCTCGAGAAAACGTCGAATCGCCTGCTCAAACGAGCCTTTGACCTCGGGTTCACTCTGCTGCTCTTGATTTCGGCGTATCCTTTTGTATATTTCAAAAAGCTCCTCAAAGGAACATCGCCGTCAGTATTCATCCTGCAGCTGCCAGCCGTTCTTGCCGGCAGATTGAGCCTGGTTGGTCCACCGATCGGAGCAGTTCAGCAACCCTCTCATGTCGACCGCGAGAAGGAGCCCGAGCGCGCACGTCTAGGACTGTATCTGGGGAAACCGGGGCTGACGGGGCTTACCCAGCTTCAGGGCAGCCGATCGCTCACAGCGGATGAACTCGAGCAGTACAATGTTTACTACGCGAAGAATCAATCGCTCGCACTCGATGTTGAGATCCTCTTGAAGGCCTTCTTTCAGTCACGGAGACGATCCGCCGGACCTCAACTTCTCCAGAATCGACCGGAGGAACACGTGCTTCCGCCGAAAGGGACACGAGCAAGGGGCCGTGCAGCCGTACGTTCATCCTCAGAAGACAAAGGAAACTGACGATGGCAAAATTAGTACTGGATTTCGAAAAGCCAGTTATCGAGTTGGAACAGAAAATCCTCGAGATGCGCAAGTACGCTGATAACCTCGATATCGCTGATGAAATCACAAAGCTTGAGGAAAGAGTGAATCAACTTCGTGAATCGATCTTTTCTGGTCTCACACGCTGGCAGCGGGTCCAGCTTGCCCGCCACCCCGATCGACCGTATACGCTCGATTATATCAATTTGATGACGGAAGACTTTGTCGAGCTCCACGGTGACCGATACCACGGTGACGACAGGGCAATCGTTGGAGGATTTGGGAGACTCGAAGGCCGGACCGTTATGATCGTCGGCCAACAGAAGGGGAGGGACACCAAGTCCAATCTCTACCGGAATTTCGGGATGCCCAATCCCGAAGGATATCGCAAAGCACTCCGGTTGATGAGACTTGCCGCCAAGTTCAAGAAACCCGTCATTACATTGCTGGATACACCGGGAGCATATCCCGGCATCGAGGCCGAGGAGCGCGGCCAGGCCGAAGCGATCGCGCGCAACCTGTTCGAGATGTCACATCTCCCCGTCCCGATCGTCGTGGTGATCATCGGTGAGGGAGCCTCCGGCGGTGCCCTGGGCATTGGGGTCGGTGACCGGATCCTGATGTTCGAAAACGCGTGGTACTCTGTGATTGCCCCTGAATCCTGTTCGAGTATCCTCTGGCGGAGCTGGGATTTCAAGGAGCAGGCCGCGGAAGCCCTGAAGCTGAGTGCTCCAGACCTGCTTCAGCAGGGAATCATCGACAGGATCGTCTCTGAGCCTCCCGGAGGTGCACATCGGAATCACGAAGCAGCAGCGATGACGCTGAAGAACACCCTTCTTGAAGAACTGAAAGAGCTCGGGAAGATCAAGCCTGAGAAGCTCGTCGAGAAGAGGGTGGAGAAATTCTGCAGGATGGGCGCGTGGAAAGAATGATGCGGGGCGGCTTATGATGATCAAGCATTCCACATCGATTCGTGTGCGGTACGCCGATACGGACCAGATGCGGTCGGTGTACTACGGCAAGTACTTCGAGTACTTCGAGCAAGCGCGGTCGGACCTTCTCCGTTCTCTGGGGTTGCCTTACACCGAGATCGAAAAACAGGGGATCCTGCTACCGGTGATCGAAGCATTTGCCCGGTACAAGAAGTCCGCACGCTACGATGATCTCCTCTCCGTTCAAACGGTGGTGAAAGAGCTGCCCGTTGCGCGTATCCGCATTGAGTATGTCATTACAGCCGAAGGAGAGACGGATCCAGTTGTGGAAGGATACACCGTCCACGGGTTTGTCAACGCGGAGACCGGCAAGCCGACACGGGCTCCGGCGTTATTCCTGCAGACTCTTCAAGAGGCTATGAAATAACGGGCACAGTGGTGGATAACTCATGTTCTACCGAGCCTGATTCATCACGAACCTGCCGATCGACAGTGAATCTTGGCAACCTCCAAAGGAGCTTGCATGCTCAAACCTGAACTGCTCGAGATCCTCTGCTGCCCGAAGTGCAAAGGGGACCTGGACTACAAGCCGGAACAGAATACGCTCACCTGCAAGAAGTGCGGACATGTCTACCAGGTCAAGGACGACATACCGATCATGCTGATCGATGACGAGAAGAAGACGTGACCACCTGATCTCTCCCCCTCGACGATTCCGCCTCCATGATTGACAAGGTCTTCCGTCTCGGCAAAGAGGCTGCCATCTACGGCCTCAGCTCTATCATCGGGCGGTTTCTCAACTTCCTTCTCGTTCCGTTCTACACCAATTACCTCCTGAGTGCCGAATACGGCGTCGTCGCGAACATCTATGCTTACGTGGCATTCGTGTTCGTGGCATACTGCTACGGCATGGATAATGCCTACATGCGCTTTGTCTCCTCCAGGGAGATCGGGGACAAGGAGCAGAACTTCAGCACGCCGTTCTTCTCGCTTGTCGCGACCTCGATCATATTTTCCCTCCTCATTCACGTCTCTGCCCCCTCCATTGCCGCATGGATCGGTGTTGATCCGACGCAAGCACATCTCATCCAGTATGCCGGCTGGATACTCTTCTTCGATACGCTGGCGATCATTCCGTTCGCGTATCTGCGGATGGAAAACAAAGCGAAGACGTTTGCGGGCCTGCGGGTTCTCAACATCGTCGTCACTGTTATCCTGACGATCATCTTTCTCGTTGTCCTGAAGATGAAGATTGAGGCGGTGTTTCAGGCAAACCTGTTTGCCTCGGCGTTCACGTTTCTCTTCCTGCTTCGGCTGGCCTGGCCGCAGCTGACGTTTCGCTTCTCGAAACAGCTGTATAGCGAAATGATCCGTTTCGGACTACCCTACATACCCGCCGGCCTTGCATCAATCGCTATCCAGGTGATCGATCGCCCGATCGTGAAGGCGCTGACTGACGATGCGACGCTCGGTGTGTATCAAGCCAATTATCGTCTTGGCGTGCTGATGATGCTGGTTGTCGGGATGTTCGACTATGCGTGGCGTCCGTTCTTCCTGACGCATGCAAAGGATAAGGACGCAAAGGAGCTCTTCGGCAAGGTCTTCACGTACTTCGTTGCCTTCATGCTGTTTGTCCTGGTGGTGGGGTCGGTGTTCGTCGAAGACCTCGTCCGGATTCGAGTTCTGGGGCGGTATTTCATCCACCCGGACTACTGGGGAGGGCTTGCGATCGTACCTGTCATTTTGCTGGCGTATGTATTCACCGGTGCCTATGTGAATTTCGTGGTCGGTGTATACCTTGAGAAGAAAACTCGATATCTTCCCTATGCAACGGGCGCGGGTGCGCTGGTGAACGTTGCCGCGAATTTCGCGCTCATTCCTCAATTCGGCCTCATGGGCGCGGCGATAGCCACGCTCCTGAGCTACGTCGTGATGGCAACAGGAATTTATTTCCCATCTCAGCGGTTGTATCATGTGTCCTATGAGTGGCCTAAGATCATCCGCGCGGGGGTCGCTGCGGCCGTTGTGCTGGTCCCGTTCTTCCTGCTGGGACTCGAACCGGGTGCGGCACTCAGCATCCTGATCAAAACGGGCTTCTGTGCAGCTTTTGTGCTCATCATCTACGCTATGAGAGTCTTCGATCCTGCCGATCTTGCCCATACGAAAGAGGCAGTCGCGCGACTGTTTACGAAATCACAGTAGGTGAGACGTGAGAAGTCAACCGGCAAAGGTGTTTTCGCTTGTGATGATGTTCGCCGTCGCGGCGTGGAACGGCTGTCACGGTCAGCGAGCCGCAGAATCAGGCAGTGCACAGGAGTTGACCGGAATCCTGTATGTGACCGGGAACGAGCCATTTACGCAGCTTTCGCTGCAGACGCCCGACGGTGTGATGCACCCCATCAACAAAGACTCGACAAGAGTGTATACTGAATTGTTGAAACTGCAGGGAAGGAGGGTTGAAGTATCGTGCCGTCCGCTGCTGCGCAAGTCAATCAAACCAACACTCATCATTGAACGGTATCGTGTCGTTGAGGAACGGTAGCAGAACGGCGTTGATCTGTCTGCTTCTGAGCGTGGCTCTTGGCCGAATCGCGTGGACGCAGGATGTTGCACCCGCTACGCTCGCGGGCAGCGCGCGGTGCGGCACCTCTCTCATCAACGATGAGAAGCTGATCCGCGAAGCCTGGCTCCGTACGCAGGTCGAATCGCCGGGCATCGTCGAGTCCATGCGTCAGCTCTCTCTGAAGAAAGGAGCCCGTGAGCTGATGGTCGGCGACCAGCACGTCTTCTGGGTCTTCAACATTGAGAAGAGCAAGTTCGACACGGTTCGGGCTGAGCTCATGGCTCAGGGAACCCTGAGCTACGTGTGGGTCGCTCTGCAGGAAATGGCAAACAACCACGTGACCATGGACGAGGTGAATGCGATCCTGACCGCGCTGGAACACTCCACGTCGAGCTCATCCCTCGATTCCACGAAGGGCATTCTTGAGATCGACCGACAGGTGTTCGGGAATCCACCGAACATCGATGCGAACTTCGAGAAAGGGAAGGGGGATGGGAAGACCCATTTTCTCATCTGCGACATCCAGGATGGATGGACCGGGACGGGCGGATTCGTCATCGGTTTTTTCTATTCCGTTGATGTCGATCCTACCAGCGGCGCTGTCAGCACGAGCAACCGGCGCGACATGCTTTACATCGACTCCTATCCGGGCATCTACCTTAACGGCAAGCGACGAACGCGGGATGCGTTGTCGACCCTCTCCCACGAGTTTCAGCACCTTATCCACTGGAATTACGATCCTCATGAGGTGACGTTCTTCAATGAAGGGCTTTCTGAGTACTCGGAGCATCTCTGCGGCTTTGGCCTCAGGAGTTCGGCTGGCTACCTGGCTAACACCAACGTGACGCTGATGAACTGGAACAACACGCTTGATGACTACAGTCGAGCGGCGCTCTGGACGCTCTATGTCGCTGAACAGTATGGCCTGACATTCATCACCAACCTCACACAGAACAAGAGCACCGGAGTGCGCGGATTCGAGCTTGCCCTCGGCCAGTCAGGATACAGCGCCACGTTTGCTGCGACCCTCGGCAATTTCTTCACAGCCAACTGGGTGGTTTCCGGGGCAGTTGATCCCGCCTATCGCTACCGCGGGCTATTGGGTTCCCGCCCGACACTGACAGGCGATTACAGCGATCCCAATGTGCTGCGCACAGATACGTTGCGCCAGCAGGCGGCCCAGTATATTGCATTTTCGAATGCGAAGGATTTCAGGATAACGTTCACTCTTCCAACAGGGGTTTCCGTGCGCGCGGTCGAATCGGGACCAACCGCGATTCGTGTGCGCGATGTTGCTGGCGGAACAGTATTCACGTCGCCCGAGCTCGGGACGCTGTACAGATCTGTGGTTTTTGTTGCGATGAACACCCACCCGACGGCGTCGGGCATCTATTCGTACAGCGGATCGGGCGAACTCGTGATGTTCACGGCAGAAGAGAAGTATGATGACGGGATGCCGGACCCTTATTCCCAGTACGCCCCGTACATCGGCTTCGGCAACACCCGCACGACGCTGGGGATGGCCGTGCGCTTTCAGCCGGCCGTAAAGGGGAACGTCCTCCGCAAAGCGAGGCTCTTTGTCGCCTTCAACCAGGAGTTCTCGAATGGTACCGCGCTGCCGGGCGATGACAAGGACTTCAATTTGCACGTATGGGGGGACGACAACGGTAAACCGGGCGCTGATATTATCCCGCCCTTCCTCGTGAAAGTCAACCGAGACAAGTACCCCTTGGGCTCATTTGTTGATGTGGATCTGACGCCTTATGCATCCTCGCTCACCAACCTCGCGGGTCCTATTTACGTAGGGTTTATGGAAGATGAGGATGACACCGTCGGGACGTACATGGCTATTGACAACACGACGTCCGATGACTACTCCTTCATCTACCGTGGTCCGAATCACCCCGTGGCGCCCAGCAGGTGGCAGACTCTGAGAGAGGTCAGCGCCCTCAATAATCATCAGTTTGATGGTTACAACCTCATGATGAGGGCGGTGTTTGAGTACAGCGACTCCAGTCATGCGCCGACGCTCGCACTGGGATTTCTCCAGAATCCGATCCTGAGCGAATTCATCGAGGTGGTCGCTGCCAGTTCGGATGAGTTGAGGCCCGGCAGTCTGAGCGGCATGCTGACGCAGCCTTCCGGGGCGACACAGTTAAGGTTCATGAATATCCCGGGGACGATGAGGGCCTTCATCGACACGAGTCAGCAACTCCTTGGAGGCGGAACAATCTCCATCAGGGTGCGGGCAGCGAAACGTTACGGCATCTTCTACAGGGACACGCTCGCTGCGTTCAACGCTCGACTTCTCAAGCGTGAGGAATCGGCGGTTGTCTCAACGCCGAGCGGGCAAGTAGTGCTGACCATCGAGGTTGGAGCTGTCCGCGGGCCGTTGTATGTGACCGCGTTTGATGGGATCAGCAACCCGCTCGCCCGGCCGGATGGCCTGAGCCACGCACTGAAGGTTTTCTCCATCGGCCCGCCGGGGACGGAT
>Ga0194112_10001094_pt1 | contig 39620 bp, 35 predicted proteins | sample TA2MahC400mmetaG_FD_146191 | JGI IMG/M metagenome (GOLD analysis project Ga0194112, IMG submission 146191) | Freshwater microbial communities from Lake Tanganyika, Tanzania - TA2015016 Mahale Deep Cast 400m | ecosystem: Environmental > Aquatic > Freshwater > Lake | place: Tanzania: Lake... | reverse complement strand
CCGGATTCCGGTGCGGCCCGAGGCGGTGGGCCGGTGGAAGACGGACGCGGGCACGCACATGTTCGATTTCTTCATGGCCGACCTGCTGGAGCACAAGTACGAGCCGGCACAGTAGCGCGGAAGGCGCTTGTGGCGCAACCGGCCGCTTTGCGATGTCGGTCGACGCGGGCCGCGAGGTCGAGTACCATAAAGGCGCATGGACACCCTTGCGCACGCGCTCTACGGGGCAACCGTATGCAGCCGCCCCGGCGCTGCGGGCGGGCGCCGCGGCGCGCCGGCGGCGCGCGGATGTGCTGGCGCTTTACTGGGCCCTGCTGCCGGCGGCGTGGATTGTGATCCACGTCTGTCGCCGCGCCTCCCGTCGCCGGAGACCGCATGCCCGCACCGAAGGGGCCTGAGCGCGCCGTGCCATGCGGCGCGTTGCTCTTGCCCGCGGGTAACCCCCTCAGCTATCCTGAAAAGAGCGGTTCCGCCGCGTTTCGCGCGGCCGAACCGTTCTTGTTGTTAGGTTTCTCGGGCGTCAGATGTTATCGTGGCGAAGCCATGGAGGACATGGAGGACGCCTGAATTCTTCGTGGCCATCAAGTGGGGAGTTTCTCGAGGCCACAATCCGGGGAGTTTGCGAAGGCCAGTGACACGGAAGAAAGGAATTGAGATCGCGCCTCGGCGGTTCTGGGATAATGCCATGACGAAGGTGCTCGAAGAAGCGTTTGCCAAAGCGGCCTCTCTGCCGGAGGCAGAGCAGGATGCGGTTGGCCGGTTTCTCATTGCCGAGATCGAGGCGGAGGCCGAGTGGGACGAGGCGTTTGCCTCGTCCCAAGACGAACTGGCTTGCATGGCGCGAGAAGCCTTGGCGGAATACGACGCGGGCCAGACGAAGCCGTTGGACACGAAGCGTGACTTCTGACACCACCCGGGAGTTCCGCCGTCGGCTGGCCGCCTTGCCCCCGGATGTACGAGCGTACGCCAAGCGCGTATACGCCCGCTGGAGGAAGGATCCTTGGCACTCCTCCCTGCAGTTCAAGTCCTCACGAATCTCCGCTCTTGCCCTGCGCCGGAGGATAGGGGATAATGCAGGCGAGGGACAGCGGCATGAGCGCGCTCAAGAATGCAGTTCTGCGGGCCTTGCTGGCAGGCGGGCTTGCCTGTCTTGCCTTTGCCGGGGACGCGCCCCGGGAGGAGTCCAGGGAATCCCGGGTGGCGCGGAAACTCCGCACGATCGTCATTCCGCGGTTGGAGTTCCGCCAGACGGACATCCGGGACGTCATTGAGTTCCTGGTGCGGATCAGCAGGGAATTGGATCCCGAGAAGGAAGGGGTCAATATCGTTCTGAATCTCGGCTCCGGCGCGGCGCAGGCCGCCGCGCCGGCAGACCCGTTTGCACGGGCCGGCAGCGTCACGAATCGCATTTCCGGCGACCCGCTGATCACGTTCAGCGCCCGGCATCTCTCCCTGCAGGAAACCCTGAAGGTCGTGGCCGACTCCGCGGGCCTGAAGTACCGCGTTCAGGGGAACGTCGTCATGGTCGTCCCCGTCAGCGCCCCGGACGGCCCGATCGTGCAGCGGGTCTACACTGTCCTGCCCACGTTTCCCGAGAAGGTCAGGCAGCTCCAGGAGTCAAGAGAAGCCGACAGGTAGCCCTGCCGGGCAGGAGAGGGAGGCCACCTTCATGAAACGCAATACGATGCTGAAGATCCTGAATAAGGCGAACTTCTTCAAGTGCGGCGCGGCGGGCAGGCCTCAGACCGGCGCCTGATCCCTCGCGGCCGGCGGGCGAAGCCGCCCAGCCGGAACGGAGCCACCCGCGCCGCCCGGTCAGAGGCCGGAATCTCACCCCGGCCGTCCGCCGGCGCGGGCCGCGCCGCGGCGGGCGTCCGCCCGGCCTATGACTTCTTCGCCGAAACGGCGGCGGATCGCGTCCACCGCGCGGCTCAGCCGCTCTTTCCTTTCGCGCGGCTGCCCTTCGGACTTGAACAGGCTCAATTGCCGGTTGACGCCGTCGGCCAGGCCGCCGACCCCGAACCCGATCAGTCGCACCGGTCCGCTCAGCGGCTGCGCGCGGAAAAGGGACAACGCCGCTTCCCGCAAGGTGAAGTCATCGCAGCAGGGCGCGTCGAGCGTCAGTTGGCGGGTGATGGTCCTGAAGTCGTGCCAGCGCAGTTTCAGGTGCACGACTGCGGCGTGTTTCCCGGCCAGCCGCAGCCGGTTACCGACGTCTTCCACCAGGTCCAGCAGCACGGCTTCCACGGTTTCGCGTTCCCGGCAGTCCTCGGGGAACGTGTGTTCGCGCGACATGCTCTTCTCCCGCCTGTCCATCTCGATCTCACGCAGGTCCTCCCCCCGCGCCAGGTGCAGCAGGCTCTCGGCCGCGGCTTTGCCGGTGATCCGTGACAGCCGGTCCGCCGGAAGGGATTGCAGATCCCCGACGGTCCGGATGCCCGCGCTTTCCAGGTGCCGCCGCGTAACCTTGCCGACGCCCCAGAGGCGCGACACGGGCAGCGGCGCGAGGAAGGCGACGATTTCCTCCGGCGGCTCGGGAATCACGAGAAGCCCGTCGGGTTTCGACAGCTCGCTGGCCAGCTTGGCGAGGAACTTGTTCGGGGCCACGCCGACGGACGCGGTCAATCCCGTTTTCCGGCGGACGGTCTCCTTGATCTTGCGCGCGATCTCCTCCGCCGTGCCGTGGATCAGACGCGCGCCGCTCACGTCGAGGAAAGCCTCGTCGATGGAGAGCGGCTCCACCAGCGGCGTGAACGTCTCCAGGATAGCGAAGATCTCGCGCGATGCTTTTTCGTAGCGCTCGCCGTCGACCGGAAGGAAGACCGCCTGGGGACAGCGCCGGCCGGCTTCGCGGGAAGGCATGGCCGAGTGGATGCCGAATTGCCGGGCCTCGTACGAAGCGGCGGCGACCACGCCCCTCCGGTCCGGGGGCGCCCCGACCACCACCGGCTTGCCGCGCAGTTCCGGGCGGTCGCGCTGCTCGACCGCCGCAAAGAACGCGTCCATGTCCACGTGCAGGAACGACCGTTTCATCCCGGCGCCCCCCGACGGCCGGCGCGGGCGGAGGTCACAGCCGCACGGGAGCCCATCGCAGCGGCACGGCGTCGGCCGCGCCGAGGTTGGCCGGCGTGTCGTTGGCCCTGAAGCCTGCGCAGGCGATGGCGGCGAGGCACAGCAGCAACGCCGCCGGAACGCACAACTTTCTCATCCGTCCATCCTCCCGCACCTTGCATCCTGCCTCAGATCGTTCCCGCGGTCAACCGTCGCGTTGCCGTAACCGGTCAGTTATGCAGGGAGGCGAGGTAGGGCGGACCGTCCCGCCGTCGCCCTGCGGGCTATGGCGGGCAAGCCCGGTCCGCCGCGGCGCGGCGGGACGCCGCGCCCTACCGGCGTGTTTCCACCGCGTAACTGACCCACTACCAACCCTGATGCAACTCAACCCTGATGCAACTGTTGCGGGCGGGCCGCGGGGGGTGTATAGTGCGGCGTCTGTAGGGAGGCGGAAGGAACGCAAATGAGCGACTGGCGCGAGGACCTGGGCCGCTTCATGGAGCAGGGCGACAAGGCGCGGAAGCAGGAGCGTCGCACGGATCTGGAGATATTCATCGCCGAGAAAGTGGTTCCGGCGCTTGAGCAGGTCGCCGCGGAAATCGACAAGCACGGCCGACGGGCCACGCTGCGCAGTTCGGCGACCTCGGCCGCGCTGACCGTTACGCGCGCCGGCGAGGAGGAGATGACCTACCGGGTGATGGGGCGCACGCTCCCCAACGGCGTTCTGCCCTGCGCGGAAGTGCGTTTCCGCCAGCGCAAGGGCCTCAGGTTCATAACCGTCGAGAGCATGTTCCGCAGCGGGGCGCAGGACTATACCCTCGCCGACGTCACTCCGGACGAGATCGTCCGGGACTTCGTACAGAACTACACCAGCCGCGTGCAGTCCGACTGACGCGGCGGCGATGTCCCGAACGTCGCGCTGCCGCGCGCCGCGTTCGGCGGAGGGCTGGAGCCGGACACGGCGTTTATGATCGCAAGGCCACGACACGGAGGACGCGGACGGCTCTGGCGCGGACTGTCCGTTCCGGCGGTTCTCGTCTTCGCCGTGATCTTCCTGCCGACGATCGTCTCGCTTGGCCCCGTGCAGCGCCTGATCCTCGGCAAGGCCGGCGATCTCGCGGGCGTGGCGCTGAGCGCGGGGGATTGCGCGCTGGGATGGGTGGGCGGCATCCGGGTGAAGAATCTCGCGGTCCGCGACCCCGGCGGGTTCAGCCTGCGGGCGGAAGAGATAAGCGTGTCCTCCGGCCTGCTCCGGCTGATCGGGCGGCGCGCGGACATCGGCGTGGTGCGGATCGTGTCGCCCACCGTCTCGGTGCCGCTTCCGGAGCCGCCGCCGGCGACGCCCGCCCCGCCGGTCGAGCCGGCGCCGTCGGCTCCGGCGGGCGCGCGGTCCTTGCGCGTGCCGGGCATTGATCTGCGCGGCCGCGTGGAGATCGTCGGCGGCCGCGTGGAGTTCGCGCGGCCCGGCGCGCCGCCTGAATTCACGGCGGCGGAGATCAGCCTGGACCTGCGCGCCGACAGCCTGGCGGAGCCCCTGCGCCTGACGGGACGCATGGGACGGGAAGCTTCGGTCGAGGCGGAGGTGCGCCTTGTTCCGGAAGCGGGGAGCGCGCCGGGGCGCCTGGCGGGGCGGCTCGCGGTTCGCGTCAGCCGCCTGGACCTCGCTCCGTTCGGCGGCCTGGCGCGCCAGTATGCGCCGCTGCCCGAGGTGCGCGGCGTTCTCTCGGGCGAAGTGGACGCGGCTTTGTCCGGCGGCGGCGAGTGGACCGCGCGCGGCAAGTTGGACGCCGCGGGGCTCGGGTTGCGCGGGCACGGATTGCGCGGCGACGAGCCGGAGATCGAGGCGCTGAGCGTCGACTTCGACGTGGCGCGCAGGAGCAACGCGGTCGTCGTGAGCCGCTGCGCCCTGACCTCGGCGCTTGTCGCGGCGCAAATCTCGGGCGCGCTGGACGCGACGGGCGCGACGGATTTTCCGTCGGGAATGCTGACCGCGACCGCGCGGGTTGACGTGGCCGCCCTGGCGGCGCAGATCCCCGACACGCTGGCCGTGCGCGACGATGCCACGCTTCGATCCGGCGAGATGCTGATGCATGCGAGCCTGGGGGGCGACGGCACGCGCCTGAGTCTGCGCGGCCGGGCGGAGACGCGCGACATCGAGGCCGTTCACGGCGAGCGCGTGATTGCCATGGAGGAGCCGTTGCGCGTTGCGGTGGACGCGCAGATGACGCGGGAAGGCCCGGTGCTGGAGCGGCTTGAGCTGGCCTCGTCCTTCGCGCGCGTCTCCGGCGCCGGCGACCTCGGCCAGGCAAGCCTGACTGGTTCCCTGGACCTGCAAAAGGCGCTGCGCGAGGCCGCCAAGTTCGTGGATCTGAAGGGCATCACGGCTACCGGCACCGTCGAAGTGTCCGCCCTCCTGGGCGGCCTGGCGCGACAGGAGCGTCGCATTGCCGTGAACGCCGCCGCGCGCGACCTGTCCATAGCAGGGCTCACGCCGGGGCTGATCGCGAACGCCGCACTGCTGGTGCGCCTGGCGGGCGTGCTGCGCCTGACGGCGAGCGGCGCGCCGGAGGCCTTCACGGAAGTGTCGGGAGCGGTCGAATCCGACGTGCTGAACGCGGAACTCGGCGCCGTGCGGCTGGCCCCCGCGCCCGCGTCCGGCGGCCTGCCTTCCGTTACGGCGGGACGGCTGCGGATCGTTTCGCGCCTGGAAGACATCGCGCGCTTTGCCGGCGCCGCGGCGGCAACGAACATCACGCCGGACGTCCGCGGAACGCTGACCGTCGAAGCGACGGTTGACGCGGAGGCGGACGTTCTCACGATCCCGACTTTCAGGGCGGACGTGACGAACCTGGTGATTGAGAAGGCCGGCCGGACGTTCGCGCAGCCCCGGGCCGGCCTGTCCGCGTCCGGACGGCTGTACCCGTCGCGCGGCGACCTGGTTCTGGACACCCTGGCGCTGTCGTCGGATCTGCTGAACCTGGCCGGCGCGGGATCGGTGGAAGACATTCGCAACGATCGTCTGCTGCACCTGGCGGGCGTGACGGAGTGCGACGTCGGCCGCGTAGCGGAGCTGCTGACGGTTTTCGGGCAGAGCGGCATTCGCATGCGCGGCCGGGCGCCGCGTCCGTTCCAGGCGCGCGTCTCGCTGGCCGGCCGCGGCGTGCGTGAGCTGCTGGCCGGCGCCGAGGCGGAGGCGGGTGTGTTTATCGAACAGGCGGAGCTGTTCGGAATCGCGCTTTCCAAGCTCGAGCCGCGGCTTGTCGTGGGGCATTCCGTCGCCACGCTGAAAGCGGAGGCCGACGTCAACGGGGGCCGTCTGTCCATGGCGCCCTTCGTCGACGCGCGCGACGAAACCGCCGTGTTGGCCATGCCGGAAGGCTCGCAGGTCCTGCGGGACGTGCGGCTCACCGACGAGATGGCATCCGAGTTGCTCGGCCTGCTGCATCCCCTCTTCAAGGGCTGCACCGTGCTGGGCGGCAGAATCGGTCTGCTGCTTGAGGAATGCCGCGTGCCCATCGAGGACGATTTCCGCCGCGGGATGAACATCGGCGGCGCAATCAACCTGCGGGAGGTGCGGGTCAAGCCGGGCTACATGCTGACGCGCGTCTTCGAGATCATCTCACTGCAGGGCGCCGCGGCGGTCGTTCCGGACCAGGATGTGAAGTTCGTCTGCCGCGCCGGCCGCGTGAAGGCCACGCCGCTGAAGATCGTCTCGGGACCGTACCAGATAACCGTCTCCGGCACGGTGGGCGTGGACGGCTCGCTGGACTACGTCGCCGAGGTGCCCGTTACCGAGGGCATGGTCAACGCGGACGTGTACCGCTACGTGGCCGACGCCAGGCTGAAAGTGATCATCCGCGGAACCGTCACGGAACCCGAAATATCCCGGCGGTCCCTGGACGAATCGCTGGGCGAGCTGCTCAGGCAGGCCGCGCAGAAGGCCCTGCTGGACGAGAAGGCCCGCAAGGCGCTCATCGACCAGGGCAGCAAAGTGCTCGACGAACTGCTCAAGGACCGCCGCATCCGTTTCTGACAGGCCGTGAATCTGCAGCCGCTTTTCCTTAAAGAGACGCGCGTGGATTTCCCGGTGGCGCTGGCTCCCATGGCGGGCTTTACGGACGCCGCGTTCCGTTCCCTGTGCGTTGACTTCGGTTGCGGGTTGACGCTCACGGAGCTCACCAACGCGGCCGGCCTGGTTCGCGGCTCGAAGCTCAGCCTGCACATGCTCTCGACCGGCGCGGACGAGCGTCCGGCGGGCGCGCACATCTACGGCGCGGATCCTTCCGCCATGGCCGGAGCCGCCGCGATAGCCGCCGGCCTGGGCCGTTTCGCCCTGGTGGACATCAACGCCGGCTGCCCCGTGCGCAAAATCGTTTCCCGCGGCGCGGGAGTGGCCCTGATGCGCGAGCCGCTCAAGGTGGAGCGCATGGTCAGAGCCGTTGCCGAAGCGGCGCGCCTGCCGGTCACGCTCAAGACGCGGCTGGGCGAGAATCCGGCCGACCCGAAGATCGCGGACGTGGCGCGCGCCGCGGAACAGGGCGGTGCGGCGGCGATCATCGTGCACGCGCGGTTCGCCTGCCAGCGGCACGGCGGGCCGGCGGACTGGGCGGCCCTGGCGCGGGTGAAGGCGGCGGCGGGGATTCCCGTCGTCGGCAACGGAGGAATAATGCGGGCCGCCGACGTCGCGGCCATGGCGGCGGCCACGGGAGTGGACGGCGTCATGATCGGGCAGGCCGCGCTCGGCAACCCGTGGATATTCCGTCAGGCGCGCGCCCTGGCGGAAGGGCGTTTGCCCGAAGAGCCCGCGCCGGAAGAGCGCCGGCAAACCGTGCTGGAACACCTGCGCCGCCTGATCGCGCTCTACGCACGGCGCGATTTCGGTCTGAGGCGCGCCCGGCGCACCGCGGAGCAGGCGGCGGTCATGGCGTTCCGCGGCCACCTTGTCAGGTACCTTGCCGGGCTTCCCGGCTGGAGCGGCGTCCGCCGGAGCCTGAACGCCATGACGTGTTTCGAAGACGTGGCGCGTGCCGCGGAGACCTGCTGCGCGCGGGACTCTTGAAATCCCGCCCGCGCTGTGCAAGACTGAGGCGGCCATGGAGCCCGCCCCCGAGAGCGTCGAGGACGTCATCGCGCGAGCCAAACGCGAGCTGCAGCGGATGATCGACACCAACCCCGACATCATGCTGCTGGTTGACTCCTCCGGTACGGTGCTGCGAACGAACCGGGCGCTGCTGGATGCCATCGGAACCAAGGACTACGCCGACGCGGTCGGTCAGCGCGCCGACCGCCTGCTGGCCTGCGCCGAGGCCGACCTGCTTCCCCGGCTGCGGGGCGCCGAAACGGGACCGCGCACCTTCGAGGTCGACGCGGGCATGCGCGACGGTGCCGGGCACGCGCTGCGCCTCACGATGATCGGCGCCGGGGCCGACACCTGGGTCCTCATGGTGCGCGACGTGACCGGCGAGAAGAGCGCGGCGGCGAAACTGGAGAAATCGCACAAGCGCGAAGCCGTGCAGGCCCTGGCGGGGGCCCTGATGCATCACGCCAACCAGGCCCTGACCGTAATCATGGTCACGGCCAGCCTGCTGCGGATGGAACTCGAGAAAGGCGTCGTCGATCAGGAAAAGCTCAAGGCCGCCATGCGCAGCATCGTTGACAACGCCACGCGAGTCTCGGTGCTGATCCAGCGCGCGGAAAGCCAGACCGACTACGTCACCGAGCCCTACCTGGAAGGGCTGGACATCCTCAATCTGGAGCCTTGAAGCCGCCGGCCGGGCCTTGCCGCGGGAGCCGCGCGCGGGGCTACGCGATCTCCGTGTCCAGTTTGCGGCCGAGCCCGGTGTGGAACCCGCACTGCACGCACAGCACGGCCTCCTCCTCCATGGCCGCGCCGCACTCCGGACAGGCATTCGCCGGCGATGACGGCGCCTCGTCGGCGTCCCGATCTGCCCCCGGCACGACGAGTTCGCGACCGCAGGAGGGGCACTCCACGGTGTCGCCGGCCATTTCCGGAGGCGCCTCAAGCGGTTGACCGCAACCGTCGCAACTGAAGCCGATATCGGGCATGGGCCAGGACTCCTCAGGCGGAGATAGTAGTCAGCCCGGCCGTAGCGGTCAAGCCGCACGCCGCGGCAATGGGTCAGCCCAGAAAGCGCAGTTCGGTCCCGCTGCGCGTGCCCGAACTGTTCTTGTTTTGGCTGCCGGACACCTGCGCGGTGAGCAGCGGCGTCCGGCGCCGTTTCCGCGCCGCCGGGGGCGTTACGCACGAGGATGGCCGTGACGGTGCCGTTCATGCGGGCTCGTTGCCCGGATCCCCCGCGGCCTTTCTCAGGCGGCCAGGGAAGGCGCGGGCGCGGGCACTCCGGGGCCGCTGTCCGCCGCGAGCATCCGGGACCAGACATCGAGACGCGCCTCCAGCTCCGGCGCGCGCCGCAGGCGCCGCTCCGGCGCGCGCAGCACGACGGCGACATTTCCCAGGAGGCGCGCCTCGGCGACGAGACCGGCGGCGTATACCGCCGTGACGCCGGCCAGGCGCTCGAGCCAATGCGCGACGCCCAGGGGCAGTTGTCCGAAGAAGAGCTCGTAGACGCCGCCCTCGACAAGGTGCAGGCGGCCGGTCGCCAGCTTCTGCACGACCGCGGCGGGGACGGTCGCGGTCCAGCCGCTGACGCCCCTGCCGAGCAACGACGCGGTTGTGGCCGCCAGCGTTCCCATGCCGAGCACCGCCTGCGTGACCAGGCGCCCGGATTGCGGGTCGAAGGAAGACACGCCGACAATCGCGTTGCCGGAAATTCCCTGCGCCTCGCGCGCGATGCGCGCGCAAGTGTCACTATTGCCGTTCGCCGGAAATGACGTCACACGCCCCTCCCGCAGGGCGCCACATTAGTGCCGCCGTCCCGCAGAAAGCAAGCCTTACCTCTCGACCCGTATGCCGCGGCGCACGAAGGTGGGCACGTCAAGATCCTGTCCGTCCAGCATCGTGGGCTCGGTGTCCTTGAACCGGCCGCGGCCGGCCGTCTCGAGATTCAGGCGCGTCTGCTTGGGCTCGCCGCGCCGCCGCCGCTCCCTGGAACGCGGTTCACCGGCGTCCGCGGGTTTCCGCGACGGCGGAACGTCCGGCTTCGCGTCCCCGTCCGCTTCGGCCTCCGCGTCCGGCGCAGACCGCAGTTCCGACGCGATCACGGCGAGGGCCACGCGCCCCCGCAGCGCGTCGTCCATGGCCGTGCCGACTTCGATTTCGGCGTCTGCCCCGGCCTTGCGCTTGATGGCGTTCACGATATCGCCGACCTCCTGCAGCATGAGATCGGCGCCGCCCACGATGCTTACCAGCAGAGACTTCGCTTCGGCCACGACTTTGCCCCTGGCCATGAGCGGTCCTTCCAGGACGGCGGCGACCGCCCTGCGGGCCCGGTCGCGCCCCGTGCCCTCCCCGTAGGCCATCGTGCACATGCCGCCGCTGCCGCGCACGAGGCGGCGCAGGTCGGCGAAGTCCAGGGCGATGAAGCCGGGCTGCGCCACGAGCTTCCACAGGCAGTTCAGGCTCGCGCCCAGCACGCGGTCGCCCTCGGCCAGGGCTTCGGCGATCGCCGCCTTGTCCACCGCCTCCAGCAGGCGATCGTTCTGCACGACGATCAGGGCGTCGGTGGCGCCCAGCAGGTCGACGATGGCGGCCTCGGCGCGGTCGCGCCGGTGTCCGCCCTCGAAGTGGAACGGCACGGTGGCCAGGCAGATCGTGGCCGCGCCGGCGTCGCGCGCGGCTTTCAGGATCACGGGCGCGGCGCCGGTGCCCACGCCGCCGCCGAGCCCCGCGACCACGATGGCCAGTTCGGCGCCGGTGAACAGGTTGCGGATCATGTGCAGGTCGTCCGCGGCCGCGCGCGCGGCCAGCCGCGCGTCGCCGCCCGTGCCGTGTCCGCCGGTATGGGCCGCGCCGATCTGCAGCTTGGTGGTGGCGGAAGAGGCCGAGAGCTCGGCCTCGTCGGTGTTGACCGCGGCGGTGGCCAGCATGCGCGGCCGGTCGCCGGCCATGCAGTCCACGATCTTGCAGCCGCCGCCGCCCACGCCCACGATACTGATCGTCCGCGTCCGCTGTCCGTCGCCCGGTCGCGTCATGGCCTACCTCCCCAGCAGCGCGCGCAGCACGCCGCGCAGTCCGCCGCGCTGCTGCTGCGCCGTCTGCGTCCGGAAACCGTAGTGCACCATGCCGACGGCCGTGGCGTATTCCGGACCTTCCGTGGCCGTGGCCAGGCCGCTGACGTTGCGCGGCCGGCCCGGCGCGCAGGGCAGGCCGAAGACCTTCTCGGCCAGGCGGCAGACGCCGCGCAGGTGCGCGCCGCCGCCGGTCAGCACGACCCCGCCGGCGGCCTGCTGCGGAACGGCGTCGTCCTCCAGCCGCTTCCGCACCATCTCGAAAATCTCCTCCGTGCGCGCGCCGATGACCGTCTGCAGCGAGCGCATCGCGACCACGCGGCCCGGGAAGCCCACCTCGGGGGGCAACGACACCCGTTTCGTGGCGCCGGAGGAATCCACAACCGCGGAACCGGCCTCCTTCTTGAGGCGTTCCGCCTGCGTGTGCGGCACGCCGAAACACAGCGCGATATCGTTGGTGATATGGTCGCCGCCCACGCCGAGCACGCCGGCCGCGGCCAGGACGTTGCCCGCGTAGGCGACGTATTCCGTGGTTCCGCCGCCCATGTCGATCAGCACCACGCCGCTTTTCTTCTGCTCGGGCGTGAGCACGGCCAGCGCGGAACACAGGCCGGAAAAAGCGGCGTCGTGCACGTCCAGGCGCAGGGAACGCACGACCTTGGCCGTGTTGCGCAGGCGGTTGCGCACCCCGTGCAGGATGAGCATGTCGACGGACAGACGCACGCCTTCCATGCCCAGGGGCTTGAGCACGCGCTCCTGCTCGTCCACGCAGAAATGCTGACAGATGGTGTGCAGGATCTCGCGATCGGCCGGCAGGTTGACCGCCTTGGCCACCTCCATGACCTGGTCGACGTCGTCCTGCGTGATCTCGGCCGAATCGCCCTGGATGGGCAGCGAACCGCGGTTGATCAGGCTGGCGATGTGCCCGCCGGAGACGGCCAGGTGCACGCGGCGGATGGCCACCTTGCTGCGTTCCTCGGCCTCCTGCAGGGCGGAGCGCACGCCGAGCATGGCGTTCTCCAGGTCGACGATTTCACCCTTGCGGACGCCGGCCGACGGCGCCTTGCCGATGCCCGTGATCATCACGGACTCGTGCTCGCGCAGTTCGCCCACCAGCGCGATGGTCTTCGTGGTGCCGATCTCAAGCGCAACAACCGGAGGTATGGGCATGAGCGGAACGTCCCCTCTTCCTGCGCCGTACGATCACGGGACGCCGAAGACCCGGTCGTCGTACGTCGCGTCCAGCATGGTGTAGCGCGCCCCCTTCTGGCGCAGGGTCAGGGCCACCCGCCTGAGCTGGCGGTACAGCGCTTCCCGCGCCTCCGCGCCTTCCTGTCCCATGCCTTTCCAGGCGAGCTTGAAGCCGCGCGCCGTGGCGCCCGGCTTCAGGTACACCGCGAGGTATTCATCCTCGTCCAGATCGATGGATTCCACGGCGATTCCGAGCCGCGGATCGTCGCAGGCGGCCAGCGCCTGCAGCGCCGCGGTTGCCGCGCCGCGCAGGCGGCTGCCGGGCGTTACGCCCGCCCCCCTGTAGCCCACGATCGCGGGCAGTCCGCGGCTGCCCGCGCGCATGCCGAAAACCCATCCCTCCCGGTCCGCCACCAGGTTGCCGTGCGTGCCCACCCGCGCCAGCGGCACGCGCTCGGTCAGCTTCACCGCCAGCGTCCCGGGCAGAACGCGGCTGATCTCGATGGACTTGTACTTGGCGGCGTAGGCCTGCTGCAGGAACTCGTCGCGCAGGCGCGCCGCGCTGAACGCGAACAGGTTCGTGCCTTCGGCAATGTGCTTGCGCTCGCGGATGAAATAGGCGGCGACCGAGCCGCTGTCGTCGATCTCCAGCTTCGTGACGCGGAAACGGCTGTTGCGGGAGAACAAGGCGCGTCCCGCGAAGAGAACGCCGCAGGCCGCGCCCGCGCAGAGCAGCGCGGCGGCCAGGATGCCGCCGCCCCACGCGGCCGTCCGGCGGGTGAGTTCCTTCTTGCGCGCGCGCGACATCGCGCGCACGTTCATGGCCGGATTGCCCCGGCGCGCGGCCTGGCGGCGCCTTCTGCTCAGCCCGCCGATCCGTATGAAATCGTCGTCATACCACATGTCGTCAAAACTCCGCGCTCCTACAGCGAGGCCGTCTCCATGATCCGCGCGCAAAGCTCCGCGAAACCGATGCCCGCCTGGGCCGCCGCCTTGGGAAGCAGGCTGGTTTCAGTAAACCCGGGAATGCTGTTCAACTCAAGCACGTATATGCCGCCGTCGTCGGCGTAACGGCAGTCGATCCGGGCCAGGCCGCGGCAGCCCAGCGCGCGGAAGGTCTGCAGGCCGATGCGCTGCGCGCGCGCGCAGTCGGCGGCGTCCATGGGCGCGGGCACCAGGTAGCGGCTGGCGCCGCGCGTGTACTTCGCGTCGAATCCGTACCAACCGTCCGGCGCGACGATCTCCACCACCGGCAGGGCCTCGTCGCCCACCACGCCCACGGTCAGCTCGCGTCCCGCGACGTAGCGCTCGACCAGCGCTTCCGGCCCGTACGCCAGCGCGTCGCGGAGCGCCGCCGCCAGCTGCGCGGGCTCGCGCACGATGTGCACGCCGATGCTCGACCCCTGGGCGACCGGCTTGACCACGACCGGCAGCGGCAGCGCCGGCGTCTGTCCGTCCCGCAGCAGCTCGTATTCCGGGGTGGGAACGCCCCGCGCGGCGAAGAGACGCTTGCTCAGCCGTTTGTCCATGGCCGCGCGGCTGGCTTCCGGCCCCGAGCCCGTGTAGGGCATGCCGCGCCGCGCCAGCAGTTCCTGGATTCCGCCGTCCTCGCCGAACGCGCCGTGCAGCGCGATGAAGACCGCCTCGACGCCCGCGGGGAAACGCGGGTCGCGGTCGCGCAGGTCGACGGCGGCGACGTCGTAGCCGGCTTCGGCCAGTCCGCGCGCCACGGCCTGTCCGGACTGCAGCGAGATTTCGCGCTCCGTCGAGAACCCGCCCATCAGGACGGCGACTTTCGTGAAACGCCGCCTCCGGCCCATATGCCGCGCTCCGCCCGTCGTCGTCATGCGCCTTCCCATCCCAGCAGCACGATCTCGTTCTCGAGCTCCACGCCGTGCCGGCGCCGCACGGCCTCGCGGGCCAGCTCCATCAGGGCCCGCACGTCCGACGCGGTTGCGCCCGGGCCGGTCACGATGACGTTGGCGTGCAGCGGCGAGATCGCGGCGCCGCCCAGGGCGCGGCCCTTCAGGCCCGCCTCTTCGATCAGGCGTCCCGCGAACAGCCCCGGCGGATTCCTGAACACCGATCCCGCGCAGCGCAGGCCCTTCATCCACTTGCGCCGCGCCGCCGCCGCGCCGCGGCGCGCCGCGATGCGCGCGGCGTCGGCCCGCTCGAGTCTGAAGCCCGCCGCCAGCGCGATCCGGTCGCGCAGCGCGTCGCAGCGCCGGTAGCCGAACCCCAGTTCGTCGCCGGCGATCGTACACTCGCCGCCGTCGCGGCTCAAACAGCGAATCCAGGCCACGCGGTCGCCGATCGCGCCTTCGCGCGTTCCGGCGTTCATGCGCAGCGCGCCGCCGACGGTGCCCGGGATTCCTTCCAGGCTCTCCAGGCCCGACCATCCCGCGCCCTGCGCCCGGTCGAGCAGGTCGCGCAGGGGCGCGCCCGCCCCGGCCTCCACGCCGCCGCCGTCCGCCGCGATGCGCCGGAACTCCTCGCCGCGCAGCCGCGCGGTCACGCCCGGCGCGCCCAGGTCGCCGGCCAGGACGTTCGTGCCGCCGCCCAGCACGCGGAAGGGGGCCGCGTGCGCGCGCGCCCACGCCAGCAGGGCGCGCAGGTCGGCGGCCGACGCGACGTCGCACCACAGCTCCGCCTCGCCGCCCACGCCGAAGGAGGTGTGCGCGGCCAGCGGCTCGCGCGCCCGCAGGCGCGAGGACGGAACCGCGCGGCGCAGGGCGCCGAGGCGGCCGGCCGCGTCCTCCGCCCGCCGGGCGGCGGCGTCCGCCGCCGCCCATTGCGCCACGCGCTCGACGCTGCCCGCGCCCGCGACCAGGAGCAGGTCGCCCGCGGCGAGCTCGCGCCGCAGGTAATCGCGGATCTCGTCCAGCGACTCCGCCGCCGCGACCGCCGCGCGCATGCCCGTCCGGAAGTGCGCGTACAGATCCCACGTGCCGCCGCCCGGCAACGGCGTTTCCGACGCCGCGTACACGGGCGCGAGCACGACGCGGTCGACGCCGGCGAAGGCCGCGGGAAACTCCGCCCCGAGCAGAAGCGTGCGCGTGTAGCGGTGCGGCTGGAACACGGCCAGGCGGCGCCGCGCTTCGATGGCGCGCGCCGCGGCGACCAGGGCCGCGATCTCCGAGGGATGGTGCGCGTAGTCGGAGACCACCGTGATGCCGCCGGGCGCGGCGACGCGCTCGAAGCGGCGCCGGGGCAGGGAAACGCCGGCCAGCGCGGCCGCGATCTCCGCGGGCGCGTGACCCAGCGCGTGCAGGGCCGCGGCGGCCGCCAGGGCGTTGAGCGCGTTATGGCGGCCGGGGGCCGGGAGCGCGAGATCGACGGTTGCGCTTCCGCCGAACGCGACGCGAAGCGCCGTTCCGTCCGGGCCCGCCGCGCGCGCCGTCGCGCGCACCCGCGCGCCGTCGCCGAAGCCGAAGGAAACGGCGTCGCGCAGGCCGCGGCACACCTCCGCGGCGCCGGGATGATCGGCGCAGTAGACCGCGCGTCCGGCGCCGGCGGCGAACGTCCGGAAACAGGCATGGAGGTTTTCGCGCGTCTCGAAGTGCTCCATGTGATCGGGCTCGACGTTGGTGATCACGGCGATATCCGGCGCGTACAGCGCCAGCGTGCCGTCGCTTTCGTCGGCCTCCACGACCAGCAGACCGGAGCCCTCCGCGCCGGGCCCGCCCACCCCGCCCAGGGCGTCGCTGAAGCCGCCCGCGCACCAGGCCGGATCGCGGCCCAGGGCGCGCAGGGCCTGCACCGTGAAGCAGGTCGTGGTGGTCTTGCCGTGCGAGCCGGCCACGGCGACCGAGGCGCGTCCGGGAAGCAGGCGCGGCAGAACCGCGCCGCGCACCGCCAGCGGAATGCCCAGCGCCGCGGCCGCGCGGCATTCGGGCGCGTCGGGCGGCACGGCCGGCGTGCGCACCACCAGGCGCAGGCCCGGGGCGACGTGGGCCGCGTCGTGTCCGTCGGATACGGCAATGCCGCGCTGCGTGAGCCAGGCGCCGAGTTCCGCGGCGTGCGCGTCGCAGCCCGTAACCCGGCAGCCGCGCGCCGCGAGCAGCACGGCCAGCCCGGCCATGCCCACGCCGCAGACGCCCAGCATGTGCACGGCGCCGCCCTCGCGGATCACGGCGTCGATAACGCTGTCGGGCACGCGTTGCATGGCGGCCCCTGCATAGCCGAAGGCGGGCCGCGCCGCAACACAGATATCCGGCCGCGCGCAAACTGCTTGCTGGAAGCGCGGCGGTTTTCGGGGTACTCTGAGGCCGCGGTAGGTGCATGCACGGTCTGTGCCTTTCGGCTCGCGAGGGGTTTGTGCCAAGGGACTTGCGCGACAGCACACAAGGCGGGGCGGCGCGCCGGCATTCCGGCCGGAAGGGCCGCGCGTTTCGGCGCCTGCTGCGCACGGCGGCGGCCGCGTGCGCGCTGGCGGCGATCGTGCTGTGGTTCCAGCGCGGCGTGGTCGCCCGTCTGGCCGACCGGGTGGACAACGCCGGCGATCCGCTCTTGAACGCCTGGATCGTGTCCTGGAATCTGCATGCCTTGCGGACCGCGCCCCTGTCCCTGTGGCACGCCAATATCTTCTATCCGCACAAATACACCCTGGCCTACAGCGAGAACCTGATCGTGCCCAGCCTGCTGGTGGCGCCCGCGGCGGCTTTCACCGACAATCCGGTGCTCCTCTACAACCTGGCGTTCCTGCTGGGATGCCTGCTTTCCGCGGCGGCCGGCTACCTGCTGGGCCGCGCGCTGACCCGTTCGCACCTGCTGGGCATCGCGCTGGGGGCGGCGGTTGCCTGCGGGCCTTTCCGGCTGGCCCACGGGGGGCACATGCAGATCCAGCATGGGCAGTGGATGGTTCTGGCCTTCCTTTTCACGGTGCTGTATTTCCGCCGCTTCCGCGGGGCCGCCGCGCGGCGGACGCGCCTGGGAGCCGCCTGCGTGGCGATGCAGTGGCAGTTCCTGTCCAACATGTACTACTTCATGTTCGCCGCGCCCGTGCTGGCGCTGCTGCAGGCCTTCGGCCTGGGGCGCACGGCGGCCGCGCGACGGCGCGCGGCCGCGGTCGAACTCGCGGCGTTCTGGGCGGCGCTGGCGGTCATCGTTCTGCCTTTCGCGCGGCCCTACATGATCGCGCGCGGCGAGCAGGGCATGACGCGCGCGGCGGAGATACTGGAAGGCTACGGCGCCGCGCCGCGCGACTACGCGGCATACAACGCTCAGAACGCGTGGTTCGGCCGTTTCGCGCGCGGCAGCCGAGCCGAGAACCAGCTCTGTCCGGGCGCGCTGGTGGCGCTGGCCGCCCTGCTGCCCGCGCTGCGCCGTCTGGCGGCGGCGGTGCGGGGCGCGGGACGGCGGCGGATGCGCCCGGGCTGGGCGGCGGCGTTCCTGTGCGCGGCCGCCTTTGGCGTATGGATGTCGTTCGGGCCGCGGGCGGGGCTTTACGGTTTCTTCCACCGCTGGGTGCCCGGCTACGACGGGATGCGCGTGCCGGCGCGGTTCGCCGGCGTGGTGGCGCCGTTGCTGGCGGCGGCGGCCGCGCTGAACGTCGCCGCGCTCAGCCGCCGCATGCGGCGGCCCGCCGCGCGCGCCGCGCTGTGCGCGCTCTTCGCCGCCGGCGTGATCGCGGAGTTCTGGTCGCGCCCGCGCCGCATGCAGTACCTGCCCGGGCGGCGGCCGGTCTACGACTGGCTCGCCGCGGCGCCCGACGGGCCGGTGGTCGAGCTGCCGCTGCCCGACGGGCCGGCCGGGGCCGCGCGCGACGCGGTCTTCACGTTCCAGTCGACGCGCTACTGGAAACCGCTCTTCAACGGCTACAGCGGCTATGCGCCGCGCGGCTACTACGAGGACGCGCGAATCATGGCCGGGTTCCCGTCGGCCGCCGCGCTGGCGCGCATGCGGGAGCTGGGGATCCGCTACGTGCTGGCGCACCGCTGCGACCGGGAGATGCGCGCCGCCTGCGCGGGCCGCGCCGCGCTCGCGGCCCGTTTCGGAACCGATTGCGTGTTCGATCTGCTTGCCTCGGAGGGAACGGAATCTGTACGCTAGTCCCGCTTCTGGGCGCGTCTCGTGGTCAGTACTTCAGGAAGCGCATGCGAACGAAGATATCAGCCTGCATCACGGCCGGAAACGAGGAACCCAACATCCGGCGCTGCCTGGAGAGCGTGGCATGGCTCGACGAGATCGTGGTCGTGGACAGCTTCAGCACGGACCGCACGGCGGAGATCTGCCGCGAATACACGGACCTGGTGTTCCGGCACCGCTGGCTGGGATACGTGCGGCAGAAGAACCTTGTCAAGGACCTCGCCTCGCACGAGTGGGTGCTGCTCATAGACGCCGACGAGGAAGTCTCGCCGGCGCTGCGCGAGCAGATCACGCGCGAGTTCGACGGGCCGCGCGAGCCGGATGCGGCCGGCTACCGCATGCCGCGCCTGGCCTTCTACATGGGGCGCTGGATCCGGCACGGGGACTGGTATCCGGACGTCAAACTGCGCCTGTTCCGCAACCGCGAGGCGGTCTGCGCCGGACGCGAGCCGCACGATACCATCGTCGTGGGCGGCCCGGTCCGCGATTTCTCGGCGCCGCTGTTCCACTACAGCTACGAGGATCTCAAGGCGCAGATCGACAGCCTCAACCGCTTCTCAAGCATCGGCGCGTCGAGCTGGATCGAGGACGGGCGGCGCTTCCGCCGCTCGGACCTGCTGTTCCGCCCGGCCTGGCGCTTTTTCCGCGGCTACGTGCTGCGCGGCGGCTTTCTGGACGGCCTGCGCGGCCTGACGATCGCGCTCACTTCCGCCTACGCGGTGTACATGAAGTACGCTAAGATCTGGGAGCAGACGACGCGGCGGGAAGGGGCGGGCGGGACGTGAGCGGGGCGTAGCACGCCGCCAGCCGGCTCTTGAGATGGCCGTAGTTGTAAACGTCCCTGATCATGGCCAGCCCTTTGGCGGCCAGGCGGGCGCGCAGCGCGTCGTCTCCGAGCGCGCGCGCGATCGCGTCGGCGAATGCGTCCGGCTGCGGCGGCGCCAGCAGGGCGTTCTCCGCGTCCAGGATTGAACGGTTGGCGTCGGTGTCGCAGGCCACGATGGCGCGTCCGGACTTGAGGTAGTCCAGCAGCTTCAGCGGCGTGTTGCGGCCGGCGATGCGCGGCGAGAGCAGCACGTCGGCCGCGGCAAGGCAGTCGGGCATCTCGTCGGGCGCAATCCGGCCCAGGAATTCGACCGCGCCGGCCGCGCCCCGCGCGGCCATCTGCCGCCGGCGCTGTTCGATCTGCGCGTCGGTTCCTCCGACCACGACAAAGAGCGTCCCGGGGCGGCGTTCCAGCGTCCGCGGTATGGCCTCGAACATGAGGTCCATGCCCTGGTACACGGCGAAAGAGCCCACGTACATCACGACCCCCAGGTCGCGGCCGCGCAGCAGGCGCGCGCGGATCCGCGCCGTCCGATCCGGGTCCGCCTCCCTCAACGAGGAAGGCGCGTCCGGTATGAGGTGAACGCGGCGGTCGGGCGCGATCGATCTGATCTGCTCGACCAGCCCCGGTCCGGTTCCGATCACGGCGTCGGCGCGGCGCATGGCGCACTTCTCCGTCGCGGCGTAGGCGCGCAGCACGAGATTCCGCAGCGGCCTGCCGGCGTACGAAGCATGATCGGAGTGCTTCTCCGTCACGAGCGCGGCGCCGGCCAGGCGCGCGACCGGCAGGGCGATGACCCCGCCCTCCTCAACGCCGTGAATCACATCGTAGCGGCCTTTGCGCGCCCGGCGCAGAGCCGCGCCGAGCAGCAGGAAGTCGTAAGCGAGTTTCCAGAAGGACGGTCCGATCGGCACGCTGCGCCGGCGAAACAGGTTTGGGACGCGCAGGACTCTCACGCCCGGGATGTCGCGGTCCGCGCCGAACGGGAACGTGAGCAGGTCGATCTCATGGCCGAGCTCGGCCAGCGCCTGCAGGGTGAAGGCCACGCGAATCGGCGACCCGCGCCACTTGTAGAACGGTTGGGGAGAGAGGAAGAGGATGCGTGCCATACGGTCGGTCTCTCGGGCGCCGGTCTTAAGGTGTTCGGGTTCGCTTCGGTTGACGGTTGCCGCTTGTCGGGCGGAGTATAGGGGGCTGAGCGCCGAGCTTTCAATTCTCAATTCCGTGTTTTTTCGCGCCGCGCAAGCGTGTTCCTGATCACGCCCAGGAGCACGTCGGGCAGCGGACGGCGGCGCCCGCCGCGCCGCAGTCCTCCGTGCAAGCCGGTCAGGGCGCGGCGGATTGACAGGGCCGGCGCCTGCGCGTCGAACGGCGCTTCGGCCAGCGTGCCGTATGAACCGAGCAGGCGTTCCTGGGCGGGGAACGGGAGGGGGTCCGATCCGGCGACGATCGCGAAACCGCGCCGGGCCGCGCATCGCATCGGCGCCGGCTCGCGCCATGCGCCGGGCCGCAGGGAGGTGTCGCACAGCAGCAGGTTTCCGGGGGAACTCCGCTGCAGCAGATCGCGGACGATTCGGCCGCGGGCGAGCCACCATTTCCCGGGCGCCCAGTTCAGCGCCGGCAGGCCGCCGGCGTCGCGCACGGCGGCGATCGTTTCCTCGATCGGAGCGCGGTCGGGCAGGTCGGCGTCGGTCAGCAGCGCCAGCACTTCGAGGCGTTCGGCCGTGGCGAGCTGGCGGCCGGGGAACAGAAAGACCCTGTCGGCGCCGGACGCGGCCACCAGCGCCTCGCCCGCCGGGTCGTTTGCCGGCGTCAGCTGCCAGCCCGCGACCGGCGCACGGCCGTCCCGCATGTTCCTGAAGAAACGGCAGTCGGAGCGCTCGGCGAAGATTGCCGCGCGCGCGCCGCCGGCGCTCAGACGTCCCAGATTCGCGTGCAGCGCGGCGAGGGCCGCCGGCAGGCGGTAGCACGGGTACAGATGAATATGCGCGTCGATCACGATGCTCATGCCGTCCTCCGCCAGGCGCGGCGTTTCCGGGCTGCGTTCCAGCGGGACACGGTCTGGCCCGCCGGCGAGAACGCCAGCGCGAGGAAGAGCGCGCCCGCGGGGCGGAAGCGCAGAACGCGGCGCAGCGCATCCGCCGCCAGTTCGGCCGGCGCCGGCGCGCGCGCGGCGGGCAGGGGCAGGTCAAAGCGCGGATACGGCCGCCCGCGCCGCCGCAGCCGCGCGATGCGCCGGAGGGCCTGCGCGCGCTGCGCTTCGCAGCGCGGCCCTTCGAGCGGCAGCAGGTCCGCGGCGTCGCCTTCCGCGCAGGAGACGGCCCCCGCGTCGCGCATTTCTTCCACGAGCTGCGCCGCCCGCGGCGTGCGGCACAGCACCACGCCGCGGCCGCCCGTTCCCGCCGTGAAACGGCCCTCGGCGTCCCGGATCCAGGGGTCGCAGACGCTGAAATCCGCCAGGGCGTTGGATCGATCCGGGCACAGCAGGCAGCGCGGCTGGCCGTGCGTCCACTTCATGTGCGAGACGGCCTGGCAGCCCTCGTTCGCTTCCCTGGAGAACAGCTCCACGGTCCCGCCGGGGGGCGTACGCGCGCGGACGGCGCCCGGCCATTCGCCGGCCCGGAAGTCAATGCGGCCGGCCGCGCGGGGCGCGAGCCCGCGGGCGCGCGGCAGCGCGCGGACGACGTCCGGCTCCATGTTCATCGAGCAGAACAGACCGAACGTCCAGGCAATCTTGCGCGCGAGGTCGGGAGCCAGGCGGGACGCTTTGCGCAGGCCGTGCGCCTGGCAGGGAATGGCCGCGACGGCCAGCGGCCCGTCGGCGTCTCTGGCGACTCTGATCTCGCGCAGGACGGCGCCCCACGGGAACAGGCAGTACTGCGATCCGGCCGCGTCCAGGATCTCGGTCCTGGTCCGCGCCACGCGCGCCCGCGGGAGCGGGCCGCCGTCGTCGGCGCCGGCCACCAGCGCGCCGGCGATCCGCCCCGTCTCAAGGAGGTAGATCAGCGCCCGCGTCACGAATCCGCCGCTGCTGCCGCGCGTGCGGACATCCGGGTCGGTGGCGTGGCACAGGCAGCACTTTTCGACCGCGCCGACGGCGGAAAGGGCGCCGGAAATCCGGGGCGCGGCGTGCTGTTCCCGCCGCAGGGGGAATTCCCACCCGGGGCAGACCCGCGCGCACAGCCCGCAGCGGTTGCAGGCGTCGCCCACCCGCGGCAGGCCGTCGGCGCCGAAGGCGATGGCGTTGCGCGGACACATGCCGCCGCAAACGCCGCAGCGCAGGCAGAGGCCGTCGGCGGCCACGGCGTCCGCGCGTTCGTAGGGTGCGCTTCCGGGTGTTTCGCCGGCCACGGTCAGGCTCCCCTTGTGCGCTGCACTCTGGCCGGCGAGCCGTAGGCGACGGCCATGGCCGGGAGCGAAGCGTTGACCAGGGAATTGGCGCCCACGACGGCGCCCGCGCCCACGGTAACGCCGTCCAGCACGACCGTGTGCGCGCCGATCCAGGCGCCTTCCCCGACGGCGATGCCGCGCGAGGCGTCCAGGCCCCGTCCGAGGATGGAGCAGCCGGGCCCGTCAATGCGGTGCAGGCCGCCGGCGCACAGATAGGCGTAGGCGCCCACGAGCACCGCGGGTCCGACGTCGAGGCGGCTGTCGGTCGCCAGCAGGCAGTTGCAGCCGATATCCGCGCCCGCGCCGATGCGGATCGCGCCGTTGCGGGCGCGCACGACGGTGTTCCGCGAAAGCACGACGTTATCCGCGACGTGGATCTCGGCGTCCGGCCCGCGCGCGTCGAGCACGCACAGGTCGTCCACGAACACGCGGCTGCCCAGCCGGATGCGCGCGCCGCCCCGCACGGTGACGTCCCGGCCGATGGCCGTGCCGCGGCCCATGCGCGCGAAAAGCAGCCGATAGAAGAGGCGCCGCAGGAGAATGCCGGCCGCGCCCGGAATTCCCGACAGGGGGCAGGTCAGGGCCTCGTGCGCGATCAGGCGCGGAAGCGAGGGCGTGCCGACCGTCAGCCGCGCGTAGCGTCGCAGCGCGGACTCCGCGCCCGCCGCCACCTGTTTTATGTCGGTCGGGTCAACCGCCTGCGCCATTGTTCCGTCCTCCGTGATCCGCGGCCGCGCGCCGCAGGCCGGCGCGCGCGCCGCGGTCCTCCGCCCAAAATACGGCCGCGCCGAGAGCCGAGACAAGCAGGTTTTTGACGCGCAGCAGCAGCGCCGCGGAGAGGGCGGTCGCCCCGGGCACGCCGGCGAGCGCCAGGAAGAGCACGAACCCCCCTTCCCACAGGCCGATGCCGTTGATGGTGATCGGGATCAGCGAGGCGACGATGATCAGGGGCGTCACCAGCATGATCCGCAGGGGGTCCGCGTGGCAGTTCAGCGTCTGGCAGGCGACCAGCACGTTGACCCCGGTGGTCAGGTGGAACAGCAGCGAAAGCAGGACCACTTCCGCGAAGACCAGCGGATGGCGGCTGAACTCGGTCAGCGACTCGTGCAGGCTGTCGAGTTTGCCGCGCATGCCGCGGGGAGCGAAGCGCAGGGCCGGCGCGAAGAGCCGCCGCGAGAGCAGCAGCGCCAGCGCCGGCGGGCACAGCGCCACGAACACGGCCAGCGGCAGCGCGACGCGCGAGGCGTTGACCAGGGACGGCGCCGCGACGAGGACGGTCGCCACCAGCGCCAGCAGCGCGATCAGTCCCGTGAGGCGCTCCATGAAGACGGAGAGGTAGCCGTCGCGGGCGCTGCCGATGCGTTTCCCGAGGTAGTGGCCGCGCGCCACGTCGCCTCCGACCATGCTCGGCATGAAGTTGTTGAAGAAATAGCCGAGCACGTAGAGGCCCATGAGGTAGCCCAGCCGGACCGGGTACCCCTTGGCCCGCAGCAGGACGCGCCACTTGAGGCAGCTGGCGGTGATGCCGACGGCGCTGACCGCCAGGAGAGGCGCGACGTATTTCCAGGCGATATCGGCGAACAGCGTCCGGAGAGCCCCCAGGTCGACGGCGCGCAGCACGGCCGCCACGAACAGGCCGCTGACCAGCGCCTTGAGCGTCCAGGCGATCTTCCTTGATGTGCCGGGCTTCATGCGACGACTCCCGCCTGCCCGTGATGCGGCGGGCACCTTAGCCGCGGGCGGCGGCGCTGTCAATCGCGGCCCGCCCCCCCCCGCCGCGAAGCGCGCCTTGCCCGAAACTTTGCCGGACGCGGTCTTGACGCGGCAGGCGGGGGCGACATAATAGCCCCTTGCCTGAGTCGGTCGAAGGCTGGGGGTCTGATGATCGAGGCGACGCATCTTACGAAGCGCTACGGCCGCATCCTGGCTCTGGACAACGTGACTTTCCGCGTGCAGCGCGGGGAGATCGTGGGTTTTCTGGGGCCGAACGGCGCGGGCAAGACCACCACCATGCGGATCATTTCCACCTATCTTCCGGCAACGGGCGGCACGGTGCGCGTGTGCGGCGTGGACGTTCTTGACGACCCGCTGGCCGTGCGCCGGCACATCGGCTACATGCCCGAGAACGTGCCGCTGTATCCCGAGATGCGGGTGCGCGAGTACCTGCGCTACCGGGGGACTCTGAAGGGCCTGCGCGGCCGCCGCCTGCGGGCGCGGGTGGAGGAGGCCATGGCGGCCTGCGACCTCGGCGACGTGCGCCGGCGCGTGATCGGCCGCCTTTCCAAGGGCTACGCCCAGCGCGTGGGGCTCGCGGACGCCCTCCTGCACGAGCCCGACGTGCTGATCATGGATGAGCCCACGCTGGGCCTCGATCCGAACCAGCAGCGGCGCGTCCGCGACCTGATCCGCAGCCTGGCGCGGCGGCACACGGTGCTGCTCTCCAGCCATATTCTCTCCGAGGTGGAACAGACCTGCGAGCGCGTGCTGATCATCGACAAGGGGCGCGTGGTCGCCTCGGACACGCCGCAGCGGCTGGTCTCCTTCCTCAGGGGAGAGCCGCACGTCCGCATGGAGATCCAGGGGCCGGCGGACGCGGTCGTGGAGAAGGTGATGGCCCTGCCGCACGTGCGCAACGTGGCCTGCGAGACCAAGGGCGGGTGGCAGCATCTCACCTGCCGCTGCGCGCGCGGCGCCGACGTGCGGCCGGCGCTGTTCGCGCTGGCCGCCGCCGAGCAGTGGACCGTGCGCGAGCTGCGCCTGGAGCAGAGCAACCTGGAGGACGTTTTCGCGGAATTGACCTCGGAGCAGGGCGGCGAGGGCGTGGCTTCCCCGGACGCGGCCGGAAGGGAGGCGGCCGCGTGAGGAACTTCCTGGCCATCTGCCGCCGCGAGCTCGCGGCGACCTTTCTTTCGCCGGTGGCGTACGTGACCATGCTGGTGTTCCTCGCCCTGAGCGGGCTCATCTTCTGGTACGCGGTGGTCACCGGCGTCGGCACCGGCGAGCCCCTGCCGACCATGCTTTTCGGCGGCGTGGTGTTCTGCGTGACAATTCTGGTCACGGTGGTTTCCATGCGCCTGTTCGCCGAGGAGATCCGTCTCGGCTCGCTGGAGGCCCTGATGACCGCGCCGGTGACCGAAAGCCAGGTGGTCGCCGGCAAGTACGCCGGGGCGTTCCTGTTCCTGTTGCTGACGGTCACGCTGCCGGTCGGATTCCCGTTTATCCTGCGGGCCATGAGCCCGGGCGTCGCTTCCCTGGACTACGGCGCCCTGCTCGGCGGCTACCTGATCACGGTGCTGTTCGCCGCCTTTGCGCTGGCGACGGGCCTGCTGATATCGCTCTTGACGCGCAATCAGATCGTCGCGGCCATCGCCTGCTTCTGCGTGGTGTGGCTGGCGCTGCTGCTGGGCAACGTGGCCGCGATGGCGGCGCCGGGTCCGGCCGAAGTGGCGCGCTACCTGTCGGCCGTGGACCACGTGCTGGCCTTCTCGCGGGGTTCCGTGGACACGCGGCCCATCGCGCTGTACTTGTCCGGGACGGCGTTCATGCTTTTTGCGGCGGTGCGTGTGCTGGAAGCGTTGCGGCGCTAGCCGGGATGATTATGAAAGGCGACAGGCGCGAAAGACGGCGGAAGGCGAAGGATGGCGCGCGTTTCGCGTTTACCGCGGCGGGCAAACGGCGATAGGGCGGGAGCATGGAAGACGGATCGACCCTGATCGAAGAGGCGCGCGGCGCGGCCCGGAGCATCCGGCGCCAGCGCGGCCGGCGCATTGCCGGCGGCGCGCACGCGCTGGTCGCCATTAGCCTGGCCGGGATCCTGGCCGTGATGGTCAACGTGCTGGCCCGGCGCTACTACATGCGCTGGGACCTGAGCTGGCGCGGATACTACCGTCTTTCCGCCAAGACCGTGAGCCTGCTCGAAAGCCTGGACACGAAGGTGACGGTGGCGGCCTTCATCCAGCGCAGCCATCCGCTGCGCGAAGACATCGTGAATCTCCTGCAGGAATACGAGTACGCGGCCGACGCCATCCCCGCTCTGGGCATGACCGTCCGCGTGGTCGACCCGGACCGCGAGCTGGCCTGGACCCGCGAGCTGGCCGTGCAGTACGACGTGCGCGAGCCGAACGTCATCGTCGTGGAATGCGAGGGCCGCCGCAAGTACGTCGAGGCCGCGGAGCTGATGGACTACGACTACAACGTCTCGCTCGAACGCGGGGTCGAGAAGAAGCCCAAGGCTTTCAAGGCCGAACAGATTTTCTCCTCGGCCATCCAGAGCGTGACCCAGAGCGCCCGGCCGGCCGTTTACTTTCTGACCGGCCACGGCGAGCGCGCCGTGGACGACTACGGACGCATGTCGGGCTACTCGAGCCTGGCCTACCTGATCGGGCGCGACAACATGCGGGTGGAGACGCTCTCCCTGCCCGCGGCGGGGCGCGTGCCGGCCGACTGCTCCGCGCTGGTCATCGCCGGGCCCGACCGGCGGATCGCGCGCGCCGAGGCGGACCTGATCGCGGACTACCTGGACCGCAGCGGCCGGCTGTTCCTGCTGGCGGATCCGGCCCTGACCACCGGCCTCGAGGAGCTGCTGGAGCGCTGGGGCGTCGCCCTGGGCCCGCACGTCGTGGTGGGCCAGACCCTGACCGGGCGCGAGCTGGTCGTAACCGCCTACGGCGATCATCCCATAACGCGGCGGCTGAAGAGCGTGATGACGATGTTCTACATGCCGCGCTCGATCCTGCCGCTCGCGCCGGACACCGACGCGGCGAAACGCTCGGCGGACCGGCCGCACGTGACGGCGCTGGCCGCGTGCGAGCGCGACCGCGGCTGGGGCGAGGCCGATCTCGCGCAGAGCCCGCCGCGCTTCGACGAAGGCGCGGACCTGCCCGGTCCGGTGCCGGTGGCCGTGGCCGTGGAGCGCGGCCCCGGAACGAGCATCGACGTGCAGATCAAGCCCACGCGCATGGTGATCGTGGGCGACTCGGATTTCGTGTCCAACGGCGCGCTGTCTTCGGCCGCGGGCGGCAACAGCGACCTGTTCCTGTGCGCGCTGAACTGGCTGGTCGAGCGCGAGGAGCTGATGGCCGTCGCGCCCAAGACGCCCGCGGTCCTGCGGCTGGACATGGACCGCGATCGGATGCGCGACACGTTCCTGCTGATCGTCGCGGTCCCGGGGGCGGTTGCCGCGCTGATCGGCGCGGCGGTGTGGCGACGGAGGAGATACTGAGGCGCGGCCGCCGCCGGCGGGCGGCCACGGCGCGCGGGGGCGCGGGCCCGCGAGAAGAGGAGTCGTTTGAAAGCCCGGACTACCTTGTGTCTGCTGGCGGCCGTGTGCGCGGTGGGCGCCGCGGTCTGGCTGACGGAGAAGCGCGACAGCTCGACGGACCGGAGCCGCGAGCGTGAGACCCGCCTGATCCGCCTGGCCCCGTCCGACATACGCCGGATCGAAATCGCGCGCGGCGACCTGCAGGCGGACTGCATGCGCGCCGACGGCGACTGGCGCCTGGCCTGGCCGCCCGGCGCGCGGGCGGACGAGAAGGAGATCGAAGAGATCATCGGCACGCTGTGCGCCGCGGAAAGACGCGAAGTCATCACGGCCTCCCAGCGCCGTCGCCGCGAGCTCAGCTGGGCGGACTACGGCCTGGCCCAGCCCCGCGCGCGCGTCGCGGTCCACGGCCCGTCCGGCGTCGAGCGGCTCATCCTCGGCGCCGACGCCCCCCTGGGCGACGGCATTTTCGCGCGCCTCGCGCGCGAAAGCGCGGTCATTGCCACGGCGCGGCGGGTGCTGGACGTGCTGCCCGCCGAGATCAACGTGTTGCGCGACCGCGCCGTCATGGAGGGCGACGCCGCCAGGGTCACGCGGCTGGAGATAAGCCGGGCCGGGGCGGGTTTTCTGCAGATTGCGCGGTCGGCGTGCGGGTGGTTCATTCAGCAGCCGATCGCGGCCAGAGCGGACGACCGCGCGGTTCAGGCGCTGCTTGATGCGCTCTACGGCCTGCGGGTCAGGCAGTTCGTGTGGGACCCGCCGCGGGCGCCGGACGCCGCCGAAACGAACGCGCCCCCGGCGGGCGGCAAGGTCGTGGAGGCTTTCGGCCTGGCGCCCGACGAGGCCGTGGCGCGCGTGGGGCTCGGGTTCGCGCCGGCGGAGGCGCCGCGGGAGCTGTTCCTGGGACGGGCGGTGCCGACGGACGGGGCCGCCGTGTACGCGCGCCTGGGCGGCGCCCAGTCGGTGTACGCCGTGGAGCGCGGCATTCTCGATACGCTGGCCGTTTCGGCAAACGACTTGCGGGACCGCCGCCTGTTTCCGATCGAGCCGTGGCAGGTCAATCTGGTGCGCCTGGAGTCGCGCGCCGGCGCCCTGGTCATGCACCGCGCCGCCGACGCCGGATGGACGATCGCGGAGCCCGTGAAGTGGAAGGCGGACGACCGGACGCTGGCGGCCCTGGTGGCGGGGCTGGCCGCGGCGAGGATTGCGCGCTTCGTGGATCACGCGCGGACGAACCTCGTCGAGTTCGGCCTGGCCGATCCGATCGTGGGCGCGCAACTGCGCGAAGAGATCCCTTCGTCCGACAGGCCGGCGGTTCTGGCGCCGGACGCCGCGGCCGGCGCGGCCGACGGACAGCCGGCGCGCAAGCGTCCGGGCTTTCTGTGGTTCGGCAACCCGTCGCCCGAGGGCGACGCCGTGTTTGCGCGGTTCGAAGACGCGCCCTACGTGTTCGAAGTGCCCGCCGACGCGCTGCGGCTGCTCGGGCCGGCGCCGCTCGACCCGAAGGCGTACCGCGACCGGACGGTGCTGGCTCTGACCGCGGAGAACGTGCGCAGCATAACGATCGGCCCCGCCGGACGCGAGCAGACCGTCGAACGGGCCACCAACGGCGCGTGGGTCGCGGCGGCGCCGGGCCGGGAAGCGTTGCCGGCCGCCGTCGAAAGCGTCCTGTTCGCGGCGGCGAACCTGAGGGCGGCCGCCATCGAGGCCATCGACGCCCCGGATCCCGGCGCGTACGGCCTGGCCAAGCCGGCCGCGACGGTCACGTTCGGGCTCAGCGGACAGGAAGGCATTCGCAAGACCCTCTTGATCGGTTCCGCATCGCGCGCCGGAAAGATTTGTGTCATGGTGCAGGGCGTGGGCGTGATCTTCGCGCTCGACGCGGGCACCGCGGCGAAGCTGACGGTCGATCTGACCAGGCCGTCGCCCGCCCCGCCGCCGGCGCAGGAGTGAGCAATGGCAGCCGTACCCGTGCGTTTCTGGTTGCCGCGGCGTTTCCTGCGCCGGACGGCGCAAGCGGCCGCGCTGGCGCTGCTGTTCGCGCTGGTCTACCTGTCCACGGCCGGCTTTCCCGCGCGGCTGGTCAGCGCTTTCCTCGGCCGGCTGGACACGGGCATTTTCGCGGTTGAAGCCGACGGCGTGCGCCTGCGCCTGCCGCGCGGGATCGCCGTCGACGAACTGCGCGTGTACCGCAAGGGCGTGGTCGGACCGCCCTGCGGCGAAGCGCGGCGCGTGGCCGTGGGCCTGAGCCTCCTGCGCTGGCTGCGGCGCGAGACCGCCGTCGAGCGCGTGGAGATCGGCGACGCGGTCGCGCGGCCGGTTTTGCTGCGGGGGCCGCCCCCGCCGCCTGCCCGACACCGCCCCATGCGGCCCGCCGAGATCGCGGTGGCCGTGCGGCGCGGGCTGGCGCACGGCGTCGAGGCGCGCGATATCGCGATGGTCATGCGCATACGCGACTACTCCTCGACGGTCAGCGACATCCGTGCGAGCCTGTTCCAGGACGGCCGCGTCGGAACCGTGAGCGGGCGCACCGCCTTCGACCTGCGCACGCGCCTGCTTTCCGGCCGCCTGGAGCTGGATGCCGATCCGCACATGTTCCTGACGGCGCTGGAGGACTGGAACGCGCACGCCCTCGCCGCGCGGCTGCGCGCGACCGATTTCCGCGGCCGGGCGCGTTGCGCGCTGGACTTCGCGCACGTCACGACGGAAGACCAGCCGTACTCTTTCAGAGGGCCGTTCGCGGTCGGCGAGTGCGTGTTCCAGGGGGTCGAGATCCTGCGCGCGGACGGCGCGCTGGACCTGACGCTTTCGGCGACCAACTCGATCATCGCGATCACTTCCGGTCTGCTGGTGCGCGAGGAGGGCATCGTGCGCGGCGGGTTCGTGCTGCGTCCCCGGCGGAAACAAGTGGCGTTCGACGTGGATTCCACGATCGACCCCAAGGCGCTCGGCCGGTTGGCGGGCGTGATGACCAACGACGCGGTGCGGGCCGTCTCCTTCGCGGGGCCGGTGCGCATCCGGGCCCAGGGCGACGTGGACCGCATCAACGTCGCCGCCACGCGCATCTCCGCGCGGGTGACCGGCAAGGATCTGGTGGTGGACAAGCTCGCCGTGGACGAATGGGCCTTCAATCTCGACGTGGAGGGACGCAAAGCGGTCCTCACGGGGATCGAGGGCCGCCTGTACGGCGGTCCGCTGTGGGGCGACGCTTCGCTGCAGTTGCCGGCGGCGGGAGAAGAAGGCCCGGCCATGACCTATGCCATGAACCTCGCTTTCGACCGGGGCAATTTCGCGGCCATGATGTCGGACCTGCTCGGCGAAATGGCGGACTACCGCGGCGACTTCGGCGGCAACGTCCGCGCCGCCGGAGTGGCGGGCGCCGGACAGGGCAAGACGGTCACGGGCCAGGGCGCGTTCCGCATCCGGCACGGTCGCGTTTTCATGCTGCCGGTGTTCGGCGGGCTCTCCGACGTCATGACCCGCATCATTCCCGGCCTGGAGTTCGTCCTCAGGCAGTCCGACGCCACCGTGAACTTCGACATTGCCGACGGCAAGGTGCAGGCCCGCAAGGTCAATATCGAGGGCGACGTCCTCAGCCTGAACGGCGGCGGCGACTATTACTTCGACAAGCGCGTGGATTTCGACGTGCAGCTGACGCTGCTGCGCGAGCACACGGCCGTGGCCAAGCTGCTGCGCATGCTGACCTATCCCATCAGCAAGCTCCTGGAGTTCCGGCTGCGGGGAACCTTCAGCGAGCCGGTATGGTATCCGGTCAATTTCTCCAAGGACCTGCTGGACCGCCTGCGCGTGGATCCGTCCGAGCTGAATCCGGCGCGCTGGAGGTTTTTCTCGCCGCAATCCTGATCGCTCGCGCCGCGGGGCGCGGGAACGGCGCGTCATGAAGTACCACATCCGGACCTACGGCTGCCAGATGAACGAGCGGGACAGCGAGACGCTGGCCGCCCTGCTCGAGGCCGAAGGCTACGCGCCGGGCGACGAGGCCGAAGCCGGCCTGGTAATCGTCAACACGTGCAGCGTGCGGCGGAAGGCGGAGGACAAGGCCCTGGGCAAGCTGGGCCTGCTGGCCGCGCGCAAGCGGGAGCGGCCCGCGCTGATCGTGGGCGTGGCCGGATGCATGGCGCAGCGCATGGGGCATGAGATCCTGCGGCGCGTGCCGGGCCTGGATTTCGCCCTGGGCACGCGCGGCCTGCGCAACCTGCCGCGCGCGCTGCGGCTCGTGCGCTCCGGCCGGGGGCCCGTCCTGGATCTGGACATGGATGCCGGCCGCGACGGCGCCGCGCCGCCGCGCCTCGGCGGCGGGGTTTCGGCATTCGTCAACGTGCTCTACGGCTGCGACCGCGGCTGCGCCTACTGCGTGGTGCCGGGCGTGCGCGGCGCGGAGCGCAGCCGGCCGGCCGGGGAAATCCGGAGCGAAGTGGAGCGGCTTGCGGGGCAGGGCACCCGGCAGGTCGTGCTGCTGGGGCAGAGCGTGATGTCCTACGGGCGCCGGCAGGCCGCGTGGCCCGCGGCGCACCGCTCGCCGCGCGGGTTCGCGGAACCGTTCCCGCGCCTGCTGGAAGCGGTGGACGGCGTGCCGGGCGTGGCGCGGGTGCGGTTCACGTCCGGCCACCCCTCGGGATGCACGCCCGAGCTGGCGCGCGCCATGGCGGAACTGCCGTCGGTCTGCGAACACCTGCATCTCCCGCTGCAATCCGGCTCGGACCGCATTCTGCGCCTGATGCGGCGGGGCTACGACACCGAAACCTACCGGCGCGCCGCGCGCACGCTGCGCGCCGCGGTGCCGGGCCTGGCCCTCAGCACGGACATCATCGTGGGCTTTCCGACGGAAACCACGGCCGATTTCGACGCCACGCGCCGGTTCATGGATGAAATCGGGTTCGACAGCGCGTTCGTCTTCAAATACTCTCCCCGTCCCGGAACGCCGGCGGCGGACTGGCCGGACGACGTGCCGGAGGAAGAGAAGCTCCGCCGCAACCATGCGCTGCTGGCCGAGCAGGATGCGCGCGCGCAGGCCATCAACGCGCGCCTGATCGGGCGCGAGGTGGAAGTGCTGGCGGAAGGCGTCAGCGCGCGCAATGCGCGGCGCTGGTCGGGCCGCACGCGCACGAACACGCTGGCGGTCTTCGTGCCGCCCGACGGAATCGCGGCCGGCGACATGGCCGCGGTCCGCGTGGCGCGGGTGACGCCGCGGACGCTGTACGACGAGACAACCGGGAAGGCGGAAGGATGAGCACCCTGGCCGGGATCTCTTTTGCGATGGCGGCGGCGTGCGTCCTCCTGGCGCTGCCCTGCCTGGCCGCGCCGGGCGCGGCGCGCGCGCTGGCGCGGCGTTTTCCGCGCAGCGCGGCCGCCGGATGGTTCCTGACCGCCCTGGACATCGGGTGGGTCATCTGGATCGTGAAGCACGCCGCGCTGGGCCGCTTCGAACACCTGCGCGCGCCGATCTACATCCTGGCGCCGGTGGCCGTGGTGCTGGTCGCGAAGTACATGGACGAGCTGCTGGCGCCGCGCGCGCTGGGCGGCCTGCTGCTCCTGATCCCGACGCCGGTGCTGGGAATGGTGCGCTGGTCGGATTCCGGCCTGCGCCTCGTGGTGGTGGTCTGCTGTTACCTGCTGGTGCTGGCCGGCATGGCGCTGGTTCTGGGCCCCTACCATTTCCGCAAGTTCACGGCCTGGTGGATCGCCTCCGACGGCCGGTGCAGGGCGGGCGGCGCGGCGCTGCTGGCGGCCGGCGCGGCGCTGGCCGCCGTCGGCCTGCTGGCATGACAACCGCGGAAGACAACGGCGGAGCGGCGACGCGGCGCGTGCTGGTCGTCCTGCCGACCTGGCTGGGCGACACGGTCATGGCCGTGCCGTGTCTGCGGGCGCTGCGCCGCCGCTACGCGCGGGCGGAAATCCACCTTCTGGGACGCCCGCTGCTGCGCGAGCTCCTCGGCGGCGCGCCCTGGCACGACCGCTTCATCGCCTGGCCCGCACGCGGGGCGGCGCGCCTGGGCGTGTGGCGCGCGCTGCGCGCGGAGCGCTACGACCTGGCGGTGCTGCTGCCCAATTCCTTCATCACCGCGCTCGCCGTGCGGCTGGGCGGCGCGCGACGCCGGGTGGGCTACGCCCGCGACGGGCGCGCCTGGCTGCTCACGCGGGCGCTGCCCGGACGCGTCGGGGCCGTCGACCAGGTCGCCTCGTTCCTGGCCCTGGCCGCGGCGTGCGGCTGCGACGCGGACGACGACACGCTGGAGCTGCCGGTGAGCGAGGATGACGTGCGCGCCGCCGCGCCGTTCTTCGAGGCCCTGCCGCGGCGTCCGCGCGTGCTGCTGAATCCGGGCGCGCAGTGGCCCAGCAAGCGCTGGCCGGCCGAGCGCTTCGCCGCAACGGCGGACGCGCTCATGCGCGACCGCGGCGCCGGCGTGGGCGTGATCTGCGGTCCGGGGGAGGAGCATCTGGCGCGCGCCGTGGCGGACAGGGCCGCGGCGGGGGTGACGGCGTTCGTGGCGCCGACGGTGCCGCTGGGCGGCATGAAGGCCCTGATCGGCGCGGCGGACCTGCTGATCACGAACGACTCCGGACCGAGCCATATCGCCAAGGCCGTGGGCACGCCGGTGGTGACGGTCTTCGGACCGGTTGCGCCGTCGCACACCGCCGCCGGCCTGCCGTCGGAACGCGCGGTTTGTCTTGACCTGTCCTGCGGACCCTGCCACAAGCCGGTCTGCCCGCACAGGCACCAGCGCTGCATGAAGGACATCGCGGCGGCCGACGTGCTGGCCGCCGCCGGCGAACTGCTCGACGCGGCCGGCCCGGGAAGGAAAATATGAAGCCCTGCATCGCCGAGAAGATCGTCTTCGACCACGCGGAGCTGGCGCGCCGCGTGGGCGCCTGCCGCGCGGAGGGACGCAGCGTGGTCTGGGCCAACGGCGTCTTCGACGTGTGGCACGTGGGCCACACCCGTTTTCTGGCCGAAGCCGCGGCTGAGGGCGACGTGCTCGTCGTGGGCGTGAACTCCGACGCCTCCGTGCGCCGGTACAAGGGCCCCGGCCGCCCCGTGCATCCGCTCGAGGAGCGCATCGAGATCGTGGCGGGCCAGCACGCCGTGGACTTCGCGACCTGCTTCGAAGAAGACACCTGCGACCGCATGCTGGAGCTGCTGCGTCCCGACGTGCACGCCAAGGGGCCGGACTACACGCTGGACAGCCTGCCCGAAGGCCCCACCTTGCGCCGCCTCGGCATACGGTTCGTTTCGGTGGCCGGGGACAAGCGCCATTCCACCTCGGGCCTCATCAGGCAGATCCAGGGCCGCGCCTGAAGGGTCCGCATCAGTCTCCGGTCACGATCGTCTTGAACACGGAGAAAAGCCAGAAGACGTTCAGATAGCTGTGATCGATCGTCGCGATCCTGGCGATTCCCGCCGACCGGGCGGCTTCCTCCACGCTCGCGTCACCCACGGCGATGAGTCCCAGGATGTTCACGGCGCTGCTCGAGCCCGTGCGCTTCCCCAGCTCCGGGCTGCTGACGCACTGCGGGTGCGGATAGGACGTTACCGACACCAGCAATCCCGGCTGGGGCGAGAGCGGCGAAGAGAAGACGCATCCCGATACCCCCAACAACCCCGCGCATAGCAACAACGCCGCCACGAGACGCAATGGCCTGGTCATACAACCTCCCCGCCGGAAAACCCGGCGAACATCACCGCACCAACACGCGCCGTACCGGGAAACACTCCCGCCAACGCCGGTCCGCCGGCGCCGCACCTCCTTTCGCCGGGCCGCGGCGGAGCGCGGCCACGTTTGCCTCACCCTAGCCCGCTCTTCTTCGGGAAGACAAGCTCAAACGGTTACCCGCGTTCGCGCGCAGGAACGCCAGGTCCGCGGCGGCGTTGGCCAGCAGCGCGTGCCGGTCCTCGGGCGAAAGCGCCACGCCGCGGGTGAATTCCACGGTCCAGGTGCCGGCGAAGCCGGCCGCGCGCAGCATCGCCAGCCGCGCCCGCGCCTCGTCGGCCATGTCGCTGAGCCGGATCATCGGTCCCTCCCCCTGCCGGCCGGCGACGTGCACGTGGGTCACGGCCGCGCCAAAGCGCTCAAGCCATTGCCGCAGGCTCGCGCGCTCGCCGGCGAAGGCGTGCACGATGATCTCCACGCGGCCCGTCAGCGGCGCCAGCGCGCGGGCGGCCCGCCCGGGCGTTTCCAGGACCGTTCCGCCGTGGCACTCGCAGAGCAGACGGCAGCCCGCGGGCAGATCGTCCGCCCAGGCGCGCAGATTGCGGACGTACTCCTCCGTCCGCTCCGGATCGCCGCCGAGATTGAACTTCACGGCGCCGGCGCCGAAGCGCCCGACAAAGCCGGCGGCCCTGCGCCGTCCGTCCGCGCCTGCGTCGTCGAAGGTGCAGTAGCTGTTGAAGACGGCCACCGGCAGGGGCATGCGCAGCAGGGCGGCCTGCTCCGTTTCGTCGGCCAGGGCGGCGTGGTTCTCCCACAGCTCCAGCGCCGCGAACCCCGCGTCGCGAATCGGGCCGGCCCATTCGCTGACCTTGAACGTCGGCAGCTTCCGCGGCGTCCAGCGGTTGGGTTCCAGAAGCACGGTTGCCAGGCAGACTTGAAGAGGGTGACCGGTCATGCGTACGCCGCCCTTTGCCGTCCCTTGAATCGCGAAGCAGTCTACCAGAAGCCGTTCCCGCGTTTCGAGCCTGTTTCGGGTCTTGCGCTGGGGTCCGACGCGCCCTTATGATTTGCGCTCATGAATACCTGCACCCTGACTTCCGCAGTCGCAATTCACGATCGCAGCGGCAGCTCCGCGGTCGCCTTCGCGGCCGCCGCGCTGCGCCAGGACCTGCGGCGCAAGCTGGGGATCGAGCGCGGGGCGCCCGGCGCCGACGCCGGCCGCATCGAGCTGCGCCTCGATCCGTCCGCCGGCGGCTTCGATGCCCACCGCATCGAGGCGCGGCCGGACGGCGTGACCATCACCGGCAGCGACGAGCTCGGGCTGATCCACGGCATCTACGCCTTCAGCGCGCGCTGGCTGGAGGCCGATCCCTGCCGCTATTTCACCGCAATCGTTCCCGCGCGCGCGGAGGCGGTCGCGATACCATGCGGATCAACGGCCTCGAAACCCTACTCGTTCCGACATCGCGGGTTCTTCTTCAACGACGAGGATTTGCTGGTGGGCTTCCAGATGGCCGCGCCCGAACACGGCTTTTCGATGGACGTGTGGCGCGAACTGCTCGAGCTGGCGCTGCGCATGCAATGCACCTGCGTGATCCCCGGAACGAATATCCTGCCCGACGAGCCGCAGATCAAGCTCGCGTCCGACATGGGATTGTACATCGCCCAGCACCACGCGGAGCCGCTCGGCTCCGCGCCGTTCTACTGGCCGCGCGGCATACCGTTCTCGTGGTCCACCAACCGCGCCGAGATTGTCGCCTACTGGCGCAAGGCCGTGGAGCGCCAGGCCGGAAAGAAGGTGCTGTGGACCCTGAATTTCCGCGGCCTGCTGGACCGCCCGTTCTGGGCCGACGATCCGAACATGAAGCCCGACGCGCCGCCGGAGGCCAGGGCGCGGATCATCAACGAGGCCCTGGCCGCCCAGTACGAGCTGATCCGCGAAGTCCGCGGCGAAGACAAGCCGGAGGTTTTCGGCTACTTGTGGGGCGAACTCTACCAGCTCTACAACGCCGGGCTGCTGCGGTTTCCGCGGGCCGCGACGATCATCCACACCGACGACGGCGACGCCTGCATGCGCGCCAACCTCGAGGAACTGGTGCGCAAGTCCCCGTATGCCACGGGCGTCTACCAGCACATTTCCATGTTCAACGGGGCCCAGTCCATGCGCGTGACCAGCTTTGCGCCGCGCGTCTACGCCCGCGAGCTGAAACGCGTCGTGGACCTGGGCATGAACCGCATCTTCATTCTCAACGTGGGCAACCTGCGCGAGAAGATCTTCAACTTGCGGCAGGTCATGGGCTACGCCAACGACTACGACGCCATGACCGGGATCGCGGGCGCGGACGGGAGCGGCTATTCCGGCTGGTACGCCCGGCAGATCCTGGGCGCGGACAGCCCCGAGGTGGCGGACGCCTACCGCGCGCTGACGGAGATCCCGTTCCCGGCCGACGATAACCGCCCGGACAACACGGTGGGCGACAATTTCTACACGATGCTGGTGCGCTTCACGCTCCAGCGCGTCTACAACCGCGAAGACAAGCCGCCCTCCATCTGGGGGCTGAAGCAGTTTGACGGTCTGGGCGAAGCCCTGGCCTGGATCGAGGAGCGCCTCGCCGCGGCCGAGCCGAAGTGGGAAGTGGCCGCCGAGCGCGCGCGCGACGCGGCCCGGCACCTCGCCGGCAACCGGCGCGCGTTCTACGAGAACGAAGCCGTGGCGCAGCTCGACAAGGCGCTGCACCTGACGCGCATGGCGCTGACCTTCTGCCGCTCGGTTGCGCGCTGCCTGGACGGGCGCGGGTACGACGCGTACCTGGAAGCCTGCCAGGCTTTGCGCCACGTTGAAGAGGCCCTGGCCGTAGAGAAGCGGATCGAAACGGGGAAGTTCAGAGGCTGGCACCGCAACGACCTGAACTGCCGCACCTGGAAGTGCAGGGATTTCCTGACCACCTGGCACGCCATGCTCAACGACCGGCGCTGGCTCAACCTCGACGGGCCGGCCGAAGGCCCGCAGCCCTGCTACGCGGCCTACAAGTACAATCCGAACTTCCCGACCGCCTACCGCCCGGATCTGTTCCTGCAGCCCGAACGCTGATCGCCGCGCGTTGCAGGGACGGCGCCCGGTCTGTCTGAAGCGCGACGGCGGAAACCGGTGGACGACTACGGCGACGACTACGGCTAACGAGGGGAATTCCGGATTCGTCTAACGTAGTCGTCCAGCGAGCTGCCGAGGAGGTTTGAAAAGACCGTCTGACGGCACGGAGGCCGTCCCTCCAGGCTCTCACTTATGCAGCTTTTCCCAGGTGAGCGGGGCGCGGAAGATGTTTCCGGAATAGGCGACGTTCAGCGTGATCCCTTCGTCCATGATCTGGTCTTCCTTGTAATGATGGAAACAGCGGATCATCGGGAAGACGGTTTGGTCATAGGCGCCGGTGTGAGTGTTGTCTCCGTACACCATCTGGCGGGACTTCACCTCGTACCAGTCCAGCCCATCTCCGTCGAGGTCCGTAGCGTCCGGGACCGCGCTTGGTCCCCAACCGCACGTGGCGTTACAGAATTCGTACAGGTAGCTGCAGGCTTCGATCTGCGGGTTGCGGCCGCGTGATTCTCCTTCTCCATTGCTGCTGTTGTCGTCGGTCTCTGGATACTGGGCTCCGAGAGCCGGGTCCGCTTCGGTCGTCGTGCCCGGCTTCGATCCGTCCGCTCCCCGCGACGCGTCGGAGGGGCAGACGTAGAGTCTCGGGTTCGATATGTAGGACGGGTACAGCGACGACAGCCAATTCGGCATGCGCTCGTCGTGATCGTTCTTGAACATCTCTATCGCCAGGCTGAACTGGTGCAGGTTGCTGGTGCACCGGCTCTGGCGCGCTTTCTCGCGCGCCTTGGCTATGGCGGGGAAGAGCAATCCGGCCAGGATGCCGATGATGGCGATGACGACGAGCAGCTCCACAAGCGTGAAGGCGGGCAGGTCAGGCCGGCGGCCGCGCCGCGCGCGCCGCCT
>Ga0194112_10001092_pt1 | contig 39648 bp, 29 predicted proteins | sample TA2MahC400mmetaG_FD_146191 | JGI IMG/M metagenome (GOLD analysis project Ga0194112, IMG submission 146191) | Freshwater microbial communities from Lake Tanganyika, Tanzania - TA2015016 Mahale Deep Cast 400m | ecosystem: Environmental > Aquatic > Freshwater > Lake | place: Tanzania: Lake... | reverse complement strand
GCTGAAGCGCCGGACCGCGAGCTCCTCCTGGGAACAGATAAAGGGTCTGCTTCAGACGCTGGTCACCCTGCCCGGCCGGGCGTGGCGGGAAGGTACGGACCTGGTGGCTTCCGGCCGCCTGGCCGCTTTTCTCCAGCTCCACCTGGCCCAGGTCCTGGTGCTGCTGGCGCTCCTGTTGTTTCTCTTCGGGGCCATGCGGCGCCTCAACGCCCAGGTGGAGCCGGCCCTCCATTCCTGGGAGAGTCAGGCCGAAGGTCAGAGCGCCCGCATCTTATTCAGCCTGGCCCATGTCTGCTGGCACAGCCTGACGGCCCTCACCCTCTGGTTCTGGGCGGCCCTGGCCTGCTGGACCCTGGGGGTCATGGACCATCTTTTGGCCCGCATCCCCCTGTATTTCCTGGCCGCCTTCGCCCTCTGGCGCCTGACGACCCGCCTGGCGCGGCGCATTTTCGCCGGCGCCCGGGCGGGCGGCCTCCTGGCCCTGGAAGACCGCACCGCCCGCTATTACCGCCGCTCGCTGTGGTTCTTTCTGGCTTACCTCTGCTTCGGCCTCTGGCTCCTGGCCGTCATCTCGCTGGTGGATTTTCCCGCCACCGGGCGCCAGATGGTGCGCCACTTTTTCGGCCTGGGGCTTTTGGTGTGGGCCCTGTGGCTGCTCCGGAGCCGCCATCTGAGCCGGCTGCTGCCGGAGTTGCCCGGTCCCCGCTGGCTGCGCAACGTCAACCTGATGCGTCTGCTGCGGGCCATGGTGCTGCTGTTGTTGGGGACCGTGCTGCTGTCCGACCTGTTGGGCTTCCACAACCTGGCCTTTTACCTGGCCCAGGCCACGGCGGCCACCGGCATCGCCTTCCTGCTGGCCTGGCTCCTCTGGCTGGGAGCCGACCACCTTCTGCATCTGGCCATCCATCCCCAAAAAGGCTGGGCCGGGCGGTTGTTCCCCGAACAGGAGGAGGCGCTCTTTCGCCTCCACCAGGTGGCCTCCCGGCTGGCCATGGCCGTCGCCACCCTGATTCTCCTGGCTTTTACGATGAAAATCTGGGGCATCGGCGGTGAAACCGTGCTCCACACCTTGTCCTGGCTCAATCGGGGCCCCACCCTGGGCACCCTGACCATCACCCCTCTCTATCTGATTTTCGCCTTTCTGACCCTGTATCTTACTTTCTGGGGCTCACGCCTGGTGCGCAGCATCCTCACCTTGCGGGTCTTCCCCCGCACCGGCTGGGATACGGGCATCCAGTACACCGTCTCCACCACCCTCCATTACGTGGTGCTCATTTTCGGCATTGTCATAGCCCTCAGCATCCTGGGCTTTCCCCTCACCAACCTGGCCCTCATGGCCGGGGCCCTGGGGGTGGGCATCGGCTTCGGCCTGCAGAACATCGTCAACAATTTCATCAGCGGTCTGATCCTGCTGTTCGAGCGCCCCATCAAGGTGGGGGACCTGCTGATCGTGGACGGCCAATGGGGCACGGTCCGGGAAATCCGGGTGCGCAGCACCATCTTCGTCACCGCCGACCGGTGTGTCCTGGTCATCCCCAACTCGGAGCTGATCGCCAACAAGATCACCAACTGGACCCATTACGGCTGGACCGTCAACCGTCTCGCCCTGAAAGTGGGGGTGTCTTACAGCAGCGACGTGCGGCAGGTCACCAGACTCCTGGAAGAGGTCTGCCGGGCCAACCCCCGGGTGCTGCACGACCCGCCGCCCCAGATCTTTTTCGAGGCCTACGGCGACAGCTCCCTGAATTTCAATATTTGGGTGCACCTGCACGCCCCCCCTGACCGCATTCCCGCCACCCATGAGCTGAACAGCGCCATTTTCGAGGCCTTCCGGGAGCACGGCATCGAAATTCCCTTCCCGCAGCGGGACCTGCACCTGAAGAACTGGCCCCTCCCGGCCCCGCCCCGGGGGGAGGGAGAGGGCTGATGGCGGACCTGCCGGCCGGCCCCCGGCTCCGCGCCGCGGCCGCCCACTTCGGGGCGGACCTCAACCGGGTCCGGCCCCTGGCCGGGGACGGCTCCGAGCGCCGCTTCTATCGCCTGGAGGGCGCTCCTTCTCTGGTGCTGCTGTGGCATCCCCACCCCCCGGGCGGCGCGGTCAATGAAAATGACTCCTACGTGCTCATCGGGCGGCATCTGCGCCGCCGGGGCCTTCCGGCGCCGGAAATCTACGAGTACAGTCGGGAAGAGGGGTGGGCGCTCCTGGAGGACCTGGGGAATCTCAGTCTGGAGGAGGCGCTGGCGGGGCGGCCGGCCGGGCAGCGGCGCGGCTGGCACCGCCGGGCGCTGGACCTGCTCATCGACTTGCAGTTCGAGGGGATCACGGGCTTCGACCCCGCCTGGTGCTTCGACACCCCGGCGGTGACCCCGGAATTCCTCCTGGAACGGGAATGCGGCTATTTCCTGCGGGAATTCGTGCAGGGCTGCCTGGGCATGAAAATCCCGGCAACCGAACTGGCCCCGGACTTTGCCCGGCTCGTCGCCCGGGCCCTGCCCGGCGGGCCGGCCTGGCTGATGCACCGGGACTTTCAGTCCCGGAACCTCATGGTGCAGGGGGAGCGGCTCCGGCTGATCGACTTTCAGGGCTGCCGCCTGGGGCCGTTGGGCTATGACGTGGCCGCGCTCCTCATCGACCCCTATGTGGACCCGGCCCCCGACGAGCAGGAGGAATTGTTGGATTATTATCTCGGCAGGCTCGGGGAGCGCCTGCCCGGCGGGACCGACGCCTTCCGGGACGCTTACGAGCATCTGGCCCTGAGCCGCAATCTGCAGATTCTCGGGGCCTTCGGCTTCCTCACCCGGAGCAGGGGCAAGCCCCAGTTCGCCCGCTCCATCCCCCCGGCGCTGGCAAGCCTGAAGCGGCGGCTGGCGGCGCTGGCAGGGGACTATCCCCGGCTGGCCCGTTTAGCCGCAGGTCTGGAGCTCGGATAAGTCCGGCGGGCGCCGGTTTCAGAAACGCCCCTGCAAAGCGGACGTGGTATTCTTCCCGGCTGGAAGCTATAAGGTTTGCCGCGCGGGAAAGTGCAGCGCCTCCCGCCTGCCGCATGGTTTTCATGATAGAGGGAAGCATCCCGTATCAAATTGGCCCCGTTTTTACCAAACCGTCACCCCGCCCCTTTTACTACCAGTCCAGGTTGAAGAGCACGTCGCCCCCGGAGTTGCGCCGGCCCAGTTGCGATTCGATGCTGAAGCGGCGGTTGAGCCGGTATTCCAGGCGCACCTGATTGACGTCCTCCCGGGAGATGGGGTTGGTCTTGCGTTCAAAGGAGATGGTGATGTCCTTGGTGAGAGGTGCGGCCGCCTCCAGGAGGGGGAAATCCTTGCCCAGGAATTCCTGAATCCTTTTGGCGGTGAAGCCTGCCAAAATGCCGGCGGTCTGGGGTCCCACCTTCAGGTATTCCTCCCGGGAAAGAGTCTGGGCGGAGCGGCCGAAGACCAGATAGGACAACAGGTCCTGGGGCGGCAGGGGCGGGATGCTGTCCAGGCGGATGTCCGGACCACTGACCGGGCCGCTGAGGAGCAGCACGAGGGTGATCTCCCTCATTTCATGCACCGCCTTGCCCTTCAGGGTGGGGGTGGCGCCGGCCTTCTCCGGCAGCGTCACCACACCTTCCACCACTTTGAAGGAGCGCCCCTGCACTTCGATGGTGCCCCGCACGGGTTTCAACTGTCCGGCCACGGAGAGGGGCCGGCCCGGCTGTTTCCGGACCCGGAGCCCGCCCGCCAGCAGCACCCGGAGCCGGGTGTCCCTCACCCACACCCCCGGGGTTTCCAGGGACACATCCATTTTCAGGTTGTTGTTCCACCCCGGCGTCGGGGGGGGCTGTGGCTCCGAGGGGGGCTTCCCGGGGGCGGGGAGCCGTCGCACCAGCACGATGTCTTCATGCAGATCGGCGGCAAAGATGCCCGCATGGAAGGATCCGGAGGGCGCCACCAGCCGCCCCTGCAGGACCGGCGCCGACCAGGGCCCGGTTAAAGTCAGGGCGCCCGCCACCGTCGCTTCGGAGCCGCCCCGCAAGACTACCTTGAAGTTGTCCAGGCGCGCCCTCAGGTCCAGGTGGTCGGGCCGGAAGCCCGCCAGGGTGACGTTTCCGCTGAGCATGGCCGTGCCGCCGCTGACCAGGGTCAACCGGGCCAGGTTCAGACGGTCGCCGTCCAGGCTGATGGTCCCCGGCTCCAGGCGATAGGCCGCCCCGCTTTGCCGCAGCTTAATGGCGCCCTCGCCCCAGCGCACCCGTCCGGTCAGCCGGGGCTGTCCCACCTTCCCCTGCCACAGGGCCTCCAGGTCCAGTTCTCCCCTGGCTTCCTCGATCTCCGGCGTCAATCCGGTCAGCAGGCTGAGATTGGCCCGGTCCCCCCGCAGCCGCACCTGAAAGTCCTCCTCACCCCAGGCCAGTCGGAAGGGCGAGAGGGAGAAGTGGAGAGGGACGAAGCCTTCCCCGGTGAGGCGGGGCCCGCCCGCCTTTTCCTCCAGATTGCCGGAGAATTGCAGGCGATGGCCCCGGTGTGTCAGGTTGAGGCGCAGGGACTGGAAGGCGAATTCCCCCCAGCGGCCGCCCTCCAGGCTGAACTGCCCGTCCATTTGCGGCTGGCGGGCCTCGCCGCTGATGGCCAGACGGCCGCTCACCCTGCCTCCCAGGGACGCCCCCTGCAGGCTGAAGAGACCCGCGGGGACCCCCTGGAAGGCCGCCTGGCCGCTCACTGCGCCACCCACGGTCTTGAGGGCGATGTTCACCCTCCCCTCCCCCACCCGGAAGGCGGCGGGGCCCACCTCCAGGCCGGGGGAGAACCGGAGGGGCACGGGGCCGACGTTTTCCAGAGAGAGCCGGGCCACCTGCAGTCGGGTGCGGTCCAAGGTCAGGGAGCGGGGGCTGGCGCCCAGGTCCGCAGTCCCGGCCAGTTCGGCCTGGGGGCCCTGGGGGGTCTGGGCCCGGAGGGAAAAGCGCCAGCGCCGGTCCTGCCCCTCCCCCTGGAACCGCACCTGGGCAAAGGCGCCCAGCGGGGTGGTCCACCCCGTGCCCTGCACCTCCAGGGAGCCGTGGTGCGGCGGCCAGCCCCGGCTGGAGCCGGTAAAGGCGGCCGTCCCCAGCGACCAGCCCTCCGCCGCCAGGCCCGAGCCCCTGCCCTGGACCGTGATTTCCGGGGCGCTCAGGGCGCCGCTGAGCCTGCCTTCGCCGGAGAGCTGCCCCCGCCAGGGGCCCGGCGCCAGCGGCCCGCGGCCGGGGTGAAACTGCGCCTGATAGGTGAAATCGAGCCGCTCCCCCGCCAGCGTCCCGAAAAAGTCGACGGAGAGGTCGGCCAGCGCCAGGCGGGCCTTGCCCACCTCCAGGCGGTGGCGCTCCCAGGCCAGGCGGCCCTTGAATTCCCGGACCTCGTACTCCCGGAAGCGTCCTTTCAGGTCCAGCTCCCCGGCCAGCCGCAGACGCTCCGGCTGGTCCCAGGCCGGCAGGCGGAAGGACCCGGTGAAGGTCCCGCTCACCTCGGCTTTCTCCTCCCCGGCCAGACCCAGGCGCCCCGGCTGCAGCCCCTGGGCCTTAACCGTCAGGCTCCCCTCCCCCAGCCGCAGGGGGCCCACGGCCTTCACCTCCAGGCGTCCCGCGTTCCCCTGCACCAGGGCGGTGAGATTTTGCTCCCGGTCGTTTCCCGAGAGTTCCAGCCGCCAGCTCTCCAGGCGCACCTCTTTCCAGGCCACGGGCTCTCCGGCCAGGGACCAGGCGAAGTGTTGCGGCTGCCAGGGGAGGCCCCGGCCCCTGGCCTGGAGCTGCACGTTCAGGGGGGAGGCGTGTTTGAGCGCCGCCCACCCCGGCCCGCCCTGCTCGGCCCAAGGGGAGAGTTTCAGGCCCCGCAGCTTCACCTCAACATCATAATCCCAGGCGCCCGCCTGCCACCCCAAATCGCCCTGGAGTTCCACCGTCCATTCCCTGGCCGCGCCGCCTTTGAAAGAAAGGTGCGCCCGGGCGGTGGTCCCCTCCAGCTGAAAGGTCCCCTGTGGGTCCCAGGCCGCGGGCCAGCCGGACCAGAGGCGTCGTATCAGGGCCGCCGGGGCCGGGCCCGCTTCGCCCACCAGGCGGAGGGTGGGGTCGGCCTCACCCAGGCGCACTTCCCCGGCCAGGGAGAGGAGATGGCGGCCGTTGGTGGAGGCCGACAGGGACAGCAGGTTCAGGTGGCCCAGGCTGTAAGCCAGGCGGCCCGAAAGGTCGAACCGCCCCCACGGGGTGTCGACGCGGGCGGTTCCCCGGCGGAGCTGCACCGTCCGTTGGGGGGACAGGGGATGCAGGATGTTCAGGGCGCATTCGAGACTCTCCAGGAGAAAAGTCCGGCTTTCCCCCGGCCCGGCCAAGATGATCCGCCCTTTTTCAACGGCGACCTGGGAAAAGGTGAGCACCTTGAGGGTCAGCCAGGCCGACGAGCGGCCGTCGGCCTTGACCAGGCCGGCGGCCTCCCAGGCGCCGTCCTGGTCGCGTCGCAGGGTGAGACGCGGTTCGATAAAGGCCAGGCGGGCCACCACCGGCTGCCGGCGCAGCAGGGACCACAGGGACAGGCGCAGCTCCACCCGGGGTGCCGCGAGCACCTCACCCTGGCCCGTGGTGAGCCGGAGGTCGAGCAAGGTCATGCCCCGAAACGGCGTCCCCCGGATTTCCCGCACCGAGAGGTCCCCCTCCAGGCTCTCCTGCACCAGGGACACCACCTTTTGGCCGCTCCAGCGCCAGAAGGCCTCGGAGTGGAGGAAGCTCCAGGCGGCGACCCCCGCCAGCACGGCCAGCAGCAGGATGAGCAGCGCCAGGCGGCGCCAGGTCAGCAGTTTCATAACCATTCAGTCCGAAAGGGGGGACTTGGGGTTCGGGATTCCTGCGCCCCCATAACCCCTCAGCCCCTGCCCTGGGCAGCGATCCTTAAGCCAGGCAGAGCTTGGCGAGCAAGCCAGTTCCCAGGCAGGAGCTTGGGAACCAGAGGAAAATGTTTGCGGGAGAGGAGGGGGCCGGGGGTCAGACATCCCTTATCCCTCCCAGAACCCAAAACCTAAAACCTAAAACCTAACCCCTAAAAAGCGTGGCCGATGGTCAGGTGGAAGTGGTAGCGGTCCCGTCCCGGGTCGATGGGGTTGAGGGGGAAGCCCACGTCCACCCCCAGGGGGCCCACAGGGGTCTGATAGCGCAGCCCCACCCCGGAGGCGTACTTCAACTGGCCCAGGTCAACGTTGCGCACCTTGAGAAAGACGTTGCCGAAATCCAGGAAGGCCACGGCGCGAAAATCTTTGTAGATGGGCAGACGCGCCTCCACGCTGCCTTCCAGAACGGCCTCGCCCCCCAGGGGGTTGCCGGAGGCGTCCCGGGGCCCCAGGTAGTCCAGCCGGTAGCCCCGGACGCTCCCCGCCCCGCCGGAGAAGAAGCGTTTATAAATGGGAATCTGTTTGGTGGCCTGGATGGGCTCGATGAGCCCCAGCTTGAGCCGCCCGGCCAACACCACGTTGGTGTCCGCCACCGCCTGGTAGCGGCGCAGCTCGACCACCTGGCGCACAAACTGGAGGGAAGAGCCCAGGAAGTCCGGCGCCGCCTCGAATCTGGCGGTGAGGAGGCCGCCCCGGCGGGGGTCGGCGATGTTGTCGGTGGTGTCCCGGCGCAGGCCCACAAAGGCCATGGAAGAGTAGTAGAGCTTGCCGGGCTCGGTCTCCCGGAGCAGCAGCAGGGTCTGGGCGTCGATGTTGAAAGGCCGGGCAAACTCCAGGCCGTGGCCCGCGGCCAGCCGCAGGTTCCAGGGCAGCTCCCGCTCCAGACGCACCTGGGAGTACCAGGCCCGGTCGGTGAACCCCGGCAGGTAGCGGCGCAGCAACCCGCTTTCGGCGATGAGGTCCAGGCGGCTGCCGGCGAGCTGGGGGCTAATGAAAGTCCCCGTCACCCGGTATTCCAGGCTGGAGTATTTGGCCTCCAGATCCAGGAGGCGGCCGCCGCCCCCCAGGTTGCGCAGACGCAGCGACGCCCGGGCCCGGAACTGGTCCTCGTCGCCCCACCCCAGCCCCAGTTTGAGGGAACGCTTCTTTTTTTCTTCGATGGCCAGGGTCACCGGGATGCTCCGAGCCGTGGCCGGGGCCAATTGGGGGATGAAGGTGACGCTGTGAAACAGGTCCAGGCCATAGAGACGCCGCTGGCTCTCATAGATGGCATCGTAGGAAAAGAGGTCACCTTCCTTGAAGGTCAACTTCTGGAGGATGACATGCGCGGGGGTTTCCAGGTCACCCCGGAGCTCCACCCGCCCGAAGCGGCAGAGAGGTCCGGACACCGCCTCCAGGCTGATCTGGGCAGTGTTGAGTTTTTCGTCCAGCAGCACCTTGCCGTCCAGCCGGGCCCGGGGGTAGCCGTGGTCCAGGAACCAGTTGAGATAGAGGCGTTTCAGGTCCTCGTAAAGGATTTCGGTGAAGCGGTCGCCGATTTTGAGGGGGATTTTAGCCCGGAGATCATCCAGTTCGTCGGCCGGGATGGCCTCCAAACCCGTCACCTCCACCCGGGTCACCTGCACCCAGGGGCCTTCCTCCACCTTGACCACCACGTCCGTGCGTCCGGATTCGTCCGTGGTGATTTCGGGGGTGAGGCGGACATGGTAAAAGCCGCGGCGGCGGAAATAAAACTCCAGGCGCTCCAGGTCCGCGGTCAGGTCCCCGGGGTTGAAGGCTGGCAGGGGGCGCCAGGGCCACCTGGAGGGCAGGGGGATGGTGAGCTCCTCCCGCACCTCCCGGGCCGGAATCACCCGGGCCCCTTCAAACCTGAGGGAGCGCAGGGTGGGGCCAGGCGTGGAGGGGGCTTCGGCCGCAGGTCCCCCCCCTGCTTCTCCCAACAGGGCAAGGATCAGGGTCAGGACCACGAGAATCCGGCGGCAGCCGGTCCGGCCACGGCGCATGCCAAAGCTCCCTGGGGCGTCAACCGGCCCTGGCAATTACCCGGCCGGCTCTGATTTCGAATCCGGTCTCACGGCTTATGGTTGATGGCCGCGACCCGGCCGTGCTGATCAAAGGTGAGAGTGGTTTCCCAGGACAAGTATACCATGCGGCCGGGTCCGCTGAAAGGTGTGCCCTCCTTGGGGTGGCTCAGCCGATAGAGATAAACGGTGCGGCCGGCTTCCCGGCGCTGCTCCGTGGGCGGGCCGCAGGCCTGGAGGACCTGGGCCTGGGTGGCCCCGAGACTGACGGCATTGAGGCGGTTGACCCGTTCATGAAAGACCTGCTCCTGGTAGATCTCGGTGGAGGGCTCTTTCCGGGAGGGCAACGTCGGCTCCCCGGCGCACCCCGTCAGGCCGAGCAGCCAGCAGAGGGCGAGCAGCCAGCAGAGGGCGCGGCAAGTGGGTCGAACCGCGCGGATTTCAATAGCGCTTTTCATAGAGCCTCTTGCAAAAGTCTCTTTGGGGTTGATTTTCTAAAAAATTAAGCCTCATCGGCGCGCCTGTGCTAAAGTATTTTTGATAGTAAAACAATAGCTTGGGGGAGCCGATGAAGCTTAGAGAAAGAGTATCATGGATACTGGGGGCTTTACAACGGTATCTATTCCCCCGCCTGGAAGAATGTGGCGAGCGCCCCTTAACCGAGAAAGAGCAGCAATTAGCCGGCATCTTGGAAGTGCTTTATCTCGAAAGATTTGTCAGACGGCCACCGCAGAGATTTGGCCGGAAGCCGTGGGAGCGCCGAGCCCTGGCCCGGGCCTTGGTGGCCAAGGCGGTGTATCACCACCCCCACACCCGGGCCACCCTCGAGGCTTTGCGGGCTTCACCGGTCCTGCGGCGGATTTGCGGTTTTGTCAGGCGCGCCGACATCCCTTCCGAGGCCACCTTTTCTCGGGCCTTTGCGGAATTTGCCCGGTCGGGGCTGGGGGAGAAGGTCCATGCGGCCCTGTGGCGGAGTGGGTCAAGCCGGAGTTGGTGGGGCATATCAGCCGGGACGCCACCGCCATTGAGGGCCGGGAGAAATCCGTGGTGCGGCCGAAGCCCGGGAAACCGGCGCCCCGAAAAAGAGGCCGCCCCCGGCGGGGCATAGGCGCTGACTTAAGGCCTTTATGTATTTGCAACTGACTGATGTTATTGAAGTTCCCATTCTAAATTACGCATAAAAAGTCTTCTTAAGTTAGCGCTTATGCCCCAACCCCCTCCCACCGTGGGGAGGGGGCTTAAAAACCACATTCATGCAAAATCCTTACCGGACAGGCCTGTGTCAATATAAAAAATGATAATCTCCGGTAAATAACAACCAATCATCAATTGATTGACACTTAACATTTACCTTTTTCCTTGACTCAATTTGTCTTTATCCTACCTCGTCATGATCGGTTGATGACCTTTGTCTCAAGAAACCTTTCACCTGATTTTCAGGCGATATAATAGTGCCTGCAGAGCAGGCGCGACCGAGGTGAAGTGGATAAGATAGTGGCTGGCCGGTTCATCGGTGGGGCGCAGGACTTTGGCGTAGCCCTCGGGGGGGTCCTCTCCGGCGGCCGCCACGTGCAGGCGGAGCATGAGGTTCGCATGGGGCGGCAAAGGAGCGGCGGCGGCCACCACCGCCTGGCGGGGGGAGATGGCCAGGAGCGCCCCGGACTGCATCTGCCCCTCCAGTTGCTTGCCGGCCAGGATGGCATAGGAAAGCGGCAAGGGGTCCGCGAGAGTGAGCAACCCCGCGTCCTCCTCGGCCAGGGAGAGCTCCGGGTGGTCCTGATGGCCCAGCAGCTCGCGACATGCCAGGGCCTCCCGCATGCCCTTGGCGTGCACCGCGATCTCCTCCCCCAGGATGAGACCCGGGCCGGCGGCCTCCATCAGGGTGGGGGAGACCAGCACCTGCCCGCCCACGGTAAAGCTCTCGATGCGGGCCGTCAGGTTGACTGCCTGGCCCACCACCCCATATTTCGAGCGTTTGGTGGAGCCGATATTGCCCACCACCACCTCACCGGTGTGCAGCGCCATCCCCATCTCGATCTCCGGCCAGCCTTTGTCGAGGTTGTAGGCATTCACCTCACGCATGGCCTGTTGCATCTCGAGAGCGCAGCAGACGGCGCGTCGGGCCGCATCCGGCATCACCAGGGGAGCGCCGAAGAGCACGAAGATGGCGTCGCCGATGATCTCATCGATGGTGCCGCCATGGCGGTGGATGACCTCCACCATGGCCGAGAGGTAATGGTTCAACAGGGACACCACCACGGTGGGCTCCAGGCGCCCCACCAGGGCGGTGAAGCCGCGCAAATCCGACATGAGCAGGGTGACGAGGCGTTTTTCCCCGCCCAGTTTCAGCCCTTCGGGCATATCGAGGAGCACCCCCACAATATCGTCGCTGGTGTAACGGCCGAAGGTCTCGCGGATGAACCGGTTGCGGCGTTCCAACTGCCGGTTCAGGTCCACCAGTTGCTCATGGGAGTCCTTCAGTTGCTGGGTCATGCGGTTGAAGGCGGTAGAGAAGTCCCCCATGAAGTCCACCTTCTGCTCCAGGTCCCCGGCGGCGATCTGTTGGGTTTTCCAGGTGAGGTGCTTGAGGTTGGACTGGAGGGCCTTGAAGGAATGAACCACGGCCATCTTGCTCATCATCGGGGGAGTGTTCAGCTCTCCCTGGGCGAGCTGCGCCATGGCTTCGCTGTAAATGGCAAACTCCGCCAGGAAGCGGTTCACAAAGGTGATGAGCTGGCGGATTTCGTTGTCCGGGAGGTCCTCCGGAATGGGGATCGCCGGAGGCGCCTTCCCCGTGCGCAGGTAATGCATGGTTGCGGTGATGCGGTCAATCAGTTCCTCGGCCACCGAGAGCATGGCAACGCCTCATTTGGGGGCGACGGTAAAGCGGCAGACCCGCCCCCCGGAGCCCCAGCAGTCCACTTCCTTGACATGAAAGTCTTTGCCCGTGTAAGCAAGCAGGAGGCCGGCGATAAAGCCCTCGTCGTAGATGCACACTTCTTCGGCGCACACGGGGATGCCCGAGCAGTCCAGATCCTCGGCCACGGTGACGACGAAGGAGCCCTTGTCGTAATCAGCCGATTCGACCCGGAAGATGCCGATGCCCAACTCCTTCATGGTGCGCTGGATATCGGCGAAGAAGCCGGTCAGGTCGCTCTTTTCGGTGAGCACGTTGGCGCAGTACTCCTCACCGGCTTTCTTGCCGGCTTCGAAGAAGATCCGGTCGGCCTTCTCGACCCCGTAATCCCGGATGAGGAGATCGCGCAGGGTAAACTGCATCAGGCGATACACGGCCACGTGCACCATGGGGCCGAGATTGGGGCGGCCTTCGGCGATATCGCCCAGCATGCTCCAGGCAAATTGACTTTCGTCCCGTTCTTCTTTAAACATCTGCGCCTCTCCTTTCCGCTGACCTGTGAGGTATGCCATTCATTTTGGTAAGTCGGGTGGGTCGCTGTCGGTCTGCCAGCCGCCGCCCAGGGCCCGGTAAAGGCCGATGACGGCCAGCAGCTCGTTGGCCCGGGCCTGGGTGAGGCGCAGTTCCGCTTCGAAGAGCTGGCGGTCCGAGTCCAGCACCTCCAGGTACGGCGTCACCCCGCCGAAGTAGCGCTGGTTGGCCAGGTCGGTCTGTTTGGCCAGGGCCGCGGTCTGCTTTTCCGCCTCCTGGCGCACCTCTTTGAGCTTGCGCACCGCCACCAGGGCGTCGGACACGTCCTGGAAAGACTGCTGCACCGCCTGTTTATAGGCCAGCATCGCCTCCTGGGTCCTGGCCTCGGCGGACCGCACCCCCGCCCGCAGGCGGCCGCCGGTGAAAAGGGGCTGGGTCACGGACGGCAGGGCGATGTCCCAGAAGCTGGCCGGGCCGGTGAACAGGTGTTTCAGGGCCGCGGTCTCCCAGCCGGCGCTGCCGGTCAGGCGGATGTTGGGGTAGAGCAGGGCCTTGGCCTCGCCGATCCTGGCGTTGGCCGCCACCAGCAATTGCTCGGCAAAGCGGATGTCCGGCCGCCGCTCCAGCAGCGTGGAGGGCAGGCCCGGGGGCACGCTGACCTCCAGGTTCTGCTGCACCAGGGATTTGCCCCGGGCAATGGGCCCCGGGTTGCGGCCCAGCAGCACGCTGATCTGGTTCTCCTTCTGTTCGATGGCCCGCTCCAGGTCAGGCACCACGGACCGGGCGCCGTAGAGCAGGTTTTCCGTCATGAGCACCGGTGTCAGGGAGTCCCAGCCGTAGTCGAAGCGGGCTTTCACCAGCTTTAACGATTCCTCCCGGGTCTTGACGGTGCGCTTGCTGATCTCGAGCTGCAGGTCCAGGGAGCGCAGTTCGATGTAGGCCCGGGCCAGGTCCGTGACCAGGGTCTGGATGACCACCCGGCGGCTTTCTTCCGTGGCCAGCAGTTCGGCCCGGGCCGCCTCCGTGGCCCGGCGGATGCGTCCGAAAAAGTCAATTTCCCAGGCAAGGTTGCCGAAGAGCAGGCCCACCACCCGGTCGGTGCGGGGTATGCCCGGCGTGAAGCCGCGCTCCGAGGTGCGCACGCTCTCCATCGCCCCCGAGGCATCCAGGGCGGGGAAGATGGGCGAGCGGGCGATGACCACCTGCTCCCGGGCCTGGAGGATCCGCTGCGCCGCCTTCTGGACGTCGTAGTTTTCGATGAGGGCGATGCGGATGAGCTCCTGGAGTTTTTCGTCCTTGAAGACCTCGAACCATTTGAGCTCCCCGAAGGAGGCGTCGGCCGGCTGGGTGGGAACGCCCGGTCCTTCGCCCCGGAATTTTTCCGGGCTGGGGTATTCGGGGCGCTCATAGTTGGGGCCCACCAGGCAGCCGCCCGCCAACAGCAGGGCCAGGAGCAGGGCTGAGCAGGTCTTCATGGCTTCTCTCCGTGGGCGTGGTCTGGATTGGCCGGCGTCGCCTCGGCGGGCAGGTGCTCTTTCCCCGGCCGGTGGGAAAGTTTCTCCACCACGTAGAAGGTCACCGGGATAAGGAAAATGGCGATGACGGTGGCCGCCAGCATGCCGCCGATGACCGCGGTGCCCATGACTTTTCGGGCGATGGCGCCGGAGCCCGAGGCCAGGGCCAGGGGCACGCAGCCCAGGATGAAGGCGAAGCTGGTCATGAGGATGGGCCGGAGCCTCAGGCGCGCCCCCTCCAGGGCCGCGTCGGCAATCTCCTTGCCTTTCTCGTATTCCATCTTGGCGAATTCCACGATGAGGATGGCGTTCTTGGCGGCCAGGCCGATGAGCATCACCAGGCCGATCTGGGCGTAGAGGTTCAGCTCCATGCTGCGCATCCAGATGCCCAGAAAGGCCCCGAAGACGGCAATGGGCGTGCCCAGCAGCACGCTGAAGGGCAGCGACCAGCTCTCGTACTGGGCCGCCAGGATGAGAAAGACGAAGGTCAGCGACAGGGCGAAGATGACCCAGGCGGGCACGCCCTCCTGGGCCTTCTTCTCCTGGAAGGACATGCCCAGGTAATCGTAGCCCATCTCCGCGGGCATGGTTTCCTGGAACACCGCTTCCAGGGCCTTCATACCCTGGGAAGAGCTGTACCCCGGCGCGGTGACGGCATTGATCTGCACGGCGCGATAGAGGTTGTAGCGCATGGTGAACTCCGGCCCCGAGCGCTGCTCCAGACTGGTGAGGGCGCTCAACGGCACCGCGTCCCCCTTGCTGTTGCGCACATAGAACTGGCCCAACTGCTCGGCGTTGGTGCGGAATTCCCCTTCGGCCTGCACGTACACCTGCCACTGGCGGCCGAAGCGGTTGAAGTAGTTGACGAAATAGCCGCCCATGAAGGCCTGCAGCACCCGGTAGACCTCGCCGATGTCCACGCCCTGCTTCAGCACCTTGTCCCGCTCCACCTTGACGAAGATCTGGGGCACCGTGGGCACGAAGGTGGTGGTGACCCGGGCCAGCTCCGGCCGTGTCCGGGCCGCGGCCAGGAATTTTTGCGTATTCTCCCAGAGATAGGGAATATCCTTGCCGGCCCGGTCCTCCAGGATGAAGGTTACCCCGCCTGCGGTGCCGATGCCGGGAATGGCCGGCGGCGAAAAGGCGAAGGCGACGCCCTGGGGGAGTTGGGCCAGCTTTTTATTGAGGCCGGCCATGATGGCTTCGTACTTCTCCTCCGGCTTTTTCCGTTCGTGCCAGGGCTTGAGGGTCACGAAGAAAAAGCCGCTGTAGGTGTTGGTGACGCCGGAGAGCATGCTGTAGCCGACGACGCTGGTGACGTACTCAATCCCCGGCGTTTGCATCATGAGGTCCTCAATCTGGCGGCAGACCTCGCTGGTGCGCTGCAGGGAGGAGGCGTCGGGCAGTTGCACCCCGGCATAGAGATAGCCCTGGTCTTCTTCCGGCAGGAAGCCGCCGGGGATGCGGCTGCCCAGCAGGCCGAGGCCGCCCGTCACCAGGAGCAGAAAGAGGAGGCTCAGGCCGGCCTTTCTGATAAAGACCCCGCACCACCGCACATAGCCGCTGGTGGCCCGGCCGAAGACGCGGTTGAACCAGCGATAGAAGCCGGTCAGCAAGCCCCTGGCCTCTCTCTTGGGCTTCAGGATCATGGCGGCCAGGGCCGGCGACAGGGTCAGGGCGTTGAAGGCGGAAATGAGCACGCTGATGGCGATGGTGATGGCGAACTGCTGGTAAAGCCGCCCGGTGATCCCCGGAATGAAAATGGTGGGCAGGAAGACCGCGGAAAGCACCAGGGCGATGGCCACCACCGGCCCCGAGACCTCCTCCATGGCCTTGATGGTCGCGTCTTTAGGGGAGAGCCCGTCCTCGATGTGGTGCTCCACCGCCTCCACCACCACGATGGCGTCGTCCACCACCAGGCCGATGGCCAGCACCAGCCCCATGAGGGCGATGGTGTTGATGGAAAAGCCGATAAGGGGGAAAAGGGCGAAGGTGCCGATGAGGGACACGGGCACGGCCAGGGCCGGAATCAGGGTGGCCCGCCAGCCCTGGAGAAAGATGAAGACCACCAGAATGACGAGAATGAGGGCTTCAAAGAGGGTGTGGACGATTTCCTTCAGGCCCTCCCGCACCGCCTGGGTGGTGTCCAGGGCGATGACGTAGTCCATGTCCGGCGGGAAGGACTTTTTGGCCTGCTCCATGAGCTTTTTGGCGCCGTCCACCGCGGCGATGGCGTTGGTGCCCGGCAGCTGATACAGGGCCAGGATTGCGGCGGCCTTGCCGTTCAGACGCCCCTGGATGGCATAGGTCTGGGACCCCAGCTCAATGCGGGCCACGTCCTTGAGGCGCACCAGCGACCCGTCCGGGTTGGCCCGGAGCACGATCTGGGCAAATTCCTCGGGATTTTCCAGGCGCCCCTGGGAGCGGATGGCGTAGGTGTATTCCTGGCCCGGCGGGGCCGGCTCCGCCCCCACCTGGCCCGAGGGGTTCACCGTGTTCTGCTTCTGGATGGCCTCCACGATCTCCGGGATGGTGATGTTGAGCTTGGCCAACTGGTCGGGCCGGACCCAGAAGCGCATGGCGTACTGGCCGGCGCCGAACACGGTGACGCTGGCGATGCCGGGCACCCGGGTGAGCTGGTCGTTCAGGTTGATATAGGAATAATTGGCCAGAAAGGTGGCGTCGTAGGCGCCGTTGGGGGAGATGAGGCCCACCACCAGCAGGGGCGCGGCCGTGGATTTCTTCACCGTGATGCCGAAATTGCGCACGTCCGCGGGAAGCTGGGATTCGGCCTGGGACTCCCGCATCTGGGTGAGCACCTGGTCGATGTTGGGGTCCGTCTTGACGTCGAAGTTGACGTACAGCTTGAGCTCGCCGCTGTTGGCGTTCAAGGAGTACATGTAATTCATGTTGTCCACGCCGCTCATCTGCTGCTCGATGGGCGTGGCCACGGACTGCTCCACCGTCAGGGCGTCGGCGCCCACGTAGGTGGTGTTGACGAAGATTTCCGGGGGCACGATGTCGGGATATTGGGCCACGGGCAGGCTGAGCAGGGCCACCACCCCCACGATCACCATGACGATGGAGATGACGATGGCCACGATGGGGCGGTTGATGAAGAAGCGCGCCATGGCCCCCTACCTCGCCTGCTTCTCTGCCGGGGCCGGGGTCTTGCCGGCGGGCGGCGCTTCCTGGAAGGGCTTGACGGTGACGGTCATGCCGGCCTTCACCTTCTGGAGGCCCTCCACGATCACCCGCTCGCCGGCACCCAGACCCTCCGTCACCACCCACAGGGAGCCGGTGCGTTCGCCCACCTTGACCCAGCGCAGGTCCACCTTGTTCTCCGGAGTGACCACCCCCACCTGGTAGCGCCCCTGGATCTCCGTCACGGCCCGCTGGGGGGCCAGCAGGGCCCCTTTCTGCGTCTCGATCAGGGCCCGCACCTTGGCGAACTGGCCGGGCCGCAGCAGGTTGCCGGGATTGGGAAAGATGGCCGCCACCTTGATGGTGCCGGTGCGTTCGTCCACCTGGCGGTCCGCAAAGGAGACCCGGCCCTTGTGGGGGAAGGTGGTGCCGTCGGCCAGGATGAGTTCCAGGTTGGACTCTTCGGGGCCCGACTGCCCTTTGGCCTCGGCCTCGCGGCTGAAGCGCAGGTATTCCTGCTCGCTGATGGGGATGTAGACCTTGATGGGGTCCAGGGTGGACACGGTGGTGAGCTCCGAACCGCCGGGCTGGCCCACCAGGTCGCCCAACTGGGCCTTGGCGATGCCGGCGATGCCGTCAATGGGGGAGGTGATTTTGGTAAAGCTGAGATCGATCTGGGCCTTTTGCACCGCGGCCTGGGCGGCCTGCACCGCGGCCCGAGCCGAGGCCTCCCGGCCGATGGCGTCGTCCAGGTCCTTCTTGCTCACCGCGTTCACCGCCGCCAGGGGCCGGATCTTCTCCAGGTTGGCCTTGGCGGTGTACAGTTGACCCTCGTTCACGGCCAACTGGCCCTTGGCCTGGGCCAACGCCGCCTGGAAGGTGCGGGGGTCGATCTCGAAGAGCACCTGCCCCTTTTTGACCAGAGAGCCCTCCTGGTAAAGCTGTTTGATGAGATACCCCTGCACCTGGGCGTTGATCTTGGCGTTCACCAGGCCGTCCGTGCTCCCCACCCACTCCCGGTAGATAGGCACGTCCTGCCGCACCACCTCCGCCACCTCCACCACCGGCGCCACGGGCGCGGCGGCCTTCTGCTCATGACAGCCGACAACCAGAAGCAGGGTCAGAACCAACGCCGCGCCCATGACCAAGGACCGTGCTGAACCTTGCCAGGTACAATGAACATTCATGCCGGGATACCCCAAAAGGAAAAATGTGGTAATGCCGCGGAAGAATTGTAGGACATCCGCCCTCGGGTGTCAGGTCATTTATGGCGGGTGCGCCCTCCCACCATGAGGAAACGGCTGGAAAAACCTGTCCACCCGGACGGCTTTCAATCCTTTGGCGCATGGCTAAGTGCACAATTTCATAAGTGCGATTACGTATTCTCTGACCCCCCTCACCCCAGCCCTCTCCCCCCGTCGGGGGGGGAGAGGGGGTAATGAGACGGTTTTTGCTTTCTTCCCTCTCCCCCGATGGGGGAGAGGGTTAGGGTGAGTGGGAATTAACTCTTTGCGCTCCTCTCAATGAATACGTTACCGAATTTATGAAACGATGTACCAAGCTGCAGCGACACCAGCCGGGCCGGGGTGATGGCCGGGTAAAGCTGTCCCGTCCGGGCCGCAAAGATGGCCGGCAGGCGCACATCCGGGGTGATACGGATGATGTCGCCGCCTCAGGGATGATCCTCTCTTCGGGCCATCTCTGCTATACGCCTGGCGTATTCGTTTTTCAAAACCGCCAGAAATTCGCCGTCCACCTTGCCCTTCCAGGTGACCACTTCCGTGAAACGCTTGGGGATGGACACCGCCGCGGGGTCAAACCCCGTGGCCAGCCGGGTCTGCCAGCGCAGTTGCTGGATGCGCCGGGAAACCGCGTCAATGCTGCCCGCCAGGGCGCCGTAGCCCACCACCTGCAGGCATTCCGCCAGGAGCTCATCGGTGTACACCCCCCGGGCGAAGAGGCAGGCCACCATGGAGGTGAGAAAGGCTCGGCTTGCCTCATCGGTAACCAGAAACTCCACGGCCTTGCCCACGTCCTGGTCATCGTGCTTCTGGTCATAGGCATAGCCCCCCGCGTCCAGGTGGGAGTGGCGAAAGCCCAGGGCCTGGGAGGCGAAAAAGACCTCGCCGGTGGCGTAGCCCGCCATTTCCTGTCCCAATACGCAGGCAAAATCCGCGCCGCCGTAATGGGCCGCGGCCTTGAGCGTCCCCTGGGCCAGCAGCCGGTAGAAGTCATTGACGCCATAGGCCAGGTGCTGTACTGCCTTTTCGTAGGTATTATGGTCGCCGAATCTGAGGGGCAGGAGGGTTTCCTTTTCGGTGATGACGCCTTTCTCCAAAGCCTCCGTGGCCCAGGCCAGGGCCACGCCGGCGCTCATGACGTCCAGGCCCATCTGTTCCACCACATCCAGGATGTCCAGGACGGCAAAGCAGTCGGTCACCCCCAGCATGGAGCCCGCCGCGAAGATGGGCTCGTGGTCGTAGGAGACCTGGCGGTAAAAGAAGCGGTGGTCAGTCTGGAACCGCTCCCGGGAAAAGCCGATGTGGATGCAGCCCACCGGGCAGCCGGCGCAGGCCGCGTTGCGCAGGAGCGCGGTCTCGGCGAACCGCTCGCCGCTGATGCCGTGGGCGTTTTCGTCAGAGGTAGCTTGGAGGTTGCGCCAGGGCAGGGCCTTCAGTTTATTCAAGACCGCCACGTTCACCGGGGTGCCCAGGTTGTGGTATTTCTGCATCATGTCGGTGGCGGTGAGTTTTTCGTACACCGCCTGAAAGAGCCGGGGGTAGTCCTTCCCTTCCATGAGGGGGAAGCTGCCGTCGCCGATGATGACTACGGCCTTTATATTCTTGGCCCCCAGGGCCGCGCCGCCTCCCAGCCGACCGAAATGGCGGTAGGTGTCCACGTTGATGCCGGCCATGGCGCTTTTATTCTCCCCCGCGGGGCCGATGCGCAGGATGCTGCGGTGGCCCGAGCCTTTGAACATGCGGCGCAGGAGCTTGCCGCTTTCCTGGATATCCTTGCCCCAGAGGTAGTGCACCTCTTTCAGCTCCAGGTGTCGGGAGCCCACCACCAGGGCCGAGGGGCGGGGCGCTTTGCCGGTGAGCACCAGGGCGTCCAGGTCGGCGAATTTCAGCGCCAGGGCCGAACGCCCGCCCGCGTGGCTTTCGGCATACTGGTCGTGATAGGGCGATTTGAAGGCCGCCACCGTCTTGCTCATCAGGGGAAAATAGCCGGTCAGGGGGCCGATGGTGAAGATGACCGGCTGCTCCGGGTCGTCCCAGGGCTTATCAATCCGGCCGTATTTGGCGAACAGGAGGGCCCCCAGGCCGCTGCCGCCCGCCACCTCATCCCGGCCGTCCACCCGCACCACCTTGCCCTTGCCGGCGGCCAGGTCCATCACCAGCACGCGAAAATGGTCCCGGATCATGCCGCCTCCTCCGGGGCTGCGGCCTTGTCGGCCGGGCCGCCGCCCACTTCCTTCATCTCCAGGCAGTCGTGGGGACAATAGGGCACGCACCTGCCGCAGTGCAGACAGACGAAGGGCTCCCCCCCCGGGTCCAGATAAACGGCTCCCACCGGGCAGGCATGGGCGCAGTCGCCGCAGCGGATGCACAGTTTCTTGCGCACGATCACCCCGCCGCCCCGGCGCTGGGCATAGGCCCCGGTGGGACAGGCGGCGGCGCAGGGCGCAGGGTTGCAGGCCAGGCAGATGCGGGCCTCAAAGCCGGTGGACAGCCCCCCCGAGGAGGCGATGCGGATGCCCGCCATGTCCCAGGACAGGCGCCCATGCACCAACCGGGCGCAGGCCAGCGAACAGGAATGACAGCCGATGCAGCGCTCCAGCCGTGGGGTGGTCAATATTTTCATGACGATTCCTTACCTTGCTTCCTCTCCTAACCAGGATTCACAGCGCCATACTCACCCGGCGGACCCCCTCGTCCGGAGGGTGGAGGGTGAAGCCCGTCTTTTTCATCAGCCCCAGCATGGGCATATTCTCCGCCAGGACTTCGCCCCACAGGGATTTCACACCATTATCCCGGGCTATTTCGATGACCCGGGAGATCAGCTTGGCCCCCAGGCCCTTACCGTGCCAGGGGTCGGCCACGATGACCGCAAATTCGGCGGTGCTGCGGTCGGGAGCCATGACCAGGCGGCCCACCCCCATCATCACCTCGGGCCCCGGCGGAATGCCGAAAGCCGCGAGACCGATTTCCCGGTCGTAGTCGTTCTGGGTGAAACGGATGAGAAAGCTGTGGGGAAAGCTCTTGATCAGGTGAAAGTAACGGAAGTACAGGGTCTGATCGGAGCAGTTCTCCAAAAGCTCCTTCACCAGGGGCTCGTCCTCCGGCCGCATGGGGCGGAGCAGCACCGGGGTGCCGTCCCTGAGCAGCCAGTCGCTCTCATACTGGTTGGGGTAAGGCGCAATGATCAGGTGCCGGGGGGCCGGCAACTCGCTGGGCTCCAACCGGATGCGGGCATCCACGCAGACGGGCCGACCGTTGCTGATGAGCAGGGGGTTGATGTCCAGTTCGACGATTTCCGGAAAATCCGTTACCAGTTGGGACAGGCGCACCAAAATGCCGGCCAGCTCATCCAGGTTTGCCGGGGGAATATTGCGGTAGCCCTGCAGAATCCGGTAAACGCGGGTCCGCTCCATGAGCCGCCGGGCCAGGAGCAAATTGAGGGGCGGGAGATCCACCGCGGATTCCTTGAACACCTCGGTGAAGATGCCGCCCATGCCGAAGATCAGCAGAGGGCCGAAGCAGGGGTCTTTTTTCGCCCCGAGAATGAGCTCCAGGGGGGCTTTTTCCACCTGGGTCTGGATGGTGACCCCAAAAATATTGGCCTCGGGCTGGAAAGATCTGGCCCGGGCGACGATGTCCTCAAATGCCCGGCTCACTTCGGCTTCGTCCTGGAGCGAGACGCGCACGCCGTCGACGTCGGATTTGTGGGAGATGTCCGGGGAGTGGATCTTCAGGACCACGGGAAAGCCCAATCTCTTGGCGGCCGTGGCCGCAGCCGCGGGCGAAGATGCCGTCAGGGTGGGATTCACCGGGATGCCGTAGGCCGACAGCACGGCCTTGGCCTCAATCTCGCTCAGCATCAGCATCTTCCGGTTGAGACATTCCTCGATGAAAGACCGGGCCTGCCGGGTGTTCACCTTGATTTCCGACGGCAACTGCGGCGGAGTCTCCTGGAGGAGCTCCAGATTCCGGGTGTAGGAGTACATCTCCATAAAGGTGTCCACGGCCTCTTCCGGGGTTTCAAAGGTGGGGACGCCGGCCTGGTTGAGCAGGTCCACGCCGGCGGCGACGTCTTTGGACCCCATCCAGACCGCAAAGACCGGTTTGGCTTGTTTCTTGATTTCCGGGGCAACGGCCCGGGCCACGCCGGCAGGGTCCGTCATGGCCTGGGGCGAGAGCACCACCACCAGGCCGTCCGCTTCCGGAGCCCCCAGGACAATCCGGGTGGCTGCCAGGAATCGGTCCGGGGGCGCGTCGCCGAGGACGTCCACGGGATTGCCATGGCTCCAGTGGGGCGGCAGAGATTCGCTGAGCTTGCCGATGGTTTCCGGGGTCAGGACGGCCGGCTCCCGCTGCCACTTGCTGAAGGCATCCACCGCCATGACGCCGGGGCCGCCGGCATTGGTGATAATGGCCAGATTGCCCCCCAGAGGACGGGCCATCTTGCCCAGGGCCTCGGCGCAATTAAAAAGCTGGTCGATGGTGTCCACCCGGATAATGCCGGCCCGCCGGAAGGCGGCGTTGTAGGCCTCGTCCTGTCCGGCCAGGGCTCCGGTGTGAGAGGCCGCGGCCCGGGCCGCCGCCGCGCTGCGGCCGGACTTGACCACGATGATGGGCTTCACCCGGGACACGGAGCGGGCGGCGCTCATGAAGCGCCGGTGGTGCACCAGGTTTTCCATGTAGATGATGATGCTTTTGGCCCGGTCGTCGTTCCCCAGGTAGTCGATCATCTCGGCGAAATCGATGTCCGCCATGGAGCCGATGCTGACAAAGTGGCTGAAGCCGATATTCTGGGTTTCGGCCCAGTCCAGAATGGCGCTGCAGATGGCGCCGCTTTGGGATAAGAGCGCCAGGCCGCCGGGTCTGGCCGAACGCGCCGCGAAGCTGGCATTGAGCTGGGTATGGGGGCAGATGATGCCCATGCAGTTGGGGCCGAGATAGCGGATGCCCCCGGCTTGGGCTGCGGCCTGGATCTCCGCCTCCACTTGCTTGCCCTCGTCTCCCACCTCCTTGCCGCCCGCGGAGATGATGATGACGCCGGGAATCCCGGCCTGGCCGCATTCCTGCATGACCGCCGGCACGCCGCCGATGGGGACGGCGATCACGGCCAGGTCGATGGGCGCGCCCACCGCAGTGACCGAGGGGTGGGCCTTCAGCCCCAATATCTCTTGATGTTTGGGGTTGATGGGGTAGATCTGCCCCTGGAAGCCCCCTTCTTTCAGGTTCTTCACCAGGGTGAAGCCGATGCCGCCCTCTTTGGGGCTGGCCCCCACCACGGCCACGGCTTTGGGTTTGAAGAATGAATGGAGAACGTGTCTGTCCATGTTATCTGCCTCATCTTCCAGTCAGGCCGGAACCTGTTGGCGGATCAGGAGCCGGACCAGTTCTGCCGCCCCGGTGTTGACTATCCGGCGCGAGGCGCCGGCAGGGATCACCAGGGTGGTATCCGGCCTGAGATCCACCGGTTGGCCGTCCACCACCACCCGGCCGGCGCCCTGCATGGTTAAGGCCGCCACCTCGCCCTGGTATTGGAAAGCCGGTGTCTCCGCACCCGGGGCCAGGCTTAAGCGCCATACCTCAAACGTCTTCAGCCCCTGGTCGGCCCCCGCCAGGGTCTGTTGAACATTGCCCTGAAAGTGAAACTTCCGGACCTGGGCGTTATCGATCAATTCCATGGCGACCCCCTTTCGGGCTTCTTTTTCAATTGATCTGCCACCGGCTGGATGGCAGCCTGAACCTTCTTCAGATCTCCCGGAGAGTGGGCAGTGGGCCTGGGGGAGGCTGAGGCCTCAGCTCTCATCACCTCAGATCTATGAGCTCCATGCGGTTGTTGGCGTCCGGATGCTTGGAGGAGGGACCCTCCGTCAACACCGCGCAGTCGCCCTGAAGCCCAAAGGCCTCGAGACACCGGCGCACATAGTTTTTCCAGTCCTCCGGGTGATCCGGTTCATGCAGAGAGTGGACACCATAGGTGAACTGCAGCCTCTGGCAGGTGGCTTCCTGGGAACTCACGCCGATGGTCCACACCGCGGGCCGGAAGCGGGCGATGCTGCGGGCGGTGGCGCCGCTGCGGGTGGGCACGAACACCGCCGCGGGGGTGGTCCGCTCCAGAACGGACTGCACACTCAAGGAGATAAGCTCAGAGAGCTTCAGCGGAGCCCCCGGCCCCACCTCTTTCAGGATCTCCCGGACATGAGAGGCAGGCCGTTCGGACTCGATGGCCGCGGCAATCTTCCCCAGCATGGCCACCGCCTCCACCGGATATTTCCCCATGGCCGACTCTTCGGACAGCATCACGCAGTCGGTCCCGTCCAAAATGGCATTGGCCACGTCGGTGGCCTCGGCCCGGGTGGGGCGGCGATTGCCCACCATGGACATCAACATCTGGGTGGCCGTGATCACCGGTTTCCCCAGCAGGTTGGCCTTGCGCATGATCCGTTTCTGGACCCCGGCGATGTGCTCAATGGGGATTTCCACCCCCAGGTCGCCCCGGGCGATCATGATGCCGTCCGCGGCTTCCAGGATATCGTCCAGATGATTGAGGGCGTTGTGGCGCTCGATCTTGGCGATGATGAAGGGCTGATGTCCCATCGCCTGGGCGGCTTCCCGCACGGCTTCGATGTCCTGCCTCGATTCCACAAAGGACTGGCTCAGCGCGTCCACCCCCTGGGCCAGGGCAAATTCCAGGCACTGGCGGTCGCGGTCCGTGAAGGCGCTGATGCCCAGGTCAATGCCGGGGAGATTGAGCCCCTTGCGGGAGCGCAACTCGCCTCCCACCACCACCCGGCAGTGCACCACCCGGCCCCGCACCTCAACCACCTCAAGCTGGAGCAGGCCATCGCTTAAAAACAGGGCGTCTCCCGGTTTCACCACCTGGGGGAGCCGGGCGAAGCTCACCGAGACGCGGCCGGCGTCGCCGATGATTTCTTCGGTGGTCAGAGCAAAAGGGGCTCCCGGGACCAGTTCCACGGGCTCCGGCGAGATCTGGCCCAGGCGCATTTTGGGGCCGGGGAGGTCCGCCAGGATGGCCAACCGGCGTCCGGCGGCGGACGCGGCCTGGCGCAGGTGGTTGATCACCCGCTGGTGGGAGCTGAAATCACCGTGGGAAAAGTTGATCCGGGCCACATTCATGCCGGCCTCGAGCATCTGCCGCATGACTTCGGCCGACTGGGAGGCCGGGCCGATGGTGGCCACAATCTTGGTTTTATGGCCGGGTAGTTGCATCTCTGGCTCCCCTCAAGAGAAGTGACGGGACTGCCCGGTGATGGCCGGCGCGCTGCTCCGGATCCAGCCCTCCGGGTCCAGTTTCTGGCGCTGCGACACCGCCAGGTAAATGGGCGCGTGGGCGCCTTATTGGTTTCAGTTGCCCACCACCATGTCGGTCTTGCCGGCCATGCCCTCAGGCGTCGCATTTTGCCCCAGTATCAGGCAAAAGGCCGAATCCCGGGAATTGGCCGGGAGACTCCGGATGGTGTAGCGGGGGTCGATATACGTCAATTCAACTTTACGGCTGATTTGGCCGAGGCTCCTGCAAAATTCTCCCTTTGTCCTGGGAAAGGGGGGCGGCTTTGAAAACGCTCTGCAAGATGCCGACCTCTTTTATGGTGCGCGGTGCGCACCCCACATGGGGGCCGGAACATCAAAGGATCGGCAGGGTGCCCACGGCGCACCATGATATTTCGGTATTCGGAAACCCTGACGTTGCTGAGAGCCCCACGTTTTCTTTCCTTCTTTATCAAAGCGGCCTGACCTCCCAGACCTTTTCGCAATACTCCCGGATGGCCCGGTCCGAGGAGAACTTGCCCAGGCGGGCGACGTTGAGGATGGACATGCGGGTCCAGCGTTTGGCGTCCCGGAAGGTATGGCCCACCTCATCCTGCCGGTCCACATACGACCGGTAGTCGGCCAGCGCCAGATACTCGTCCCGGTACAGGAGCGAAGCCACCAGGGGCTGGAAGAGATGGGCGTCGCCGTGGGAGAAGAACCCCGAGCTGATGAGGTCCAGGGCCTCCCGCAACTCCCGGTCCTGCTCATAGCAGCCCAGCGGGTGGTAGCCGGAGGCCTTCAGGTCCGCCACCTCTGGGGCCGTGCGCCCGAAGAGGAAGAAATTTTCCGGCCCCACCTCCTCCCGGATCTCCACGTTGGCCCCGTCCAGGGTGCCGATGGTGAGGGCGCCGTTCAGGGCGAACTTCATGTTGCCGGTGCCCGAGGCCTCCTTGCCGGCGGTGGAGATTTGCTCCGAGAGGTCGGCCCCGGGATAAATGAGCTGCCCGTTCTTCACGGTGAAGTCCGGGAAGAAAACCACCTTGAGGCGGTCCCCGACGTCCGGGTCGTGGTTCACCACCTCCGCCACCGCGTTGATGAGCTTGATGATGAGCTTGGCCATGAAGTAGCCCGGCGCCGCCTTGCCCCCGAAGATAAAGGTGCGGGGGGTGATCGTCTGCTCCGGATGGCGCTTCAGACGATTATAGAGGGTAACGATGTGCAGCACGTTCAGGTGCTGCCGCTTGTATTCGTGAATGCGCTTCACCTGGATGTCGAAGAGGCTGGCCGGGTTGACCTGGACGCCGGTGCGGTTCCGGATGGCGGCAGCCAACCGCTTCTTGTTCTCCAGCTTCACCCGGCGCCAGTTGCGCTGGAACCTGGGGTCCTCGGCGAAATCTTCCAGGCGTCTGAGTTCCTCTAAATGCCTGATCCAGCCCTCGCCGATCTTCCCGGTGATGAGCCCGCTCAGGGCCGGGTTGCTCAGGGCCAGAAAGCGGCGGGGGGTGACCCCGTTGGTGATGTTGAGAAACTTCTCCGGCCACAGCTCGTAAAAATCCTGCAGCACGGTGCGCTTGAGGAGGTCGGTATGGAGGGCCGCCACCCCATTGACGGCGTGGCTGCCCACGCAGGCCAGATGGGCCATGCGCACAGATTTCCCCCCGCTCTCGTCGATGAGGGACAGCCGCCGCACCCGGTCCTCATCCAGGGGATACGTGAGGCGCACCTCATCCAGGAAACGCTGGTTGATTTCATAGATGATTTCCAGGTGCCGGGGCAGGAGTTCGGCAAAGAGGGGCGCCGGCCAGGTTTCCAGCGCCTCCGGCAGCAGGGTGTGATTGGTGTAGGACAGGGTGTTCCGGGTGATCTCCCAGGCCGCCTCCCAATCCAGGAGATGCTCGTCCACCAACAGCCGCATCAACTCCGCCACCGCCAGGGCGGGATGGGTGTCGTTGAGCTGGATGGCGAAGCTTTCCTGGAAGCTCTCCAGACTCCTCCCCCGCAATAAGTGAATGCGGATCATGTCCTGCAGCGAACAGGAGACGAAAAAGTGCTGCTGCGACAAACGGAGCCTTTTGCCCGCCTCGGGCTCGTCATTGGGGTAGAGCACCTTGGTGATGTTTTCGGACAGCACCTTTTCCTGGACCGCACCGTAGTAGTCTCCCACGTTGAAGTCCGCAAAATCGAAGGACTCCACGGCTTCGGCCTTCCAGAGGCGCAGCAGATTGGTGACCCGGTTGCGGTAGCCGGGGACCGGATAGTCATGGGCCTCGCCTTTCACCACCACGCCGGGGGCCCAGCGCCGCCGCTGGCGGCCGGCGGCGTCGGGGTAGGCCTCCACGTGCCCTTTCCAGCCCACCTCATAGGCGATCTCCGGCCGGCAGATCTCCCAGGGATTGCCCAGCTCCAGCCATTTGTCCGTGACCTCCACCTGCCAGCCGTCCCGGATCACCTGGTCGAAGATGCCGAACTCATAGCGGATGCCATAGCCGATGGCGGGGACTTCCAGGGTGGCCAGGGAGTCCAGGTAACAGGCGGCCAGCCGGCCCAGGCCGCCGTTGCCCAGCCCGGGTTCGCCTTCCTGGTCCAGCAGTTCCTCCAAGGAGCGTCCGTGCCGGGCCACGGCCTTCCGGACCTGCTCCCGGATGCCCAGGCAGAGGAGATTGTTGCCCAACTGCGGCCCGATGAGAAATTCCGCCGAAAGATAACTCACCGCCTTGATGTCGGCAGCAAAGGCCTTGAGGGTTTGCACCCAGTTATGGAGCAGCCGGTCCCGCACCGTATAGGACAGGGCCATGTACCAGTCGTTGGTGCTGGCCAGCTCGGGAAGCCGCCCCTGGACGTAGTAGAGGTTGTCCAAGAGCGCCTGGGCCAGAATCTGGGGGCTGGCGCCGGTGCGGATGCTTTCCCCGGCTGGTGATTTTTTCCGCTTTGTCATGGTCTTCCCTGAAACGTCGCCTTTCATCTTGACCTCAGGCTTTCCCGGCACTCATCAGGACGTGCTCATTCTTGTACATGACCATCTTGATCAGTTCATCCCGGGCCGGCCCCAAATACTTCCGCGGGTCGAACTCTCCCGGCTTCTCGGCGAAAATTTTCCGGATAATGGCGGTCATGGCCAGACGGCCGTCGCTGTCGATGTTGATTTTACAGACCGCCGAGCGGGCGGCCCGGCGCAACTGCTCTTCGGAGATGCCCACCGCGGCTTCCATGTGGCCGCCGCAGCGGTTGATCAGGTCCACATACTCGGGCATGACCGAGGAGGCGCCGTGCAGCACGATGGGAAATCCCGGCAGGCGCCGCTCGATCTCCTCCAGGATGTCGAACCGCAGGGGCGGCGGTTCCTCGCCGGGCTTCACCTTGAACTTGAAGGCCCCGTGGGAGGTGCCGATGGAGATGGCCAGGGAATCCACCCCCGTGCGTTGCACAAATTCTTCCACCTCGGCAGGCCGGGTGTAATGGGACGCGGCGGCGGAGACTTCGTCCTCCACCCCGGCCAGCACCCCCAACTCCCCCTCCACGGTGACGTCCCGGGCATGGGCAAAGTCCACTACCTGCCGGGTGAGGCGGATGTTTTCCTCGAACGGATGGTGGGAGCCGTCAATCATCACGGAGGAGAAGCCCGTATTGATGCAAGATCGGGCTAACTCCAGGGTGTCGCCGTGATCCAGGTGCAGGGCGATGGGAATGGCTGCGCCCAGCTCTTCCATCATCGCCACCGCCCCTTTTACCAGATGGGGCACCATGGCCTCGTGCATGTATTTACGGGCGCTTCCCGAACACTGGAGAATGACCTGGGATTTTGACCGGATGCAGCCGATCGCGATGGCTTCGAGCTGCTCCAGGTTGTTGAAGTTGTATGCCGGCACGGCATAGTGCCCGGCCATGGCCTGCCGAAACATCTCCCGGGTATTGACCAGACCCAGTTCTCGATAATGAATTTCAGCCATTATCCGAACTCCTGTGGAAAATGTCTACTGGTTCGAGGCCTCCGGCCCCCCGGCCGGGCCTGAGCCTGATTGCGACCTTGGGCGGCATGCCGCCGCACTCGGCTGATCGGCAAAGGCTTGGTAGATGCCCACCACAGAATATCATGTTGCGCAGTGTGCAACCTATAGATCTGGACGTGGCGTCGGCATCCTCCTAAGAAAAAGGCCAAACCGGACCCGGGGAGCATCTTGGCCGGAATAACGCCGACAATACAGGCATTGACCATGTCCTAAAGGCCGGCCTTGAGGGCCGCCGGAGAGGTGGGACAGGCCTGGCTCGCCTCGTCCTCCATCAGAATGTCAGACCTCCCGCCCGGTTCCGGGCAGGCATACTCCAGCGAGGGCCGTGTGGTGACTGCGCTTCGGGGTCCTCCACCTGACGCTGAGCCAGGCGGCGCTGTAGCTCGTCCAGCAGCGCCAGGGCCGGAAGCGAGCAGAAGACATGTCCCTGGATGGCGGCGTCCCACTGGGGGAAGATGGGCCGGGTGTCCAGGAGCGACTCGGCAGCCCGGAAAAGCTGCTCCACCACCAGCAGCTGCTTATCCGAACCCGCCCCCATTGACAGGGGCATATCCCCCCTTATTTTTTCTTATATACAAAATATCATCCCGAGATTCCCAGGATCATGCTGGCAATCGGGGGGCTAAATACGGGAGGAGGGAACATGGCGAAACGGGTGTACGTCTGTGAGACCTGCGGCGCCCTGGCCGAAGAGCCCGGGCATCTGTGCAACCCCAAGGGCGAACCCCAGAAGTGCGGTTTTTGCGGGGAAACCGCGCACTACGAAAAGCATTTCTGCAAAGGCAAGCTGGAGGCCATCCAGTTTGCCTGCGAGGGCTGCGGCCGCCTGGCCACCACCCCCGACTGTCTGTGCAAACCCAAAAAGGTGCCCGCCTGAAACGGAAGGAAATAACCTTGCAATGAGGGGACGCCCGCCTTTTTCCTTAAATGCCGACGTGTTTTTTGTCCAGAGCGGATTGAGGTCGGCGTCCCCTTATTCCTTTTACCCCCTTTTTTTCTGGCTAAGGAAAAATTGTAACTGCTTGTTGGCAGAAAATAAATAGCCATAAACACGGCGGACTGCCGTTTTTACAACTTTCGGGAGGCCTGGGGACGCTGCGACAAGCTGGAATTCGGCTACTGCCGGGGGTGAGTGGATCCCTGCCGGGCCTGCACCGACCCCTGCAACTACTGCAAAACCCGCCCGTCCTGTGTCATCTGGGAACTGTGCGGCAAGGAGGCGAAAAAAAGTGCGGGGAGGAGAATCCTTGACCAGTCAATCAACAAAAGAAATTTGTCCGCAATATTCTGGGAGGTCTTCTCTTATTTTTTTCCCATAAGCTCTCGGCAAAATAATCCGTTCCACATCTTCCAAAGAGAAGCTTAGGTCCCCAAGAATTCTCCACTCTCTTTCCATATAAAAATTATCTTTATCATCATCAGACTTTTTAGCATCAAAAAATTTTAAAAAGCTAAACATATAATAGTTAATAAAATGATACAAATGCATGACACGCTCCGTCGTTATGTCAGGGATATTATTTTTAAGAAAATTGGCGCTAGCAGTCAGAATATAATGAAACTCATGCCTAATATAATCATAGCCTTCAGATAGCTTTATTTTATCGTTTCCACCGATCTTATGAACTAAGCTATTATTGGAAATATAAAACATCGGATTAGCACCATTCTTTATCAGGAAAGACTTATCGAAAGAAATGCCGAAGGGGGTATATTTCTTTATATGGATATGTAAGTCATTAATTGGAATATCGCAGAAACAGACCATATTTGGATTGTACATTGCATTACTTGAAAGCTCAACATTGAAATCAATCATAAGACTCATACTACCACTTCTCGACGGATCATGAGGAGGCGCACTCAGCCAACCTGTTTTTATTATTTTTAACAATAAGGGATACCGCTCATCTTCTTTTTTTTTCGTTCCCACAAAATGCGTAAGTTCTTTTGATACGTAACGTTGCTTGGCAAACATTATACTATCCTTTTTCGCAATGGTCCTGCCTTCCTTGATCTGCTGGTAGTCGCTTCACGTCAAGATTTCTTTTACCAACTCATCGACACTGGCGGGGCGACACTCACCTGCCCGGAATGCCTGGCGGGCCGCTTCTACTTCAGCAGCTATCTCCTCCCGCCTTTGTTCAATAAAGCGTCTTTGGAGCACTTCGAGAAAAGCTTCCTTGTCTTCCCTGGAAAGGTTATCCACGGCATCCAAAAGTTCCCCAAAGGTTTGTACCTGGGACATGGCAGGCATACCTCGGTAAGAATCAGGAGAATATTCAAATCTTTATTTTAAAGGAATGAAAGAGTTTTTTACACCTTCTTCTCCCACCGCAGCAGATCCGTCACCTCCGCCAGAGTGCGGCCTTCCTTGATCTCCTCCCGGATGCGGTTTTCCTTTTCCAGGACGTCCATGGCGCGGTTGGCGTACTCCACCGCCACCCGCTGGGGCAGGACCACCACGCCGTCGTCGTCGCCCAGGAGCCAGTCGCCCGATTCCACCCGGACGGCGCCCATGCGGATGGGGACGCCGATCTCGCCGAAGCCCCGGGGCTCCCCGGCGTTGGGCATGATGAGGCGACTGAAGGCGGGAAAGGCCAGCCGGACGATGTCGCCCGCGTCCCGGAGCGCCCCGTCGATGACCACGCCGCTCAGGCCTTTTTCCAGGGCCGAATGGGTGGCCAGCTCGCCCCAGATGGCAGGGCCCACCCCGCCCGCGTCGATGACCAGGACGTCGCCGGGCTGGGCCAGGTCGATGGCCTCCACGGGCTTGGCCCAGTCGCCGGGATAGGTGCGCACGGTGAGGGCCCGGCCCACCATCTTGATGCCGGGAAACAGGGGTTTTAAGCCCTCCAGGACGCCGCCCCGGTGCAGGGCGTCGCTCAGGTTGGCGGCGGAGACCATCTCCAGCACCTGGCGGAGCTGCTCCTCCCCGGCCCGCTTGAACAGCGTGGTGGGGATGACCTCCCCTTCGTCAAGGGCCCGGCGCAGGTCCCGGGTGGCCGCGGCGGGGTCCTTGGCCTTGGTGATGGCGCCGCCCACGATGACGAAGCTGGCGCCGTGGCTCAGGGCCAGGGCGGCGGTCTCGGAGTTGATGCCCCCGGCCACGCCCACGGGGATGTTCACGGCCCGGCTCACCGCGGCCAGGGTGTCGAAGGGGTCGCGCCCCTGCATCTGTTCATCTATGGCCACGTGCACGGTGATGTAGTCGGCCCCCAGCTCTTCGGCCCGGCGGGCCCGGGCCACCGGGTCGGGCACGGCGATGAGGTCCACCACGATTTTGGAGCCGTAGTTCTTGGCAGCCTGGACGCACTCCTGGATGGTGGCGTCACTGGCAGTGCCCAGGACGTCCACGATCTGGGCCCCGGCCTTGGCCGCGGACTCCACCTCGATGCGGCCTGCGTCCATGATCTTCATGTCCGCCACCACGGTCTTGCCGGGGAAGCGGGCCTTGATCTGGCGCACCGCGTCCAGGCCCTCGCTCTTGATCAAGGGGGTGCCCACTTCGACCCAGTCCACGCCCGCCGGCACCGCGGCTTCGGCCACGGCCAGGGCCCGGTGCAGGTCCACGAAATCCAACGCCAATTGCAAGATCGCGGTCATGGGATACCTGTTGGGTAGGGAGATGGTAAAAGGAGAGGCGGGGGCCCGGGACCACTGGCCCCCTCCCTCACCAAATTACTCCAAATTCGCATGCCGGGCCAGCATTTCGTCGTGGTCGCCGCCCAGGCGCTGTTCATAGAGGAAGAGGACGGCGGCCTCCAGGAGGAGAAAGGTGGCCTGTTCGAAGAGGCTGCCCGGGCATTGGGCCGAGGCCGGCTCCTGGGCCAGGGTGAGCTTGGTGGTGCCGGGGATATGCACCGTCACGTGGGCTTCCCGGCCGATGCTGGAGTCGAGGCAGGCGGTGAGGGCCAGGGTGCGGGCGCCGTGGGCCTTGGCCCGCCGCAGGATCTCCCGGGGCTGGGCCGTTTCCCCGGAGCCGGACATGACGATGAGCAGATCGCCGGGCTGGAGGCGGGGCGTGATGGTTTCCCCCACCACGTAGACGGTGAGCCCCAGGTGCATGAGGCGCATGAGGAAGCCCCGCAGGATGAAGCCGGAGCGTCCGGCGGCGCAGCCGAAGATGCGGGGCGCGGCCTCCAACTCCCGGATGAGGATCCCGGGCGACTCCGGGGCCAGGCGGGCGAAAACGCCGCCCAGCTCCCCCAGCATCTGGTCCAGGGCCTGGGAAAATTTCGCCATTTCGGGGGTTTCAGATAAAAAAACCTCCCGGCTGGCTCGCGGAAGGTGCATGACATCCCCTCCTTGCCGGTCTCGGTCCATCATGAATTGGATCCAAGCCATTCTCTGTGGAGGATCGCTTAATGGAACTTTAGCAGAAAAATTTTTCTAAGGCCAGTAATCTTGTCGGGGGTGGCGATTTTCTGGTGTGAGACCCAGGCTCGGGCGCGGCTCCTCCTCATGTTCCCGGAATGGAGGGACCCCACAAAGTGCTGGCATTTTTTGCGGGCCCGGAGATAATCATCCTTAAGGTATCCCCCACGCCGAGTCAAAACCAAATCTCAAGGGGAGGCGGGCATATGGGACGGTATCAGGATCGCAAGTGGAGCGGCGAGAAGGGCAAGAAATTCGGCCACGCGGGCCGCACCGAGGACCCCTATTTCCTGGAGGAAGGGCAGGAGGCGGCCCTGTGCACCGGCTGCCAGGCCCTCTACCAGAACAAGCGCTGGTTCTTTGATGAGAAGGCGGCCAAAAAGCTGGCCGGAACGAACAAGGTGCGGGAAGTGACCTGCCCCACCTGCCGCAAGATCAAGGACCGCTATCCCGAGGGCATTCTCACCCTGAGCGGCGAGTTTTTCCGGGAGCGCCAGCAGGAAATCGTCACCCTCATCGAGAACGAGGCCGCCCGGGTGCGCGCCCGCAGCGTCCAGGACCGCATCATGAACATGAACCAGGAGGACTGGGACAAGCTGGTGATCGAAACCACCACCGAAAAGCTGGCCCAGCACCTGGGCCGGGCCGTCTACAAAGCCTACAAGGGCGAGCTGGACATCCGCTGGTCGGAAATGGACAAGTTCGTCCGGGTTTACTGGAAACGGTGAATTTTTTGAGCCATTCAGATGAGGCCGAAGAGACGCTAACATTTTGTAAATTATTATAAATATCCTGAGGGTAGGCAACGCCTACCCTTTTCTTTTAATGTTTGTCTCTCAAAATCCGATTTATTTCACAATAAATATTTGGAAAATTAACGCCTGCAGATAGGGCTGTTTCCCTTAGAATTCGCTTGACAAAATCTACATATTGTTTATTATGTGCAGTATAATACAATATTTGGTGGATTATGAAGAAAGGGAATAACTCAAACGGTTCAATAAATTCCCCCTTCAGGTATGCAGGAGGGAAATTCTACGCACGAAAACTAATCCTTGAACACATCCCTCACCATTCCTGCTATTGTGAGCCTCTGGTCGGCGGTGGCTCAATTTTCTTTGCGAAAGAGAAGGTAAAAAGAAACATTCTTAATGACCTCGATGAAGAACTAATGAACGTATATAGATTTATAAGAGATGAACCAGAAAATTTAATTCGCTTTCTCGAAGGCAAGCCGGCAAAGAAGGAATTACATCACTATTATAAAAATATTTTTAAACCAGAAAGTGAACTGGACCGCGCCGGTAGATGGTATTTTCTTAACAGAATATCATTTAGCGGAATCATGAATAATCAAAATTGCTATTTTGGATATGGTGATAAATTTTCAATGCGGCCCGAGAACTGGCCAAGAAATATTTTAAGGACATCTGAGAAACTTCATAATGTAGAGCTATACTGTGAAGATTTTGAATCTATAATTGACAATGCACCGGATGGTTCTTTTCTTTTTGTCGATCCACCATATTTTAATGCGGATCAAGACAAATTCTATACTTGCACTTTTAATTATGAAGACCACTTACGACTTCGTGACGTTCTTCGAAGAAATAGCAATAGACTATTGTTTTTACTTACATATGATAATAGCAATGAGTTGTGGTCTCTTTATGACTGGGCCGCAGAAATTCATGAGAGAGAGTGGAATTACTGTATTAATCGAACGGATGATCAAAAGACAAAGGTCAAGAGAAAGGGGGAGCGCTACAAAGGAAGGGAAATATTTATTTTTAATTACAAATCTAATACACAGCCATATCTTTGGCAATCTGCTAAATAACTTTTTCCGATCTAACAATATCGATACAGCCGCTGCTAACGACGTCTTGATTGGATTTTATCTCTAACTATCTTCAGCATTTTTGTTTCAATTTGATTAATAGGCAACCAATTTGGGTCATTTTCTAACAAAACGAGGGGGGTCCTGGGAATGAAACCTTTTTCTGAAATTTCGGCAGGAATAACAAACCGCCAATCATTGGCTATTCTTTTTAAAAGATCATCCCTGTCATGGACCTTATAGTAATTGGAAAGGATTTTAAATATTTCTTCGTCTTGAATTAATTCTAAATCTGGGCCAATAGTTTTTCCTTTAATTATTGAATTCATTGGATTGGTGATGACAATATCAAAAACATCGATAGCATATCGGTCGTTGGTTGTTCCTGAAAGTTTAAGACTGCTCCTACTGCGATGGCATTTCACATTAAAGTGGGGGATTTTGCATTTTTTCGAGCGCTTGCCGCTTTTCATAGAATCTCTTACAGCGGGTTTCGATTCAACCTTTATTATGACTCCTGTGCGACGGTGGGTAACCCCTATATCTACATCAGGCATGTTAGGCTGCGGATTCAGATTCAATTTCTGGATAATCCATTCAGATGATGCCAATTGATTTTGTAATAATAATAAAATATTATATTCCATCCCTTTGCCGCGCATCATAGGATTTACTTTTTGATCATTTAAAATATCGAAAAAATACTCAAGTGGAATTAAATATTTTCCACAATATTCCTCTACTTGCCTTCCTAAGCTTATAAGTTTCTCATCATCCATTTGAGAAATCCAACCTTTTATCGATATAATCTTTTTATTTGGATATACTTATTCTCATATATTTGATAGTTGGTCAAGGGAAACCATTTCGGGTAAAAAGCTATGATTTTGAGAATTGGAAGCATTTTGGGGAAATTTCTTCTATTCTCCAGGATTTTCCTCAAAAAATTTATTCTTCACCAGGCTTTTTTCTGAAAGTATCACCTCCTCTGCGTTTGGTTTTCCTGCGGGAGACGGAACCTTCTCCTTTTTCTGTCGATCCTTGTTGGCAGAATACCTCTGTCGCCCCCTCCCCTTCCCCCACCAACTCCAGGCTGACGTGGCGCCGTTTGACGTCCACCCGGGCCACGGTCACGGTCACGCTGTCGCCCAGTTGAAAGACCCGGCGGTGGCGGCGGCCTATCAGGCGTTGGCGGGCTTCGTCAAATTTGTAGTAGTCGTCGGGCAGGTCCACCAGGCGCACCAGGCCGTCGGCGTAGATTTCGTCCAGGGCCACGAAAAACCCGAAGGCGGTGACGCCGGTGATGCGGCCGGTGAAGACCTCGCCCAGGCGGTGGGCCAGGCAGCGCACCTGCATGCGGGCCAGCATCTCCCGCTCGGCCTCGATGGCCCGGCGCTCCCGCTGGGAGAGGTAGCGGGCCGTCTCCTCCAGGTCGTCGGCGGCCAGGGACAGGGGCGGCTTTTTGTTCTCCAGCCGGGCCGCCAGCAGGCGGTGCACCAGCAGGTCCGGGTAGCGCCGGATGGGGGAGGTGAAGTGGGTGTAGAACTGCACCGCCAGGCCGTAGTGGCCCCGGTTTTCGCCGGAGTAGCAGGCCTGCTTGAGGGACCTGAGCAGCATGAGCTGCACCATGGCGGCGTAGGGGGTGGCCTGCACCTCGGTGAGGAAGTTCCGCAGCACCCGGGGGTCCCGGTTGGCCCCCGGCGGCAGCGCCAGGCCCAGGCTGCGCACGAAGTCCCGGAAGGCGGCCAGCTTCACCGGGTCGGGCCGGTCGTGCACCCGGAAGAGGGAGGGCTCCCCCAGGAAATCGCCCACGGCCTCGTTGGCGGCGATCATGAATTCTTCGATGATCTGGTGGGAGAGCAGGTGGTCCACCCGGCGCACGTCCACGGGCCAGCCCCGCTCGTCCAGCACCACTTCGGCCTCGGGGATGCTCATCAGCAGGCTGCCCCGCTCGCCCCGGCGCTCCCGCAGAAGCACCGTCAGGTCGGTCATCCAGCCCAGCATCTTGAGCAGGGGCCGGTATTGCCGGCGCAGGTCCCGGTCGGCCTCAGCGAGCAGGCGGTGCACCAGGCGATAGGTGAGGCGGGCGCGGCTCCGGATCACCGCCCGGGTAAAGCGGCTGCGGCGCAGGTGGCCCCGGCGGTTCCTGACCCCCTGTACGAATCATTCCTCCAACAGGCGCCGGAAGATGTCGTTGGCCAGTTGGGGGTTGGCCTGGCCTTTGGTGCGCCGCATGAGCTGGCCCACGAAGAACCCCATGACCTTGGTCTTGCCGGCCCGGTAGTCCGCCGCCTCTTTGGGGTGGGCCGCCAGGATCTCTTGAGCCTGGGTCTCCAGGGCGCCGGTGTCGCTGATCTGGGCCAGGTTTTTCTCCCGGATGATGCTCTCCGGATCGCCGCCCGTGGCCGCCATCTCTTCGAACACGGTCTTGGCGATCTTGCCGCTGATGGCCCCCTGCTCCACCAGGGCCAGAAGGCGGCCCAGGTCCCGGGGCGCGACCTTGAGCGCGGCCACGCCCGCCTCCTCCCGCTTCAATTCCCGCATGACCTCGCCCATGATCCAGTTGCTCACCACCTTGGGCTGGGGGAACTCCTCGAGGGTCGCTTCAAAATAGTCGGCCAGGGCTTTGTCACTGGTGAGGACATCGGCGTCATACTCAGGGAGATTGTATTCTTTATGGAACCGTTCCCGACGCGCCTTTGGTAGCTCTGGCATTTCTTGCCAAAGGCTTGCTATTGCTTGATCGTGCCGGGCATCCTGTATCTCTAAATTGTGCTTTTGAGTGATAGATAATTCATCGACGACATGGTCATGAACCATATCCTGTACTTCAAGAATATGAACTTTGTTAAGATCACTGACCCTCACTGGCAACAGGTCCGGATCGGGGAAGTAGCGGTAATCGTGGGCCTCTTCCTTGCCCCGCATGGAGAAGGTCTGGCCCTTGGCCGCGTCCCAGAGGCGGGTCTCCTGGACGATCTCCCGGCCGTCCTCCAGCCAGGTTCGCTGGCGTCGGATTTCATAGTCCAGGGCCTGGCGCACGAACCGGAAGGAGTTCATGTTTTTGAGCTCGGTCCTGGCGCCCAGGGCCGAGGTCCCCACGGGCCGCAGGGAGATGTTGGCGTCACAGCGCAGCGACCCCTCCTCCATGTTGCCATCGCAAATTTCTAAATATAAGAGAATGTTGCGCAAAACCTTGAGGTATTCCGCGGCCTCCTCGGGGGTGCGCAGGTCCGGCTCGCTGACGATTTCGATCAGGGGCACGCCGGTGCGGTTGAAATCCACGAAACTGACGGGCCGGGCCTCGCCGTGGATAAGTTTGCCGGCGTCCTCCTCCAGGTGGATGCGGGTGATGCCGATGCGGCGCGTCCGGCCGTCCACGGTGATGTCCACCTGCCCGTGCTCCGCCAGCGGAAGCTCGTACTGGGAAATCTGATAGCCCTTGGGCAGGTCGGGGTAGAAATAGTTCTTGCGGGCGAAGACGGATTCCGGGTTGATGCGGCAGCCCGTGGCCAGGGCCATCTTAAGGGCGAAGGCCACGGCCTGGCGGTTCAGGACCGGCAGCGTGCCCGGCATCCCCAGGCAGACGGGGCAGACCTGGGTGTTGGGGGGCGCCCCGAAGGCCGTGGGGCAGCCGCAGAAAATCTTGCTCCGGGTGAGAAGTTGGGCGTGGACTTCCAGACCGATGACTGCTTCGAATTCCATGAGCTGTTCTCTTTCCGTGGGTAAGGAGCCTGGGGCCGCAGCAAGACCCCCTCTGACCCCGATCCCGGCAGTCCCGGGATCGGTGCTTTACTGTACCATAATCTCCTGGCGGGGGAGGGAAGGAAGACCGGCAAGGATGATTTCCCGGAGCTCCCGGGCCGCCCGGGTGGGGTCCGGCGCCGCGGTCACCGCGGTGATGACCGCCGGGTGCCTGGCTCCCCGCCGCACCACCTCATGAATATTGTCTCTCTTAAGG
>Ga0194112_10001090_pt1 | contig 39675 bp, 25 predicted proteins | sample TA2MahC400mmetaG_FD_146191 | JGI IMG/M metagenome (GOLD analysis project Ga0194112, IMG submission 146191) | Freshwater microbial communities from Lake Tanganyika, Tanzania - TA2015016 Mahale Deep Cast 400m | ecosystem: Environmental > Aquatic > Freshwater > Lake | place: Tanzania: Lake... | reverse complement strand
CAGCCATCTCGAATTGGGCAACGTGCGCGGCGGCTCGCGCATGACGCCCGCCGAAGGCGCGTTCTGGCTCGGCGTGCCGAACATGCTCTTCATCCGTGCCTACAACATCCCGCCCCTGCCCGGCCCGCTCGAAAGCTGGCGCGCCAAGACGGCCTTCGAGCAATACGCCATCTCGTTTCAGCCGCTGGATCGCGTGGTTTGGTCCGTTGTCGGCAGCAGCGGTGAAGGCGGCATGAAGGAACTGCCTTACGTGCTCCCGCTGGCCAAGAAATTCCCCAACTTCACCGGCATCTATCTGGACGATTTCATCATAGACGCGAAGAAACAACCCGACGGCCGCGTGGCGGGCCGCCCGGTTCTCCTGCCGGACGAACTGAAGCGGGCGCGCGAGCAGATGAAAGCCGTTGGCCGGCCGATTGAAGTCTGGGTGACGCTCTACACCCACGAGATCAACGAGTCGCGCAAGACCGCGGCGCCAACCTATCGCGGCTGCGTGCCGCCGTTGGCATCGTTCCTCGACCAGTTCGACGTGCTGACCCTCTGGACGTGGAACTCGGATGAGTTGCGCGAGCTGGAGGAGAACCTCGTCGCGCTGGAGAAAATCGCGCCGAAGAATGCCCGCATCGCCCTCGGCCTCTACATCTGGGATTTCCACAACAAGAAGCCCGTGCCGTTGGATCTGATGAAGCATCAGTGCGACCTGGGCCTGAAGTGGCTGAAGGAAGGCCGCATCAGCGACATGATCTTCCTCGCCAACACCGTGCTCGACGTCGGCATGCCCAGCGCGGAGTTCTCCCAGCAGTGGATCAAGAAACACGGGAACGAGAAGCTGCACGCTGCCGATGCAGAGCCGTTGACAGGCAAGCGCACCGTCTCCGTCTCGGTTGACCTCGACAAACCCGTCCACGTCATGCGCGGCGCCAACCTCGTCGAGAACTCGAGTTTCGAATCGGGCGACATTGTCCCGGAAGGCTGGTACATAGATGCCGGCGCCGACGCTTTGAAATGCGTGCCGGGAGGGGGCAAAGCCGGGCGGCGCTGCGTCAAGGTTGCGGATACAAAGAAGTTCTTGTTGCAGCAGGAAATCCCGGTGTTTTCCGGTAGCACCTACAAGGTGTCTGCCCATGTCAAGACCAAGGATTTCTCCTGTAAACGTGGATATTTGGTGATTGTCCCGTACGGCTGGCCGACCCAATTCGGCATCGTGCTTACGGAGTTCAAGGGTACGTCGGATTGGCAGCTCGTGGAGAAAACCATCAAGGTAGACTGGAAACGGGAAGAAAAGAGATACTCCCTCGCTATCTTCGTCGAAAACGGCGCAGGGGAGCTCTGGCTGGATCAAGTCAAAGTCGAAGAGGTGCTGCAAGGGGTCACGGTCCGTCCGGGCTCCGTCGTCTGCGACCTGACGAACGGAGCCCCGCGCGGGCTTGCCACCGTCAGGGTGAGCAATGCGAGCAACGAGCCTAAGCGCGTCGAGCTCGCCGGCTTGCAGTCGGTTCCGCCGATCGTCGAATTACCGCCAGGCGCCGAGACGACCGTCGAGGTGGGCATCCCGCTGAAGCCGATCTGGCGGAATCGCACCGACATGTATGTGCGTGACGATGCGTCGGACGCCGGCAAGTTCACGGCCAAGACCATAGACGGAGAAATAATCGATGTCCAGTCGGTCACCCGTGCCTGGTCAAACCTGTGCATCGAGCCGTTACAGGTAGCGGTTCAAGACCCTTGGCAGGCCAAAATGCCTTCCGGCCGCTCCGAGCGCGTGAAAGCCGAAGTCAGATTCGCGCTGCCGAGGGAGCATCTGCTCGCCAGCACGATGCAGGCACGGCTGGTTTCACGCGAGACCGGCAAGGAAGCACTGCGGCACGAGGTGCGCGGCCCGGCTGCCGTCACGAAGCTCGAACTCGACGTGCGCCATCTCCCGTGGGGCGCTTATGACCTGCACGTAAGCCTGCTCGAGGCAGGAGGACGCCCCATGGTCAGCACCAAGCGTCTGGCGACCATCCTGCCCGGCGGTAAGCAGCAAGTGCGGGTGCTCAACAACCTGGTCAGCGAGCTCATGGACGCCCAGAGTCGAGGGTTGCTTGGCCAGACCCGCATCGAGTTCATGAATCCACGCGATGGCTGGGTCTGGTTCAGGGCCGCCGGAGCCTGCGCGTTGAAGATGAACGACGCCTCCCTGCTCACGTCCGAGGCCGACAAGCCTGCCGCCGAAGCCATGCGCCTCCTGCCCGCGGGCAAGCATGTCCTGGAGGTGACGGGGCAGCCATCCGAGCTGAACGTGCGGGCGATTCCCGCGCTGGTCTACAACATCTACTGGCCCGACGCCCCCGGTGGCCAGAGGATCGAGCCCTTCGGCCGGCATACCTGGAAACGTCTGAGCAAGCACATGCTGCCGAACGTCAACACGATCGAAAGCGTCGTGGTGGACACGCCTGAACACAAGGCATGGCTGGCGCAGGGCAAGCATTGGACGCCCCACGTCCAGGCTCCCGGCCTGATCGACAAGCAGGAATGGACCGTCGAAAAGATGCGGGCGGTGTGGCTCAACCCCGGCAAGCCCACGGGCTGGCCCGCGCGACCGAGCTTCACCTTGGACAAGTTCACCGGCATCAGCGTGGATGAGTACGCGGGAAGCGGCCCCTCCGCCGAGATCGTACGGATGACCATTTCGTCGATCGCCGACCTGGCAGACCACCCGTCCTACGCGGGCAAGTCCTGGGTGCCCTGGTTCGCCAGCACGCGGGGGGCGAACGCTGAAGACCGCCCCTTCCTCAAAACGGTCCTTGGCAACGGCTGGCCGTTCAAAGAAGAGGTGTACCTGAGCGAAATGCCCACTGAGACCGAGGATCTGGCAGCCATACGCAATGGGCTTTCGAAAGTCGCGAGCAAGTACGAGGCGGCGAGCCCTGAATCGGTGCGACGTATGATCTTCGTCCTTTCGTACTCGGGACTAGGCACCATGAGCGCCAACCGATACCCGCAGGCGGACTTCCGTGTTCACCTTGACATGCAAATGCAGGCACTCGCCACGGATCCGGCGTACTTCGGGCTCTGGGGCGTGGAGGCCTACCGCTCGCACAACACGGACGAAGAGATTCTGAATTGCATGGGCATGTTATTGCGCCACTATTGCATCGAGGGCAAGACCGCGCGGATGCTCAACGATCCCTACGAACTGCGGCACGTGACTGATCCCGATTTCGAGAAGGGCACAACCCACTGGCAGGTTGCCGGCGCGGTCAGCGCCGGGCAGTTCACCGGCTACGGTAACCTGCAAGGACGCTACCCAACCGGGCCTATTGGTGATACCTTCGTGCGCGTGAAACGTTCGAACGTCGTCAGCCAGCAGTTGCAGCGACTGAAACCGGGCCGGCTCTACTCGCTGAAGTTGATCAGCGCCGACTACGCCGACCTTCTCGCCGGTAAATCACGCAAGACCACGCAGGCCGTTTCGATCGCACTTGATGGCGCGGAGATTTTGCCCGGCGGTTTCAGCCATCCATTTCGCAGTGGCCGCGAAGTGAAGCAGTTCACAGCCAAGACACCGTTCTGGATGACGTATCACTGGCTGCGTTTCCGCGCCACAGGTCCAACCGCAAAACTCTCCATCACGCCTGCCGGCCCCGTCGGGCAGGAAATCATCTGCAATTTCGTCGAAGTACAACCAGTACTGGAGGACTAAACCATGAGAACATCACGACGAACATTTTTAGGACAATGCGCCGCGTTGGCGTTGCTCCCTCGCAGCCGCGCCGAAACAGAGATGTCATTGGAGGAGAAAGTCGGCCAGTTGGTCGTCGCGCGTTTTCCGGACTGGGCGTTGATGGAGAAATACGCCAAGCAAGGCATCATCGGCGGCATGACGCCTTCGCTGACAAAACTCTCACAGCAGGAAGTCGCCGAATTCACCAATCGTTTTCAGAAACTCTCGAAGTATCCGCTTCTGTTCGGCTGGGGCGGCGTCAGCTACAGCGGCGGCACGGAACTGCGCCTTGGCCAAGCGATGCGGCTCGCGGCAACCCGCTCCGCCGAACTCTGCCGGCTCGCGGCGAAGATTGAAGCTATCGAAGCGCGTGCTCTCGGCTATCACATCGCCGGCGTTCCGAACCTCGATGTCAACACCAACCCGGCCAACCCAATCATCAACCTCCGCAGTTTCGGCGACGACGTTTCACTCGTCACAGAGTTGGGAAGCGAAGTGTGCCGCGGCACGCTCGAAGGCGGCGCGGCGCCGATCCTGATGCACTTCCCCGGTCACGGCGGTTCCAGCAGCGATTCGCACGTCGCCATTCCCGTCATCAATCGGAGCCTCGCGGAGTTGGAGTCGGTGGACCTGAAACCGTTTGCCGAAGTCATCAAGCGCGGGCTGTCGCGGATCGTCTGCACCAACCACTGCCACTACCCGGCATTCGAACCGCAACGCGAAATCCCCGCGACGTTGTCACGAAAGATCATCACGGGTCTGTTGCGGGAGAAACTGAAGTTCGACGGCGTCATCATGTCCGACAGCCTGACGATGCGCGCGATCAAGGACAACTACGGCATCGAAGATGCCGCCATCGAAACCGTGGCCGCCGGGCACGATATGATTCTTCAGGACTATCACTCCGACCCACGCATCACGATTGATGCGCTCGTCCGCGCCGTGCGCAAGGGGCGCATCCCACTCGCGCAGGTCGAGCAATCGGTCAAGCGTGTCATCAAGCTGAAGCGCGAACTGGGACTGTTCAAGAATCGTTTGGTGGACATCAAGCGCATCCCCGAAGTCTTCGCGACAGCGGCGAGCAAGGAAGTTGCTGTCCGCATCGCGCGCGAGAGCGTGACGCTGTTGGAGAAGCGAGGTCTGCCCGTTTCAAGGTCGGCCAAGATCGTCGTCATCAGCAATGGCAGTTCGGTCACCGTGGATGAGGACACCGCCGTCAAACACTCGCCTGCAAATCACCGCCTCAACGAACAATTCCGAAAGCGCATTGCCAGCGTGCAAACCGTTGTGCTTTCCACCGCGATGAAGCCGGAAGAAATCGAGCGTGCCTTTGCCGCCGCACAGGGCGCGGATCTCGTCGTGTTCGGCTTGTTCACACGTGTCCGCTCCTACGCTGAGGATGCGATTCGCCTGCCTGTTGCCTACCGCGAACTGATCGCGCGTGTGGCGGGACGGACGCTTGCGCTGTTGAACTTCGGCAATCCCTACATCGTGGCCGATCTGCCGAAAGCTTCCGTCGCGCTCTGCACATTCAGCGATGCCGTGGCGTCCATTGACGCCGCCGTGGACGCGCTCTTTGGCGAACTGAAACCCAAGGGCTTGCTGCCCGTTCGCATCTCGGACGCGTATCCTTTCGGCTTTGGCTTACGGGTTTGATGGTTTGTCGGCGGCGGCAAGCGCCATTTCGGCATCGAGTTTTTCCGGGGAGGACAGTCCTTATTCGAGCGCAAACGGCACCGCTCCGCGAAGGTGGAGCATTTCGGAACGGGTGTCCCGCTCGTTCGTGCTGCAGCTTGCGCCACCCAAAACTTGCAGCGCGCCCTGGCTACCTGGATTTGCTCACACGCGGCTCGGCGAGCGCGTCCTTGTCAGCGCGGGAAAGCTCTGCGAGCTTGGCGCGCAACGCGGCCACTTTGCCCGGCTCCTTCGCGGAGAGATCCGTCGTTTCGTTCGGGTCGCGAGCAAGGTCGAACAACTCGGCGCTGTCCTGCTTGACGATGAGTTTCCAATCGCCGTCGCGCACCATGCGGGCGCGGAACCCCGGCGCAGCGCCGTAGATGGCGCGCGGCCTCGCTGACTCGGCGCCGGTGAGTTGCGGCCAGAGGTTTTGGCCGTCCCATTTCAGGTCGTGCGACGGCTGGTAGCCGGCCAGGGCGCAGAACGTCGGCATCCAATCGCAGATATGCGCCACGCCGTTGAACATGCCGTGCTTCAATTTCCCCGGCCATGAGGCAATCGTTGGAACACGGACGCCGCCCTCGTACAAGTCGCCCTTCTTGCCGCGCAACGGCAGGTTGTTGCCGGTGAGTCTGCCGTTCGGACAGTTGTCGTCGGGATATTTCCGGTCGTTGTTCTCGGCAGTGCTGCCGCCGTTGTCGCTGGTGAACACGACAATCGTGTTTTCGCGCACTCCCTTCTTGTCCAACGCGGCGAGGATTTTGCCCACGGCATCGTCGAGGTGCATGATGCAGGCGGCATAGTGACGCGGCACGTCACCGGTGATGTTGGCGGGAACACGCGCCAGCCATTCGTCGGGTTCACGGATGGGCAGATGCACGGCGGTGAACGGCACGTAGAGGAAGAACGGACGGTTCCCGCGCGACTCGATCCAGCGGACGGCTTCGGCAGTGATCAGGTCGGTCACGTGGCCTTGCTCCTCGATGAGTTTTTCGTTGCGGTGCCACGTGTGGCTGTACGGCCCCTGTTTGTAGCGGAGACTGTAGGGCGTGACGCCGCCGGCGAGCGAGCCGTAGGAATGATCAAACCCGAAATGATTCGGCCCCTGTTCCGGCAACGAGCCGAGATGCCATTTGCCGGTGAGACAGGTGTCGTAACCGGCGCTCTTGAGCGCGCGCGGGAGCGTGACGGTGTCCCACGGCAACGCGCGTTCATTTTGCGGACTCGTCACGCCGAACCGGCTCCAGTACCGGCCCGTCATCAACCCGGTGCGCGTCGGGCTGCACACGGGCGCGACATAATGCTGGGCGAGTTCGAGTCCTTCGCGCGCAAGGCGGTCGAGGTGCGGCGTCGGCGCGTTGCCGCCGTGGAACGCCACGTCCGCCCAGCCAAGGTCGTCGGCGATAATGAACACGATGTTCGGACGCTGCGGGGCAGCGAAGGAAGAAGGAAGAAGGAAGAAGGAAGAAAACAGAATGGCGAGGAACGGTTTCATTTTTTGGCTTTTCCTTTCATTTTTCCTTTTGGCGGCGGCTTGGCAACGATTTCCGCTTTCGGCCCGTAGCTGGTCGGATCGCTCAGCAATCGAGGTTCAACGGGCACCTGTTGTTGGTCGCCTTGCGCCTTCATCCACGCATCGAGTTCGGCGTGCAACGCGGCCAATTGTTTGGCGTGCTTGGGATTATTGGCAAGGTTATGCTGCTCGTGCGGGTCATTGGCGAGATCATAAAGCTCTTCGCCGGGCCGGGCGTGATAGCGTTTGAGAATCGCGGCAGCTTGCGGGTCGGTTTTAGCAGCGGATTCCCACGTGGAGAAGAACGCGCGCTGGCCGAGATACCCCGACACGAGGTCAATGTGGCTCGTGAACGCAAATTCCGGGTGGAGATTGCGGATGTATTTCCAGCGTTCGTCGCGCACGGCGCGGCTGGGATAGACGTTGTAGCGGTTGTCGTTGCTGTGCGTGGTGAAGACGCGGTCGCGATGCGTTTGTGTTTTTCCCCGCAGCACCGGCAAAAAAGAACGCCCGTCAATGGCCGACGGCGGTTTCCCGCCGGCGGCTTCGTGCAACGTGGGCAGGAAATCAATCCATTGCACCATCGCCGTGGTGCGCGTGTTGGGTTGCACGACACCGGGCCAGACGACAATGAGCGGCACACAGACGCCGGACTCGTAAAGGTTCCACTTGCCAAACGGCCATTGCGCGCCGTGGTCGGCGCTGAACAACAACAAGGTGTCCTTCGGCAAACAGTCACGCACGGCGTTGAGAATCACTCCGAGGTCGTCATCGCCCTTGGTGACGGCGGCGGCGTAGCGGGCGCGCCATTGGCGCGTCGCCGTCGTATCAATGCTGCCGGCGGGCAACATCAACCGGGCAGGATCGTAGTCAGTCGGCTGCTCCGGCCACGGAACGTGCGGCCAGTTGCTGCCGACCATGAGGCAAAGCGGCTTGGCGTTGTCGCGCTTGCGGTTCTTCAACCACTCGACGGCGGCGGGAATCGCCGTGTGATCGAAAAATGTGTCGTGCGCGAAATAATCGAAGCCGTAGTCCGCGGTGTGCCGGTAGTGCGCGACCTTGCCGAATGCGACGACTTCATAGCCGAGTTCCTGAAAGTAGGCGGGCCACTTCTTGATTTCGGGGCGCGGTTTGCTGTGATTGGACTCTGCGCCGTTGCGCGCGGGCATCAAGCCGGTGAGCAAGGCGGCGCGGCTGGGAGCGCAACTCGGCGAGGCCACGTACGCGCGGGTAAACGTCATTCCTTCATCGGCGAGCCGTTGCATGTTCGGCGTGCGAATGCCCATGCCCCCATAGGGCGTGCAATCGAGCACACTCTGGTCATCGGTGAGGAAAACGACGATGTCCGGCGTCCGGTTGGCGAGCGCGTGGGCGCAAATAACGCACAATGACGCAAGGACAAAGAGGAGTTGTTTCATGGAGGAAATCATGGGCGCATTGTTTCACGGAGTTCTTTTTCGGACGCGGCGTTCCAGTAGCCGCACTCCAACTGGAAGAAAACCGACGTGTACGGCAATGTCAACGGCGTTTTGATCAGCAGCACCTTGAACGCCTTGCCGGCCTCGTCGAGCTTGGCGATGATCTGTTCGTGCGGCAACGTCTGCGTCTCTTTTCCCGCCAGCAGTTTCGCCAGGCCATCGCGGTACGCCGCCACACCGGGCGCGCTCTTGTCCGGAACGTGTTTCAACTCGGCATCCGTGTAAATCATCGGCGCAACGTGCCGGGTCCTGGCCAGTTCGGCGAGCACGGTCTTGACCACGCTGAGTTGGTCGGCGTTGACGTGGATCGTCTCGATGCCGGGCGCTGTCTGAAGCGGATAGGCGGAGTCGGCAACGACAATCCAGTTGCGGTGGCCGAGCAACGGCAATTGGCTCCGTAATTTCGCCTGCCAACCGGCGTCGCCACAACCGGCAGCGACCAACAACAAACCGAACACTGCAATCCTCGATGCTTTCATGACTGAGTTGTACCAAAATCCAACACCGGGGCAAAGCACCGGAAGTCGCTCTGCGGCAAGATGCGACCTTTTACGGCCCGTCTTTTCGTGTGCCGTTGAATTGCCACGATTGGGTTTTCCGTCTTTGGCCGCGCAGTTCAATGGATTGGATTTCTACGCTGTTGTCTTTTGACGGATGAATCCGCAGATGAATGACGCGGCCTTGGGCCGGTAGCTGTGTTGTGATCTCTTGAAACTCGGAGGAGGCAGTCCACTGGAAGGAAACGGTGTTGCCGGACATGAAATCCTTCTGTTCCTTGGTGCGCCACGCGAAGCTTCCTTGTCCCGCCCGTTTCGCGCGGAGGCGCACAACCGCAGTGAGAGGGCCGGGCAGGTCGAGCGCGGCATTCGTGATGAAGGGACGCCCCTTGGCCTCCGGGGTAATGACGAGCGCGCCGTTGTTGACGGCGAACGTGCCGTTGCGGCAAAGCCAGCCCTGGATTGTCCCTTCGGACGCCGGTTTTGACCGGCTTGGAACTTCGATTTTGACCACGTGCGTGTCGAAGAAATACTTGTCCTGCGGATTCAGACTTTCTTGCGGGCCGGGACGATGAAGACCGGCCATCCACGCTTTGAGCTTGGCGTCGAGCCGGGCGGCGATGTCGGGGTGGTCTTTGATGAGATTGATCGTCTCGCCTTGCGGCTCGGTGACGTTGAAGAGGTAACTTTCGTCGGCGCCGAGATGGATGAGTTTCCACGGGAACGCGAGCACGGCGGCCTGCGAACGCCATCGCCAGTAGAGCGCATCATGTGGCACGCCCTTTTTCTCGCCGGTAAGGAACGGCATGAGGTTGACGCCGTCCAATGTACTCCTCACGCTCCGCGTGAGGTCCCCCGCTGATCCATCACGCGGAGCGAGATGACTACTATCCAGCCCGGCCAGCGCGACCGCCGTGGCCGCCACGTCGAGCGAACTGACGGGATGCTCATACACCTTGCCGGCAGGCAACGCGCCGGGCCACGCGGCCACGAATGGCACACGCACACCGCCGTCGGTGAGCATTCCTTTCTCGCCAATCAGCGGCGCGTTCAACGAGCCGTCCCACGCGCCGGGTTTGAGCGGCGCGCCGTTGTCGCTGATGTAAAAGATCAGGGTGCGTTGTTCTTGTCCCATCGCTTTGAGTTTGGCGCGGATTCGTCCGAGGCCGTCATCCATGGCCGCGATCATGGCCAACGCCTGCCGTCGTTCTTTCGGCAAGTGGGCCGGTGTTTTCGAGAACCACGGTTCTGGCGATTCCAGCGGCACGTGCGGCGCGAACCACGGCAGGTACAGGAACCAAGGTTGATCGGGTGTCTTGGCCCGTCGTTCGAGAAATCCGAGCGCGGCTTCCGTTTGGACGGTGATGCGAAACCGGTTGTCGGTGACAAGACGCGGCGCGTCGGAAAATGGCGTGCCGTCGAGCGCGTGGGAGGCGTGATACTGGCGCATGGAACCGCACCAGTATTCATCAAAGCCATGCGCGTGCGGTAGGTGGGCAGGACTCATCCGCGTCGTCTGCGCGCCTCCTTTCGGGCCTGCAACATCCAAATGCCATTTGCCGCTCATGCCGCTGATGTAGCCGAACGCCTTGAGGCGCGTCGCCAGCGTGGGAATGCTGAGCGGCAACGGTCCTTTATGGTTGTCATCCACGCCGAAACGGTTCTGGTGAATGCCGGTGAGAACGCCGGCGCGTGATGGGACGCATTGGGGACCGGTCACGTACCCGCGCGTGAAACGCACTCCGTCGCGGGCAAGTTGATCGGTGTGGGGCGTGCGGATGTCCTTGTCCACGCCCTGCGCGCCGAGATCGGCCCAACCGTGGTCGTCGGTGAAGATGAGGAGAACATTCGGACGCTGCGCAGAAAAAGAAGAATTAAGAAGGAAGAAGGAAGAAATGAGGATGGGGAGGAACGGTTTCATCGTTATCCAATCTTGAAGGCGTCGCGCAGTTCGCGGATGACGGTGTCCGGCATGGCTGACACTTTGCCGATGGCGTGCGCGTTGATGACGGCCTCGGCCGTGGATTCGAGGACTTCGAGCCGGTCAAACGCATCCAGCACGCTGTTGCCGGTCACGAGGACGCCGTCGTTTTCGAGAATGGCGGCGGGCGAGGCGGCGGTCACATAATCGGCGATGCTGGCGTCGCGGCGGAATTGCACGCCGTAGGGAACGCGCTGGACGTCGCGCAGGAACACGTAGCTTTCCGGGATTGTCCGCGTGTCAAAAACCGAATCGGTCACGCTGAAGGCGGTCGCGTTGACCGGGTGCGCGAAGACAATGGCCTGCACGTGCGGGTGTTTTCGATAAATGGCTTGGTGAGCGAACACGGCGCGGCTGGCTTTCTTGCCCTTCTCACGACGGTCGCCTTGCACCAGCACGAAGTCGGAAATTTCCAACGACTCGCGGTCCTGTTGCGTCGGCGTAATGAGGAACGAATCCTCGCCAAGCCGTGCCGAGAAACTCCCCTCGGTGCTGATAAAAAGCCGTTGCCGGCAGCCGCGTCGCAGAAACAGGTGCAACTGCCGCCGCAACTCCTGTTCCTTCGCCGCGGGCGGCGGCAGTAGAAACGATTCGAGCGCGACGCTGCGTGTGTGCGCCTGTTCAAGCTGCCCGTCGGTCAGGTAACGCACCTCGCCAATCTGACGGCCTTTGATCACGGTCTTGGCGGCGAACTCGAATGCCTCGAATCGTTGGAAGGCGTGCGACAGGCACGCGCCGCCGACCACGACGCCGTGGTTTTCGAGAATCACGCTGTCGCAACCGGCCTTGAACGCCTCAGCGATGTTGCGGCCAAGTTGTTCGCTGCCGGGCAGGCCGTACGGCGCGAAGCCGGTCCGGCCGCACACGGAATGCGCTTGATGAAACAACCGCGTATCGGGCGTTTGACGGCAGATGCTGAACGCGACCAACGCGACCGGGTGCGCGTGGACGACTGCGCGGATGTCGGGCCGCGCAGCATACACGGCCTGATGAAATGGAAATTCCGACGACGGCCGGTGCGGGCCTTCGACCGTTCCGTCAGGCGCGACGCGAACGATGTCGTTGCGCGTCAAACTGCCTTTGTCAACGCGGGCGGGCGTGATCCAGATGTCGCCGCCCTGTTCGTGGATTGAAAGGTTGCCGCCGGAAGTCGTGGTCATGCGGTAGCGATAGATGCGTTCCATCGTCCGCATGATCTCGTCGCGAGGATGAATGAATTGACGATTCATGGAGCGAGATTGGAGGGCTATTCCCGTCAAAGTTCAAGCCGGAAATGGGTTCTTTTCTCTCTTCCAGAGTTCTCGTTCGTTGGGCGCAAAGGCTGGGTGCATGACCTGACGCCACCAGTCCTTCTGGGGAGGGAACCCGGGTAGATAGCGTTCAACAGCATCCAGAAAAGGGCCGAAAGGCTTCATATCTTCATTCACTTCAAACCAACCGTTTGGCGTCTCAAAGGCAAGACAAATGCAATCAACAGGGAAGTAATCTCGCTTGAAGGCCCGAACTGTCGTAACTGCATCCCATCGGAATCCAGCCTCGCCGGTTGTGTTCTCTATTGTCAGCCACTTAATGCGAACTCCGGTGTCGTCTGTGCTAACCTCGTACACGGTGCGGGTGCGGCCTTCAAGCCGGCTCTTGATCCGTTCACGAATGTTGTGCAGAAACGCGTTCATCTCCCCTGTGCAGGACAGTTTACACCACAGATTCACCTTCGTTCAAGCTACAGCAGACAAGTCTGACGTCATGTTCCGGTTATGTTCCGGCTTTCTTTGCGTTGGGAAAGTTCCAGATGCGGACGGGTTTCTGATCGGATCTCTGGCGACTCACACCGTCATCATGGGCCGTAGCGTTTCGAGGGCTTCTCGCGCACGACACGCGGCGCTGCGCCAAGCAACCAACCGGCTTTGCGGTTGGCTTCTTCAAGGAATTTCTCCCAACCAACCTGTTCCGCGCGTCGCTGCACTTTGCGCCGCCAAGCGCGCACTTCTCTCACCGCCTTCGATTCCGGCATCGTCAACTTTTTCATGTGTCCATGACCTCCTCCGGGGTGGCGATTCGTATCGCGCCCAGTCCGCGACGCGTATTGAACTCATTGATCCGCGCCACCCGCCGCACATTGGCCAAATCTCTCATGTTCCAGCTTACGACAACATCCAGTTCATGACAAACCGCAGTGGCAACATGGACGGCATCATCCTTTGATCGGGGCGTCCAGATTCCCGCCGCTAAGTAACTGTTCGCCAAAGCTTCGGCTTGTGCCGTCACGGGCAAGACCTGCAATGGCAACTGACGCAGCGCCCGCGCCATCCGTTCGCGTTTCGGTTCGGGGGCAAGCGCCAGTTCGCTTTCCACCAATGCCGATACATACAGGTCGTCCCGACAAATCCTCATCCACGCAAAGAACACTTCCGTGGCGCGTCGCTTCTCGGGTGCATCCTCAGCGAACAGCATGTTCGGGATCGTAGTCTCAATGTACAGCTTCATCTTGGTCTTTGTTTGCTGTGCAGTGTAGAGGAACCAAGTGCCTTCGACAAGCGCGCCTCATGTTCCGTCCTTCTTGACGACGGCGAAGTTCCAGACGCGGACGGGCTTGGTGGCGTCGGCGCTGAAGTATTTGATGGATTCGATTTCGACCGGCGATTTGTCGGCGGGCAGGTAGAGGCGAAGCGGGGACGGTTGTCCTTGAATTGGCAATGCCACGGTCACGTCTTGCCAGTCGGCGCCGGCGGGCAGCTTGAACTCGACGGTCTGGCCGGTTGCGGGGAATTCGTCTTGTGTGGAGAGTTTCCATTGGACTTTGCCGGTGCCGCCGGCGGCGCTGCGGGCACGGAGTTTCAACGTGAATGGGCCGGTGAGTTTGCCGAGTTGCGCGGTGCCGAGGAACGGCGCGCGGCCATCGGCTTCCATTCGCAATGCGCCTGCGACCAACTTGAGCTTGCAGGACTTTGCGACGAGACCTGTCGTCGGGTCGCCGGTCGGAGTGGCCCCTGCAGGAGCGTCGGGACGCGGCTTGTAAGCCGGGTTCGGTATCGGGTAGAGCGCGCCGGTGTCGGCGAGGAAGGCGTCAATGAGCGCGTCGAGTTCTTTCACGCGCGCGGGTTGGGCGGCGGCGAGGTCTTTCGTTTCGCTGAGGTCATCGCGGAGGTTGTAAAGCTCGTAGGTCGCCGGCGCGCCGAACCAGCGGAAGAGTTTCCAGTCGCCGCAACGCACCCAGACGCCGCCGCAGCGGCCGGGGCTGCGTCCGTGCGGGAAGTAGTTGAAGAACGCTTTGCGTTGAAGTTTGCCGGTGCCGAGCAACACGGCGGCGTAGCTGACGCCGTCCATAGTAGTCCTCACGCTCCGCGTGAGGCTCGGCCCGGAAGAAGCATCACGCGGAGCGTGATGAGTACTTTCGATGAGGTCGAGCACGGTCGGGTAGAGGTCAATGTGTCCGACGACGGCGTCGCTGGTGGTGCCTGGCTCAATGTGGCCGGGCCACTTCCACATCAGCGGGACGCGCGTGCCGCCTTCGTAGAGCGTGGCTTTGCCGTCGCGCAACGGCGTGTTGTCGGTGGGGGGACGGTCGCCGGCCCATTTGCGCCAGTCGGCGAGGAATGCGCTCTTGCTTTTCTCTGCTTTGGCTGTCTTTGCGCTATCGGGCACGTTGCTGTGGACGTTGCCGCCGTTGTCGGAGTAGAAAATAATGATCGTGTTGTCAGTCAAACCCTGCCTGTCGAGTTCGTCGAGGATGCGCCCGAAACAGTCGTCCACGCTCTTGAGCATCGAGGCCATGATGGGATTGCCTTGGAAACCGCGCGGGTCTTTTTTCTTGGCGAAGTATTTTGTGTATTCGACCTTGTGTCCCCACGGCCCGTGGACGCCGTAGCACCAGAGGTTGAGGAAGAACGGGCGGTCTTTGCTGGCTTGGATGAACTTGACGGCCTCGGCGGCCTGGCGGTCCACGATGTATTCGCCCTTTGGACCGTCGGTGATGTTGCCAACCTTGTTTTGACCGCGCGGCTCGCCATCGGGCTTCACCCCATAGGGCGAGAAGTATTCGCCCGGCGGGCCGGGATCGGGATGACAATGCCACGCGACGTCGAAACCTTGTTGCTCCGGCCAATGTGGTCGCGTGAGGCCGAGGTGCCATTTGCCGATGTGCGCGGTGCGATAGCCGGCGTCGCGCAACGCCTCGGCGAGCGTGTATTCGGACGGATCCATGTAGTTCTTGCTTTGCGGCATGAGCATCGGTTGGTTCGGCGGCGCGGTGTCGGGCCGGAACTTGTGTCCCGCCGGTTGCGGCGGCTGATGTCCGCTGGCGCTGGTGATGCCGTGGCGTGCGGTGTATTTGCCGGTGAGCAGACTGGCGCGCGTCGGCGAACAAAGCGGTTGCGCGTAGGCGTCGGTGAAGCGCATCGCTTGTTTCGCGAAGGCGTCAATGCGCGGCGTCTCGTAGTACTGCGAGCCGTACGCGCCGCAATCCATCCATCCCATGTCGTCCACGAGGAACAGGACGACGTTCGGACGCTGCGGAGCAGCGAAAGAAGAAGGAAGAAGGAAGAAGGAAGAAATGAGCAGAGCGAGTAGTGGTTTCATGTTTCGCCTACTTCAACTCCTTGACGCGGAGGTTGCGGAAATAGACTTTGGCGCCGTAGCCGCCGTGGGCGTGCAGGCCGATGAAACCTTTTTCGTAGAACAAACCGGGATGCTCTTTTTCATCAATCGGTTTCACTTTGTCGAGGTCGGCATCCACAATCACGACGCCGTTGAGCTTGACCGTCACGCGGCGTCCGTTGCAGATGATCTCCTCGTCGTTCCATTGACCGGCGGGCTTGAGATGACCGGGCTTCGCAGGCACAACGCCGTAGAGCGAGCCGTGATGCTGGTAATCCTTGAGCGCGGGCCATTCTTCCGGGGGTTTGCCCGGACGCGGGATGCCGCGGGCATAGAATGGATCATCGAGCACCTGAACCTCGGTGCCTTCGATGTGCGGTTGCTTGGTGACCTTGGTGCGGATGCCGACGCCGTTGTTGCCGCCCGGATCCATCTTGATCTGGAGGCGCAAGATGAAGTTGGCGTATTCCTTCGTGGTGAAGATGTGGACTTTGCCGGTCTCCTTGCAGATGAGTTGGCCGTCCTCGACGTAGTAGCTGGTGGTGTCGCCGCCGATGCCCTGCCAGCCGGTGAGATCCTTGCCGTTGAAGATCGGGACGAAACCTTCTTCGGTGGTGGAGGTGGTCGCACAAGAAGCGAGGCAAAGTGCGAACGCGAGGACGATGCTGAGGTGTCTGGTCATGGTCACGGTTTCCTTTCGGTTGCCAAGGTTCTACTCCAATCGTCCCAACAATCAAGCTTATGGTGGCGGCTGGACAGCCGGGTCGGCGGTGTCGCGCACCCACTGTCGCAACGCCGTGTAAAGACGGTCACGATGCGGGCGCGCTTCTGCGTTGCTGGCAAGGTTGCGCAGTTCGTCGGGGTCCGTTTGCAAATCGTAGAGTTCGAGCGCAGGAACCTGGCCGCCGAGACTTTGCGGGTCCATCTCGGCGAGGATGCGAAACGCGTCGGGAAACTTGTCTTTCACGCGCACCGTCTCGGCGTAGGTGCGGTTGCCCCATTTCGGCCATTCCTTGCTGTCGGCCTGCACTTGTCGCCAGTGGGTCTCAACCTTCTCGCGATAGATCAAATGCCAACGTCCATCGCAGACGCTGCGCTCCTGCATCCCGTCGTTCGGCAACGGGCCGCGCACCGAGATTTCTGCGAACACAAACTCCCGCCCTTTCGCATCGGCCCGTCCTTCGAGCACGGAACGGAGCGAAACGCCGTGCGATTTCGCCAGCGGCGCAAGCCCGAGCAAATCGAGCAACGTCGGCGTGAGGTCGAGCGTGCTGGCGAGCGCCTCGCTGACAATGCCCGGTTTCATGCCGGGCGCGCGGATGACCAACGGGACGCGCAGACCGAGGTCGTGCAGCGTCATTTTGCCGTGCGCAAAACAGGGGCCGTGGTCGCCGAGGAAGATGACGATGGTGTTCGATTCCTGCCCCGAAGCGCGCAAGGCGGCGAGCGCTTCGCCGGCGATGCGGTCGGTTTCCTCGATGGCCGCAAGGTATTCGGCCCAGTCTTTCCGCGCCACGGGCGTATCAGGCAGGAACGCGGGCAGTTTCACGGCGGCGGGATTCGGGCGGATGTTCACCTTGTCGCTGTTGGGAAACGGCCGGTGCGAATCGGGGATGTTGTAGAACAAATGCCACGGTTGGCCGGCCTTGGCGGCCCGCCCGATGAAAGCCGCAACGGTCGCGCGGTCGTTGTGCGCGAGAAACTCGTCGTACGGAAATTTCCCGACCGGCGCGACGTGGAGTTTGTGGGTGACGCCTTGATAATAACCGGCATCGCGCAACCGCTCGATGAGCGTCGGCCACTCGCTGCGGATGCGGTTGCGGACATAGAGCGGGAATTTTCGTTCTGCCGGGGTCAGCGCGGCGGCGGGCTTGTGATAATTGACGGTGTTGTTGAGCAGGCCATTGGTGTGGTTGTGAAGGCTGGTGTAGATGGCGGCCTTCGAGGCCGAGCAGACCGGGTAGGCGACGAACGCGTTGCGAAAGAGCGCGCCGGAACGCGCCAGCGCGTCCATGTGCGGCGTCTTCAATTCAGGCGTGCCGAGCGCCCCCATGTGCGCGCCCTGATCCTCGGTGAGGATGAACAGGATATTGGGTTTCGATGCGGCTGCGGCTTGAATCGCCAGCAACGCGACGATGAGCGTGAGAAGATGTTTCATGGATTGCGGCTAACGAATGGCAAAAGCGCGCGCGCCGGGGCAAGCCAATGGTGCCTTGAACGAGGATGCGCCCGGTTTCAGTCGCGCCACCTCGACGCCGGTCGCCAAATCCACCACCCGCGCAGGGCGCGTGACCGGCAGTGTCACAGTCACCGGCGCGCCGCGCGTTTTGCCGTGGTAATCGGCGACCAGCAAAAACATCGCGTCGCCCTTGCGCACCCCAGAGACACGCACCGCCGGCTCGGTCTTGACGCCGGTGAGCAATTCGCCGCCCATGATCACGTCCTCGACCGGCGCGACAATCCGCACGGCGTCGGCGTAAGCGGACAGTGTCTCGGTGTCCCAGACCCGGCTGCTCCAGAACAACATCCCGCGCGCGCCGTTGGCGAAACACTCCAGCAGCGCGTCGCGAAACGCCCAGCCCGGAAACACGCCCGCGTCGCCCGGCGATATCCACGGGATCACGTCGCTGCGCTTCAACAACTGCCGGTCTTTGCGCACTTCGTCGCCGACCAGGGCGATATGATGCGGTTCCAACGCCGTGTAGGTGCTGACCTCGCTGCCGTGCATCCAATCGGGATACAGGCGGTCCACCGACCATAGAAACTGGTACGCTTTGCCGGGCCGGAAGTCGTATCCGCCGCACTCGGTCGCCGGTCCACCGGCGGCTTGCGACGCCTTGCGCACGGCGGCGGCAATCTCCTTCCACATCTCGCAGCCCTTTGCGATTTGCCACTCCTGCAAATCTTTCAGTCCGCTCTGCGCGAAGTCGGCCTTGCAGCGGGAGCACTTGGCGGCATCCAGCGGACCACGCCAGCCCCAGAGTTCGATGTCACCGGTGAAGAGGTCCGGTCGCGCCTTGGCCGCCTCGCTGGCGAGCCGTTCGATTTCGGCGCGATACGCCGGGCCGCGATAGGAGGGACAAAGCTTTTGTCCGGGACCGCCGGGCAACTGGCAACGAATCTCCGGATTGCGTTTGTTTCGATCCTCCATCACATGAAGCGGCGAGTCAACGTTGACGACCTTGAACCCCTTCGCGCGAAATTCGTCCAGCAACTTCCATTCGGCCTCGTCTTTGACGTGCCGCGCAAACAACGGCACGTACGAGAACCCGAGTGCTTGAAAAACGCGCATCGCATCGGGCCAGCGGGCCGTCGCGCGCAAGTCCCACCAACCAAGCCCCGTGAGCAACCGTTTCGGCTGCGGCGCTGGATTGATGCGAACCGCCCGGATGCGTTGCCGGCCCGGCGGCGCCTGGCCGCCCTTCCACGACACCTGGTAGCGGAGTTCGCCCTCCTGTCCATCGGGCCAGTTGGCCGAGAGATAAAGCCGCTGCCATATCTTGGTGGATGTGACGTTGTTGGTCGTGAGCGTGTGCCGCGACCAGCCGTCCGCGAGAGTCTGCTGTTCGAACTTGATTCGCGTATCGAGCAGTTGCACGCCGGGCGGCAGATCGAGTTGCAACGTCACGGGCGCTTTGCGCGACAACGTCGTCAATATCCCCACGGGATTTGGCGTCGGGATGTTTGTCGAAAACCAGACAACCGGCTTGTGAAAATGAATCTGTGCGCCATCGGCACAGAACGGAACGGCATGCGCCGGGTCTTCGCGCAACGGCGGAGCGTTGTCCGGTCCGCGCAAGACCCACAATTCGTCGGTGACATTCAGTCCCGTGCCGTAAAATGAAAGCCCCACGTAACGCGCCCGCATCCGCAGGTTGCGGAACGCCAGCCGATGCACCCACGCCTTGCCTTCCTCGGGCGGAATGCCGAACCGTTCACGGTCGCCGGGGTTCCATCGCGAAAATGATGCGACCCGGTAGAACTGTTTCCCGTCGCGGCTGGCTACGAGATCCACCCAGACCGGAAAGGACGAGCCTGCCGATGGCGAGCCGCCCTGCAATCGGATGGCAAACTCGCCGACGGATTTTTCTGCGCCGAGGTCGAGCCATAATTGTTGCAGACCGGGGTAGCTGAACCCGACGCATTTGCTGTCAAACCAGAGCTTGTCGTCCTTGCGCGAGGTGAACACGCCGTCGGTCAGGTCGGTCGCATCCGTGCCGCCCTTGGCAGTCAGCGCATAATCCGGCTCCGGCAGGAACCGCACCGGCTTGCCGGCGGCGAGGTTGTCCGTCTCCGCGCCCTCAACGCCCGCCATCGAAAGACAAATAATTGCCGCCAACGTAGTGTATCGGTTCATGGTCAGTCTCATGGTGTCATCCGTTGTTGTTGTGCTGCCAATTCTATCCGACCGATCAAGTCCATCAAAGCTTCAAAGCAATTGGGGACGGATACCTGTTCCAGTCGGGCGCATTCACGAAAAACACGGAAAAACACGGAATCGTTGCCGCACGCAAAAGAGGCGGCTATACTCGCATCCTGATGAAACTTGCTGCTCTATCTGTGATGCTCCTGGCTGAATGCCTCTTGCAGGCGCAGGCTGCCGATAACAAATTCAACGTCCTGTTCCTGATGACCGATGAACAGCACTACCGCTCGCTGTCGTTGACGGGCAACCCGTACATCACGACGCCCAACATGGATCGCATCGGCAAGGAAGGCGCGCTGTTTCTGAACGCGACGTGCGTGACGCCTTACTGCTCGCCGTCGCGCGCGTCGTTCATCACGGGAGTTTATCCGCACCGGCACCGCATCCTCGTGAACGTGGACGGCAAGCGGCAGGAGCCACTCAAACAAAACGCTTTCCCCAACACCGAGACGATCCTTCACCGGGCCGGGTACGCCACGGCGCATCGCGGGAAATGGCACCTGGGCGATACGGGCAAGTTCGATTGCTACGACTCGCGAGCCTATCACGGCAAGACCAATCAGGAGTACGGACGGTTTCTCGAAGAGCGCCTGCCGGCGGCCAGGTTCGCGAACCATCCCAGCCCGGGCAAATACCTGAACCGTCCGGTGGAGATGATTCCTGCCATTGAGAAAGCGTATCGCGCGTTCACGGCGGAACCGAACAACCGGATCTCCTACATCTCCATCATCGGGCGCAGCGTCATTCCGCCGGAGCTGTTGCCGGAAACACGGATCACGGATGAGGCAGTTCAGTTGATCGAGAAGCACGCGCGCGAGCGGTTCATGATTACCGTCTCGTGGAGTCCGCCGCACGATCTCTGGGTCATGCCGGAACCGTATTACAGCATGGTGGATCGCAAGAAGATTCAACTGCCCGGCACGCGCACGTTGCCCGAATGGGACGCACGCGGCCCCAGCAAACGTCTCGGCGACCTCGCCGGTGACGAGGGGCTTCGCGAATACGCCGCCATCTATCATGGCATGGTGAAATACATGGACGACCAAGTCGGACGGATCCTGAAGAAGCTCGATGAACTTGGCCTTGCGGACAAGACGCTCGTGATTTTCACGACCGACCACGGCGACATGGTCGGCGCGCACGGTTGCATCGGCAAGTCCATTGGCGGTTTCTACGATGACCTCGTGCGGATTCCGTTCCTGATGCGGTTGCCCGGCGTCATCAAGCCGGGAACGGTCGTGCGCCAGCCGGTCAGCCAGATTGACCTGATGCCGACCATCCTCGATTACGTCGGCCAGCCTGTCCCTGAGCGGATCCACGGACGGTCGTTGCGTCCATTGATTGAAGGACGCGACGTGCCGTGGCGCGATTACGCCTTCTGCCAGCGCGCCGACCACCTGCGCATGATCCGCACCGACCGCTACAAATACGTCTTCGGCTTGAAACCGAGCATCGTCGCGCTCTACGATCTCCACGCCGACCCCGAGGAAAATAACAATCTCGCTGACTTGCCGCAGCATGCCGACCTCGTGCGCCAGATGCACCGCCACCTGCTCGACGTGATGAAGGCAGACGGCGACCCAGTGCGGGAGAAGTTCCCCGAAGATCCGTTCAAGCAGTCTTGACGCGTTTTCTCACCCGGTAGTCAGACGGGCTGATACCGAATTCGCGGCGGAAAAGACGGTTGAAGAACGACAATTGGTTGAAGCCATTGCTCAGCGCGATGCTGCTGATCGGTTCTGTCGTGTCGCGGAGGGCGCGGCAGACGGCTTGCAGTCGGACCTGATTGAGGAAGGTCGAAAAAGATTTGCCCGCGTGCCGGTGAAATTGACGCGCGAAGGTCGCGCGACTCATGCCGCTCAGTTGCAGCAGTTCCGGCAATCGCACCGGCTCGCGATAATTGGCGATGATGTAGCTGACGGCCCGGCGCACTGCTTCCTGTTGTTCGTCGGTGCCGGAAAGTGAGAACGGACGCACAGCCAGCCGGCGAACATCCCGTGCAGGCGCCTCAGCCAGCACGGCGAGGAGTTTCAAGAAAGCCGCCAGACGCGGCAGGCCGGTGAGTGCCGCGAGTTGTTCCATGAGGCGACGGCTGCTGTCGGCGGTCGCGCCGTGCAGATACAAACCGCGACGGGCTGATTCAGCAAGCACACGCAACGAAGCGGCTTCGTTGAAACTCCAAATGCCGTGTTCCAGCGGGAAGTCCCATTGAAGCGCCAGTCCCGCCGAGTTGCCGCGCAGATGCCAGTAATGGGGAACGTTTGCGCCAATGAGCACGAGGTCGCCGTGATCGAACAGTTCGATGCGGTCGGCCACAAAGCGCGTGCCGGACCCGCGCTGAAAAAGCGCCAGTTCGGTTTCGCGATGGTAATGCCAGTGGTCGCCGTACCCTTGCAATGGGACAGTCTTGTCGGGAGCGAGCACAACTTCCACGCGGTTGACGCTGCGCCCCCAACGCAACAAGCGAAATGTCTGGCCCGTTCCCAGGCGGATGTCTTCGCGTCGCTGTTGCATGGCAGGCATGATTAGCATCACCAACAGATAAAGGCAATGGCAGGAGTGAGATGATAGTGCCAACGATTGAGCATTCAGGCGTAGTGACAACAAATTCTCATCTGATACAGTATGTGCCAACATCTCAAGAATGAAACGGATATGAGCAGAATCTCTCGTCGCCAATTTTTACAGCGCGCTTCGGTCGCGCTCGCTGCGCCACTCATTATTCCCGCGTCGGTGCTCGGGCGCGGCGGAGTTGCGCCGCCCAGCGAGCGGATCGGCATGGGGTTCATCGGTCTCGGCGGCCAAGGATCGGGTCATCTGCTCGGCGGCGCGTGGACTTATGTGCCGGGTGGTTACATCGCGCGCGACGATGTGCAGGTGCTCGCGGTGTGCGACGTGCGCAAGGAACGCCGCGACCCCGCGCAGAAACGTTGCAACGCGATTTACGCCGAGAAACTCGGCCAGGCCGGGTACAACGGCGTCAGCGCGCACAATGATTTCCGGGAAGTCCTCGCGCAACCGGGCATTGACGCGGTGTTGCTGGCGTTGCCGTATCACTGGCACGCGCCGATGGCGATCATGGCCATGCGGGCGGGCAAGGATGTTTACTGCGAGAAACCCACTGCCATCACCGTGCGCGAGGGGCGCGCCATGGCCGAGACGTGCAAACGGTTTGGTCGCATCTACCAGGCGGGCACCCAGCAGCGGTCGGAATACGGCAGCAAGTTCCGGATCGCCTGCGAACTGGTGCGCAACGGGCGCATCGGCCGGCTCAAGGAGGTCTATGCGTGGCGGCAGCCGGGCGCGTTCTATCCGACGACGTGGACATCGGACGAATCGAAGCCGCTGCCGGAAGGCCTCGATTGGGACATGTGGCTTGGGCCGTTGCCGTGGCGTCCGTACGGCGGCCATGCGGGCCACGCGATGCCCGGATGTTTTGTCGGCGATGTGAACTGGTCGCCGCATCACTACGACATTGTCAACTGGATCGTGAACCCCGACCCGAAGGCTCCTGTCGGGGTGAGCTTCGAGAAAGCCGCCAAGTCTCCCGCCGGCGACGGTCAGCATCCAGCGGGCGCTGCCGGCAATCCTCGCGACGGCCAGGTGCATTATCATTATTCCAATGGCGTCGTCGTCCACTCCACTCCGTACCCCGATGAACGAGTCGGCGGCGTCGGCGGCGGTTGTTTCGTCGGCACCGAGGGACGAATCGCGGTTGACCGTGACAACATCGTTTCCTATCCGGCCAGCATCCTCAAGGAACCGTTGCGTCCGGGCGACGCGCGCGTTTACCGCACGACCAGTCATTCTGGTAACTTCCTCGAATGCATCCGCACGCGGCGACCGACCATCAGCGAGCCGGAGACTGCCGTGCGCAGCATGAACAGCATTCTCGTGGGCGGCATCGCCATTGCCCTGCAACGCAGCGTCAAATGGGACCCGGTGAAGGAGGAGTTTCCCGGCGACGATCAGGCGAATCGTCTGCTGTCCTACACGCCCCGTGCGCCGTGGCACCTGTGATCGCTCAAGGTACTTCGATGAAACCAAATCATCTCACTCACTTGTTGCTCGCCTGCCTCTTCGCGCTCGCCACAATGGATGTCCGCGCCGCCGACGAGCAGGAACTCATCGCCATCTTGCAGTCCGCCGCCGGCGCGACGGAGAAATGCGCCGCCTGCCAGAAACTCCGCCTCGTCGGCACCGCCCGCTCCGTGCCGGCGCTCGCGGCGTTGCTGGGCGACGAGCGAACCTCGCAAGCCGCGCGTTACGCGCTGGAACCGATGCCCTACCCGGAAGCGGGGGCCGCGTTGCGCGACGCGCTGGGGAAAACTTCCGGCCTCCTCAAAGCCGGCGTGGCGGATTCGCTTGGCTGGCGGCGCGAACCGGAGTCGGTTCCGCTGCTCACGCCGCTTCTCGCCGACGCCGACGCCAACATCGCGGCTGCTGCCGCCTCCGCGCTGGGAAGGATTGGCGGGAAGGATGCGCTGGCAGCCCTTTCCGCTGCGCGCGACAACGTGCCGGCTGCGCTCGAAGCTCTCCTGAAGTGCGCCGAACACGCACCGTCGGCCATCTCGATTTATCGCAGCGTGTATGAATCGAAAGCGCCGGAACAATTCCGGACCGCGGCGTATCGCGGGCTGTTGCTCTCGGACGCGCGCAACCGCGCCGACCTGATGCGCGCCGCGTTGTTGGGCAAGGATCGCGCGGCGACACTGGCCGCGCTGAAAGTCCTTCGCGAACTCGACGACTCCAAGACGCTGGACGCTTGCGCGAAGACGATGGCGTCGCTCCCGCCCGAAGGCCAGATTGCCGTCATGGACGCGCTGGCGAAACGCGGCCGCCCGGCGTTGTCCGCATTCAGCGTCGCCATGAAAAGCCGTCAGCCCGCCGTGCGGCTTGCGGCGATACAATCGCTTGGCGAGATGAATGACATCTCGGCGGTGCCGTTGCTCGCCGACGCTGCGGCGGGCGGCGACGAAGCCGCGGTGGATGCGTTGACACGGCTGCACGGTTCGGAAGCGCGGAAGGCGCTGCTCGATCACCTGCGCAAGGCGGAGCCGGCGGCCACGGTTGAATTGCTGCGCGCGCTCGGCGAACGCGGCGAGCCGGAAGCGGCGGCCACCGTGCTGCAAATCGCCGGCAAGGAAAAAGAACCGGTCCGCTCGGCGGCGTTGCGGGCGTTGGCGAAGCTCGCCGCCCCGGACACGCTGGTTCCGCTTCTGAATCTCGCATCGGGCGAAGACGGCGCAGCGATCATGCAGACCGTCGTCGCGATCTGCGCGAAGTCTCGCGACAAGGAGAAATGCGCCGGCCCGGTCATCGCCGCCATGAACCGCGGCGACGCGGCCCAGAAACTTTCCCTGTTGCCCGCGCTCAGCCGTCTCGGCACGAGCGCGGCGTTGGCCGCCGCTCGCGCCGCGACCGAGGACGCCAACGCGGACCTCGCGACCGAGGCCATCCGCGTGTTGTCGCAGTGGCCGACCGCGGGTGCCGCGCCGCATTTGCTCGAACTGGCGCGCGCGCGGACGGACGCGCGCCAGCATGTGCTCGCGTTGCGCGGTTGCATCAGCCTCGCGCCGTTGGAGGCTGACAACGGGAAACGTTTGGCGCTCTTGCAACAGGCGTTCGCCACGGCGAAACGGCCGGAGGAAAAACGGCAGGCGCTGGGCGAGATCGGGAAGATTCACACGCGCGAGGCGTTGCAAGCGGCGCAGGCTTACGCGAACGATCCGGTTCTCGGCAAGGAAGCCGCGATGGCGGCCGCACAGATTCGTCAGAAGGTTGAACCTGCCGCTCCCAAGCCGACAGGCAGCGGAACGTTCATCCGCGATTGGGTCGCGTGCGGTCCCTACAGCCAGCCCGGTGTCACGGGCGCGCTCAAGGTGTTTGAGATTGCGTTCGCGCCGGAGAAACCCGGCGAGAAGGTGGACTGGAAACCCACGCCGAAAGCCGACATCGTGAACCTCACGGCGATGTTCCCCGGCAAGACGGATTGCGTGGCGTATCTGAAGACGGAGATCGTCTCGCCGCAGGATTGCGACGCGACGCTGTTGCTCGGCAGCGACGACGGCGTGAAAGCGTGGTTGAACGGCGTCGTGGTGCACAGCAATAACATTGACCGCGGCTGCGTGCCGGACCAAGACAAGGCGCCGGTCAAGTTGAAGAAGGGCAAGAACGTCCTGATGCTGAAGGTCACGCAGGGCGGAGGCGGCTGGCAGGTTTGTGCCCGAATCGCGCGCGCCGATGCCGCGCCGCCGAAACCGTCGGTGCTGCCGAAGCGTGATGCATTCAAGAAGCTTCGTCTCTCCGACAAGTTCTACGCCGAGGGCGCTTACTACGGCGACTTCAACCGCGACGGTAAAATGGATGTCGTGGCGGGACCGTTCTGGTTCGAGGGGCCGGACTTTCAGAAACGCCACGAGTATCGGGCTGGAAAGACGTTCGACCCGAAAGGTTACTCGGACAACTTCCTGACGTTCACCGGCGACTTCAACGGCGACGGCTGGACCGACATTTTGTGTGTCGGCTTCCCCGGCAAGGAAACTTACTGGTATGCGAATCCCGCCGGCAAAGCCGCGCCGTGGAAGCAACATCTCGCGTATCCCAACGTCGGCAACGAATCGCCGGTCTGGGGCGACATCACCGGCGATGGCCGGCCGGAGTTAATCTTCTGCAACGACGGCTACCTCGGCTACGCGACGCCGGCGCCGGCCAAGCCGGACGAACCGTGGGCGTTCCACGCCATCTCGACGAAGGACAAGCGATACCACAAGTTCACGCACGGCGTCGGCTTCGGCGACATCAACGGCGACGGGCGTGTGGACGCGGTCGAGGCCGTCGGTTGGTGGGAACAGCCGTGGACGTTTCATCCGCAACAGTTCGCGCAAGCCGGCGCGCAGATGCTCGTCACCGACATTGACGGCGATGGTCTCGCCGACGTCATCACCGCGTGGCACTGTCACCTTTACGGTTTGGTGTGGTGGAAGCAAATCAAAGACGGCAACGGCGCGATCACTTGGCAGCAACACGTCATCCTTCCGCCTGCGCCAGATTTGAACTCGTCCGACTTCCGGGTCAGCCAGATGCACGCGCTCGAACTCGTGGACATGAACGGCGACGGTTTGAAGGACATCCTCACCGGCAAACGCTTCTGGGCGCACGGCCCGTCCGGCGACAAGGAACCCGACGCGCCCGCCCTCGTGTTCTGGCTGGAACTGCGCCGCGATGGCAAAGGCGGCGCGACGTTCGTGCCGCACCTGATTGACGATGACAGCGGCGTCGGCACACAAGTTACCGCCACCGACCTCAACGGCGATGGCCGCCCTGATGTCATCGTTGCGAACAAGAAAGGCATCTTCATTCATCTCAGCCGGCAATCGCCGAATCAAAGAAGCAAGTGAAATTCGAGAAGATGTTGAAGATTGACGACCTCGTTGCTTGCTCGACGTGATGAAAGCCGACGACGACCCATTGCATGAAAAGTTTCCCAACGATCCGTTCTGAGGGAGCATCAGTTACTGCACGGGGGATTTGCTGGTGCCGGTCAGGGCCATTTCAGCGTCGAGCTTTTCCGCAGGGGACAGACCACATTTAACAGCGCGACGCAGACATTTTCTGGCTTCGTCCGAGCGTTTCTCCGCAAGGAGCGCCTTGGCCAAGTGGTAGTGCAACAACCCCTGTTTCGGCGCGAGCCGGACGGCTTCGCGGAGATGCTGAACCGCTTTCTTCGTATCGCCGGCCTGAAACGCCACCCAGCCGGCCGTGTCGTGAACGTACGGGTTGTCCGGGTACAGACTGACGGCTTGGCGAGTGAAGGAGAGCGCCTCCTTTGGTTTTCCGGTCTTGACCAACAACCGCGCGAGATTGTTGAGCGCAGATAGATGCTTGGGATCAGCCGCAAGCACCTCGCGGTAAAACCGGACAGCTTCGCCCGTTTTTCCTTGTCCACCGTAGGCATCGGCAAGACCAACCTTGAGGTTCGCAAGATGCGGCGACAACGCGAGCGCCGCCTCAAAATGTTTGACCGCTTCTCCGTAGCGTTTCAACCGCTGGCAAACCTGACCGGCCTGGACGTGCCCGGTGATCCAGTTCGGACGCAATCGCACCGTCGCGAGAAACTCCTTCAGCGCCTCTTCCAACCGGTTTTGTGCCAGCGCTACTCGTCCGGCCAGATAATGGGCCGTCGGCATGTCGGGATGGTCCTGCAACAACTGTTCGCATTCTGCGGCGGCCTTTTCCGGCTCTCCCCGTTGCAGCCAGAGATTGCCCATCACCAAACGCGGCGGAAATGCCTTCGGCAACGCCTTGGCCAGACGCTGGTAACTCGCCTCCACTTCCTTCCACTGGTCGAGCCGTGACCGGCAGAGAATCAGGTTCAACGCCAACCACGGGTCTTCTGGCTGCTGTGTCGTCAATTGCTCGAAATGCGCTGCCGCCTGTTCCAGCAACGCCTTCGAACGCGGGTCGTGCTGAGGCGTTTGGCTGACCAGTTGCGACAAGCGAAGCGAACCATCCGAGTGACTCAGTTGCGCCATCGTCTGCCACAAACCAATCAGCGCCTCGATGTTGTATTCGTCCAGATGCGCAGCCTCGTGGAATTCCTGTTGCGCCTCGCGCAATCGCCCCAACGTGAAATACGCAAACGCCAACTGCGCGTGCGCTTCCGCCGACTGCGGGTTCTCGCGGACAATCTCCCGCAAACTACCCAGCCATTTCTGTTCGGATTCAGCAGTTGCGGAAGGCGTCTGCGGCAGCCGCAACAATCCCAATGACGGATTATTCACGGCCACGCTCAAGCCGCGATAGACCCCGCGCGTGCTGGCCACCCACATCCACCAATCCCCGACTTCCCGCGGCGACATCGCGCCGAGTCCCGGACTCAGATACACACCCGCAATCGGTCCGACTTGCTTCTCCAACTTCGGTAGGTCCGTTTCCCGCTGGCAGAGCAGCAACGACGGGCGATTCAAGTGCCACGCCACGAAGGCGGGCGTATCGGTCATCAACAGGCCATCCTCCGGCAACCGCTCTTTGAGCATCACGGCGGCAGCGGGCGTGTCCGCCCGCGCCGAAGTGGAACTGCGACCGAGTTGCAGCGCCACGGGCAACGCGACCAAAACCACCACCCCGGCGTATGTCACGCTCCGCATGCCCCGTCCACTCAACCGAAACCGTTGATCTTCCGTCTTGAAACTGTTGACGTTATTTTCCACCCACGTCACCAGTTGTGATGCCGCCACGCAACTCACCAATGGCATCCATGCCAGCAACAGCCGCACATCCGGCCGGGTCAGGCACGAAAACGACAGCGTCACTGCCCCACTCGCCACCACCAACCACGCCAGCCGCCGCCGCGGGTTTGCCGCAGACGCGCTGAACAGGGCGATGCCGCCCAGAAACAGCGCCACCGGCTCCAGCGACCCCAACCCCATCAACCTCTGACGACTCTATGTCTTGATGTTCCATTTCCTTCGTAGCTCTGCTTCTTGTCCTTCGGCCCTTCGCTCGGCTCCGCTTTCGCGCAGCGTCCTCGCTACTATGGCCTCTGCTGACTCCCTCTCGTCTCTCAACGACAGGGTCTCCGCGGGTCAGTGCCGGTTCTGTCGGCGCACGGCGTCAAGCTCTACCCGATGCCGTTCGATGATTCTTGGGCTTCGCGCGTCCTAGCCTGCTCGCCCGCGACACCTGGCCTCGCTGCTTGTTCGTGTTCCTACGCCCGCGCCTTTGCCTTCCGTTCTTTCAGCCTGCGCCTTACGGCCTCGGCCTAACAGTTTGGCTACGGTTGGTCTCATCACCTCCGACGGGCACCTTTCAGCCCGTGAGAACCTGCACCTACCGCGCACACTAGCCCGAGTGACCCCACGTGGCGAATTCCAACCGCCGCGTGCGGTCACGCGGCCTACAACTGGATTTCAGAGGTGCCGGTGTAGGCCATGAGCCGAGTCCGACGAGACGCGGTTCTCCGCAAACCCCACATGGCGAATCCCCCCCCGCTGTTGTAAGACGTCTCGGTGAGGTGGCGGTTGCTCTCCCCGACCGGCTGCGCCGACACGCAGTATCGGCCTACCCCAAATCGTGAGACGATAGTGTCAGTGTTTGAGCATTGAGGAGTAGCCACAACGAGTGCCTTTTGCTATAGTTCGCGCCAACAATTCAAGAAAAGGAATAACATGAGCAAGCCCACTCAATATCGTTTCTCATTCGGCCCTTGGAACATCAGCGAAGGCGCTGACCCGTTCGGCCCCGAAACCCGCAAACCAATCTCGTTCGCCAAGAAGCTTCCCCTTTACAAGAAACTCGGCTTCGACGGCGTCCAGTTCCACGACGACGACGCCGTGCCCGGCATGGACGCGATGACGCCCGCGCAGATCATCTCCAAGGCGCGCGCCTTCAAGCGTATGCTCGACGACCACGGTCTCGTCGCCGAGTTCGTCGCGCCGCGGCTCTGGTTCAGCGCACGCACCGTTGACGGCGGCTTCACCTCGAACTCCGCCGCTGACCGCCAGTACGCCCTCGACCGCGGCTTCCGCACGATTGACATCATGCGCGGACTCGGCACCGACTTGATGGTTCTCTGGCTCGCCCGCGAAGGCACCTACATCCGCGAAGCCAAGAACGCCCGCGTCGCCATGGGCTGGCTCCTCGACGCCATCAACAAGATGCTCGCCTACGACCCCGGCATCCGCATCGCTATTGAGCCGAAACCGAACGAGCCGATGGACCACGCCTACATCCCGACCATCGGCCACGCCCTCGCGCTCGCCTACCGCACCGACGACCCGTCGCGCGTCGGTGGACTCATCGAGAGCGCCCACGCCATTCTTGCCGGTCTCGATCCGTCCGACGAAATGGCCTACGCCCTTCTCCACGGCAAACTCTGGAGCGTCCACCTCAACGACCAGAACGGCCTGAAGTTCGACGAGGACAAATCGTTCGGCGCCGTTGACCTGCGTCGCGCATTCAATCAAGTCCGCGTCCTCGAAGAAGCCGGCTACGGACAGAAGGGGGAGTTTATCGGCCTCGACGTGAAAGCGATGCGCGCCACCAAGCCGGTGGACGCGACCAAGCATCTTGCCAATAGCCGCGAGTTTTTCCTCGCGCTCGTTGAGAAAGTCCGCACGCTCAACCGCAAGAAGGAAGCCGCCTTCATCGCCGCGCGCGACTACGAAGGCATGGAGCGTTACATCATCAGCCATTTGATGGGGAAATAGTACTCCTCACGCTCCGCGTGAGGGTCATGGGTTGTGCGAGGGTCACCGTCCGCACAGACTAACAGAAGGGATAAACAGCAAAGGCGCGAAGGCGCGAAGCGATTCGTCCTTGGCGTCTTCGCATCTTGGCGGTTGCCGAACAACTCCGCCGACCATGAAAGGAGAAACAGCCATGAAGATTCTGATTGTAGTTCTACTGGCAGCAACAGCACTGGCTGCCGAAGACAAACCAGCAACAGTTCAGTCCATGCCGCCATCGGTGGTGAAGACTGTGCCGCAGTCCGGCGACATGGCTGTTGACCCGGCGTTGAAGGAAATCAGTGTCACATTCAGCAAGGAGATGCTGACTGACAAGATGTGGGCCATCTGCCAGATCTCGAAGGAGACGTTCCCCGAAAAAGGCAACGGCCAGATTCATTACCTGCCCGACAAACGGACGTGCGTGTTTCCCGTGAAACTCCAGCCTGGCAAAACCTACGTGCTCTGGTTCAATCGCGCCCAGTTCAATTCCTTCCGCGACACGAACAACACTCCCGCCGTGCCGTATCTGCTGGTGTTCCAGACGAAGAAGTAAACGACAACAAAGCGTCCGAGACGGACGCCGCTACACCGATGTAGCAGCCGCCGTCCCGGCGGCTTCGTGGCTAGGATTACCAACTTGAAGTCCGCCTGCGTTGCGCCGTAGAATGACGCAACGATGAAAACGCTTCTCGCCGTCCTCTTTGTGTTCCTTGCGCCTCTTTGTGGCTATTCAGAACGTGTCGAGGAGTTGCTCGGCAAACTCACGCTCGAAGAAAAGGCCGACCTCTGCCACGGCGCGTTTCTCTCCGGCGGCGTGCCGCGCCTCGGCATCCCGCAACTCGCCATGCTCGATGGCCGGCAGGGAGTCCGTCCGCTCGGGGAACTCAAAGGCACAAAGACCACCCTGTTGCCTTGCACACTCACGCTCGCCTGCTCATGGGATGAAAAGGCAGCGGAGGAGTTTGGCCGGGTGCTCGCCGAGGAAATGCTCGCGCTCAACCAACACGTGCTCCTGGCGCCGATGATCAATCTCATCCGCTCGCCACTCGCAGGCCGCAACTTCGAGAACTTCTCCGAAGACCCGTTCCTCGCCGCCAAGATCACCGCCGCTTACGTGCGCGGTGTGCAATCGAAGAAGGTCGGCGCGTGCTCCTGTCTCGTCGTTGCCAATGACTGCGAGCATCGCCGGCATTTCACCAGCTCGAACATGGACGAACGCACCTTGCGCGAGACGCACCTGTTGCCGACTGAGTTGTCGTTCCGCGACGCCGGCGTCTGGACGATGATGTCGGGAAACAATCTGCTCAACGGCATCCACTGCGCGCACAATCGCCGTCTCTTGCAGGAGATCGTGAAAGACCATATCGGGTTCGACGGCGTGATGATCACTGATTGGCGCGCCGCCTACGACACTGTGCCGGCGGCACTCGCCGGCACCGACATGACGACCGGCGTCTGCAAGTACGTGTTCGGGAACGGCCACCTGCTCGCAGCCGTGAAATCCGGCAAAGTGCCGATGAGCGTGCTCGACGACAAAGTTCGGCGCATCCTCCGTCTCTACATCCGTTGCGGTGTCCTCGATCCGAGGTCGCGAGGCAAAGGTGAACTCGATTCCCCGAAACATCGCGAAGCAGCCCGACGCCTCGGCGCACAGGGCATCGTCCTGTTGAAGAACCAAAACAACCTGCTCCCGCTTGATCCAGCCAAGGTTCGCAACGTCCTCGTCACCGGCCCCGCGGCGGACATCGTGTTGCAAGGTGGAGGTTCCGGAAATGTTCCGTCTGCCGTGCAGGTTACGCCGGCGCAAGGATTGCAGAGTGTCTTCGCCGTGACACATCTGCCCTTCAACATTCCGCTTCAACCGCGAATGAACAAAGGCAGTATCGAATGGGAGCAGGCAGCGCGAGGCGGCATCACAAGAACCAACGTCGTCACGGACATCGCGACATTGACGAAGTCAGCGCAAACCTCCGACGCGGTGATCTTCGTCGCCGCCGGCGTCATGGCCAGCGAAGGACGCGACTTGCTGGACATGGAACTGCCCGGCGGTCAGGCCGAAGCCATCGCTGCGCTTGCGAAAGCGAACCCGAAGACCGTGGTCGTGCTCGTTGCCAACGGCGCGGTCACGCTCGATCCGTGGCTCGCCAACGTCCCCGCGCTTCTCGCCGCGCACTACGCCGGTCAAGCTACCGGCGAGGCGCTTGCGGACGTGCTCACCGGCAAGATCAATCCTGCCGGCAAATTGAGCTACACGTTCGCGAGGCGGCTCGACGATTATCCGTGCCACGCACTCGGTGAGTGGCCGGCGAAGCTGGTGCTCGACAAGGACCCGGTCAATCCCGGCATGAAGCCCGAAGAACGCAAAGCGACTCGCGCGTTCGACACCGAGTACAAGGAAGGCGTGTTCGTCGGTTACCGGTGGTTCGACGAGAAGAAGATCGAGCCGCACTTCCCGTTCGGTCACGGCCTGAGCTACACGACATTCGAGTTGAGCGGGCTGAAAGCTGATGCGCGACGCGTCTCGTGCGTCGTGAAGAACACCGGCAAACGTGCCGGGGCCGAAGTGGTGCAAGTCTATATCGCGCCGCCGAAATCGTCCCTGCCGCGTCCGCCAAAAGAACTCAAGGGTTTCGCCAAAATTGCGCTTCGCCCCGGTGAAAGCAAGCGGGTGGAGATTGTGTTGCGTCCCAGCGCGTTCGCCTTCTTCGACGTGGCCGCGCAGAAATGGAAAGCAGAAGCCGGCGAATACGAAATCCAAGTCGGTTGCTCCAGCCGCGACATCCGGCTTCGCGGCAAGACAACGCTGGCTGCCGACCGCCTAGTCGAGCGTTACTGAACATGAGAATCACACTTCTTTTGCTGTCGGCGTGCTGCGCGCACGCCGCCGAACCGGAAAACCTCGCCGCTGGTAAACGGGTGCAGTTTCTGCCGGAACCGGATTACGCGTTGACCGCGAAGGGCGGCACGGACGCGACCGACCTGACTGATGGCGTGTTTACTTCGCGCACAAACAACCATCTGTGGTTTGACCACAAATGCGTCGGGTTCAGCTATCCGGGGTTACAGCAATTGTCGCTCGACCTCGGCGCGGAACAATCCATCGGTGAAGTGGCCATCCGATTGCAGGGCGGCTCGCCGTCGGCGGGCACTTCGTTTCCGGTCTGGGTGGACCTCGTGGCGAGCCGCGACGGCAAACAATTCTACCGGCTCGCGTCGTTCTCGCGATGGAATCCCGGCGACCGCGAACGGTTCGGCGTGCCGGCGGAGGAAGGCAAGGCGTGGGTGCATCGGCTCGCGTTTCGCAATCTGCGCGTGCGGGCGCGTTACGTGGGGCTGTCGTTCTATGGCACGGGACTGAACGTCACCGACGAGATGTGGGTGTTGCGCGGAGCCGACAACGCGCCACCGTTGCGCGAAGAGGCGACGCAAGCTGTTCCGTTTTGTCCGGAGGGCGCGCAAATCTATTTTCACAAGCCGGTCGTCTGGTTCTCGACGAACATTGCGACGCCGAACCCGGTTGGTTTCCTCAGTGCGCTGCCGCGCAAGACAGACGTCACTGTCCGACTTGATCTGCCGCCCGGCGTGCGACTGCTCAACACGCAAACGCCGCAAGCACTCGCCGACGGTTGGTCGCGGTACACATTCTCGACCAATAGTGTCGCTTCCACGAAATCGTGGCAGCGGCTTTACTTGTCGGGCAACTGGCGAGACGGCCAAGAAGGCGAACTCCGCTACCAAGTGTCGTGGACCGGCGGCCAAGCGCCGCCGGGCCGGCAGCGCATCCGCGCGGTGCGGATTGCGGAGGCGCCGCAACCGAAGCGTCTGCTCACGGGACTCGGCTGGTGGAGCTTGAGCGACACGGCTCGCTGGCCCGACGCGGTGCGCGCCTTTCAGACGCTGGGTTTTTCCTACGTGCCGCTCTTCGCGCGGCACGTCAAGGAGGAGGCGCAGTGGAAACTGCTGGAAGAGTTTCGTGGTCGGGGTTTCAAAGTCGTCAGTGTGGACTCGCCGCTTCACGTGATGGAGGACCGCAACAAACGGAATACGGAGATTCGCTGCCAGTTGCCCAGCGGCCCCGGACAAAGACTCTGCCCGTCGTATCGCGGCCCGGCGTATCGTGCGGAGATCGAGCGCATCGCCAGCGAGGCAGTGAAGGCGCGCCCGAATCTTTACACCGCGGACATCGAGCTTTGGGGTTGGCGCGGCCCGGTGGACGCCGCGAAATGTTCTCGTTGCCAAGCTGACTTCGCCAAGAGCGGCTTGAAGAATTTGGAAGAGTGGCAGATCGCCAAAGGTTGCGAGATTTGGAAGGAGATCGCGGGTGCTGTCCGCAAGGCTTCGCAGGCTGAGTGCGGCGGCTACGATTTCCAACCCGGTAAACCGTATCAGTTCTTCTGGTCGGTTGACCGGCTTTACCCCGACTGGATGCACGGCAGCGAGGTCAGCACCTACAGCGCGCTGGAGCCGCATCACATCGCGCTCGTTGGCGACGAAGTCCGCAAGGACCGGCGGTTGTTGAAGCGCAACGACGTGATTCCGTGGGTGTCGCCCGGCGATGCGGGCGTGTTTCCGGGCTGGTCGTTTCGCGACACGCTGCTGGAATGTTTCGCCAACGGCGCGCGCGGGTTGTTGTTCTGGAGCAGCCGCGTCTGGGACACCGAGACGCTGGCCGCCTACGCCGACGCCGTGCGAATCGTCGCGCCCGTCGAGGACATCATCATGGACGGCGAACCGCTGGAGGACGTCAAGACCGAGCCGGCTGTGCGCGTCTCCGGCGTGCGCAAGGTTGATGCGATGTTCTTGCTGGTCGCTGACTACCACGCCAAGACGCGCGGTGCGCCGGTGACCGTGACGCTGCCTGTCACGAGATCCGGACGCGTGGTCGATTTGGCAACCGGCGTCGAGGTGGCGCGCGCTTCCTCGTTTAAGGTGCAGTTTGATCGCCCCGGCGCGCGCGCATTTCTCGTGAGGCCACAATGAACCCAACACTGTTTGTCATCCTTACCTTCGCTCTCTTGGGAACTGTCATTGGAGCTTCTGCGCCTGCGGTGCCCGAACTGGTGCCGTATCATCATTACGTTCAGACGCTCGTGGCCGGGCAGGACATGGACGCGCAGCATTACCTCGCCTTCCCCATCGTGACGCGGCTCGGTCCGGAGGAATTGCTCATCGGTTACAAGCGCGGTTACAGCCACGCCCACGACAAAGAGGCGGACTTCGACTTGATCCGTTTCAATCCCGCCACGGAACGGCTGAACCCGCAACGGGCATCGTTACACCGCGACAACGTGAATCTCCAAAACGGCGAATTCGTCCGCTTCGGCAACGGTGACATCGCCTGTTACATTGACGCGCAGCAGTCGGGACGTTCCACTCGGCTCGGCTTGGTCGAGTTTCGCTCCACCGATGGCGGACGCACATTCAAGGACATGGGAAAGATGGGGCTCGCGGACGGCGTCGAGTACGGTTACGTCTTCGACTTCATCACCGAAGGCAAGACGACGTGGATGCTCGCGATGACCTTCACGAACCTGCCCGGCGCCAAGCCCCTTACACCAAAGAACACAAAGGGTTGGGTGGCTGTGCTGCGCAGTGATGATTCCGGCAAGAGTTGGCAGTGCGTGAAGAACCTGAGCGCCGAGTTCAAGCTCCCGCTGAATGAAAGCGCGTTTGTCCGCCATCGCGATGGCTTCATCTTTGTCTGCCGCCCGTACACGACGCAACAGCCGGTGGTTGTCACGGACGGCCAATTCAATGCGGTGCGGCAGGTGGACTTGATCGCGCAGTATCCCTTCGTCGGACAAGTCTTGGGGCGACCGCGCGTCTTCGAAAAAGACGGCCATCACTACATCCTTGGGCGAAACACCTACAAACCCGGTCACGCGCCGCCTCCGCTTGGCCGGCCTGACTCCATCAAGGTTAGCACGTCGAATCGGATGAAACTCAGCCTCTTGCGCTTCGATCCCGAAACACTCGCCGTGACCAAGCGTGTCATTCTCGACAACGCCGAGAACCATAATGTCGTTGACGGCTACTACGCCGTGCCGTGGTGGCAGACTCGCGCCGGTAAAACGTATTTCAATCTCGTGACCTACAAACGAATCGCCAATCGCTCGCCGGATATTGTCCGGATGGAATATGATTGGGACGAAGTGAAATGAGAACCCTGCTTCTTTTGTGAAAGGAACCCCATCAACATGAAGACCATCATCACACTACTGCTCAACGTTTGGCTTGCCTTGCTTGCCGCCAATGCCGCCACCTCACCACCTAAATTAACTTGGCATGACGTGACCACGTGGGGCGTCGAGGGGCGCGGATGGCCGGACTTGGAACGGAAACGCTGGTTCGACCGGCTGCCGGGCATCGCCGAGGGCAAGGTGACCGACGCTGTGTGGAACCTGAGCCGCGACAGCGCCGGGATGATGGTCCGTTTCAAGACTGACGCGACGGTCATCTGGACGCGTTACACGTTGCGCTCCGACAAACTGGCCCTGCCGCACATGCCGGCCACGGGCGTCAGCGGCGTGGACCTCTACGCCCGCGACGCGCGCGGCCAGTGGAAATGGATCTATGTCACCAGGCCCGACAAGAAGGAAGTCTGCCAAGCTCTCGCCACCGACCTCGCGCCCGGCTTCCGAGAGTACGCTGCTTACCTGCCACTCTACAACGGCGTTGAGTCCCTCGAAATCGGCGTGCCGCCCGGCGCGAAGTTCGAGGGCTTGCCGCCACGCACCGCAAAACCGATCGTCTTCTACGGAACCTCCATCACCCACGGCGCGTGCGCGTCGCGTCCCGGCATGGTCCACACCGCCATCCTTGGCCGGCGATTCGACCGGCCGGTGATCAACATCGGCTTCTCCGGCAACGGCCGGATGGACACGGCGGTCGGCGAGTTGCTCTGCAAGATTGACGCGGCGGTGTTCGTGATTGACTGCCTGCCGAACATGCAACCTGCCGCCGTGACCGAGAAATGCGGGCCGCTGGTGAAGATGCTCCGCGAAGCGCGCCCGCAGACGCCGATTGTGCTCGTCGAGGACCGCCGATTCACGAACGCGTGGCTGCGGCCGGAAAAGGACAAGTTCCACACCGACAACCATGCGGCACTGCGCGCGGCTTACACCGCGTTGCAGCGGGAAGGCGTGCGGCGACTGTATTACCTCCCCGGCGACGCGTTGCTCGGCGATGACAGCGAAGGCGCAACCGATGCCTCGCATCCGAGCGATCTCGGTTTCTGGCGGCAAGCCGCAGCCTTCGAGCCGGTTTTGCGGAAGGCACTACGCTGACACGGAAAGGACCACCAACACCATGAACACATCTCTCAATCGCCGGCAATTCGTAGTCGGTGCCACTGCTGCGTTGTTCGCAGGCTCGCTCCGCGCCCAGTCCGCCGACAAAATCACACTCGGCCTCATCGGCTGCGGCAAACGCGGCCAGTGGATCGCCAACCTGTTCAAGAAAAACGGCAACTACGACATCGTCGCCTGCTACGATTATTTTCAGGATCGCGTGGACGCTTTCGGCGAGAAGTTCGCCATTCCCGCCGAGCGTCGCCACATCGGTTTGTCGGGCTACAAGAAGATGCTCGATGGCAAGGTGGACGCCATCGTCATCGAGTCCCCACCCTATTTTCACCCGATGCACGCCGCCGATGCCGTCGCGGCGGGCAAACACGTTTATGTCGCCAAGCCGGTTGCGGTGGATGTGCCGGGCTGCCAGTCCATCGCCGAGAGCGGCAAACAAGCCACCGCCAAGAAGCGGGTGTTCCTCGTGGATTTCCAGACCCGCTCCAACGAGTTCTACCAAAAGGCCGTCAAGCGCGTCCACGAAGGCGCCATCGGCAAGATCACGTTTGGCGAAGCGCGCTATCATTGCGGCCAGACTCCCTCGCGCCAAGGGGAATCAGGAAACGAATCCGAACGTCGCCTCCGCCAGTGGAACTTCGACAAGGTGCTCTCCGGCGACATCATCACCGAGCAGAACGTCCACACGATTGACGTGATGAACTGGATCATGCAACGCCCGCCGTTGCACGTCATCGGCTCCGGCGGACGCAAGGTCCGGATGCTGGGTGATTGCTGGGACCATTTCTCGTTGCTCTACCAGTATCCCGACGACGTGGCGGTCGTTTTCACCTCGAAGCAATACAACGACGGCGCTTCCGACTACGGCATCATCGTGGACATCTTCGGCACGCAAGGCCGCATCAGCACCAAGTATGGCGGCAACGTCATCATGCTGGGCAAGGACAAGGAATACATCTCCGGCCAGACCGGCGACATCTTCCAAGCCGGTGTCGTCAACAACATCGCCACGTTCCACAAGATGATCACCGCCGGTGATTACTCGAACCCGACCGTTGCGCCGAGCGTCCAGAGCAATATCCTCACCATCATGGGCCGCACCGCCGCCTACGAGCGCCGGCTCGTGACGTGGGACGAAATCAGCAAATGCACCAAGCGCCTCGACCCGAAACTCACCGGCCTGAAAGCGTGATCTAATGAAAACTCATAACGCAATCAAGTTCACTGCTGTTTGCGCTCTCCTCGCTGGATTACTCCACGCTGAGGACG
>Ga0194112_10001086_pt1 | contig 39731 bp, 51 predicted proteins | sample TA2MahC400mmetaG_FD_146191 | JGI IMG/M metagenome (GOLD analysis project Ga0194112, IMG submission 146191) | Freshwater microbial communities from Lake Tanganyika, Tanzania - TA2015016 Mahale Deep Cast 400m | ecosystem: Environmental > Aquatic > Freshwater > Lake | place: Tanzania: Lake... | reverse complement strand
TCATTTTCTACCACCTCCCAATCGTTAGCTAGAATATCATTTAAATCAAACTCAAAACGATTAGTTGCAATAGCATCTTTACCTCTACTACATACAAGTAAATCATTTTTTAAGTATATGTCGTCCCAGTCCTTACGCCTTATCTTTTTACCATCCTTAAGCTCGCTTGCCGCTTCAATAATGTTCATTCTAATATCTATTTTCTTATTTTAAAAATAACTGCACTTTGATCGCCCGTTCTACTTCTAGCATATCTTTGCTAGAAATTTGACCGATTCTTTTTCCTAATCTTTCTATACTTACTGTAGCTAGTTGATGGGCTAAAGCCTTACTTGTGTTACTATTAAGGTAAACTATAGCCTCGGATGAATAACATTGTGTGCTATTACTAGTTAAAGGAATTACTTGTACCCGTTTTAATACTTTGTTTGAATTATCATTACTTATAATAACAGCAGGCCTAGTTTTGTTAATTTCTTCTCCAATAGAACTATTAAAACCAACCCAGTATACTTCACCTCTCTTCGTATGCATCCCCGACTACTCCTTCAATCCATTCGTAAGCTTCTTTTTCTCTTTCCTCATCTTTAGCCATTTCCATATATTCTTGCTCTAATTCTTTATTAAGAACGTATGGTTTAACTAAATTCTCTATAAACTGACTAATTTTTCCTCTTCCTATTATTGAATGCAATTCATGATATACATTTTCATCTAAAGTAATTGTTAGTTTCTTGTGCATAATAACCTCCTAATACATATAATTATACGTATTATTTTATGAAATGCAATTTTATTTTTATTAGATTTTACAAACTACAAGAAAAGATAAAACTGCGGGATAAAACTAGCATAGATAATTGGAATGGGTTATTGGATAGTAATATTATCAATTGTACGATTTTTTCGTACAGCTTGGAAAACGAGCGTTTTTCTTGTGCTTGTAGCTAAAAAAAAGACGGAGTATTAATCCGTCTTTTCATTCTCTATAGACTAGTATTAAATCTGAGCATTCCTGCTGTTAAAGTAGATGGCCTTTGAGCGCTTGTCCCTGTTGGAATAGTAACTGATGAGTTACCTGGTAATACAGGATTGTTGGCAATGCTTACAGTTGCAATACCATTTACAATAGTAACGCCAATTTGGTTAGGAGTGCCTACGATACCTTTAACTGAAGCATTTGATAATTGAGCAAAAGTGATACTATCTGTTCCGACAGCTATAACAATCGAGGTTAGCATCCATGTGGCTGCAGCATTTACGCTTCCGCTAATTACGTCAATGGTTTTACCTCTGACCATTTGGGACGGGGAATCAAAATCGGTAGCTCTTGTTAGTACCCAGTTAGTTGTAGTAGAACCAATATTAGTTACCGTATATATTCCGTTTTGCAAGGCAGCTGTCTGGTCCTTAACTAAAACCCTGTTACCTACTGCTAAAGTAACTCCATCAATAACAAGTGCTGCTTGTGTCCCTGAATTAGTTAAAGTAGCTCCAACTCCGCTAGTACCATTAGCATAAGTAGCCGTTAAATTATCTGTGGTTGCAACTAAAGTTGCAGGTGAAATATTTAATGTATTTAACACCCAGTTTTCAGTAGCAAGTGTAAACCAACTTGTTCCGTCCGTAATCTCAGGTCTTCCTGTAGGAGTCGGTAATGGTGCTTTTAAATTTTTATCTTTTAAGTCATTTAACATTTTCATATCCTATGTTTGCGTTTTATTCACAGGATGATTTTAACATAGATTAAAAACAAAATGTAAAACTCGAATATTTCAAATACAAGGCGAGTTTAATTCTACCAATCATAAGGGTTCTTAAGCTCACGTAATACTCGTTGTTCTTTTTTCTTAGCCAGCGTTTCGAAAAACTTCTTAACAGGGTCTTCTGCTTCTTCTGAATTTAACTTTTTAACACTAACAGTTATCATCTTCTCGTATCGTTCTTCCTGTTTTCTATTATGGGAAGCAGTACTAGTATTCGGTTTGGTATACTGTTTATTCATTCTTAGTTATATTTTTGTGTTTTTCCTTATAAACTAATGATATTTTTTCTAAACGTGAAAGTCTATCGTCTAAAAGATCGGTAACTCTTTTTAATTTATTTATGCTACGATCCATATTTTTTATAACATCAAATAAATTTTTCATTGCATAACCTAATACAAACAATAAACCTACAATCCCTGCAATTATTAGATTTAAGAGCATATAACCTTTAACCTCTCTATCTTCTTCGCTTTTTATTTGATACAGGTAATTTACCACGAACTAAATTGTCTCGTGCTATAAAATAATCATATTCATTAGTTACAACCCAATCCTTAGTTAAGGCATCTACATCCGACAAAAGACTATAATTTTCATGAATTACCCCACCTGTTTTATTAAAACTTAGTTTTCGTAAGCAATCATTCCTTTGGTTTTTATAAATACAATAATCTGCACCCATCCTCTTAATAACGGCATCTTTTTCGTATACCTTTCTTATTGCTTCTATGAAATCCATTATTTCTCCATATATGCCCGTAAAGACTTATGCACTAGTTCACTAAGAGTGATATCATTCTCTAGTGCATAACGCTTTATTTCCTTGTGAAAGCTTTTATCAACCTTAACCACTAAATTAGCATCTTTATTATCTTCTAATCGTTTAAGTGCTTTCTCTTTATTTATTGATGGACGACCAGTTTTTAGTGAACTCATAATATCTCTTTAATCTCATTTACTATATTTGTAATCTCATATATCGCATCATTGTTAGTAGTGTCAAAAACAGATTGCCCCTCTGCTGCTGACTTGGCATAGGCAATTCTTTGGGATGTATAGCTTTTCATTATCGGCATGGAATATCCTTTTAAAGCTTCGGTTACTTCGCTGCTTAAAGAAGTTGTTGATATTCTTCGGCTAATGCAGAAATAAGCTTTTGGATTTCCATCAGTAATTTGTTGCCTATGTTTTATTACGTCTACCAGCTCTTCAGATGCCCATATATCGTATGGTGATGGTTGGACAGGTATAATGATTAAATCAGAACATTTGATAGCAGATACCGCCATATTAGTTAATTGCGGTGCGCCGTCAATGATAACCCAATCAAAATCATTAGCTATTTTCTTTACGTCTCTTTCAAGAGTTGGTCTGTCCATTCCTATAACAGCTATTTCACTATTACCTACTGCATGCCAATCTCTAGCAGAACCTTGAGGATCTGAATCAACAAGTAATACTTTTGAACCATTTAAGTGAAGTTTACTTGCTATATTCGTTGCAAGCGTAGTTTTACCCACACCGCCTTTTTGATTTAGTATGGAAATTATTTTCATATATATCTTTATAACTTTAGTTAAAGGTATATATATCATATTACTTTAATATGTAAAGATATTTTTATTTAACTAAACAAAGATATATGTTTTAAATATAATATTTATATCGTGTAATATTAATATAAAGAAATAGTTATTGACTATAATGATCTACAACCACTTTTCCTAAAAATTCTGGAATTAAAGGCACGACTGCGTTTCCCAGAGATTGCAAACGCTGCGTGCGGCTTCCTCCATCTGTCCAACTAATAGGATATCCCATAAGCCATTCCACCCAATCAGGGTTTAATCGCTCGTCTTTTAGCCTCGGAACTGCTAAAGGCTCTTTTCCCCATTGCTTAATTCCTCTGCTGCAATAGTACATGCCAATCTGCTCTTGTGTGCATATTGGGCTAATTTCCTCAAATCCCCCACATCCTTGTAATCCCTGCTGGTCGGTGTCGGAAAGAACCTTACATATCTGGCTAACCCCAAACTTCCTGATATCCCATTCCTGTTGTGTTTCCGAATGCTGCCAGTTTTTGTTACCAGGTAAACATCCTCTTTGCTGATTATATTCCCCACTGTCCCATTGCTTGCAGTCGGGGTCGGTAGCATTTTTACAACCGTCTCCAGGTGTGGACTCTGTCTCCTTCTTTCCGATGGACAATCCGACTTTGCCGATGCAAGCGGGGTGGGCAATAATCCATATCCTATCCCGTCTGTGAGGTGCGCCAAAGGCGGAAGCCGGTATGCAATGCCATTCTGCATTATACCCGATCTCCCATAAATCTTGCAGGACGCTGATAAGTCCTTTACTACGAAGGTTTGCCACGTTTTCGATAATGGCATATTTGGGTCTGATTTCATTAATTAACCTCATAAATTCTTTCCATAGTCCTGAGCGTTTAGCCGTTATTCCTTTCTGCTTGCCTGCTACCGATATATCCTGACACGGAAAGCCCCCAGCAATTACATCAATTCTTGAGAGCGTTTTTAAGTCTTCTTTATTTATGGTAGTAATATCAGTAAATATCGGTACGGATGGCCAGTGTCTTGTTAGTATTTTCCGGCAGAATGGATTAATCTCGCAAAATGCTACTGTTTGTAGTCCTGAGGCTTCTAAGCCGATTGAGAAACCACCTATCCCTGAGAAAATATCTAGAACGTTTAGCATCTTAGTTTTGTTTACCGTACCTAAAGTAATTATACCATAGTCATTAGCTGTCCTTATTTTCTAACGACTTTTTCCGTTTAGCCCTTTCCTGAAAAAACTTAATATTCTCTCTTGCTTCTTTCATCTTAGCCGCAAATTCTTCTAACTCTTCCATACTTTGCTGCTGATATTCGGCTTTATCTACTTGGCTTCGGTTTTCTATGTTCATTTTAGCTATTGCTAAACCGGTAAGTTGTTGAACTTCAGGAACGCTAATCTCCCCTTCTTCCAGAGCAGTTAAAGCACTATTTATTATTTCTGTAGCTGTTCTATTACCAAATGATATTTTTATAATATTAGTACCCTTACTTTCAGTAGACCATCCACCTTGAGTTTTTAGGTAGAATATGGTTGCCGTTACATCGCCTTCATCTATTAAGGTTGTAAGCTTGCGAGCCACTCTGCCTATCGCCTTTGCTTTTCCTTTTTTATAGGCTGTAAGTACTTCAGGTTGACGCTTCTTAATTTCATGAAAGGTTTTCTCTGAAAAACCAAAATAATCAGCTATCTGTTCTATGGATAAATAAGCAGACAACGCTTCTACCTGTAATATTTGATCGTCAGTTAAAGTTATTTTTTTACTCATTCAACAATACAGCTTTTTGATTAGTTTCCTTCTCCCATCTCTTTATTATAACATCAACATAAGCTGGAGATAATTCCATCATATAACAGCTACGCTTTGACCTCTCGCAAGCAATCAAAGTAGTACCGCTACCGCCAAACGGGTCATATACACTCTGGCCTTGCGCAGAGTTATTAAGTATTGGCCGAAGCATGCACTCCATCGGCTTTTGCGTGCCGTGTCCCCAAGTTTCCTCCTTGTTGCTATTACCGAATGGATTATTATTTTCAATTTCCCATACGGTAGATTGATCACGCCTGCCTTGCCAGTTATGCTTCTTCCCTTTCCGTACTCCGTACCATAGAGGCTCATGCTGATGATGATAATCACCCCTGCTTAATGCAAACTGCTGCTTTGTCCAGATTATGAGACAAATCAATTCAAAACCGCTATTCTCTATATTCTCGGCAAACTTGTGCGTATATTTAGATGAATGCCAAACATAAGCCACATCACCGGTAAATAATGAATAAGCCTCAGACCAATCATATCTATCATCATTTAGTACCTTACCTTTAGAACGTATGCCTACCTGAAGATCAACACCCTCACGCCACTTAGGATCATACTCCACACCATAGGGTGGATCAGTTACCATTAAAATTGGCTTTGCCCCATCCATTAGTTTTTCAACATGCTGCGGGTTAGTACTATCTCCGCACATTAAACGATGAGACCCAAGCAGGTAAATATCACCAAGCTTGGAAGTAGCTTCTTCCCTTACTTCTATCTCCTCTTCCTCCCCTATTTCTTCTAATATGGCTTTATCAAATATAGGCGTTAGCATATCCTTATCCATACCAAAAGATAATAGCTCCTCCAGATCAAATCGCTCCGTTAGAACTTCAAAATCATATTCACCGAACGCTAGGTTATCTCTGATATTCAACCTGTCTATTTCCTCTGGTGTTAATTTCCTATTTGGCATTAACACCTCAATTTCAGTCTCATCATCGTAACCTGCCATATATAAAGCTTTTTTGCGCTGATGACCGCCGATAATGGTGTAATCGTTATCTACTATTATTCTTTGATGATACCCGTCCTCCTTTATATGAGAAGCCAGTTTATCCAGCATTTCCTTGGTTATTTTTCTTGGATTATTGGCATATTCTTTTAATTGCGATAACTTAATGCTCGCCTCTTGCCATGTGATGGTTTCATGATTACTTTGATAGTTCATTTTCTAGCTCCTCTAGTTTATCACTTAACATTGAAATGATTTCTTCCTCAGTACAAATCCCTAAACGGATAGAATCTAAAAGGGGCATAAGTTCTTGTTCCATTGTTTCAAGAAAGTTTTTCGGGTAGTTTTCTAATGCCTTGAGTAGCTCATTAAAATTCATAGCAAAAGGTTTCTCATCTTCAGGAACAGCAAGTCCTAGCAACATACACTCCTTAAACTCATTGCTAATATTCCCCTTTAAATATTGATCTATAACAATTTCTTCGCATCTTGCTTTAGCCATAATACCTCTCATATATTTTAGATATTTTTTTATCTTTTGGAGCTTCTAGCCTAATTATGTGTTTACCTTGATTGACAGTTAATTCTAAATCCTCAACTGATTCAGATAATGCAGTTAAGTTTCGTGTTACCAGCTTTTTCTGTTTATCTATATTAGATACACAAGCTAAGAAATTCTCTTTTTGTCCAAGATAGCTATTTAAAAGTGCATGACGGATTCCCGTTAAATCTTTGCTAGTATTAAAATCCTCCAATTCATTATAAATCCCGCTAACATACTTCTGAATAACGACTACACCGCTACCTTTTAGCTTTAAGTGAACTACCTTCCGCTCTTCTTCCGACTGCTTCGCCTGCTTAATCTCGGTATAGACCTTGTTAATGCTAGACTTGCCTTCTGCAACTTTGGCTTTTTGCTCTTCTGTTCCTTGCTGTTGAATTTTATCATACTGGAAAGCTGTCGTATGGCTTACACCTGCTTTTTTAGCAATAGCCTCTAACGCTCTGCCGGTTTCCTGTTTTTGTTCGCTAATATCTTCTGGCCGTGTGTAAAGTACTTTACTATCGGTAAACTGGCTTAGTTCTGCCCTTTCTTCCTGTTTGGAAAATTGTTTTAAAGCAGATAATTGCCTTTCCTTAGCTTTTTCCGCCTCAAGCTCCTTGAACCTATAAGCAAGTGCTAGCCTTGTTTCAGTAGGCAAATTCCTTCTGCTAAACTGGTTATTGATCATCCATAGCTTTACGTCCAGTTCGGTTTCTAGCTCCATCTTTTCTATTATGTTGAAGCTTATGCCGTGCTTAATGCAAATAGCATATCTATGGTGTCCATCTATTATGGTATTATTCCATACTATTAAGGGATTAAGACACCCCTCATTAACCAAACTCTTCTCTAGCTTCTCTAACTCCTCACCCGATAACGGAGGAATAAGCTGTGCAAACTCTTCGTTGATAATAAAATCTGTATTCATCGTGCTTGCTCTTCTTCTCTGACTGTTTCTATTAGGCTACTCGTGCAAATTCTCCATGAAGTTTCTTTACTGCCTTGCAGTAGGCTTTGTGAGCTTCTTGGGGAGTGTTAAATGTTCCTAGGTGGTAACATTTTCCTAATTTTTTAATTTTTGCTATGTACTTGCCTGTTTTTTTATACAAACAAACACCTTTGTAGCCAGAGGTATTATTTTTTCTTTTTCCTCGATAACAATGAACTTGCGATGGAGTTGCCGCTCTTAAATTTTCTATTCTTGTATTATTTTTATTTTTATCTATATAAGAAACCACGTATGGTAAATAACCATGAAACATTAAAAATACTATTCTTCCGTATTGGTATGACTTTGTATCTATCCGTAAGTATTTATAGCCTTTGCTACCTATTAAAGAAAAAACTTTACTTCCTTTTTTAGCTTTTACATTATTAACTTTCCAATAAAGCTCTCCATCCCGATACTCAAACAACCTTTTAACCTTTGCTTGCGTTAATTTAGATTTAACTTTTTTAACTGTTTCTTCTACTGCTTGGAGCTTGACAGCTTTAGGCTTCCTAAAAGTTTTAGCTTGTTCTGCCGGTAGGACTAGCTGAGTAGGTACTTGCTCCTTATCTAAGGTGTTTTGAAGAGTTTTAATAGTCTCTTTTAACTCATATATATCGTATTCCAAATTCATAATACTTGTAAAATTACGATCTGATATAGCTTTTGGTAACCTACTAACACTTGCTTCTAAATCCCTAAGCCTTTTCTCTGTTACAAAGCTTAAGCCGCCCGGGTGCATACTAAAAAAGTCAGCTGCTCTTTTTATTCCTTGAAAAAATCTAATCATACTACCTCCTTGTTTCTTTCTAAAAACTCTCTTCTTTCTTTACTAATCCGATTGTAAGCAGTTTGGTTAAAATGTTTTTCGGCTAAATTATCTGGCATATCGTCATATAACATTCTCATTCCTTCTAAAGGTAACGCTTCAAGAGGGTGATATAATTCTCTACGTCCTTTAATATTATTTCTAACAACAAAAATATCTCTTAATCTTAATAACCCCCCTCTTAGTTGACTTATTGTTGACATTATTTCTGTTGTACTTTTTTTCTCAATAACCCTTTCTTCTATCGGTAGAATAGAATCCAAAGCAAAATCTATTTCATATAACAAATCTTTTATTTCCATATTTCCTCTTTTATTTAAAACTACTTATTACCCCTTGGAATGACCTAATAAATTCAAATAATTAACATTAACTTCAATCGAACCTTTAGCTGTTCCATCTTTTGCAATGTAAGCATTCACTTTTGGATACCCCTTAACTAATATACTGCTTCCTTTTTTTACATACGATCTAACAACCTTAGCTAGCCCTTCAGAGCCTACTTGGCATTTAAACCATATTGTATCTTTATTGCTGTTTGTAATTGCTATCTGAAACGTTATGAAATCCGGATATTTCTCAGGACTTGGCATGATAGGGTCTGCTGCTACATAACCTATAATTTCTATTTCGGCACTTTCTCTCATGGATTACCTTTTTTTAAAATGGGATTTCATCACCGATAAACCTTTCATTTTTTTTCTCAGGTTTAGGTTGGTTGTAATTAATCTTTACTTTTACCTTGCTGTTCCTACTATCCATACACTCAGTATATTTAGGATGATCAGGCGTAATTATTGTTTTTATTTCATTCTTTGGATTCTGCCCTTTATCGTTGATGGTAATTTCAGCTACAAATTCAAGATTATCTAGATCAGCAAAGCTTTTTATCTCTCTCTGCTTTACGGCGTCGGAAGAATTGTCTTTTGGGTGAATGCTATAAGCAGAGTTAAGTATTGCCTTAATCGTACTCCTACCGATTTCGCCATATTTAGGTGATTTATCACTATGAAGACCGATATAACTCCAGATTTTTCTATTCTCGTATTCACCATTTAAGATTACAAACTCACCGGCAAGATATACACTGCCCGTAGAATCGCTTTTAGTAGCATATCCATCCGGAAATTCTGATGTAACATAACCTCCTTTTTTTATAAGCATTACTACTTTTGCTATAGTTCTATGAGGTATTAACGTGTAAAATGTCTGGTCTTCCGCATCGTTAAAGTTATTCCATTTACTCATTGTTTTGCTCCGTTAATTCGTTTAACTTTTTGATGTTATCGGCTATTTGCTTATCTAAATACTCTCTAAACAAATTAAATTGCGTATCTTGTACTGGTAAAAGATATGTATAATCAGGATCAACCGACCCACTCATTAAAAGCTTATAGTCTTCCATATCCTGCCTAATCTCTTCCCTTAAATTACGAATTGACGTATATTTTCTAGCTTCTATTTCACTCATTTACTCCTCCTATGCTTGACTTGCTTGTTTTTCTATTAATGCTAACAATTCCATATCATTAAAATTATTAACAATTGCTTCTTCTCTTGCTGTTAATTTCAGTCGACTACAATTTGTCACCGACTCGCTATCATAATCATTTACCGGCTTTTCTTCCCTAACCTCAATAAGCCTTCCGGTTGTATTTGACTTTTGTAACTCAGCTATTCTTATGTTCGATAACCAAGCTTTGTCCTCTAGTACCTTTTCGGGAGTTAAAACAATTGGTTGTTTTTCAAAATTTTTATACTCAGGATGAACGTTTTTAGTGCGTAATTCTAAAGTCAAACCTGTCTTTAAAATAGCATCCTCAAGGTCTTCTAAACTTCCAGGCTCAATTATCCTTTCAATAAGAAATGCTACCCCCTCTATGATAATTTTTTTAGGCGACTCCTCAGTAGTCGTTAATGACGGATTATTTAAGGCAGCAAACAAAGAATGATTTTTTATTACAGATTTAAAATTAAGCCAATTAAGTTTACTTACCGAATGTTCTAACTCGACAACTTCATCACTAGGTATCGGTTCATTTTGCAGGGGAGCGATTATCTGCATTGCTATCGTTACATCCTCGCCGTAAATGGAAGCAATAGCTTTGCGGATTTTAGCTTTCTCAATATCGTTTAACTGCATTTTTTCAGTTTGAATACAGACCTTGTGCGGTTCTGTTTCTACAAACTTGTAATCATCTTGTATCTCGCCTGATCTCTGCTTGCCAAAAGTACTCCACAGAGCTTTAGAGAGTAGCATTCTTCGGGTTGCTTGTTCATCGGCAACAATTTCTTCAGGGTCTATTGGAACTACAGGATCAGTAATGCAGTCATTATCCAGTAAAGCTGCAAGTTCTTCTGTTTCGTTTTCCTCCCATTCATCAACAGCAGATTGCGTTGGCTCTGTAAGGAAGCCAAAAGCTAAATCTGCGTAACCGGATTTTTTCTCTTCTGTGTGTAAAGTTTTTATTTCTGCAGAATTTGTATCAACCGGTGTATTAGTGTCGTTATTTTTATCAACACAATCAGTTACACAGGTTTTATCGTTAAAACCCCGCGCGTGCGTATTATTAATACTATACGAATATAATCTCTCTATACTTACGTTATAGAGATTATATTCTCTTAGTATATTTGTATCATCACCGGCGATGATAGGGGTGTGATCATTTGCGATGATAGGGGTGTGAACATTTATAGGGGTATCTTGTTTATACCCCCCCTGATTTTTATTATTATATTTTGATGATATATACTCATGATTTGTTGATGGTGTTAACTCCTCGATAAGCATCCTATCAAGCCCTATAGGATTAAAAAAACAAGGCGTTTGTTGCCAGATATAAATAATTAATTGATTATATAAAACTTTATGGCTTTCTTTGTTTGTATAAAAATCTCTAGTTAATAACTCAAGTTCTTCTAATTTTACTATTTTTCTTCTAATAGTATTCTCTGTAACTCCATACTTTTTAGATAAATCTTTATAAGAGGCATATACACCATACTTATACAATTTAGGGATTCTTATTATTTTGCTACTTGTATGTATCTTCTTATGGTTATACCATGATCTAAACTCATCCCAGTATAAATTAATAGCCAATGCATCAGGATTACCTCTTGAATCCACAATAATTTTATATAATTGCTGTTTATTGGTAAGAGTCAAAGTGGTTGTTTCTGCTGCCTTACTCACTTTCTTTCTCCTCTAAGATTAAATCTAATAATTTCACTAAATCACTCCAAAAAATGCCGTGGAGTAATGTTTGGTCTTCTACCTTACTTATTTTACTCAATCTTTCGGCTATCGTTGTAATTTCAGTAGTAATCTTGACTCCTCCCTCTAGAATTAAGCGAAGCAGAGTCTTTAAATCTTGCCAAAACATCGCCTCCATTGGCATTTCATCAGTTTGCCTTAAAACCATCCTCATTCTTGAAGCTACTACCTTGATGTCTTGTGATTTATTCATATTCATTGGTTATTTAGATTAATACCTCGCCTTGTTGCGTAATCTCGTAATGTTTCCCTTATTACCTTTAGGCGTTGTTTTTCTGCTCTTGAGGCTAGCCATTCTTGGATTTTTTGTAGGAAGGAAGAGAGAAGGGGGGTCATTATATTTCTTTTGAATTATATGTTTAGTTGGTATAAAGGTTGAAATCTTTGATTTATAGACTTTGATAGTTTATTGATATCTTTGTTTTCAGACTCAATAACACACACTTGACTAGAACCTAAAAGAAAAATTTTATTACCTATAGCTGTATCAAATTCCGTGTAAAATGATACATGAGTCCCACTTGGTAATGATGTTAGGATTTCACAAGGATTTTTTACGATCAACTCCTGTTCCAAATTCCATAAATTATAGAGAAACTGTTTTTGATCATTTAATTCTATATTGTGAGTTATAATTCCATAATAAACACCTTGCTTGACAACAATCATGGTACTTTGAGTATTATTTTTACCGCTTTTGTTTTGATGTATTAATTTTTCTCTTGTTAAGGAATTAAGTGAATTTGTAAATACTTTATAACTTAATCTTTTTGTTCCTTTTAATGCAGAATTATCGAAATAAGACTTATATTGATCATAAATATCTTGATTTGTTGTATATTTGAAATATCTACTGTTGATAGAACATAAAAAGCACAGAACTGTGTGATCATTAGGCGAAAGCACTAAAAAAGACATAAATTAGTATCTTAAACTAGGTTTATCTTTAAGGGTAATATTATATCGACTAAGAATTACGTTGGGTATTGCTCATTTTTTCTAACCTAAATATTAAAATTAGTGTAAAATAGGATTTATTTATGGTTATTTATATGCCTTTATTAAATTACTATGATTGGCTTACGATACTTGGTTTTGTTCTTTTTATAACAATTCATGGAATAAGCAAAAGCTCAACAATTAAGAATTTAAACACTTACGCTCTTGGTACAGTTTCGTTTTCATTAAAATATTTAGTAGGAACTGTGATGGCTACTTGGATTAGTGGAACTCTGTTTTCTTTAAATCTAGAAAGAGGTTACAAAGGAGGTTTTTACGATACCATTCCTGTAATGTTCATGTCTGGAGCTATATTCTTGATTGCTCATGTAGTTATCCCTAGAATGAAGGAATTTTTTAAAAAACTAACTATAGCAGAAATGTTAGGTAGCCATTACAACTCTAATAAGATAAGAATATTTGTAGCTTCTTTGGGAATTCTTAATTCATGCGCTCCAATTGCTATACAATTTTATATAATGGGAAAGATAACAGCCTATTTTATTCCTGATATTTTTGGCACTAAAACAACTGAAATATTGATTATTATACTTGGGGCAGTTGTAACTTTATATACTTTAGTAGGAGGAGTTAATTCTGTAATACGTACTGATTTGATACAACTTGGTATAGGAATAGTCTCTATAATAGGATTATATTATCTATTATATAATATTCAATGGCAAGCTGTAGATTCTTCTCTACCTCAATACAAACATTATGATTTAAGTTATGTTTTAACTACCTATGATGACAATTTTTGGGCAATGATAAGTCTTGTAATATATTTTATCATACCAGCTGTAAACCCAGCTTCTTACCAAAGAATAGTTATAGCTTCTTCCATAAAAGAAGCTCAAAAAACATGGTATATATCAGCTTTAGGTGTTTTTATTATTAGCTTAATTATAAGTTATGCAGGATATATTCTCTTTTGTATAAAACAAGGCCTAGATACCGAATCATTATTGAGTTTTCTTATAAATGAAATAACGCCTAGTGGGATGAAAGGTTTGTTATTAATTGGATTTCTTGCGTTAGCTATGTCTACTGCCGATTCCTTTTTAAATGTATTGTCTGTGATGTTTGCTAATGATTTATGCATATACTTTAATATTAATATCAAACAAAAACTAAATATAGCACGTTATGCTACTCTTATTGGAGGTGTTATATCAATAATAATTGCTTTACAAACTCAAGGGATGATGAATACATTATTAATTGCAAATAGCTTTTATATGCCAGTAATTACAGTTCTTTTTTTTGTTACAATATTTAAGTTTAATCTATCCAGTAGATGTGTTTTATTCTCATTATACATTACAACTTTAGCCATACTACTAATAAAGATTTTTTGCAAAATTAATCCTTTAATTCCTGGATTAATATTTTCTGGATTAATGTTGATATCCTCATACTACATCGTAGAAAAATGGGAGCTTCTCAAGTGCTTTGGAATTAGAAGTAAGTTGAAGGAGAAATAATATGAATAAGAATAAACCTCTTAAAAATAAAGAAGAAGCTCTTGAATATTGTATTAATGAAGGCTTTAGTAAGGAGGAATCTAAATCAATTGTAAATGAGTTATGGGATTATTGTTCTGAAAATGATTTAAAACCAACTATTGATGAACTTGACAGGGAGATAGGTTATTTTCTAGAGGAAAAAGAGTACAAAAAACAAGAGGAAGAATGGAAACACCGCTCAATATGGAAAAAGATTGTTTTTGATAATAACAGAAGGTTACGTGGTATAATTATTTTCTTTATGATTTGTAGCCTGTTTGCTTCGGTAGTAGGTATAGTTAAGAGTTATTTTTTACTTAGAACATACTATATCGGCAAAGAATGTCCATTAGGTACAGAACCTAGTTGGCTAAAACGCTCATGTGTAGAAGTTGTATGTAATGGAAATGCTTTACAGGAAAGTATGACTTCTAGTAGTGCTACCGATACTATTGATAAAAACAGGTTATTTTTTTTAGACACTTTTATTTATGATCCCAGTGTATCTAAATGCGTGTCTAAATGTGCAAAGTTAAATGCGGAATATTATCAAAATTTTGCAGGAGATATAAAACATTATTATGGGAGTTACTACTACTGGAAAGATGGCCAATGTAATTTACTTCCTCGGTATAAAAATACCTTTAAAGATATAGAACTTGAACTTGGAAGACTGAGAGAAGATCAAGTCAGAGCATTGAAAAATAAAGAATTAGCTGACAAAATAAAGCAAGAAGAGGATGCTTTAAAACAATATTTTTTACGTATCCTCGAAGAGAATAAAGAGTATTATAAAAAGGCACGTTACAATCATTGATGAGTTAAAAAATGATTAATCCCTTGATAATAGATTAATTATTTTGGATTTTAATATTTTACATTTATTTATTAATTTTTGCTGACTCTCATCATTATAATAGTAGTCGTCATCAATCCCAATATAAACCATTCCATACATGAATAAAATTGTATTAATACCCATTATTATTATTTGTAAAACCCAATTTTCAATTAAATTGATTACTAGTATATAGTTTAACAGCACAAAAATACTTGTTAATACAATAGGAAATATCAATACTAAAAATCTTTTCATAACTCTCCCAATATCAAGTAACAAGCTGTCGGCATCCCAATTAATACTGACACGACATAAGCCCTAGTAACCCATTTTACGAAGGGGTCGTCAGAGTTCCACTCCATAGCTATCCTCCCCCAGTAAATTGCTTAAGTTATGCAGTTTGCTTACAGTCATGGCTCTACAGAGGTAAATAATCATATCGTGTAGCTTATCTTCCATCCTGTTGAATGAGACCTCCGTTGACCTTAGCTGTGCATATAAAAGATCAGGTTTAGCTTTATCGCCGTTTTGTTGTAAGTATTCGTTTACGCTTAAATTTTGGTTTTTTAAAGTTGCTTCGATGTTTTGAAGTTGAGATATAAGAGAGGATACGACCACCTCCCAAGAACTATCTGCTTGCATAAATTACTATATTTAATTGATAAGTGCCAGGGGCTTTCGTCTAGTTGTTGCAAACCAATGATATCCTTCATGCCAGGAGGCATTTATAAATATCATAACCCCCAGCATGAGAGGTTCTGCTTGCAACAGTGAGACGAATCACCATTAGCCATTTAACGCTAGCTAATAGACAAAACCCTGTCAACTCTCAATCTTAAGTAAATAAAATATTTTGAGAATTTAATTTGTTGTTGTGGTATCTAAAAATTGCGGGGGGGGGGTAATGAGGATTTTTTGCCACATTTACCACCACCACCTGTGAAAATATTTAAGGGGAATTATTTTAATTAATTTTATTAAAGAGTGTGAGCGAACATAAGATTTTCGGTGTTGAATATGAGATTTTCGGCCATCCTATACACTATAGGTAAACTGGCTTAGAAGGATAAAAAATAAAATTCATTCCCAAGAAACAAAATTCATTTTTTGACTTTTTGGCGATTTAGTGTAGTTCGCCGCGATTTTACATACTTCGCTAATTACACATTTTTGAGAGAACCTATGAAGTTTTGTGGAAATACCTATGAAGTTTTGTGGAAAATCCTTTTGTTCCCAGTATTTCGATTTTCTCAATTCCGCAACCTGTAACCCTTATCAAATAAGGGTTTATAGATAGTGATAAGGAAAAGTTGCGATTTTCTTAATTCCGAAAGTACGAAAAAATCGTACAGTTGAAAGACAAGTTTTATCCAATTTGTCACTTATTAAATAAGTAGTTTACGATACTATGATTAAGTTATATAATAGGTGATATAACTTTTTAAAAACTAGGTTTTAATGATGTTGTCATTTAAACAGGTGAAAAATTACAAATAATATGAATATAGCAGAAGCATTAAAACACCTCCAAAAAGGTAAAAAAATACAAAAGACAGAAACAATAGAACCTTACATATACCGATTATTTGATTCATTCTTAGGAATGTATTTTTTAGAAAATAATAAAAAATCTTTTATACTCGTAGAGGTAGAAGAATTTTCTATAACTAACAATAATTGGATTATATTTTCTAATCCCACTCCTATTAAATTTTTTGGTGAAAATTTTGATTCTGCAGGAGGAGGTCGTTCTATGGGAGCAAGTGATTTCTACGAAATAGGTTACACAATCAAAAGATTAAAAACCGGCGAAATCTTTAATAATGCTAATTTGTCTAACAAAAAATTTTCTTTAGAAGATATGAATGCTAATGATTGGGAAATATTAGATAAAAGTAAATAATACCATGCTAATAGGATATGTAAGAGTTTCAAAGGCAGACGGCTCTCAAACAACAAATCTCCAGCTGGACGCTTTAAAAGCACACGGAGTTCAACAAGAGTACATTTACGAAGATTATGCCTCGGGAAGAAATGACAAAAGACCAGGATTGGAAGCCTGCCTAAAATCTCTTCGGGAACATGACGTCTTAGTAGTCTGGAAACTAGATAGATTAGGTCGTAATCTGTCACACCTAGTTAAAACAATCACCGATCTTACCCAGAGAAAAATCGGTTTTCGTATTTTATCAGGGCAAGGTGCTCAAATTGATACAACTACCGCCGCAGGAAGATTGACCTTTGGAATATTTGCCTCGCTTGCTGAGTTTGAAAGCGATTTAATTAGCGAAAGAATCAAAGCGGGACTTGCCGCTGCTAGAGCTAGAGGAACAAACGGCGGAAGAAAATTCAGGTTAAGTAAGGCACAAGTACGCCTTGCTGAAGTAGCTATGAAAAATAGGGATACTTCCGTAGGCGATTTGTGCAAAGAGCTTAAGATCACGAGAAATACACTATATCAGTACGTCAGCCCTACAGGCGAACTTCGAGAGCGTGCAACTAAACGTCTAAAACTTTAATAGTAGTAATCTTAGTTTTGTGTTAAAGTAGTACAAGGGTAAGTAAACGTCTGCTACATGCAGGGTGTCTTCGCGGTTTACCGACTTAGTCCTAGCTTACCCATTTTATTTTAAAAATTTTTAAGCAGTTATGTACGCAATATCATTCGACATGGAAGTAGCTAAGTTAAAGGAACATTACGGTGAGCCTTATAACAAAGCTTATGATGAAATTAGAGCCATGATGGAAGAATTAGGTTTTGTCGGAACACAGGGCAGTCTTTATCTTTCAAAAAATGAAAAAAACGACCTTACAACTGTTTACAAGGTAATTAATAAACTATCTAATGTTCAGTGGTTTTCTGATTCAGTACGTGATATTAGAGCCTTTAAGGTAGAAGACTGGTCAGATTTTACCGAGATAGTGAAAAAGAATGGATGAAAATAATAAATTAGCTACTAAAAATGATCTTAGATTAGCCATTTTAGAGTTAAAATCTGATCTTTTAGAATGGATTATTACATTACTTTTTATAAGTATTTTAGTAACTGATTTTGCTATTTTAATTGCACTTTTTAAATAATTTGTAGTTTACTAAATATCTCTGTCAATGGTTTAAAACCATCGGTGGTTCTATTCTCTAAGTCATATGCTTTTAGCTCCGCCTCGTTGAATATCTTAGGTTTTTTCGGAACTTCCTCCTTAAGGATATTAGCTTTTATGCGGAAGTTGTCATTGTCAGTTTTTACGGCATCCCGCATCTCAAATCGCAGACATTTACCGAAATATGCCATAAATTGAGCTTTAGAGCAGAACCGGTTATCTTTCCGTTTTGACATATCGAGGAGTATTTCATTCATCGCATTTAGGCTAAAGTCTCGCCCTGATAGGCTTTGTAATTTAGCATTATCCTCCTTGTTTAACGGGTAATGGTGCTTTAAGCCTTGAGGCTCGCTGTACTGGTTAAACCGGTAAACTCTTGCCTTACGCTCGGCGTTAGTAGGTTTTTTCCTTTCGTTAGGTAGTCGTTTTTTGAATTTCTTGTTTTCAATTGGTATAACTTTAACTTCTTCAGAATTTTGTAAAAAATTAGATTTCAGATCTATATCTTCAATATTCTTATTTTCTTTATATATATAGAGAGGATCGTTTTGTTGGGAAATTTTTTTCCCGATAGAATATTCTATAAAGGTAGTATTTTCAAGGTTTTGCTGCTTATAACCAAACTCATAACTATAACGATATTTTTTGTTATTATGAGTAACGGAATTATGATAGGTAATATCCAAAATATCTGCTAGTTCCTTGATAATATTTTGATTCTGTCTTCTTTCAACAAGTGTAAATGTGGAAATATATTTGTGATTTAAGAGTACTCTTTCGCCTTGCCTTAGTTTACCTATAACGGCACTAAGCAATTTATTGGCAGGACTACTAAGAAAAAAAGACTTTTGACGAATTGGCTTAATCTTTCTATTAGCTCTCTTTATCTTATCCCACTCAAGATAACTCTTACGATAACGGGCTTTCTCTTCCTTAAATGAGTAAAGTTTGCCTAATTGCTCTGAGACATCTTGTCCCAAGTTTTGTAGAGCATGTTGCATAGATTTGTCTTAATTAAAGTTCATAAAATTTTCACTTAAAAAAACTGACAAACCTATTGACAGTAGGGAAATACTCTACTATTCTCAAGTCTGTCAGTTCTTGAGTTTTTTAATAAAAAACCATGGTTGACGTATCACTAGATACATCTGATGCCTGAGAAATTAAAAAAGCATCCGGCAAGAGTTTCTTAATTTCTCTTTAAATGTTGTGTAAATTCTATTTATTTTCCTATAACAACCTCCAAAATATAATCTCGTTCTTATCTCAGAACTTAAACAAGATTAGATAACATTCTTAAGGAGTCAAGAATTATTTTTGACTTTCTATGAATATTATTGTAGTAATATCTTTTTTTATAGTTAACATATAAAAATATGAGAGCTAAGTATGAGAGTTAAAGTTAGAATGGATGATAAAGAAATTATTAAAAATGCTATAGATAATTATAGTGTGTTTTCTGCAGGGCAAAAACAAATATTAAAAATCTTATCGGATTTTGATGCTCCTATACCAATTGATATTATACAAAGCGTTGCTCAAGTATCAAAACAATCATTCAATTTTAGTATACAAGGTTTATTAAAACTAGGGTTTGTTTTTCGTCAAAAACATAGAGTTTATGTTTATCAAATAAACAGAGATAAAATTGAAGAAATAATTAATATATATAAAAAACAAAAAAAACTCACAAATAATACTTGACTGTGTTATCTCCTCCCTCTATACTCACATCATAAGGCATAAAAAAACGCCTTAAGTTTGCAGCTTAAGACGTTTTAAGAACCTTATTTATAACCTGTAAGAATTTAAAGTTTACTAGACGAATAATTCTTACTTTTCAATAACCAATCCATAAATGGAGGATATATGCAAAATATCTCAACCCTACCTTTATGTCAAGGTGGAAATTCTAGCGAAAAAAATCGTAAAAACATTAATAATCTAGCAAGTTATGGTATAATTGATAAAAGCCATCAGTTGTTAGAATCTACCATGCTAAGCTTAGAAGACATCAGCGTTGAAATGGCTAAAGAGGCTTTGAAGAAAGGGTTATTTGGTACTAAAGAAGCTGTGCAGGTATTTTCAAATCTTGAGCAATTAAGGGAAGCGGTAAAAATCTTTAATGAGCGTCAACGCAAAGAACAATTGCCAGCTAACATAACCGAAGCTCCTAAGTTTTATGAGGCTAAAAGTGAGCCTGTGGAATTATCCGACTCTGCTCGTGAAACTTTTGCTAGAATAGGTGAACGGGCTAGGGAAGCATTTATAGAGGAACAGATTGAGAGAGCTACCTTTTATAATATTCCTTATAAAATCTATGGCGATAATTATTATCAATTAATGATTGATATTGATAAATACGAGTATTTACTCGAGCGAGCAAAAGACTATTGTATAGATTGGGATGCTAGCGAATATGATATGCTAGCTTTAGAGCAGGAAATAGAAGAAGCCGAGCATAATGCTTATATAGCTGATCAAGAATTACGCTCTTACTATTCACAATCAAGAGGGGTAGAGGTTTAAGATGTCAGAAATAAAAGATCGTTTTATTCCGAAAGAAGAGTTTATGAGGTTGTTATTTACTAAAATTGATGGTGTGGATACGCATGAATTATCAATGTGGGTTAAGTCTCAAACTAACGATCAATGGGTAGTTGTGCCAAAAGCTTTTTGTGATTTAGCAATAAAGCTTATTGATTTTTTAAACGATAAAAATTTTCTTGCGGGTGAGAAAGAAGTGTTAGAAAACATTTATTCTGTAAAAAAATATTTATAAATTAATAATATAATAAAACTAGTAAATACTGAAACTAGTAAATAATAAGAACATTATATACAGAAATAATAATATACATAAATAAAGTTATTAGTATGGAAAATAGGCAAGAACAACAGTTTAAAGAATATCAAAAGTTACTAGATTTAGAAAACAAAAAATCAGAAGTCTTTGATAAACTTGTGAAATTCCGAAAAATTCAAGGAGGTTATTTATCCGATAAAAAAAACTATACTGATCCTAAATATTGTAAGCTACACAAAGAATTTATGACTTCTTTTAAAGTATGGGAAAAATTTAGGGAAAATTTAGAGTTTAAATATAAATTTACCTTTCCTGTTAGTTGTAAGGCTTCACGTAATGGTCACCCTTTATTTTCAGAATATTTTAAAACTGGATTTAATTTAGTAGGAGGGGCAAGTTTATGAACAAACAACAATGGTTAAGAGAGCGTAAGAGTTATCTGGGTGGCACTGATTTAGCTGCTATAGCAGGGCTTAATCCTTATCGTACTGCTCTTGACGTATATTTAGATAAAACTAGCGATGATATTAGGTGCGAGACTAGCCCTGCAATGCACTGGGGAACTCTTTTAGAAGACGTTGTTGCTAAAGAATATGCACAAGTTACTGGTTACGATGTAGAAATAGAACCAAACACAATTTATCACTCTGGATATAAGTTTTTAGGAGCTAATATTGATAGGTGGGTTGATCGGTGGGTAAACAATGGAACGCATATTCTAGAATGTAAAACAGCTAGTTTTACCAAGGCTAAAGAGTGGGGCGACTCAGGCACTGACCAAATCCCCGAGTCCTATCTTGTCCAAGTAGCTTATTATGCTGCTATCTGTGATGTACCAAAAGTTGATATAGCTGTCCTAATTGGCGGTCAGGATTTTAGGATTTATACTTATAATAGAGACAAAAATCTAGAAGAAAAGCTTATTAAAATTGGCGTTAATTTCTGGCATAACCATATAGAAAAAAGGATACCGCCTAAATGTGTAAGTACTAGGGATACATTCAATTTGTTTCCCGAGTCGCATTATCACGAAATAGTAGCTGAAGATAATATTTTAGAAAAATGGGAAGAACTTAAGGCAGCTAGAGAAGAGGAAAGTAGGATACAGACTACTATTGAAAAGTTAAAAGTTGAAATTCAAGAGTTTATGCAAGATTATGATGTACTAATAGACATTCAGGGGAATGTAATAGCTACATGGAAGAATACTACGCCGAGATCGCTTGTTGACGTTAATAAATTAAAGGAAATGTTTAAGGACGTATACGAACAATGTCTAAACACTGGAAAACAATCAAGAATGTTTTTAATTAAATGATGACGAGAAAATATCCTCTACTGACAAAGGAAGAACAAGAAGAATTAAGGAGAATGCGCAAAGAAGCTGGTATAGCAATACCTAAAATAGCAGAGTATATGCATACTTATCCATCCAAGATTAGTGAGTTGGAAAGAGGAGAAAAAGGGGTTGATCCTGATTTCGTAGAAAGATTAAAGAAACGTTATAGATTAATCATACAATATAAAAATAGTTAAAGTAATAAGAGGGGAATGAGCATAATTGACGCATTAAAAGAAGTGTTGAATTTGTATAGAAATTTTAACAAGAAAATAGAAGAGGAGGAAATAAAAGAAAATGAGTAACATAACAGCAATAAATACCAGCAATGAAATTGACCAGCATATATGGTCAGCACTAAAAAACAGCTTATATACCGGTGCAAGAGATGAAAGTATAAAGATGGTACTTGATTATTGCAAAGCGGCAAAATTAGACCCAATGCAAAAGCCTGTGCATATTGTTCCGATGAGTGTAAAGAATGCTCAGACAGGTAGGTACGAATATAAAGACGTGGTTATGGCAGGTGTTGGTCTATATAGGATACAGGCAGCACGTAGTAATCAATATGCAGGTGTAAGCGAACCTGAATTTGGCGAAGATGTTACATGTAATTTAGGTGGCGTAGATATTACCTATCCAAAATGGTGCAAGGTAACCGTTAAGAAGCTGGTAAATAATACTATTGTTGAGTTTACCGCTAAAGAATACTGGTTAGAAAACTATGCTTCTAAAAAAGATGAGCGCGCACCCAATACTATGTGGCAAAAAAGACCATACGGGCAGCTTGCCAAATGTGCTGAGGCGCAAGCACTACGTAAAGCTTTTCCTGAGATAGTCAGTCAGCATCCGACAGCTGAGGAAATGGAGGGCAAGCATTTTAATGAGTTTGAAATGGAAGTTAAAAATATAACACCAAAATCTGCTAGCATAAGTAGCAAGCTTGATTCTGTGTTATCTCATCAGGAGGAAGAGGTAAAAGTCCAAGAACCAAGCGAAACACTTTTAGAGTTGCTAGAACTTATTAAATTGCATAATGTATCAAGTGATATAATAAACAAGTGGTGTAGCAAAGCAGGTGTTGAAAGTATTGCCGATTTAGGAGAGGAAAGGCAACTATCCTGTATTGAATGGATTAATAAGCAGTATAACTATTCACAAGATATGGAGGCAGCGTAAGTCTAGAAAATACACCTAGATTTGCTTGTTAAAATATGTTAACGTGAACACACGATCAATTACTCATTTTTTTCCTGTTTTTAGGGGCTAATCTTTTAGCTCCTTTTTTGTTTTTACGAAAAAACATGGATTAGAATTGTTTCTGCTATAATAAAAATAAAGCTTTTATTTTTGTTATAACTAGAGGCAAGAATGCAAAATTATGATCCATATTTAAATACCTACAACTATCCTTATAACAACTCCGAACCTTATAGCTTAGCTTCTGATGGCGATAATCAGATGCCTGATCCTCGTTATGAAGACGCGGGGTATGGTGATCCTTATATGTCTTACGGGAATGCTTACGATAATGACGGAGCACAGTATTCTTTTAAAGAAGGAGGTTCGGTCAAAGAGGAAGAGTTACCAAGACTTGCTGATCTGATTAGAAGACACGGAAGGAATGGCGATACTGAGCTTGCCCATATTAATCCTATTGAAGCTCACATATTAAAAAGTTTAGGTGGTAGCGGTACGATAAATCCTGCTACCGGACTTCGTGAATATGGTTTCTTCAAAAACCCGTGGAAAGCAATAAAAAGTGTACTTGGAGGAGGAGCAGGAGCAATTATCGGTAACATGATTGCGCCTGGAATAGGCGGTATTATCGGCGGCGCACTTGGTCAGGGAGCACAACACGCAGCAAGAGGCAAGAGTGCTTTGAGTGGAGCTTTAAAAGGAGCAGGTATGGGAGCAGCTCTTCCATCTCTTGCATCTGCTCTTGGCTCGGGAGTAAGAAGCCTTGGAGGAACAGCTCTTGGCTCTAGTCTTAGCAATTACGGCAGTACTAATGCGATATTACCTGCTTTAGGCATGGGGAGTTCTGGTGGTAATAGTGGTTTCTTTGGGCTTGGAGGAAGTAATCCTTATGTAAATGGTGGTCTTAGCGCTGCGACTGCACTTTCGCAAGGAACGGGAGGAGTACCTAGAGGTTATGGACAATATCCGCAAATGCAATATCCAAATTATTATCCTAGCTATCCTTATGTAGATAATAGGGGTTTTTTAGAAAAGTTTGGTGATAACGCCAAAGACTATCTAACTCAGCCAGGGAATTTACTAACACTTGGCACTGTAGCGGCTCAATATGCTGGTCGCCAAAAGCCAAAGAGTCCCGAGCAAATAGCGGAGGAAGAGAGGAGGTATCGAAACGCAAGTCGTAAGACTATTGCCGAGATTGAAGCTGACGAGGCTCTTGAGACCGCCCGCGAAGATTTACAAAAAAAGCGGAAAAACAAGCAGCTGGAAGAAGATATAAAGAACATGGGTCGTATTAATCGGCGAGTTGTATCACCTGAGGAGTTTGCAAGAACAGGTCGCTGGCTTGAGTATACGGATGAGGAAGGGCGGCCACTTAGAATGAAAGGCGGCGGGAGCGCCCGTAACCCTTATGCTTATTTAAGGGGCGAAATTTATTCCCCGCGAGGCTCTATAGGTTATTTAAGCGGCGGGAGCGGCGGTCAGGATGATTTGATTGATGCAAAGCTTAGCGACGGCGAATATGTATTTGACGCATCGACGGTATCTGATTTAGGCGACGGTAATAATGCAGCGGGAGCACGTAAGCTTGATGTTTTCAGAAAAAATATCCGCAGGCATAAGAGAGGTGGAAGGATAAATCTTCCGCCACGTGCAAAGTCTTTGGAAAGTTATTTGATGGGTTAAGGTTAAAATGAAAACACACAACTTAAATGACTTAAGGGAACAGGCACTTAGCCTAATTAACCGTGATGTAGGGCGAATGGTAGCTAACCCGACACCTGTATATAGGGGAAAGACTAGCGTTCCGATGTCTGCTTTAACGCAGAAGAAACGGATGCTGGAAGAGCAGTTTAATAATTCTCCTGCTCCTTACTCGGTGGAGGCAAACAGCGTTTTTAATAGAACTCCGCAAGGTTTTAATGAAGGGCAGAAAACCTCTTTACTGGATATACTTAGGTCAGGTCAAAGACAAGTAGGCAATACTGGATGGAATCTGATGAGTAAGCAGTTTGGAGATAGAACCGATACTAGACAACCGAGTTTTTATAATAAGTTTGTCAAGAACTTGAATAAGGGGCTTGATTTATCAGATGTTGGTATAGACGCCTTAAGCAACGATGCACAGAGCCTTGATTCTGAATTTAATTCCGGACTTGGCAATAGTTTAAATGCACTTGGGAACGCCGAGAAAGCAAAGAGAGCAGGACTGAACTCTATGCTAGGGCAATTTGGCAATCAGCAGCATATATACTCACATCTAGCCAATTCGGCAGATAAGAATAAGTTTTACGAAGAATTAAATGCCCCAAAGCAAAAGATGAAGGCGTTATACAATATAGTAAATAGCGGTGGTAATCCTGATAACATGGGGCCTTATGGTGAAGCAGCAGCAGTTAAAGTGCTTGAAAAGGGGCTAAATCTTTATAATAGCCCGACTCCCACTTATAGTGGTCAGCAGCTAGCTAATGTGCCGGAAGAGTTAGCGGTATCGCATCGCCTGCTAGGGGATTTGAGTCATGATTATAATGATTCCTCAAGGGAAGAAAGAGATAACCTCTATAGCTCGTTAATGGGACGAGAGAATGTCGGCTCGCGAGCTATAGGCGATTTACCTACAATTTATAATCCACAAGCAGATAAGCTTGATGCTGATACAAAAAGTCTTTTAAAAGCTGAAAAAGCAAGGATCAGTATGGATCATGAGCGAAGAGGCACTTATGGATCGCAGTCGCATTTATCACAAACCGAGGATGCTATCAATAGAATTGCTAAAAGTCGTTTTGGCAATAGAAACAATCTCTTGCAGGATGTACTTCGGGGGAGAATGAGCAGTTTAAATAAAAGCGACACGAATGATTTAAACCGGTTAAATAGTTTAGGTCAGCAAGGATTGTCCGAATATCAGGATATACTTGGCAAGATTAGCGGAATGAACCAGCTCGGAGTAGATAAATGGCTAAATACGCAAGATGAGTTAAATCAAAAACGTGAGCGATTTGAAGAAGAAAGGAATCAGGAATGGCCGCAAGGTTCGGGTACTGATATTGTCAAATATAATGTAAACCCAGAAATCAGCAGTATTTTTGCAAATCCCAGTGTCAGTAGTAACCCATCTGTTTATACCCCATCTTTAAGGCCTAATATTCATGCTCTCGCTCAATATGCGCAAACTGTGCCTGTCAGTCATAGCGAGACGGAGCTTGAGAGCAACCTAAATCAGGATATGGGGGGCATCAAGAATTATGCCGATTTTGAAAATACTAAGATTCAAAGAAAGAGAGAAGATGAGCTAAGGCGTCAGCAAGAGGCAACGCGTCTAGCGTCAAGAATGGCAGAAGAAAATAGGCAAGCTCAGATTAGGAAAGCTAAGGAATTAAAAATAGCAGAAGAAAATAGGCAGGCGTTACTAAAAAGAAAAGCTTTAGCTGAAAGCAAATTAAAAGAAAGAGATATTCAACTAAAAAGGCAACAAGCTGAATTAGCCAAGGTGCAAGGTAGATATGACCTGATGCGCGAACTTGGGATGGATTATAGTAATTATAATAGAGATAAAGATAGAATAGCCATATTGCAACCAAGGATACAGAACATATTAGATAAAATGTCTTACTGGAAAAAATATGCAAATTTAATTTAATTATGACTATGGAAGAAGAAATATTAAATCAGGTGCAAGCTTTACCGGAAAGAAGAAATCCTTTTGACGAAGGAATAGCAAAAGCAGTTAGCAGTACCCGAAGCAATTTAAGGATGAGCAGGGATCAGGAGCATAGAGCAATAAATAATGCGTTACTTGCTCTTGGTAATGGTTTAGCAAAAGAACCTATACAGCGTGGGTTTAAAAACAATTTAGGAGTTATAGGGCGGGCGATGAATCCGGCGCTTAGTGCTTATAACACTAGCGAGGATACAGCTATTGCCGAAAATGAGCGTTTGGCTAATCAAATCATGCAGCATCAAAGAGCAGAGCAGGCTTTAGCCGATAAAAGAGAAGAAAATGCTTGGCATCGTAAATTCCAGGAGAGGCAACTCGCGGAGACTAAGAGACATCATAATTTACTCGATAACTTCAAAAGGGAAAAAGGAGCAGGTAAAAGTTTACTAGATAATTTTAAAAAAAGTGAAAAAGATCAGGAGAAACAAGAAGCATTAGAAGAGTTGAAAGGAATGCTAACTCATGCAGAAAATACGGTTACGAACCTTGGCTCTGAAGGGGAGCGATCACTCTTAGCCAAAAACTTCCGATCAAAATTCAGTAATCAGGAATATAGTCCGGATCAGGCAAAAATTTGGGCAATAGGTGAGGTATTACGCGGGAAATTGAATAAAGCTTTTAAATATACTAATCAGGAAGAATTTAAACATATACCGACAATATCGCCTGATAATGATATGGCAACAAATTTAAACGTTATTAATGATTTAAGAGCTATGCTAGGTATAGAAGGAGAAGTACCGGAACAAACTGAAGAATATGTACATATTTTTAATCCTCAAAGCGGAGAAGAAACGTTGATACATTCAGATGATTTAAATGAGGCTATTAACAACAGAGGATGGCAAAGGAAATGAGTTCTTTAGAAGGGTTAAGAACAAAACCCCTGCATAATCTTGAAGGATTAAGAATAAAACCAGTAAGGCCAAGGAAAGAATCAGCATCTTTTCTTGATAGGGTTAGTCAATTCGGTAAGGGAGCATTATCAGGTTTTAGTAGAGCGGCTATGTCCGAAGCAGCTGATCAAGCAAGTAGTGGAGTAATGGAGGTTGGAGGTATGGCTGTTCCTATATCTGAAAGTACTGCACTGGCAAATATTCCACAAAAAGGCATTGAGTCTTTGGATGCCATGAAGCCTCGGGAGAATGATAGTTTAGGGAATATTCTATATAAAGCTGGAGAATTTGGAGGAGCTACGGCGAGCCTTCCTCTTCCAACTAGTACCGGAGTAAATGCTGCTAGAAGTGCAATTGGAGGGGGTGGTAAATCTTTATTAACCAAATTTGCCAAGGATATAGGAACGGGCAGTAGCATAGGGGCAGGATCGGGAGTAATGCAGGAAGCAGGAGTTGACCCATTATATGCTGATCTGATATCCAGTCTTGCTACTCCTACTGCTATTGTTAAAAGTAAAAGCCTGTTAAATAACTTTACGAAACCTCGCGAGACACTTGCAAAAATACCGATGAAACTTATGGGATTAACACCTAAGAGTATGAATATTGAGGCAGCTAGAGCTGCAAGAGATTTAGGCATAGATTTGCCTGCTGCAGCAGTTACCGATTCCAAATTAACCGCCTTAGCCGATCAGTATGTGGGGAAAGCCCCTATTTTTGGTAATAAGTTAAAAAATAAGTATCTACTTGCCGAAGAACAGACACAAAAAGTCCTGAGTGATATTTTTGATGAAATTGGCCCATCAAGAACTCCGGAAATAGAAGGTCAGATTGCAGGTCGATATAATAAAGTAGAGACTTCATTACCAGCGGATGCAAAAGTATTACCTATTAATCTTAAAAAGGCTATTGATGATATTAAAATAAATACGGCTATTCTTTCTCCTGACGAAAAAAGCCTGTTACAATCACTTGAAACTATTAAAAATGAAATAGAGCCGGCATCAAAAATAATAAGTCAGTATGGGCCTATAAAGTTACCGTTACAAGAATATGACGTTAATAAACTTGTTGGTACTAAAAAGAGTCTGAATTCAATTATAAAATGGGATACGGGTGCAGGAGTTAAAAATCACCTTAAGAGAATACAAAAAGCGATTTCGCAGGATATTAAAGAGTATGGCAAAACTAATCCTGAGTGGTATGATGCTTTTAAGGAAGCCGATAAATTATATGGAGATGTTGCAAAACGGGAAAGACTGGAAAATATCCTTCGTCATAAAGCAACAAGCGATGCTACTGAAAGTCTATCCTATAATACTCTTGCTAAGGCAATAAATAACCATAAAAATACTGCATCTATTAGAAAACAGCTTACTCCTGAGACTTTTGAAAAAATACAGAAATTAGGCACTGTTGCTAAAGCTATGGCTATAAAAAGTAAAAATATTCCTAATCCGTCAGGGACGGCTACTACCGGTGGGATTAGTGCGGCAATTTTTGGATTGTTTTATGATCCTATTACCACAGCCAAGCTTCTTGGCGCAGGATATGGTGCAAGCAGGTTATTAACCGATAAGAAGTTTTTGGATTTAGCTTTAAAATTAGCAGAGAATCCTAATAATCTTGCAACTACTACCGCTTTAAATCACCGTATAAAAGAAATTACCGGATATTCTGCGGTAGCTTTAAGTAAAAACTTACAACATATGAATAATGCGGCAGAGTAACTGTTTAGATTATAGGCGAAGTAATCCACAAAAAGTCTTGATAACTTTGTGAATTAAGCAGGTAAAAGGTTGGATTTTTAAGCTTTTATTGACTGCCTAAAAAATAGGCAAACTCAGGTTAAGCTTTCTTCTTCCTCTACAAGAGATACATCACCGCTTAATAATACAGATGTGGTAATGTGCATATTCTCAAACTGCAAAAGAGAATTTGCTTGGGCGTTGGTATTCGTAATCGGTTGATGATCGATATTATCTAAATCTAGTGATTCCAGTATTTTACTATCGGAAATTTTAGAGAGGGGAGCTTTTTGACTTTTTAACAATTCAATAATTAGGTTTTTATCTGCAAGCTGTTCTTTTAAAAAAAGTAGTTCAGAGTTTATAGCGGGAGCAGTTTTTATTTCAGAAATTGCTAGTTTATTTTCCAACTCCTGAACAATAAAGTCTTTCTTGAGTAAAATATTTTCCATTTCTTTTATAACCAACTCTTTTTTATAGTTGTTTTCTTCGAGAGTTTTAATGATATCCCCTCTCTCAAGAATGGTAGTTTCAAGTTGCTCGCAAGAGGAATTTAGAGCATTTATCCTTTCTTCAAGTTTGCTTATTGATAAATCTTGATTGCGATTAAGATTTTCTAACTCTCTTAAGCTGCTTTCTTTTACAAGCACAAGCGATTTTTGCACTTCTAATTGATCTCGGAGTTCTGTTATGGATTGCTGATGGTTCTCTACAAGTAAATCTTTTTCGTAAATAGCGGTAACGATAAGAGCTTCTTTTTCCTGAATACGCAAACGCTCTACAGTTATTTGATTTTGTAGCTGGGTAATAGTGTTTTGTTTTTCAGTTATAATTAAATCCTTAGCAACGATTCTCTCATTTAAAGTATTACACTCTAAAATTCTTGCATTTAAAGTTTGTTCTGTATTTACAAGACTTGTGCTATTTCTAGCTGTAAGGTTAGTTTGAACGGATAACTGATTTTGTAATTCTGTAATAGCACTATTTCTTGAAGCAATGATATTATCCTTTTGAAGTAAAGCAGTTCTTAATTGCTCTACCTCAATAAGTAAATTATCACGTTGTATCTGAATAGGAGCTTTTGGTAATTCTTTTAACTTCATATTGCAAATCTTAAACCTGCGGTAATATTATGCACTCCATAATTACGATTGCCTATATTTTTAAGGCCTCCAATCGTTCTGGCTTTATTATTTCCTAGATTAAAATAATTATAGCTTACATCTAGCGTAGCCGTCTCGCTAATTTTTATATCTATACCGCCAGTTAGTTTATAAGCAAATTTATAAAATGTCTTTTTTTGGGACTTTGCTAAAGGGACATAGACTCTATCTTCTGCTGAGAGAGCAAAACCTTTGCCAACTTCTTTTAATGTAGCGACTCCAACTCCCCCACCAATAAAAGGAGTTATTTTACCGAGTTTAAATACATCTTTATATACATTAAGCATTAAACTATCAGCTTTGGTTGTTACTAATATTTTAAAAATATCTTTGTTCGAATTAAATGAAGTTTCATTAGTATGAAATAGAAAATAATAATCAAAAAGTAGTTCAGTCCTAATTGATTCGTTTAATTTAACGCCTACTCCGAATTCAATTAATGGAAAGCTATTTGTAAGTCTAATTTTACCTTCAAAATCATGATTGCTGAATTTAACTGTATGAATATGATTTATTCCTATTCCGGCTTTTACATAATATTTATTATCTGCTAAAGTTAGCCCAGAAAATAATAAGCTAGTAACAGCAATTAATTTGATGAGTTTCTTAAACATTTTAAATTCCTTTATTATTAGTTAATACAAAATCAAGTAGGGCAAGGCTATCGGCCTCATTATCGTCTACAGGATTAAAACCCTTGTTTTTAACGGCAGTTATTACGGCCTGCTTATCGGCGTTTCCTTTACCGGTAATATGTTTCTTTATCGTACCGACAGGTATGCCGGAGTAGGGTATTCCGTGATGTTCGCACCATGCAGTCAAATGGGCAACGAATCCCCCGTATTTATGGGCAGCGTCTATCCCCTTATGGGCCCTTACTTCCTCAAAATAAATCACATCAATAGCTCCAAGTGTTTGTTTAAAATCGGTAAGCCATCGTTTAAAACGTAAGTATGGCATGCCGCCCCCTTCAAATCTTCCGGTTTTAAAACTGGCAGTTCCTGAAGTGATTTTGCCGGAGTTATCGCACGTAGCGAAGCCGGTAGTAGTACCAAGGTCTAGAGCTATGATAATTGATTGCCTCATTTCCCAAGCTCTTTATCAATTTCTAATTCTTTCTCAATTATTTCTTTGGCAATTTCTTCTAAAGGATTATAAAAACCAAACCAGTATATCAAGCCGATGCCTAGTAGAGCGACAAAAAGAAGGACTATGTTACGCATAATTTTTTCTTTTTAATTATAGCACGTAATAGTTAGAACCTTAAAAAATCGTAATTATTTACAAATTATTATTTTCTTGTGCAAGCATTACTAAATAGGCTTTCTTTGCCCATTCTTCCCAGCTTTTAAAGGCAAGTTCTCCATCCTTTTTACGAACGTCTTTATAGGGACTTGGTACTCCGGCAGTCATAAATGGCTCGAATCCGATTAAGTTTTGCGCCCATGCTGCCCATTTTGTTTCATCATGGAGGATAGGAAGAGGGAAATCCGAGTAATCATCACAAACAGTAGCTGCCCAGTATTTAATGCTAATATATTTGGGATAAACGCTAATCATGGCCTACCGTCATCTATTTCAGCTAAAACAAAGGTAGTTCCCATCTGATAACCGGAACCGATACCTTCTGATTTGAAGGTAAAATTAATGTTTCTTCCCTGTATACGTTCGTTAATAGCAGGTCTAATAATATTCTCTAGTTCTCTGTCCTCAGTAAGGTTATAAGTAGCTGTTACAGGAGTACTTGCAGGATATTCATATGTATTAATGCTAACAGTCATTTTTATTTTTTTTGTACCTACAATATTAGGCTCTATTCTCTGTATAGATATGTTATAATCAATACCCGCTACCTGTTTTTGTGGATTAAAAGTAGCATAAGAAATTATAGGCGTGGTGAAGAAAGAAGGAATAGCTTTAACCTGCTGATCTACTTCCTTATAAAGATTGACCTGATCATTTCCGACTTCATGTTCCCAGACGTAACTGTTATTATCACCTTCGTAAGGAGTCAAATTTTTGCCTACAGTGTACATATTACCGCCGGTATTATCGAAATAACCTGCTGCCCGTTCTATGCCGGTATCATACCAGGTATTATCTACAACATTGTAAATAACGGCTCTGGTACATCCAACATTAGCATCTTTCCCTTTTTCAGGATAGAACCACCATATTTCATCTCTGCTTACGTTTTTGACGCCAAAGACCCTCTGACGTTTACTCATATCGATAGTATCGAAAAAAGTCTGACGATTAAGATTATTTTCAAGCGGAAGAACTACGCCGTTGAATACAAAAAATCTTTGTGTTCCCGGCCAGTAGAATATTCCGTCATATTCAACTACGCTATTTGAAGATAAAATGGAGCTATCTCTTGATAATACCTTCTTGCTAAAAGAAAGATCATCAGGATCATCAATGACCTGATTATTGCTACCTGTAGTATTGGTAATAAGAACAACAGAGCCGAGTGTCCAGAAGATTATAGTCGGCGAGTTTGCTCCTCCTCGCCATTCTGCACCGTAGATTACTTTATCGGTGCTAATATTGATGGAATATTTATCTTTAAAAAATAAGAAAGGTTTTTGCAAGTCAGTCTGCTCTCCTGATTTGTCTGCGGCAATCGAAGACCACCTAACTAGGCCGTTGTTACCATAGTAAAATAATCTACTTCCCACGTAGATCATTCCTCCTGTTGCTTCCTGTAAAACAAAATCAGGAAAATTTACCTGAAAAAAACCATCGGTAGCTTCCTTTGCCAAGATACTAGAAATAGCTTCGCTGCTATTAATATCCGTGTAGTTTTTCATACCCAGACATAATATCATTTGCGTTGGAAGGCTATTGATAATGCTTATTACTACCACAAATTGTGTCAAGGTATTGGTAGGATTAGTGAATTTCTTAAAATAAGTTAAGGTTTGACTACCAATATTGTTATAAGTAGCATCTATTACGCTATATTTATGTTGCTGAGTAACAAGAGAAACCCCGACTAAAATGTGTTTATTCCCATCGCTATCATAGTATATAAGAACTGCGGTTGGAGTAGAGCTAGGTGGTAACAGTTCAGGTATAGTCTGTATATATAGTACATAATTTTTCATTCCACCGATGTTTTGGGGTTGTCCTCTAAAAAACCTGACCCATTGCCCACGCGAGCAGTAACTTCCTTGAAAAGGAGAACCATCACGGAGTATTCCAGGATTATAGATAATAGGAAACATCTGTTTTTGTGTAGCCATAAATTACCCTACGTCTCTTTTTACGCTGCGATCAATGTAACGATCTTTTGTCAGGTTGTTAGCAGCAGTTAAGCTTTCCTGATATAACTTTGTATAGACAGGCATTCTCTGATCATCCTTTAAATAAATAAGAGCCTCTAAAAAGGCAGCATAGAATAGAAGATCAGGGTAATAGTCCGTTAGTATGTTTGTTTGATTCTCATTTGTAATCAAGTCTGGTCGCCCGTTATATATTAACCGATAAACATTATTTTGAGCAGGAGTTGGGCTTATAAAAATTCTATCATAAGGCTTAGTATTCGGTTGTATTTTATCGGCATAAAATAGCGGTGGATTATCAATAGTAGCGGTATCGACATTCGGCCAATAATTTATGCAAAACTCATAACTTCTTGGAAATAAAATTACATTATTAGTAAATAGGGATTCAGGCGTTCCATAGCTTAGAGAGATAGTTTCCTGCCAATCGGGAGGTTTTGAGATATTAGCATTATTTGCCTGAAACTGACCGTCAAATGCCTTTTGAAAACCTGTGGTATTTAGCTCCTTCCAGATTTTCTGCTGTCCCATCTCAATAAAATAGGGAATGGCGGCAGCAAATTCAATGCTACCTCCTCTATTGGCATAAGCTATTATTTGGTTTAAAAGAGTAGTGTAATTCATATTCAGTTACGACTAATATCATTCATCAATTTTTTGTTATAATCATCACCTAAATCGTAAATACCAACTGCAACAATTTTACTTAGAGTTATATAATCTGTTTTTTTAAGTTATACTGTCTCAGTATATGCAATTATGAACCAGTTAGTATATCCCAAAGGTGTATAGTTCCCTACTATCTGTAGACAACCTCCCGATCCGATAACTATTTCTTTTTTGAAATTATCTAGGTTATCTCCAAGAGAGGTTTTAATTATCATAGAATAGCTTGCTGTTAGACTACTTGGTCGTTGTTTGAATATGAATTGCTTACCATCTGTAGCTTCTGATAATACTGGCAACGTAATAGTACAATTACCAAAGCCTATAATAAAGATATCATAAATAGTAGCCTGATAACTAGCTCCATCATTTATAGCTAGAAAACTTGGTGCAAAAAAAGGCGGCATAAACTCTTTCCAGTATGAATCTTGTCTAACATTTAGTTTTTTTGTATCTGTATTATAAATTACTAATCCATCTTGAGGATCGAGAAGAGCATCTCGCTGAGTAGTTGTCATTCTTGCATGCAGTAAACCTCCTTCGCTTGAATTTATTTCAAGAAGTGCTGATGGAGAAGAAGAGCCTTCGCCAAGTTCGCCGTTAATGATAGTGCATACCCTGCTATCTGCTCCTGTTCCTTGCATTTGAAACGTTACCGGTGTTAGCCCGTCCACAAGTATTACTCCTGTATCTGCAACATTGTCGTTACTGCCGAACTGCAACGCTCCAAGATTACTTAATTTATATAGAGGAATGCTATCGACGGCTTTATTTTTCCTAGCTTGTTGTAATGCAGCTATTTTAAGACCGCCGTCTTTTATTTTTTTCCCTGTTTCTCCGCTAAAAACGGCAATATTATCATCTGACGCTACTTCCGGTCCCGTTACATCTCCGGTTCCGCCGCCGCCCTCTTTCAACTCTATCCATTTATCTCTACTGTAATATTCCTCATAACCAGTATCGCTGTTAAAGATAAGTGTCCCGTCCTTGATCGGTTTTTCCGGGTTATCGGTATTAACTAAAGCATCTCTTTCTTCAGTTGTTACGATTGGAGGATTAAAACAGCTATTTTTATCTTTATAGTTAATCTGTAGTCCATTTAACTGGGTTATAGGCTTACTTGTTCCTTTATCTATCGGCATATATTCCTCATTGATTTATTCTGGGTCAGCTACAACGGTAATAGTTCCCCACTTACCTTCGTCAAAAGTCCTAAGCGTCTTGTCTAAATTCGGTTCTGTATTATCAAAATAAGTGAACCCATCTACCTGATTTTCTTCTGTTTCTACTTCTTCTTTTTTTCCTGTTGGAAATATGAAAGGAATTCCGCTACTCAGTCCTACTCCGGCAGCGGTTGTAGGAACTGCATATAAATTCTGCCATACACCTTTAATAAAAATCTGAATACAGGCTCTATCGATATTATAAATCATAGTACCCGGTTTAACCTTAACCCGCTTGCCATCTACTTCATAAGCAGTAACGTTTGTTATTTCATCTTTTTGTTTATCAGTAAGACAGGGAAGAGCAAAAGTAGCGTTAGGGTTGTTAGTACCGGTATTTTGATCACTGGTAATAGTAAGACCGCTAAACTGGGTTATATTATCTAAATCTGCCATATATATTTTCTTTTTATTTTTATTATATCACAGGGTGCCTACAACTCTTAAAAATCGTAAAAATTGAGTTAATTCAAAAAATTACATGCCTCAATAAATCGTTGTATCTTTGGAGCGTCATACCCGTATTGGATATTTGCCTCTGATTGCAAATAAGCTATAGCTTCAGGTGTTGGATTATCGAGTTTGCTTAATTTTTGATCCGTAAGAAAACGTTGAAATCTGTAATAATATAGATTATTTTCAGCTCCCTTGTATAAAGAGAGAATTTGAAATTTAAGCTCTACTGCGTCTGTTCCTCCTTGTATAGTCAAGTTCAGGCTATTAGCTAGTAATCCAAGTCCATTATTAGGGGCTACTTTTAGATTATCTCCCATGGTAGTGATTTCAATATCGGGATTGGAATAACCTGTACCGACCGATAAAATACAAATCTTTACTTTTTGCGGGAACAAAATATTAGAAAACGTATATCCAAGGTCGGTAGGATTATTTTGGTATAAACCACCATCAATAAAAAAAGTTTTAGGATCAGCTCCTTGAATTAAAGTCGGGCGAAAAAATACCGGTGCAGCACTGGTAGCAATAGCAACATCAATACAAGTATAATTTTGTCCAGTAGTAAAACCCGGAATTAAAACATTAGAAAACTGGTAGTACTGGCTACTTGTAACATCACCATATGGAAAATTAATATTATCACTACTAGGCCCAGTCCCACCTTGAAAACCTACAGCAGTAATCAAAGTATTAGTTTTTAATTGAAACATGCGGGTAGTACCTAGAATAGCAGTTAGAGCATCCCTCAGAGGTTTCTGATTGTAGATATAAGGATCAACTCCCGGAACTGCCAGCACAGTTCCTAAAGTAGCATCTCCTGCCGGACCAAGAGGTTGCAAAGGATTAACTCCTGCTCTAATAGTAAAAATATTTTCCGCTTGATTTTTTAGTAATTGAATAACATCGGCAGGAGATAGAGCGTTTGAATAAGCTATAGATTGAACGCCACCAATACTTGTTCCACAAATAATATCAAAATACTTCCATAATTCATTCCCGTTGATTTTGGCATCATTGCAAAATCTTTCTAGAAACGTAGCAGAGAATAATCCTCTAATACCGCCTCCGTCTAAAGATAAAATACGTACTATACGCATACTTTTTACTAAACATGGAAGATGATAGATAAATAGCAGTTACTTAAGCAATAACTGCTATTTATTGTAGCTATAGAAATTAATACTCTATGATAATAATTCCAGCAGCTCCTGCGCCGCCAGTACCAGTAGCACTTTTGAAAGCACCACTACCACCGCTACCGCTATTAATACTAGCCGCTATACCAGCACCAGCAATGACAACACCAAAGCCTGCACCATTAAGTACAGAATTACCACCACTACCAGAGCCTATCGTTGAAGATGTTGAACAGTTACTACCTCTTTGACCGGAAATATTAATACTTCCACCTAAGGCAGTACCACCTACTCCTCCTGGTTGTACAGTCGTGCCAGTAGCAGTAATACCATTACCTCCCCCATTAGCAGTAAGTGAAACTGCAGTAGTAGTAAAAGTAGATACCGCTCCTGCTCCTCCAACTGAATAGGTAGATGAAGAACTAAGGTCGGTTACATATCTAATAGCAGTACCACCCGCTCCACCGCCAGATCCAACAGCAGTAAGACTAGTAGTATTTCCTCCGTTCCCACCTCCACCAATTACAGTAACTTTAGCTGCTGTAACTCCTTCAGGTAATAGTGAACCTAAAACACCACTTCCTGAAGTTAGTACGATCATTCCACGAGCTGTACTAGGTCCATTGGTAGCACTTGTTGCTCTACCATACTGATCAAAAGTTATCATAGAAGGATTGGTATAAATTCCAGCGTCTATTCCAGTTGGAAGCAGTTCAATATCAACATTAATAGGATCGGTAGTATCAATAAAAATAGTTTCGTCTCTACTAGTGATGGAAGAAACATTACTTTGCCATGATAAATTACCTATTCCGTCAGTTGATAGTATTTGTCCTGGTATTCCTGAATCACCGGGGAACGTTAAATCTTGGCTAAAATACACATTACTTTGAGTATTTAATTCTGGATTAGCATTAATCTGTACTACACCTTGATTAGCTGATGTTATTCTTAATTTTCCAGATTCTTCAATATTTAGATTACCGACAGAGTTAAATGACGAAGCAGTAACAGTGCCTGATAGAGTCATATTACCATCATTATCAATCTGAGTATTAGAATTATCGAGTAAATTTCCGCTAGCTCCCCAAGTAACTATTGAATGTGGAGTTGTTATCTCTGGTGATGTTGAACTAGCAGAGATAATCCTACCTTGAGCATCTACAGTGATGTTTGCAGCGGTGTATTCTCCTGCTACGACAGCTGTATCAGCTAAGTCTATATTAAGATTATAACGATCAAGTACCCAACTAGGTGTGATGTTAATTTTTCCGCCTGTTCCAGATAAAGTTGTGCTATTAGCAGAGATAATCCTACCTTGAGCGTCTACAGTGATGTTTGCACCAGTGTAGTGTCCTGCTACAACAGCTGTATCGGCTAGACTTACAACAGGGTTAGCAACATCGCTAGAGTCAACGTTTATTTGACCTTCTGTACCAATAACCGAGTCTACAGTTCCGATGTCCCCATTAGTCGCAGAGACAATCCTACCTTGAGCATCTACAGTGATGTTTGCAGCAATGTATTCTCCTGCTACAACAGCTGTATCGGCTAAGCTTACAACAGGGTTAGCAACATCGCTAGAGTCAACGTTTATTTGACCTTGTGTACCGACAACCGAGTCTACAGCTCCGATATCCCCATTAGTCGCAGAGATAATCCTACCTTGAGCATCTACAGTGATGTTTGCAGCAATGTATTCTCCTGCTACAACAGCTGTATCGGCTAAGCTTACAACAGGTTTAGTAGGATCGGTAGAATCAACGTTTATTTGACCTTCTGTACCAATAACCGAGTCTACAGTTCCGATGTCCCCATTAGTCGCAGAGACAATCCTACCTTGAGCATCTACAGTGATGTTTGCAGCAATGTATTCTCCTGCTACAA
>Ga0194112_10001082_pt1 | contig 39827 bp, 42 predicted proteins | sample TA2MahC400mmetaG_FD_146191 | JGI IMG/M metagenome (GOLD analysis project Ga0194112, IMG submission 146191) | Freshwater microbial communities from Lake Tanganyika, Tanzania - TA2015016 Mahale Deep Cast 400m | ecosystem: Environmental > Aquatic > Freshwater > Lake | place: Tanzania: Lake... | reverse complement strand
CATCTCTAAGGTGCCGTAAAGTTCCCCTTCCCGGTCCACATCCCGGAGCATGGCCGCCCACACATCCTCTCTTATGAAAAAGTTCAGAAAGCCGGGGCCGGCGATCTCGATCCTTTCCAGGAGACGGCCTTCATCATGGATGTGTGCCGACAGGAGTTCCGCGATTTTCCGTGGACTGAAATTACCCCTGACCCGGGAAGCGAGGACCATGGCAATATTCGACGCATAGTCCCCGTGGGCGGTATCCTTCGGTATATCCACCTCTATCGGTGGTACTGATTCAACGGTAACCAACCCCTTATCGATACAGATATCGACAGCGTTTCTCAGCAATTTTCTCAAACTGTTCTTCATACGAAAAAAGTTGGCCATGCTATGGCCAACCTCTCTTTTCCATTACCCGTGGGAAAATGACCGGCGAATCACCCTTCCGGGATGGTAAAACTGTTCATGTTCCGGAGGTGTTATGATCCGGCCCGGTACTTCTCTTCCACCTCATCGACGTCCTTATCTTTTATGGAAAGATCTCTCGTATAGTCAGGACAATGAACCTGTCCGGTCGAATCGAGTGATACGTGGAATTTTTTCTTACAGTTCTCTCTCCAGGCGCAAATCGAGCAGTATTTCTTATCCGTTCCCATGATTACGAACCCTTTCTGTGATTAGCGTGTTGTCTTTTCAGTACAGTAAATGCGCTTGCGAAGTCAAGCGTTTTCCATACAATCTCAGTAGTATGCGGGAAACACGAACCTCATAAGGTCATGCCCGACGAAGAGATAGGACACGGCGGCAACCGCCAGGAAAGGACCAAAGGGCACGGCATACTTCATGTCTTTCCCCCTGACAATCATGAACGTGATGCCCACCGCGGCACCCAGCAGGGAACTCACAAACAGCGTGTAGAAAAGTGATTTCCACCCCAGGAATGCGCCAAGCATGGCCAGGAGCTTGATATCCCCTCCTCCCATACCCTCTCTCTTCGTGATGAGTTCATATGCCACGGCAACCAGGTAGAGAGATCCCCCACCGATCACGATCCCCAGGAGTGCATCCATCACCGGCATATCCATCGCGAACACGGCGGTGAGGAAAAAGAAGGGGATACCCGGCAATGTGATGACATCCGGGATTATCTGGTGATCCAGGTCAATGAACGTAATGACGATCAATGCACAGGTGAATACAAAGGAAAAGAGGTATTTCAGGCTGATTCCGAATTTCCAGAACAGCAGCAGCGACATGACGGCCGTGAGCAATTCCACGGCAGGATAGCGGAGGGAAATTTTTTGCCGGCAGTCCCTGCATCTCCCCCGCAAAATGACGTAGCTGATGAGAGGGATATTATCGTAGAACCTGATGTGATGGTTGCATTGAGGACAGTGGGAGGGAGGAGAAATAATCGACCGGCCGCCGGGAATCCGGCAGATCAGCACGTTGAGGAAACTCCCCACGGCGGCCCCTACCACCGCCGTAAACACATAAAAAAATCCGCTCATGATCGATCAGCCCCCGCTGCGACGGAAATCCGCTAACCCTCTTTCAGGTCCCACTGATAAGGGATATCACTGTCATGGGGAGCCACCCTGAACTCATCCGGGTTCTCGTAGTCATACATCTCTGAAGGCGTGTTGACCACGATGGCTTCCTCCCGGGAGATACATTTGAATCCATGATACACGTAAGGTGGGATGTGTATGAGCAGGGGATTATGTTCCCCCGCAAAAAATTCGTTTATCTCACCATGCGTCGGGGAATCGGGTCTCGCATCATAGAGGACTATCTTCATCATGCCCTTCACGACTGCCATGTTGTCGAACTGCTTCTTATGATAGTGCCAGCCCTTCACCACTCCCGGGTACGCGGTTGTCATATACACCTGGCCGAATCCTCTGCACATCTCGTCATCGGCGCGCAGTATCTCCATGAGCCTGCCCCGTTCATCCGGGATCACCTTCAGCTTTTTTATCATCACGCCTTCGATCATATCTCACGCCCCTGTGAAAGGTTAATCTTCTCTCCTCAGATGTTGTTCGCTCCCGTTTTCGCGACCATATTCCCCGCATACTGAAGGGATTCAAATGTGCCCGCATCAGTCCACCAGCCGTCAAGGATATCCCATTCCATCTTTCCCTCTTCGATATAGAAGTTGTTGACGTCGGTGATTTCCAGTTCCCCTCTCTGGGATGGCTTCAGGGTTTTGATGAAGTCAAACACTCTCTCGTCATACATATAAATCCCGATTACCGCGTACTTCGATTTGGGCTTTGCAGGTTTTTCTTCCACACGCACAATATGGTCACCTTCGAACACGGGTACGCCGAACCGCTGGGGATCGGGTACTTCTTTGAGCATGATCCGTGCTCCCTCTTTCTGCTTCTGATAGGTTTCAACCGCCTTTCTGATGTTCTTCTCAATGATATTATCCCCCAGAACAACCACGATCTTCCCGTTATCGGCAAAAAATTCGGCCAGGCTCAGAGCGGCGGCGATTCCTCCCTCTCCCTCCTGATAGGTATAATTGAGGTGCTTGAGACCGAAATCCTTCCCGTTTCCCAGAAGTCTGAGAAATTCGCCGGCATTGTTGCCGCCGGTAACAATGAGGATCTCATCAATACCGGCATTCACCAGCGTTTTGATGGGATAGTAGATCATCGGTTCATTATAGACGGGCAGCAGATGCTTGTTTGTCACCTTCGTTAACGGATATAACCTGCTTCCCAGCCCCCCCGCTAACACAATCCCCTTCATCGTTTTTTCCTTCCGCGAGTTCTCATTGAGGTTCTCCGCAGTCGGCCGCGGAGAATCTTCGATCTTTAAGGGATAACAGTGTTATCCTTTCGCTCGCTTTCTCCGCTGCGAGCTGCGGTGAATGTGACCGCTACCGGATTCACCTTAAAGTACAAGGAGTTAATGCCCGGCGGCAATCGCGTCTCCCTATATCACATTTTGAGACACCTCTCCAATAAAAACATTGTATTGCCCTCTCACAACGGCGGTCTTAAAGTTCTCTTTACAATTCAGGCGGGCATAATATATAAGGAAAAATCTCTGAAAAAGTCGACAGGAAACGCCTTGAATGACGAATTCTACATGAGGCGGGCTCTGAGTCTCGCCAGAAGGGGTGAATCATGGGTAAGCCCCAATCCCATGGTCGGCGCCGTCATTGTCAGGAAAAACCGCATTATCGGAGAAGGGTATCATAAGAGATTCGGAGACAATCACGCCGAGATCAACGCCATCGCCCGCTCTTCCGAACCGATTGCAGGGGCAACAATCTACATAAATCTGGAACCCTGCGCCCATTTCGGAAAAACCCCCCCCTGCATAGACCGGCTCATTTCCCACAAACCGGCAAGGGTGGTGATAGGCACCGCCGATCCCAACCCGCTCGTTGCGGGAAGGGGAATCGATGCCCTCACCCGTCATGGCATAAAAACAACCACAGGTGTCCTCGCCGAAGAATGCAGACGATTGAATGAACGATTTTTCACATTCATACAAACGGGCGTTCCCTTCATCACGGTCAAGTTCGCCCAGACCCTGGACGGCAGGATCGCCACCGGGACCGGCCAGTCCCGGTGGATCAGTTCAGAAAAGTCTCTCAAGTTTGCCCATAAACTGCGGAGCTCCCATGATGCCGTCCTCATCGGCGTGAACACCCTCATACGGGATGACCCGGAACTCACCGTCCGTCTCATCAGGGGGAAAAACCCCCTCAGGATTATCGTCGATTCCTCTCTGCGTATCCCCCTCACGGCGCACGTCCTGAAGAATCAGGACAGGGCAGGTACGCTGATCGCGACCACAGCCCGGGGTGATTCCGAAAAACGGAAACGTCTTGCGGACATGGGTGTGGAAACCATGGTCATCGACGAAGACGGTACACACCGGGTAGACCTGAAGAAACTTTTTGTTGCTCTGGGAAAAAGAAACATATCCTCCGTGCTGGTTGAAGGGGGATCTGACGTCATTACGTCCATGCTGAAGGAAAACCTGTCCGACCGGGTCGTAATCGTCGTTGCACCGAGGATACTGGGAAAAGGAATTGAAGCGGTAGGTAACCTGGGGATACACAACATCGAAAAATCGTTGAGGTTCTCTCACAGGAAAATCATTAAAAAAGACTCCGATCTTATCATCGACGGAAGGATCGCAAGAACTCCCAACCGGAAAATCACTTCATAGTCGAAAAAAAATTTCCCCCCTCTTCTGAATACCGTCCTCAAAATCCTTTGACCAAGATATGCTCCGCAATCCTGATCCCGTCGAGAGCCGAACTGATGATGCCACCGGCATACCCGGCCCCTTCCCCGCAGGGATAGAGCCCTTCCACAACCACGCTCTGACCATCCGGGCCCCTCACTATTCTCACCGGTGAAGACGTCCTCGTTTCCACACCGGTGAGCAGGGCTTCCCCGGTGAGAAATCCCCGCATTTTTTTCTCGAACCGGTGGATACCTCCCTTCAGGGCATCGACAACAAACCGTGGCAGTGCGCAATTGAGCGGTGCAGGATTGACGCCGGGGAGAAAGGTACCTGGATGGGGGAGCGGGCCTTCCCTGTCCCGCAAAAAATCAACCATCCCCTGAGCCGGTGCATGATAATTCCCTCCTCCCAGAACGAACGCCTTTTCCTCCCAGCATCTCCGGAAGGAGATGCCATTGAGGGGGTGCGCACAGGTGCCCGCGAAATCGTTCGGGTGAACGGTGACCACGATCGCACTGTTGGCGTAGATTCCATCCCTCAGGGACCAGCTCATGCCGTTGGTAACCACGCCACCCTGCTCCGAGCTGCACCCTATCACGTTTCCGCCGGGACACACGCAGAACGTATATACCGATCGTTCCCGCTCACCCGGTCTCGCGGTGAGGAAATAATCCGCGGGGGGCAAACCCGGATGTCCTTTCCATCGGCCATACTGCATGGAATCGATCAATTCCTGGGGATGTTCCACACGAAGGCCGATCGCGAAGGATTTTGGCTCCAGGCGGACACCCCGGGCATACAGCATGCGGTACGTATCTTCCGCACTCTGACCGGTGGCAAGGACAAGACAGTCCGTGGCGATATCTTCCCCGCCATCGACGACAACTCCCCTGAGCACGCCCCGGTGAATCAACAGATCCGTGATCCTGGAGTTGAATCGTATCTCACACCCCAGGTCAATGAGTGTTCTCCGGAGGTTTCCCACCACCTCCCGGAGCCTGTCAGTTCCGATATGGGGTCTCGCATCGACAAGGATCTCGGAGGATGCCCCCGCATCAACAAAAATTCTTTTGACCCAAAAGGTGTAAGGGTTCTTCGCCCGGCTTGTGAGTTTCCCGTCTGAAAATGTTCCCGCCCCACCTTCTCCGTAATGGACGTGGCTTTCGGTATTCAGGACACCCTTCTCCCAGAATGTCTGCACATCGATCACCCGTTCGGGCACTGCCTTCCCCCTTTCAAGAAGAAGAGGAGGTGCTCCACCCCGCGCCAGAGTGAGGGCGGCAAAGAGACCCGCGGGGCCACATCCGACAACAACAGGTTTCCGTGAAGGCTTTATCTTCACCGACAACCGGGGTTCCCGGGGGATTTCGGAGAGAAACTCAATGCACATCCCCCCTCCCGTAACCCCGCGCAATACCTCATCCTTCCTCACGGAAACGTCCACAGTGTATACGAAACGGGGTGCCCTCCTCTTTCGCGCATCGATTGATTTTTTCACGATCTGAAAAGACACAATGTCCCCTTGAGGAATGCAAAGAGCCGAGGCGACCTGTTCCTTCAATCCCTCAATATCTCCGTCAAGGGCAAGCGTGAGACCGGATACACGATATGTGATCATTATTTCACCGTTGAAATTACACCGCTGTTGGTATACATTGCCCCCCCAGCAGACTCAAATAAGGAAATACACAATATGCCGTGGTATGCCGTTCATACACGCAGCCGACATGAAGACAGGGTTTACACGGGACTTTCCCAGAAGTCCATTCACACCTTTCTTCCCAAGATAGAAGTGTGGAGCAAAAGAAAAGACCGGAGAAAAAGGATCATGATTCCCATGTTTCCGGGCTATCTCTTCGTGGAACTTTTTTCCATAGATAACCAGACAAAGCTGGACGTCCTCAAAACATTCGGCGTGGTAAGGATCCTGGGCAAGCCCAGGGGAGCAGAACCCATCCCCGTCCCCGACTCCAAGATAGAAGCCATCCAGCGGATCATCCAGTCCAAAGTGGAGGTTCAGCAAATTCAGTACCCAAAGATAGGTGAACCGGCCCTCATCATCGACGGCCCGTTCAAGGGCATCGAGGGAACTGTGATCAGCACCGACTACAAGAAAGAACTCTTCGTCATCTCCATCGAGCTCCTTCAACGCTCGGTTGCCATAAAGCTTGAAGGGTTCCAGATCAAAAAAATCTAATCCTTGAAAGCCCTCATCGCCTCCTCAACCAGAATTTCTCCCGAGCCTTTGTATTTGGGTGAAAAATGAAACAGGGATATCCGCTTTACACCGGCCATGCGTGCCAGTTTCCCCGCCTGGAATGCCGTCAGGTGGTATTTCTGAGAGGCCTTATCCGCATCTTCGTGCAGAAACGTCGCCTCGATGAATAAAATTTCTGAAGCCCGCGCCAGTTCCACAATTTTTTTCACGTTGTCATCACTGTACACGGCGTCTGTAACATAGGTTATTGCCTGCCCCGGCGTGATTTTTACCACCGAGGATTTCAGTTCACCCAGTGACATGAACCGCTCCTCTCCCTCCTTACCTTCATGCCTCCGCCATATCCGTATGGGAGTATCATCAGGCTCTCCCCCCAGTATCCGGTCTTTCAGGTCAACCAGCCAGGCTCCCACGGGAATCCCCATTTCCTGAAGGACATTCTTCATGACATTCACCCGGTTCTTTTCCTCAAACCGGTAAGCCAGGCATGGTATCTTATGGTCGAGAAAGACCCCCCGCACCGAAAAATAACTCCCCTCTACCAGAGTACCATTGAAAATCTCTGCAGGATCTTCTTCCTCGGGCTGAAACGCGGTCCTGCACCGGTAAAGCCTCACTCTTTTACAATCCGGATGCACCTCCGTAATATGAAGGGCAAAATCGTTCTGGTAATTCTCAACTAAGTTCCATGTATAGGCTCTGAGCTTGTTTTCCACCTGCTCATGAAAACCGGGAGGGCCGTAGAGAAAAATATGCCGGTCACGGCCCAGACATACCCGCAGCAAATAGTCAAATCCGATGAAATGATCCATATGGGTGTGCGATACAAAGATATGGCTGATCTTGAGCAGCTTCCTCGGATTCAGGCTGTGAAGGTCACCCAGATCGAAAAGGAGGGCCGACCGCCGGTACTTGAATTCGATATAAACTCCCGGGTCACCGAAGGGATCATTAATAAGATGGGCACTGAACATTCATCATACCTGTTTGGCGAAAAAACACTCCGTCTCGGGACGATTAAAGCCTATGTTCTCTCAATATCATGTTTTTTCGTTCAAATTCAACTTGACTTTCTCCATAATATGGGGCACAAAAGTGCTGCCTATGCAAGGGGGAAGCCAAAGTTCATCTTTTCTTGTCAACAGCATCACAATCATACAGGAGAATGCCATACATTGAAGGGAACAATTAAAATCGACAGGGAACTCTGTAAGGAATGTCATCTGTGTATTTATGCGTGTAAAAAAGGCAATCTTGCCCCTTCGAAGGAATACAATTCCAGGGGATACCGGCCTGTCGTTTTCAACGAGGAAAAGGGCTGCACGGGTTGCACTTTATGCGCCATAATCTGTCCTGAAATTGCAATCGAGGTATATCGTGAATAAAGTATTGATGCAGGGAAACATGTTAATCGGCGAAGCCGCCATCAGAGCAGGATGCCGTTTCTACGCGGGCTATCCTATTACACCCCAGAACGAACTCACCGAATACATGTCGGAAAACATGCGGAAGGTAAAAGACGGCATCTTCATCCAATCGGAGAGTGAAATTGCGGCAATTCACATGGTGACCGGTGCCAGCGCCGCCGGGGTAAGGGCTATGACGTCGTCTTCCAGTCCGGGAATTTCTTTGAAACAGGATGGTATCTCATCCCTCGCAGCATGTGAACTTCCCGCGGTCATCGTGAATATGATGAGGGGGGGGCCCGGCCTCGGCAACATCGCCCCAGCACAGGGGGATTATTTCCAGGCCACGAGAGGCGGCGGGCATGGTGACTACCGGACGATCGTCCTTGCTCCCGCATCGTGCCAGGAACTGGCCGACCTGACGATGGATGCCTTCGATCTTGCCGACGAATACCGTAATCCCGCCATCATCCTGGCAGACGGGATGATGGGCCAGATGATGGAGCCGACGGTCTTCAAAAAAGCAAAACCCCGCAACTACAGCGAAAGCTTTATGCTGAGAGGCGCGGGAAAGGGCAAGAGCAAGATTATCAAGGGGCTTGTCCTGCCCCCTCTGGAAATGGAAGAACACAACTGGAAACTGGCCCGGAAATACCAGGTTATCTCCGATAAAGAGACCCGGCACGAGGCGTTCAATCTGGACAACGCTGAACTGGTCGTCGTGGCCTACGGGACGGCAGCAAGAATCACCAAGGGAGCGATTAAGAGACTCGGCGAATCGGGCCTCCGGGTCGGCCTTTTCCGTCCCATAACCCTGTGGCCGTTCCCGGTAAAAGCACTCCGGGAACTCTCGCACAAAGTGAAAAACTTTTTAGTGTTCGAGATGAGTACCGGGCAGATGCTGGAAGACGTCCGGCTTGCCCTTCAGGGATATGCAAATATCGATTTTCACGGGAGACCCGGCGGGGTCGTGCCGACACCCGCGGAATTTGCCATCGCAGTTGAGCGGGAATTCCGCGATAAAGACACCTACGGGAGGCAATTCTAATACCATGAAAAAGGTTTTCAGCAGACCGAAAAGTCTCAAAGAGAATTTTATCTATCATTACTGCCCCGGCTGCGGGCACAGCATCGCCCACCGGCTCGTTGCAGAAGTAATCGACGAACTGGGTATCAGAGGCATCACCATAGGTGTACCGCCCGCGGGGTGTGCCGTCCTTGCCTACTATTATATCGATGTCGATATGATAGAGGCCCAGCACGGAAGAGGACCCGCTCTGGCGACCGGCATCAAAAGGGTACTGCCCGACAGGATCGTCTTCTCTTACCAGGGGGACGGAGATCTGGCCGCCATAGGAACCGCGGAAAGTCTCCATGCGGCGAACCGGGGAGAAAATATTACCGTATTCTTCATCAACAACGCCGTCTACGGCATGACCGGTGGCCAGATGGCCCCCACCACAATCCTGGGACAGAAGACGACAACCTCTGCCCCGGGAAGAGACATAACACTCGATGGATATCCCATAAAAATGAGTGAAATCCTGTGTCTTCTTCCGGGGGTAAAATACGTGGAAAGATGCGCGGTGAACTCCCCTGCAAATATCGTGAAGACGAAAAAAGCCATTAAAAAAGCATTTCAATATCAGATCGATGGGGTCGGTTTTTCGATGATCGAAATACTCTCTCAATGCCCCACAAACTGGAAAATGAGTTCCATCGACTCCTGCAAATGGATTGACGAAGTGATGGTCAAGGAATATCCTTTAGGGGTATTGAAAGATGTGACCGCTCCGGAAAAAAAGAAAGGAAAGTAGCGCCATGCTGGTGAAGACCATATTCTCAGGCTTTGGAGGACAGGGAGTGATGATGATCGGGTACACCTTTGCCCATGGCGCCATGAATGCGGGTTATCACGTAACCTATTTGCCTTCGTACGGGGCCGAGGTACGGGGAGGAACCGCAAACTGTACCGTTTCCGTCGCCGACGAGGAAATTGCCTCACCCGTGGCCTCCGAGCCTGAATACGTCGTGGCGATGAACAACCCCTCCGTACAGACGTTCCAGAACAGAATTGCTTCCAACGGTATCATGTTGATCAACTCATCAATCACCGACGCCAGGCCCAACAGAAAAGACATCACCGTCTACGAGATACCCGCAGGAGAGATCGCAGAGAAGATAGGAAATCCGAGAGCCTCCAACGTCGTCATGATAGGGGCCCTGTTGAAGAAGATCGGCATGATACCGCCGGAGACCTATCTGAACAGCCTGGAGACCATCCTGGGCGACAAGAAAAAAGCCGTCGCGGAAACGAACAGAAGGGCCTTCGCCGCCGGTTATGATTATCTGAAATAAATAAGAGGGGAGAGTTCCTGCAATGGCCGTAATGCAAATTTCCGTTCAATTACCCAATGTCCCCGGATCACTGACGAAACTCATCGACGTGCTCGACAAGGAAAGTATCACTATTAAAGCGGTTCTGGCGGCAAGCTCACTGGAAGACAGTATCATCCGCCTCGTGGTCAATAACCCGCAGAGGGCCGCCGCGGTATTCGACAGCGCCCATATCAAATACGAACTGACACCGGTCCTGGCCCTCGAAGTACCCGCTCATACGGCCGGGCTCAATGCGATTATCAAACCCCTCAGCAAGGCGGAAATCAACATCCTCTACCTCTACACCACGATAGACAGAATCGGGAAAGAAACGATAGTGATTTTAGGCGTCGACAAGATTGACGAGGCCACGGAGGTCCTTAAACAGCACTGGATCAACTTCGTCGGCGACCAGGTCTATTCTCTCTGAACAAAAGAAGATACCATCACAGAACGGCCGGCAGCGTTGATCCACACATCTCGAAACTCGGGAATGTAATACCCACTCGCCATAGATCCAATTCACCAAAAACAGGCCCTTGATATTTCGCCGAACCTGTGAGTAAATGTGCCCACTGTATCACAAATCTTTTCACAACAGTCTCTCCGTCATGGCGGGGCACACACATGATACGGCAATCGCTCACATCATCAACATGTTGTGAGATTGCTTCAGCGTGTTGCCAATGACGGGGTGAAACGTGTGGATGCATCACGCGGGAAAACGGAGGAAGGGGAAAAGGGAAAATGCCTGCGAATCTGCCCCCGCAGTACTTTGAGGCGGAACAGAGATTTCGGAAAGCCAGTACGCCCGAGGATAAGATAGAGGCACTGGAAGAGATGCTGGCCATCATGCCGAAACATAAAGGTACGGACAAGCTCAAGGCCATGCTCCGCGAACGCATCTCAAAATTCAGGGATCAGGCGCAGAAGAAAAAAGGTGCGGCAAGGCAGAAATCTCCCTACGAAATAGAAAAGGAAGGGGCTGCGCAGGTCGTCATTATCGGTCCGCCCAACACCGGCAAGTCCTCTCTGGTCAAACTGATTACCAATGCGTCACCCGAAGTGGCGGACTTCCCCCACACCACCCATAAACCGACGCCGGGTATGGCGCACTACGAAAACATCCAGTTCCAGCTCATCGATACTCCTCCTGTCACGAAAGATTACACGGATCCCGCACTCACCGATCTGATAAGACGTGCCGACATTATGGTCATCCTTCTCGATCTTTCCGCCGACCCGATACAGCAGTGGGAAGATACAATGGAAATTCTTCATTCATTTCGTCTTTTTTCCCAGGCATGCATTATTCCGGAAAACCTGAAGAAACCACCAAAAGTCAAAAAAATGTTCGTCGTGGCAAATAAGATGGATCGCCCGGAAGACAGAGAAAACCTGGACGTGTTTTTAGAGCTCTCCGGCATTACCCTCCCCTGCATGGGCATCTCCTCCCTTACCGGCCATAATATCATGGCGTTTCTCGACAAACTCTTCAGCCTTTCGGAAATAATCCGTGTGTACACGAAAGCCCCGGGCAGGAAACCGGATATGACGGCACCCTTCATCCTCCCTGCGGGAAGCACTCTTTTAGATCTCGCGGGAGCGGTGCATAACGATTTTCTGCATAAGTTGAAATACGCCCGCGTATGGGGCAAGTCTGTCCGTGAAGGCCAGATGATACAGAAAGACTATATCCTCCAGGACGGCGATGTCGTGGAGCTATGCATTTAAAATGAGCCTGTTTAACGTCTCACAGGAAAAAGAAAGGGCATTGCTGGCACGGATGGAGCGCCTCGGCGTTGCGGAAGATGATCTCCGGGAGACCTTCGTCCGTTCCTCGGGACCCGGAGGGCAGAAGGTAAACAAGACTTCCTCATGTGTACAGCTTCTCCACATACCCTCGGGACTGGCCGTAAAGTGCCAGCAGTCACGGTCTCAGGCACTGAACCGCTTTCTGGCAAGGAGACTCCTCCTCGACAGGATCGAGAGGATACAGCAGGGCAAGGTGCTTGCGGAGAAACAACGCGTAGAAAAGATAAAGAGACAGAAAAGACGCCGCTCAAGGCGCGCGAAAGAAAAGATCCTGAAAGACAAACACGACCGATCGCTGCAAAAGGCACTTCGGTCGAAAATCACTCCCACACAGGATTTTGAATAAAAAAAGGGAGTTGAAGTCGTTGTCGCGCTCCCCCTCCCTTATGTAAATGATACCGCTTTCCTACATGCCGGCGAACTTCAGCAGCGGGTTGGCATAGAGAACGACCAATGCGATAACCAGTGCATAGATTGCCAGTGATTCAATCATCGCCAGACCGACCATCATGGTGAGCAGAATCTTTCCCTGGGCCTCCGGATTTCTGCCGACGGCGCTCGTTGCACCGCTCAACCCATGACCCATTCCAACACCCGTACCAATCGTACCGAATCCCATGGCAATACCGACTGCTAAAAGACTGCATCCCAGAACAATCGCCTTCGTGTAATCAATTGTTGCGGCAGGTGCAGCAGGAGCAGGTGCGGCTGCCATTGCCCACGGGGCCAATACCATAGTCACTAACATACACACAATCACATTTACGAACGTTTCTCTCATTTTCTTTCTCCTTTTCTAAGGGTTTTTTCCGGCACTGACGTGCCACTCTCACACGTGCGCTCATTCACCTCCTTTCTCCGATCATCTCTTCCCTCTTTTCCACAGATTCAATCATCCGGGGAAAACCGGCTCTTTTTTCTTCCCTTCGTTTTGCTACGGCGTACTGTACTCAGGGATGAAATTTTGTCAAGACATTTTTCGCTTCCTCCCGCAGCAGAATAAAATATCACAACCATGGATTGACCCCGTGTTTTTCTTTATGATAATGTGAAATTCCTTATTTGACAGAGAGACTTATGATAAAAGAGAAAGAAAAGAACATTTCCCGCTTCATTCAGATGGACATCCCCGTGACAGAGAGACCATTCAAGGTGATCGGAGAGCGGGCCGGCATGGGCGAGGAAGAAACGATCGCCATCACCCGCGACCTTATGCAGAAAGGCATCATCCGGAAGTTTGGCGCCGTGCTGAGACATCAGAAAGCGGGCTTCCTGCAGAATGCCATGGTCATCTGGGCGGTCCCCCCGGAAAAGTGCGATACCGCCGGACGTATCCTGTCTTCATTTGACCAGGTTACCCACTGCTACCAGCGTGATCCCCCTTTCGAGGGAACGTACAATATCTTTACGATGGTGCATTTCCGCGAGGGGGAGATGGACACCGTGATTCAGGAACTTTCCTCTGCAACAGGCATTAAAGACTTTATGGTCCTCATGAGTGAGGAGGAATATAAAAAAAGCAGCATGGAGTATTTTCCCGATGACTGATAAATCTTCACAATCCCTCTTTGAAGAGGCTCTCAGGTATATACCCGGTGGCGTGAACAGCCCCGTCAGGGCATTCAAGGCAGTTCAATCAGATCCCGTCTTTATCGCCAGGGCTGCCGGATCGAGAATCTACGACGTGGAGGGACGTGAATACATCGACTACGTCTGCTCCTGGGGCCCTATGATTTTAGGGCACCGCCACTCCGAGGTCACCGCCGCCGTTCAGGAGGCCGCGGAAAAAGGAACCAGCTATGGGGCGCCCACGGCACTGGAAGTCGAAATGGCAAAACTGATCGTCGATGCCTTCCCTTCCGTTGAACTTGTCAGGATGGTCAGCTCCGGCACAGAAGCAGCGATGAGCGCCATCAGACTCGCCAGGGGATACACCGGCAGGGAAAAGATCATCAAATTCGAAGGTTGTTATCACGGCCACGCCGATTCTCTCCTGGTGAAGGCCGGCTCCGGTGTGGCGACGCTGGGCATTCCGGGAAGTCCCGGCATTCCGCACCAGTTGGCAGCATTGACCATTACTGTCCCCTACAACGATACCGATACTTTCATCAAGGCGATAGACATGCACGGACCGGATCTGGCATGCGTCATCATCGAACCGGTAGCGGGAAACATGGGGGTGATACTCCCGCGGCACGGTTTCCTGGAAACCATCAGGGACATTACCCGGAGATACGGCATACTCCTTATATTCGACGAGGTGATTACAGGCTTCAGGCTCACCTACGGCGGCTTTCAGAACTTAGTGGGGATTAATCCAGATCTCACCTGTCTGGGAAAAATCATCGGCGGGGGGCTTCCCGTCGGTGCGTTCGGGGGAAAAGGGGAAATCATGGAAAAACTGGCACCATCCGGTCCCGTCTATCAGGCAGGGACCCTCTCGGGGAACCCTATGGCCATGGCAGCCGGCATCACGACACTGAACATTCTCCGGAGAAACGAGGGAAATTACGACATACTCAATACAAAGACATCCCTCCTATGCAACGAACTGCAAAAGCTCTTCGACCATACACAAATCCCCGTCTGCATCAACAGGACAGGCTCCATGTTTACCGTCTTCTTCTCGGGACACGAGGTCTACGACTTCGCGGGTGCGGCAAAAAGCGATACCGAACTCTATGCCCGCTATTTCCGGAACATGTTGGCAAACGGCGTCAGCCTTGCACCATCCCAGTTCGAAGCGTCCTTTCTCTCCCTTGCCCATACGGATGAAGACATTGAAAAAACTCTCGACGCGTGCGCGAGGTCACTGAAGACGCTGTAATGAAATTTTGACACTGAAAGGGTATTGTTGTAGAGTCCCGCCTGCCTGAAGAAAGAGTGGAGGCGAAGGAATTTCAGGAAACGCTGAAATAAAAAAACGCAAGAAGGTTGTGATATGAATACCATCCCCGCCTTTTCATCATTTATCAACCGCACGGAAAAAATCGCCGTGGTGGGTCTCGGGTATGTCGGCCTGCCCCTGGCAGTGCACCTGGCAAGACACTTCACGGTCATAGGGTACGACATCAAAACCGCCCGTATCGCCGAGCTCCGAGAAGGATACGATTCAACCCTCGAACTTTCAAAAGAGGATTTGAAATCAGTCTCTCTGGATTTCACCTCCGACGCGGGTGCGCTCTCGACATGCCGGCTCATCATCATTGCTGTACCCACACCTATCGATCACTCCCGCATTCCCGACCTCATGGCCGTCAGGAATGCCGCGGAAATTGTCGGCAGGAAACTGAGCCGCGGCTCATGTGTCGTTTTCGAGTCAACGGTCTATCCGGGTGTTACCGAAGACATCTGCGTTCCCATTCTCGAGAAGGAATCGGGAATGAAACTGGGGAACGGGTTCACGGTCGGATATTCCCCGGAGAGGATCAATCCGGGGGATAAGGAGCACACCTTAGACAAGATTACCAAGGTTGTGTCCGCATCGGACCCGCACACACTTGAACTCCTCACCCGCATTTACGGGCGGATAGTGGAGGCGGGCATTCATCAGACCTCTTCCATCAGGGTGGCAGAAGCGGCGAAAGTGATTGAGAACACCCAGCGGGACCTCAACATCGCCCTGATGAACGAACTGTCCATCATCTTCAACCGCATGGGCATAGATCCCATGGAAGTCCGCGAGGCGGCGGCGACAAAATGGAATTTCCTGCCGTTCCGCCCGGGTCTCGTGGGAGGACATTGCATCGGTGTGGACCCGTACTACCTGACCTATAAGGCGGAAAGCATCGGTTATCACCCGGAAATAATCCTTGCAGGCCGTCGCATAAACGACGGCATGGGGAAATATATCGCCGAACAGACGATAAAACAGCTTATCGGTGCGGGGAAGCAGGTTCTTGACTCACGGGTGGCGATTCTGGGACTCACGTTTAAAGAAAACATTACGGATTTGCGCAACTCGAAGGTAATCGACATTGTGAGAGAACTGAAGGATTACGGAGTGGAGACGCTTATTCACGATCCTCTGGCAAGCGCCGAAGAGGCATATCGCCTTTACGGGATCACCCTCGTTCGTCTTGAAGACATCCGTAACGTCAACGCGGTAATCGTCGCCGTTGCCCACAAAGCTTATCGGGACCTTGGCCTGTCGGAAATTAACGCACTCTGCCGTGACGATTGCCACGTCCTGATTGATGTGAAAGGCATTTTCGATCTGCAGGAAGTGCAGAGGCTGGGGATTCAATACTGGCGCTTATGATCTCGAATAAAGGGTAACTCGATGGGGAAAATCTTAGTGACAGGAGCCGCGGGTTTCATCGGATTTTACGTAGCCAGGCGATTTCTCGATGCCGGCCATACCGTAACGGGCGTTGATAACCTGAACGACTATTACGACGTCAATCTGAAGAAGGCGCGACTGGCCATCCTGAAAGACTCTCCGGCATTTCGCTTCATCAAAACCGACATCTCCCAAAAACGTATCCTTTCCCTTTTTGAGAAGGACGAACCGGAGATCGTCATCCACCTGGCCGCTCAGGCGGGAGTCAGATACTCACTGATAAATCCCCACGCATACGGAGACAGCAACCTTACGGGTTTTCTCAACATCCTGGAAGGCTGCAGGCGTTCCCAATGCGCACACCTGATTTTCGCGTCGTCAAGCTCCGTCTACGGCGCGAATACCCGGATGCCCTTTACTGTCCACCATAACGTTGATCATCCCATCAGTCTCTACGCAGCCACGAAAAAAGCGAACGAACTCATGGCCCATACTTATGCGAGCCTCTACAGGCTTCCCTGCACGGGATTGAGGTTCTTCACGGTGTACGGGCCCTGGGGAAGACCCGACATGGCACTGTTTCTGTTCACCAAAGCCATCCTGGAAGGCAGGTCCATTGACGTGTACAACGAGGGAAAAATGAGCAGGGACTTCACCTATATCGACGATGTGGTGGAGGGCGTGTTCCGGGTAGCCGGAAAGATTCCCCAGGCCGATCCGAACTGGCTCGGTAACCGTCCCGACCCCGCCACGAGTTTTGCCCCGTATAGAATTTACAACATCGGGAACAACAACCCCGTTAAGCTCCTGGAATTCATTCGCATACTCGAGAGGCAACTGGGCAGGAAGGCGAAAATGAACATGCTCCCCATACAGCCGGGAGATGTGCCGGCGACATACGCGGATATCGATGACCTCACGAGGGATGTCGGCTTTAAACCAACGACACCGATAGAGGACGGGATAAAACACTTTCTGAAATGGTACAGGGAGTACTACAAAGTCTGAGGAGTGTTACCATGAAAAAAGCGTTCATAACCGGTATTACGGGTCAGGACGGATCTTACCTGGCGGAGCTCTTGCTCGGGAAAGGATATGAAGTTCACGGACTCATCCGCAGGTCGAGCACATTCAATACGGACCGCATTGACCATCTGTACAGGGACTACCATGACCCTGACGCCCGAATTTATCTTTACTACGGGGATCTCTCCGTGTCGGGACAGTTGACGGATCTGATGAGCGCCATCCGCCCCGATGAAATCTACCACCTGGGTGCTCAGAGTCACGTGAGGGTGAGCTTTGACATGCCGGAGTATACGGGAGACGTCACGGCTCTCGGCACGCTCCGTATCCTGGAAGCCATCCGTAAAACCGGGATACACGCAAAGTTTTACCAGGCATCGTCAAGTGAGATGTACGGATCGGCCCCGCCCCCCCAGAACGAGCTTACCCCTTTCCAGCCCAGAAGTCCCTATGCAGCGGCGAAGGTCTACTCATACCACATGGTGAAAAATTACCGGGAAGCGTACGGGATTTTCGCGTGCAACGGGATTCTGTTCAACCACGAATCACCCCGCCGCGGAGAGACCTTCGTGACAAGGAAAATCACCAGGGCGGCCACACAGATCAAGCTGGGTCTCAAAGACAAGCTCTATCTGGGAAACCTGGAGGCGAAGAGAGACTGGGGATATGCCGGGGATTATGTGGACGCCATGTGGCTCATGCTCCAGCATGACGAACCGGATGATTACGTTATCGCCACGGGGAAAACCCACTCGGTCCGTGAATTCCTGGAAAAGGTGTTTCAGAAACTCGATCTCGACTACAGGAACCATGTCGTCATCGACCCGAAATACTTCCGGCCTACGGAGGTGGATATCCTTCAGGGCGACGCGTCCAAAGCGCAAGAAAAGCTGGGATGGACATCAAAGGTGAGTTTCGAACAATTGATAGATATGATGATCGCGGCGGACATGGAACTGGCGAAGAAAGAAAAAACCCTCAGAGACGCGGGATATGCCCACTGTGAAATACGCTGATGCGGTGAGAAAAAGAAAGGATCGTCACATCACCATGTTGCTGAAGGATAAGAGGATTACCGTCACCGGGGGAACGGGTTTTCTGGGAACGCACCTTGTGCAGAAACTCAAAGATTCAGGTTGCCGTTCCATCGACGCCATCGGTTCTTCCGACTATGACCTCACCTATGTTGATCAGATAAAGAGGATGTATGACGACAGGAACCCGGACATTGTCATTCACCTGGCGGCAAATGTCGGCGGCATCGGCTACAACAGGGAAAACCCGGCAACCCTCTTCTATGAAAACCTGATCATGGGAGCCCATCTGATCCACGAAGGCTTTCTCAGAAAAATCGAAAAGTTTGTGGCCATAGGAACGATCTGTGCGTATCCGAAATTCACCCCCGTCCCCTTCAGGGAAGATGACATATGGAACGGGTATCCCGAGGAAACGAATGCCCCGTACGGTCTCGCAAAAAAAATGATGCTTGTGCAATCACAGGCCTACCGCCAGCAGTACGGTTTCAATTCCATATTCCTCCTCCCGGTCAATCTCTACGGACCGGGCGATAACTTTGATCCCCGCTCGTCTCATGTCATCCCCGCACTCATCAAGAAGTGCATCGATGCCACCATGAAAAACGAAAAAGAGATCATCGTGTGGGGAACCGGAAAGCCCACCCGGGAGTTTCTCTACGTGGAAGATGCCGCCGAGGCCATCATCCTGGCTGCGGAACAGTACAACAAAAGCGATCCGGTCAATATCGGCGCAGGATTCGAGATATCAATAAAAGATCTTGCCGGGCTGATTGCCGATCTGACCGGTTTCAAAGGCAAAATCACATGGGACGAAACAAAACCTGACGGCCAGCCCCGGAGAATGTTAAATACGGCGAGGGCCATCGACGAATTCGGATTCAGTGCAAAGACAAACCTCCGGGATGGATTGAGAAAAACGATAGAGTGGTACAGAAAGGTCGGAAAAAGTTTTTTTATTTGACTTCCCCAACCATTCATGTTAAGAGCGCCACGCAAATGCGCATGGATAAGGCAACGAGGAAAGCGGTAATCCAGTTGGCATATGCCAGCAGCATCGGTATTGCCATGGTACTGACGATCTTCGGTGGTCTCTATCTTGGCTATTACCTTGACAGGAAGTTTGATACGGGTTACACGCTCACGCTCCTCTTTCTGATCATAGGTATCATTGCAGGATTCAGGAACTTATATGTTTTGATAAAAACAAATTTTCCTGAGGAAAAACCGGTAATCAAGTGTCTGAAAAGTGAACCGCACAGAAAAAGACCCCCTCCAAAAGAAGCTTGAGCTCACAAACTGGATCATTCTGGGAATAATCCTTGCGCCCAGCTTCATCTTCCTGTCTCAACAGTTCACCCTGGGAGTGCTTCTGGGAGGTCTTATCAGCATCGTGAATTTCCACTGGCTCGGCCGGGATCTCCGAAAGGTGTTCTCAAGCCTTTCAGACAGTTCGAAATCGTCCATGATGTTCAAATACTACATAAGGTTCGGCATCACGGCGGTTATCCTCTACTTCATCATCACAGGGGGGCTTGTGGACATTATAGGGTTACTGGCTGGTCTCTCCCTCGTCGTCGTCAATGTTGTCTTCACCGTCGTCACAACATTCTCAAAAAAAAACTGCCTTGAGGAGGTTAGATAAAAAGAGATGCATGCCCTGTCTTTCCTTGAAAACCACTTCATTCCATCGCACATCATGTACGCCTGGTTCGTCATGGCTTTCCTCGCCCTGTGTTCTTTTTTAGCGACACGCCGCATTGATATTTATCCAAGCAGGTTTCAGAATGTCATGGAAGTCATCATCAGCGGTCTCGACAGTCTCCTGACCGATACCATGGGCCACGAAGGAAGAAGGTTCTTCCCTCTTATCGCCACCCTGGGATTGTACATACTTACCTCGAATCTTTTAGGTCTTGTTCCCGGATTCGAATCCCCCACGTCTAACCTGAACGTAACCGTATCGATGGCCATCATCGTCTTTTTCATGACTCACATCGTCGGTGTCAAAGTGCACGGGGTAAAATACATCAAACAGTTCATGGGACCGGTGTGGTGGCTGACCCCCCTCATGTTGCCTATTGAAATCGTGAGCCACCTCTCCCGTCCTCTTTCTCTGTCGGTTCGACTCTTCGGGAACATTGAAGGTGGGCACATCGTCGTGGCGGTGCTTTTCATACTCGTTCCCCTGCTCGTCCCGCTGCCGATACTGGTACTGAAAATCTTCATCTCCCTGATCCAGACCCTGGTTTTCATGCTGTTGTCGATGATGTACATAGGCGGTGCCATGGAAGAACACCACTGAGAAACATTTCACCGATATTATGCACCATAATGAAAAGGGGCCGAAGTCCATTGACTTCGGCCCCTTTTTTACAGAATGGTCATGAAAATATCAGCCCTTCGCCATTACATGCTCATGAATCGCCTTGGCTGCCTGCCTTCCCGCTCCCATAGCAAGGATGACCGTTGCCGATCCGGTGACGATATCCCCACCTGCATACACACCCTCACGGGTGGTCTCACCGGTTTCGCCCTTCGTTACGATATATCCCCGCTTATTCACTTCCAGACCCGGAGTTGTTGCCTGTATGACGGGATTGGCCATCGTCCCGATGGCAACCACCACGGTATCCACGTCAATGATAAATTCCGATCCCTTGATGGGAATAGGACTCCGTCTTCCCGACGCATCCGGTTCGCCAAGCTCCATGCGGATACATTTCATCTGCCTTACCCAGCCGTTTTCATCGCCGATATACTCAACAGGCGCATGGAGGAGCTTGAACTGCACGCCCTCCTCCTTTGCGTGATGGACTTCCTCAATCCTTGCGGGCATTTCCACCTCTGTACGGCGGTAGATGATATAAGCATTGTCCGCTCCCAGACGGAGTGCCGTTCTTACAGAATCCATGGCCACATTCCCGCCACCGATGACGGCCACATTTTTACCTCTCACAATGGGCGTATCAAATTCGGGGAACAGATAGGCCTTCATCAGATTTGACCTCGTGAGGTACTCATTCGCAGAATAGATACCGCTCAAGTTTTCACCGGGAATATTCATAAACACAGGTGCACCGGCACCCACGCCCAGAAACACCGCATGGAACCCTTCTGCAAAGAGGTCGTCCACCGTCTTCAATCTTCCGATGGCGGCGTTCCTTACTATCTTAACACCCAGCTTTTCCAGGTAATTCACTTCCGCATCGACGATTGCCTTGGGAAGACGAAACTCGGGAATTCCGTAAATCAACACGCCCCCCGCTTTATGGAGGGCTTCGAAAATCGTCACTTCATGCCCTAACTTGATCAGATCACCGGCAATCGTGAGTCCCGCCGGACCGGCCCCCACCACAGCGATTTTTTTGCCCGTTGGGGACTCTTTCTCAGGTATCACTATATTGCCGGAGTCCTGCTCAAAATCAGCCGCAAAGCGTTCAAGCCTGCCAACCGCTACCGGCTCATCCTTCTTTCCCAGGATACACACTTTTTCACACTGATCCTCCTGCGGGCAAACCCTCCCGCACACAGCGGGAAGAGCATTGGTTTCTTTGAGCTTCCAGGCAGCCTCAATGAACTTTCCTTCGGCAATCAGCTTGATGAATTCTGGAATCTTCACATCTACAGGACAACCTGCCACGCAACTCGGTTTCTTGCACTGAATACAGCGTTTCGCTTCCATCATGGCGAGTTCCGCATTATACCCATAGGGAACCTCGTCGAAGTTATGAATCCGTTCCTTGGGGTCCTGTTCAGGCATAGCCTGTCGGGGAATCTTTTCCTTCTTCTCTTTTTTTTCAGTCTTTTCCTTATTTTCCATGGCTCTCACACCTGTAATTTTCCATCGCCTGTTTTTCCTGATCAGCATACGTCCTGAGGCGGCTCATCAATAACCCAAAGTCAACTTCATGGCCGTCAAACTCCGGTCCATCCACACATCCGAATTTCGTTTTTCCACCCACTGCAACACGGCAGGCTCCGCACATTCCGGTCGCGTCCACCATAATCGGGTTGAGACTCACGATCGTCTTTAAACCGTACGGTTTCGTCAGGTTGGCAATAACCCGCATCATCGGCACTGGTCCTATGGCGAAAACGATATCAATTTTCTCTCCGGAATCGATGAGGTTTTGGAGAACAGCACTCACAAAACCATGAAAACCGTAACTCCCATCGTCTGTTGCCACAAGCAGCCGGTCACTCACATTCTTCATTTCGTCTTCGAGGATCAAAATATCCTTTGTCCTCGCACCGATGATTGAAATAACCTTATTTCCCGCCTTTTTGAGTGCCGCCGCAATAGGATACGCCACACCGATGCCGACGCCGCCCCCCACAACCACGGCCGTGCCGAAATTACTTATTTCAGTCGCATGACCCAGGGGGCCAAGTACGTGCAAGATGTGATCCCCCACTTTCATATCGGCAAGTTTCGCCGTCGTCTTACCCACAATCTGAAAGATGATCGTGAGAGTTCCCTTTTCGCTGTCAGAATCGACTATAGTCAACGGGATTCTCTCTCCCTGCTCATCGATCATCAGAACAATGAACTGACCGGGTTTTCTCTTGCGGGCGACTTCAGGTGCCTCAATGACCATTCTGACAACAATGTCCTGTAAAAATGACTTTTCTACTATCTTGAACAATGCTCCATCTCCTATCGTTTGTGAATGGTTACGAAAGATTATGCATCTTTCTTCATTTTTATAAAAAGCTCTCCCGCAGCTGCTTCTCATGCATCTTAAGGCGGCCACTCTGATACCACATTTCTTTTGAAAGTCAAGAGGTAAAGCGACAAAAAACTCACAGAGTTCCCTTCGCAACTAAGAACATGAACATACTGTCAGGATGCGAAAATTATTGGTAGATTAATTAATGAATAAACTCTTATATATACAACGCAGTTGCCAACCGGTTGAACCGCACGCGGGGCATTTTTCGCTTGACTTAAAACACCACTTAAAGTAATAGAGCACGAAATTTGTTGAACGCAATGTTCATTAAAATATTTGCTCTGTTTTCACTCACCAGGGCAACATGATCACTATATACATCCTTCGTCTTGGTGTCCTTCCCATTTTACCGGGGATATGCCTCTGAATCGAAAAGTAGAATTGATTTGATGAGCAGTACGAATCTAAAACCAGTAACAGAACTATAAGAGGAGGGCACGGTCAAGTATTCGAAAATAAATTGGATTCAACCCGTACATGCCACAATGCGGCGAACAATCCCGTTTATCAGACCCAGCGGGAAGGATTCACAGAGAGAATACTCATCGCAGGAAATTCAAATCGTACAAAAACCAATCAGGGTAAAACGAATCCTCCCAGTGGTCTTTATCCAATGTATCGGCAAGAAGAAGTACAGAGTCAAGGACATCTCTTAGTAATTGGTTAAGGAGGTAGAACATTGATTGACGAAATGATGGCAATTGCCATCTTGCTACCGGTCGCGGCGGGACTTCTCATTCTGGCGATTCGTAATTACTATGCACGCAATGTCGTCGTGGTTGCCACATCGATTGCCCTCATTGTGAACAGCGTGCTGCTCTCAATAAACGGTCCTTTTACGTATACTCCAGAAGGTGTGAACTGGGGACTGTTCATCACAATCCTGGATTACGCCATTCTTTTATTTTACCTCTACATAGGTTTTACCCTGAGAAACTGGCTCGTGGTGATATTCGCTTTTACCCAGCTTGTCCCCCTTGCCTACTTTGAATTTATCATGAAGGCCCATTTAGAACTTTCACCGGCTTTCGTTGTGGATCATCTGTCCCTTGTGATGACCCTCATTATTTCAATAATAGGTTCTCTTATCTGCATTTTCGCCCTGCGGTATATGTACGATCACGAGCATCACGCTCATCTCACAAAATCAAGGCAATCCAGGTTCCTCTTCTGGCTTGTCCTGTTCCTGGGAGCCATGAACGGTCTTGTATTCGCCAATAACCTGTTCTGGCTTTATTTCTTCTGGGAAGTCACCACGCTCTGTTGTTACCAGCTCATTTCCCACGACAGAACGCAGGAAGCCATCAATAACGCCGCCCGGGCTCTCTGGATGAATGCCACGGGCGGAACGGCATTCATACTTGCCATTATTTATCTGTACGTTACTCAGGGCGGATCATCCGCACTTTCGCTTCAGACCCTGATAGGAGGCGGAATCCAGGCTTCGGTAGTTCTCTTGCCGGTTGCCCTCCTCTGCTACACCGGATTCACGAAAGCAGCCCAGATGCCCTTCCAGAGCTGGCTTTTGGGAGCCATGGTAGCGCCTACGCCTGTTTCCGCACTGCTCCATTCCAGCACAATGGTCAAAGCGGGCGTGTACCTCGTGCTCAGGCTCGCACCTGCCTTCGCCGGAACTTATCTGAGCATAGCCATCGCAATTGCCGGTGCATTCACTTTCTTCGCGACATCAGCGCTTGCCATCAGCCAGACAACGGGGAAACGGGTTCTCGCCTACTCAACGATAGCCAACCTGGGACTTATCATTGCCTGTACCGGTATTAATACGCCCCTCTCCGTGGCCGCAGCGATTTTGCTCATCATCTTTCATGCCATATCAAAAGGTCTCCTCTTTCTCTGTGCGGGTACAATCGAACATCAAATCTGGAGCCGCGAAATTGAAGATATGGAGGGGCTCGCCGCCAAAGCACCTCTCACAACTCTCATCACCGCAGTAGGTATTCTTTCTATGTTTCTCCCGCCTTTCGGCATGCTCTTGGGAAAGTGGATTGCCCTTGAGGCGGCATACATGGTACCTCTGGCGGCCATTCTCTTCGTGTTGGCAAGTACGCTTACGATTGTCTTCTGGACAAAGTGGCTGGGGAGACTGCTTCAGGTGCTTCCCAAACTGGGATGGCCCCTCGAGCGACTGTCCCTGAGTTATTCAGCCCCGCTGTGGACATTACTTATCGGAATCTTTGCCGTGGGTATCGGGGTCGGCCCGATTTACCAGAATTTCCTCCTTGATGCGACGAACAACGTTGTTTCAGGGAATCAAATCTTCGCAATCGGGTGGAACAATCTGGTGCTGACAAGCGCTTCTTTCATACAAAGGGACATTTTGGGTCTCTTTCCCATTTGGCCGCTCTATCTGATCTTAGTCGTCGCTTTGCTCCTGCCTCTCCTGTTAATCGGGCTGAAACCCACGGAATTGCGGCCGGTATACCTGTGCGGCGAACAGGTCGGCGGTACCGATACCGACGAGTGGTCGGCGGAAGCGGATCAGAAAACCAAATTCCTTTTAGGCGGTTACTATTTCCAGAGTTCACTCGGTGAGAAGAAAGTGAATCCCTGGGCAAATACAATAGCCATTGTACTGTTGGTCATTATGATTGGATGTGGGGTGATCGTCATATGTTAGAGCAGTTCATTCTTGTCTTCGCAACGTTAGTCGGCGCTCCTCTCGCCGGTGGTCTACTGTTCGGTATCGACCGTAAAATCACCGCGCGACTGCAGGGTCGTTACGGCCCTCCCGTCATCCAGCCTTTTTACGATTTCTTTAAACTCCTGGGCAAGGAACATATCGCCGTAAGCAGGCTTCAATTCATCTGGATCTACGGATACCTGGTGTTCATGGTCGTAAGCTTGATATTCCTTGTGTTGAAATCAGATATCCTCCTCTTAGTTTTCCTTTTAGGCTTTGCCGGTGTGTCACTGGTTCTGGGAGGCTTCAGTACAAAATCTCCCTACGCACACTTCGGAGCCAACAGAGAATTGCTGCAAATCATGGCATATGAACCCGTTCTTCTGCTGTTCGCGATAGGAGTCTACGCGCAGAACGGAAGTTTTCTCATCAGTGAAATCTTTAAACAGGATAAACCTCTGCTCTTTTCACTGTGGCCATTATTCCTTGCAGTCCTTTACGTGCTGACTATCAAGATGCGCAAATCCCCATTCGACATTGCCACCTCACATCACGGACATCAGGAAATCGTAAAGGGGGTAACCACCGAATATTCCGGACCATATTTTGCACTCTTTCATCTTGCAGAATGGTATGAGATTGTTCTGTTGCTGGGAATCATCTCTCTCTTCTGGGCCAATCCTCTCTGGGTAGGTATTCTGATTGCGCTGGTAGCATTTCTTCTGGAACTCCTCGTCGATAACATCGCTGCGAGAATGACTGCCCGCTGGATGGTCCGTTTAAGCTGGTCAATAGGGCTGCTCCTGGGAGTCATTAACATCGCGTATATCTATCTCACCAAGGGGGTGTCATAATAACTATGGGTTTGATGCAAACGTCACGAGTGAAATCACCCTGGATTCTTCATTTTGACAACAGTTCCTGCAATGGGTGTGATATCGAGGTCCTGGCCTGCCTGACCCCGCTGTATGACGTAGAGCGCTTCGGCATGGTCAACATGGGTAACCCCAAACACGCCGACATTCTGCTCATCACAGGGCCCGTAAACAGGCGCACCGCCCGGGTGCTTAAAAATCTCTACGATCAGGTTCCGGATCCAAAGGTAGTCGTGGCCGTCGGAACATGTGCCTCCACGGCCGGTGTCTTTCACAACTGCTACAACATTTTAGGCGGTGTGGATAAAGTAATCCCCGTTGATGTGTACGTCCCCGGCTGTTCCGTCCGTCCGGAAGCCATCATTGACGGTGTCGTCATGGCCTTACAGAAATTAGCCAGCCTATGAGGTAATGCAACAGAGATGGAAAGCATAAGAGAAATAAACAAGAACGAAATAGTGAGCGAAGGCAAGAAATTACTGGATGACGGCGCGAAATTTGTCACGGCTGTGTGCAATGACCTGGATGATAAGCTGGAAGTATCTTATTTCTTCAGCAAAAACAGCGGTACCGAGCTCATATGTCTTCGTTACAAAGTGGCAAAGGACGAAGAGGTGGTGAGTCTCTCGGGTACCACTCTTGCCACTGTGTTAATTGATAACGAGATGAAAGAATTATTTGGTCTGAAGATAAAAGAGCTGGCAATAGATTACGGCGGGCACCTGCTTTTAGCGCAGGACAGTCCCGTGACACCTCTTTTGAAAACGAAAAAGGATGCGTCGAAAGGAGAGAGTTAATGGCGGCACGCACAACGGTTCCCTTCGGACCCCAGCATCCGGTACTGCCCGAACCGGTGCAACTGAGAGTCACCTACGAGGACGAAATAGTTGTAGAGGTGGTTCCGGTCATTGGGTACGCCCATCGGGGAATAGAAAAGGCATGCGAACTCAACGAATACGGCAAGAATATCTACCTCTGTGAGCGTGTCTGAGGGATCTGCAGTTACATCCACAGCGTGTCTGTGGTAGAAGCGATGGAAAGATTGTGGCCCGTCGAAATATCACCCCGGGCAAAGTATCTGCGGACATTCTGGGCGGAACTGGCACGCACCCATAGCCACCTTCTCTGGCTCGGGCTTTTGGCCGATGCCTTCGGTTTCGAAAGCATGTTTCTCCAGTTCTGGCGCATCCGCGAACGGGTTCTCGACCTCCTCGAAATGACTGCCGGACACAGGGTAATACCCTCCGTGAACATCATCGGCGGTGTACGGCGGGACATTACCCCGGAGCAGAAAAAAGTCATTATCGACACACTGGACATAATCCGCAAAGAGAGTGATGAGTTAGTGAAAGTCGTCACGAGAGACTACACGGTGAAAAAGAGAACCGTGGGTATCGGCGTGGTGACAAAAGAGCAGGCCATACAATTGGGGTGCGTGGGGCCCGTACTCCGGGCGAGCGGCGTCCCGGAAGATGCCCGCCTGACGAAATACGATGCCTACGGTGATCTCAATTACGAACCGGTCGTGGAAACCGCAGGGGATTGCTATGCCCGTACCCTGGTAAGGGCGAGAGAAATCTTCCAGTCCATAGATCTCCAGCTTGAGGCACTAAGCAAATTGCCGGAAGGTGAAATAGCCGTGAAGGTAAAAGGAAACCCTCCCAAGAACGAAGCCGTCATGCGTGTGGAGGCGCCGCGGGGAGAGCTCTTCTATTACGCAAAAGGAAACGGCTCACGTAATCTGGAACGAATGAAAATCAGAACACCGACTTTTGCCAACCTCCCCTCATTGTTGGTAATGTTACCGGGTTGTGAACTGGCAGATGTACCTGTCATCGTTCTCTCGATTGATCCGTGTATCTGCTGCATGGAAAGATAAAAGGCGAAAGGAGCACGCGAACGAATGCCATTCATGTTACCGACCATCCTGAAAAACCTTTTCACCGGTTATGCCACAAGGCTCTATCCCGTTCAGGTGCGGGAACCTTTCGAGAATGCCCGTGGGCACATACGTTTCAATGAGGACAAGTGCATCATGTGCGGCGTGTGTGCAATGCGGTGTCCCTCAGTCTCAATCACCGTTGAGAAGAAAAAGAACGAGCTTACATTTTACCCTGCCCGCTGCATTGTCTGTGAGGTCTGCATACATGCCTGCCCCAGCGATGCTATCGATCTAATATTCAAATGGCGCACACCATTTTACGAAAAACCGGTGGAGATATATAAATCCACGCGCATTGCCCAATTGCGGGAGACCGCAGATGCCGCCACAGACGCCGCCACAGACGCCGCCAAGGAAGAGGAGTCCGCAAAAGAAGACAAGTGAAGCAATCCGCCCCCAGGGCAGGGCTGCACTTATCTCTGAGGGACACGCCCCTCAGACTCCCTAAATGATTTACTCCACTGGGGTTACAAAGAGGCCAATGCCCCTTTGAGTTTTTCCGGGAAAGAATATCGTCTCAGCAAATCCGGGGTACCAATTCTCCGGTGGGAAGATCGACTTCCCGTGACCCGCCGATTGAAGTATTCATCACGAGACGACCCTGACCCTTCTCACACACATTTCCTATTATGGTCGTATCTCTTCCGAGATCATGAGACCTCATTGCGTCAACCACCCGCTTTGCATCCCCGGGCGGGCAGAACACCACGATTTTCCCCTCGCTGGCAAGGAACAGGGGGTCAAGCCCCAGGATTTCGCAAATCCCCCTCACGCCGTCATGAACCGGGATGTCCTTTTCTTCGATCACAACACAACACTGTGACTGAGACGCGATCTCGCACAGGACGGCACCCAATCCTCCCCTTGTCACATCCCGCATGCAGTGTATCGCAGGGCTTACCTTCAAAATACTTTCCACGAGCAGGTTTAACGGCGCCGAATCAGACAGAATGCTGGAGCGTAAGCCGAACTCCTGTCTTGCGCTCAATATGGCTGCTCCGTGATCACCGATGGTTCCACTGACAATCACCGCATCGCCCGGTTCAATGCTCCGGGGAGATATCGTCCCTCCATAGTGAATGACACCGATGCCGGACACATTAATAAAGATACGATCCGCCGCTCCCCTGGCCACCACTTTGGTGTCTCCCGTAACGATCTTGACACCTGCTCCCGCTGCCGCCCTTGCCATGGAATCGACTATCTTCTCCAGATCATCCGTATCAAAACCTTCCTCCAGGATGAATCCGGCACTTAAAAAAAGGGGTGTTCCTCCGCAGACGGCGATATCGTTGACGGTACCATGTACGGCGAGGGAACCAATATCTCCCCCGGGAAAAAAGAGAGGATCCACCACATACGAATCCGTTGAAAAACAAAGCCTCATGCCACCCAGCTGAAAGACCGCGCTGTCCTCCAAACGTTCCAGATACACGTTGTCGAACCTGGGAAGGAACATGCCGGCAATCAACTCGCTCATCAGCAATCCGCCTGCCCCATGCTCCAGCAGAATTTTATCATATCGCATCTTCGGACACCTTCCTCAATCGTTCAAAAATATATGTTCCCCTCACACTTCCAGAACCGCCCAGTCAGAACTTTTTTCACACGCCTCTCTTTATCCGTGCTCCCGCACAGACCGCCTGTCCCAATGAAATCCCCCCGTCGTTTGTCGGCACGAGGGAGTGGGAATACACCTCGAAACCGGCATCTTCCAGATCCATGACACACCCCTCCAGGAGTACACGATTCTGAAAACATCCTCCGCTCAACACAACACGATGCAATCCTGTTTTTTCGCGAAGGGTCTCAGTCGCGACGATGAATGCCCTTCGCAGGGTTTGATGAAAGGCAAATGCAATCTCTTCTGCAGGGACACGTCTCAGGAATGCTTCCGTAAGTTCACGGATCGACGGAATGAGATCAAGGAGCAACAACCCCTCTTTTTCAAATAAACCAAAGGGCAGATCCACATCGGTGTCCTTCACCGCAATTGCTTCCAACTCCATGGCGGCCTGTCCCTCAAAACTCACATGCCGGCGCAGTCCCATGATCGCGGCGACGGCGTCAAATATTCTGCCGAGACTGGACGCATAAGGGCTGTTGATCTTCAGCTTCATAACCCGGTCGAATATCTCATAGTGCCTCTTTTCGGGAATCAGGTCCAGTCTCTCAGCCACTTCTCTCCAGGCACCCCCGTAGGCCTCCTGTAAAAGACTCACCGCAATACGCCACGGTTCCCGTATCGCCGCTTCTCCTCCGGGAAGGAGATAGTAACGGATATGTCCGGCCCTCTCAAACTCCCGCTCGTCGGCTACAAGAAATTCACCTCCCCAGACCTGACCATCGGTCCCGTATCCCGTGCCGTCCATGGCGAGACCTATCACTTTCCCTGAGAGAGCATTTTCCGCCATACAGCTCACCACATGAGCATGATGATGCTGAACCGGTATAATTATATGGTTACTCATGCCACGGGAAACACGTGATGAGTAGTAACCGGGGTGGAGATCACAGGCAATCACTTTCGGCGCGCACTCGGAAATCGTCTGCAGAACCGATACACTCTCATGAAAAAAATCCCTGGCCTGCGGTGTTTCCATATCTCCTATGTGAGGACTGAGAAAGGCACAATCCTTTTTCACTATGCACACTGTCGATTTTATCTGAGGTCCCAGCGCGAGAATTTCAGGATACGATTCGCCGAGTACGACAGGTTTAGGTGAAAGACCTCTTGAACGCCTCAATACCCGTGATTTCCCCGCCGCAATCATCGCTATGGAATCATCACACCTGACCAGGATGTCCCGGTTGTGCACCAGAAAGAAATCCGCAATTCCCCTCAGCCTTGAGACTGCTTCCCGGTTCGCGATGCAAATGGGTTCGTCCTTGTGATTGGCGCTGGTCATCACCAGCGCGAAGAATCTCTCGTCCATAAGCATATGATGAAGGGGAGTATAAGGGAGCATGATGCCGAAATGAGCCATCCCGGGGGCTACGTGAGGAGAGATTTTCGTATTTTCCTTTTTCTTTGCCAGAACGATGGGCCGCTCACGGGAAAGCAGAAGGTCCTTTTCCTTCTGCCCTACATGGGCAATCATTGACGCATGTTCAACGTCCTTTACCATAATCGCCAGCGGCTTGGCTTCTCTGTATTTACGATTCCTCAGCCTTATCACGGCAATATCGTCTGTTGCATCAACCGCCAAATGGTACCCTCCCAACCCTTTTACCGCGATCACGTCACCCCGGAGAAGCGCATCTTTCGCTTCACGCACAGGATTCTTCGTCGACACAACGTTCCCTTCACTATCCAGAAAAGAGAGAGACGGTCCACAAACGGGGCATGCCGTGGGTTCGGCATGGAACCGGCGATCGTGAGGATTCTCATACTCTCTTTCACACTCCGGACAGAGAGGGAAACACGCCATGGAGGTATTTTCCCTGTCGTAGGGAACTCCCCTGATGATCGTCAATCTGGGACCACAGTTCGTGCAGTTGATGAACGGATAGAGATACCTCCTGTCCGGAGGAGAAAACAACTCATGAAGGCACTCATCACACACAGCAATATCAGGCGCGATGTGCACCTCTCCCCGATCACCCTTTCTGCTCGTGATAATACGAAACTCATCATCCTGAAGAACATCCACTTCCATCTGGGAAAATCGGGATATATCGGCAAGAGGGGGAGGTCGGGAAATGACCTCTCTGATAAAATCATCCAGAGCTTCAACACTCCCCTCAACCTCAACCACTACGCCATCAGAGCGATTCTGCACAAAACCCGAAAGAGAATGTTCTTTCGCAACACGGTGAATGAAGGGTCTGAATCCTACCCCCTGAACAATTCCCGTAAAGATATACCGTTTTCTCTTAATCATCACTTCGCAATGCAGAACCCGCTACCATTGTGCGAATACGCCACCGCATACAATTGGAAAAAATACGCGCATAGAGGCGAAATGTCACACCGCAATGAATGAACATATGGCCGCTTCTGTTTCCCGAAATACCGATCATAAGGAAGACATGGTGTGGGCGGTGAGCTCCTTACGCAAGCATTCTCCGCATGAGAACAAAGACATCAATGTGCAATCCTAATGATAACGATAGTAGGCCGAGCACGTCCCCTCCGTAGATACCATACAGGGACCAAGAGGATTCAGAGGTGTGCACACCGATTTGAAGAGGGGACATTCCCGGGGAGAAATGATACCCCTAAGAACGTCACCACAGCGACATCCTGTTACCTCAACACTTTCCAACGGAGGAATGTCGAATCGCAGCCGGGCATCAAAATTCCGATAGGCCTCACGAAAATACAAACCGCTGTCCGGTATCATTCCCAGTCCTCTCCATGACGTCGCTCCAGGCTTGAACACGTCGTTCAATAACTCTTTTGCCCTGAGGTTTCCTTCGGGATTGACCCCCCTTCTGTACTGGATTGCCACTGTTTTTTTGTGTTCCCTGATCTGGCCGAGAATCATAAAAATTCCCTCGAGAATGTCGACTGGCTCAAAACCTGTAATTACCGCCGAACTGCCCGCCTCGGCAACAAATGTGTACGGCTCTGCCCCGATTATCGTACTTACGTGTCCGGGACAGAGAAACCCGTCAATATTGAGTGCGGGATCATCGACAAGCACCTTCAGGGCGGGAGGGATGACTTTATGAACCGAGAAGACGGAAAAGTTTTTTATACCTCTTTCTTTACAATCCCTTACCACCGAGGCCACAGTGGGGGATGTTGTCTCAAAACCTATCCCCATCAAAACGACCTCTTTGGTCCTGTTCTCCCCGGCCAGTTCAATGCAATCAACTGCGGAAGGAATCACCCGGATATCCGCCCCTCGAGCCTTCACCCTTTGCAGAGTCACACCCTGCGATCCGGGTACCCTCAACATATCACCGAACGTGGCGAAAATCACACCGGGTATTCCGGCAAGAAACAGGGCAGAATCCACATCATGAATGGATGTCACACAAACCGGACAGCCCGGTCCCGATATAAGCCTGATATTCTCCGGCAGAAGGTTTCTGATTCCAAAACGGCCGATGGTGACGGTGTGGGTGCCGCATACCTCCATAATGGTCATCTGTCTTCCGGCCGATAACGCGAGTCTCGCAATGCGCTCCAACAGTTTCCCCGCAAGTAACGGATCTCTGTACTCGTCAATGAACTTCATGTTCCCGCAATCTCACGCAGGCAATCCAACAACTCCTGTGCCAGGTTTTCGTCAATCCTGTGAATCGCAAAACCCGCATGGCATATCACGTAATCACCCGGTTCCGTTGCCTCAGCAATCAGATCCAGACGCACCTCCCTCTGCACACCGCTGATTTCGACAACGGCACGTTTGTGCTCATCAATTGAGAGTATCTTGCCGGGAATTCCGAGACACATATGCTACAACCCCTCAACTCACCTCATGTCTCCACTTACTTGAAACCGCCAATGCGCGTGATGCGTCCGTGGGAGCGGGAGTATAGGTAAACGACTTCTGCATGTCAAGCGAAATCGTTCTCCACGCCAGCCATGCAGGCCTCAGGTGGGATTGAGAACTACCCCGTTACGTATTGCTTTCCAGACATCATTTTTCCCTTCCCCGGTCCGGGCGGAAAACAGAACGGGATCCACGGTGAGTCCGAGAAGTTCTTTAATGTGCCGCTGACGCATTCTCTGTTGATTCCTGGAAATTTTATCTATCTTTGTGAGAACGAAAATGAAATTCACATTGTAGTGATGAAGCCAGTCTGTAAGGACGATATCCTCTCCCGAAGGATCCCTTCGTATGTCAAGGATGACCACGACGAGTCTTAAAGATTTCCTCTCCCTGAGATACGTTTCGACCATCGGTCCCCACTGTCTTCTCACAGAGAGCGGGACTTTTGCAAAGCCGTACCCCGGCAGATCCACAAAAGTAATCTGACGGTTCACTCGGAAAAAATTGATAAGCCGGGTACAGCCTGGCGTGCCGCTTGTTCTGGCAAGTGCTTTTCTCCCGGTTATGGTGTTTATCAGAGAAGATTTGCCCACGTTTGACCTGCCGGCAAAGGCCACCTCGGGAAATACATCATCGGGATACCGAGAAGGTTCCGCGGCGGAGGTAAGAAATTCTGCTGACACAACTTTCATTTCCGGTTTTCCCGCGTTGTTTCAACACTGCATCATCATAGAATCAGAAACCGTCATTCCCGTTCAAAGACGATTCCGTATCTATCCAGCTTTCGTTCAAAGGTGGGACGGGAGATACCAAGAATTTCACATATTTCACCCTTTGTCTTGTTGCTGTTATTCTTGATAATCTTCCTGATATACCTCTCCTCAACCTCATCAAGCGTCAACAACTCGTCCGACTTTATAAAATCTTCGTCCTCTGTTTCCACGGGTACCGGCTTTTTATCAAAATCCTCCAGAAGATCGGGGAAATCACCTCTTCCCAGAATCTGTCCTTTGGCAACCACGACAGCACGCACCAGGAGGTTCTCCAGTTCCCTCACGTTTCCCGGCCAGGTATATTTCATGAAGGTATCCATTACCTCGTCGGACACTCCCAGCATCCTCTTGTGAAGATCACGGTTGATCTTGGTAATGAGATAATCGACTAAATGGGGGATCTCTTCCCTCCTCTCCCTCAGCGGAGGAATCTTAATGGACACGATATTCAAACGATAAAAAAGATCGTCCCGGAATTTCCCCTCCTTCACCAGGGTTTTCAGATCTTTGTTCGTTGCTGCGATAATTCTCGCATTTACCTTTACCTTATCTTTTCCTCCTACCCTTTCAAATTCCATTTCCTGAAGGATCCTCAAGAGCTTTGCCTGAAGATTGAGCGACATCTCACTGATCTCATCCAGAAAAACCGTGCCGTAACGGGCGAGCTCAAATTTTCCCAACTTCCTGGCAATAGCCCCCGTAAAGGAACCTTTCTCGTGACCGAACAGCTCCGATTCCAGAAGTGTTTCCACAATGGCGGAGCAATTCACGGCAATATACGGCTCATTCGGCGAGGTGTTGTGGTGAATTACCTTGGCAATCAACTCTTTGCCCGTACCACTTTCTCCTTGAATGAGCACTGTTGTTCTGCTCTGGGAGACGATGCCGATGGTCTTGAAAATCTCGCTCATCTCCCTGCCCGTTCCGATAATGTCACCGACCTTGAACTGTCGTGACGGTTCCATGAGAAGACCATCTATTTTCCGTTCCATTTCGATGGATTTCAGGGCCTTTCGCACTGCGATCTCAAGCTCATCGATATTAACGGGCTTCCGTATATAATCGAAGGCTCCTGCCTTCATGGCATTGATCGTGGTATCCATGTCATGATGCGCGGTTATCATGATCACCTTGACGTTCTCATCATCCTCCCGCAGATCCTCAAGCACTGTAAACCCGTCAATATCGGGAAGCCTGATGTCCAGGATGACGACATCCGGCGATGTCTGCACAAACTTGTTCAACCCTTCCGTGCCTGTCTTCGCCGTATATACTTCATATCCCTCTTCCGTCAGATAAAGATCGATGGTTTCACAGATGGAACTGTCATCGTCTATTATGAGAATTTTTGCCATCCCTTCATCCCCCGGCGTCATTGATGGAGTTGTCCGATCGAATCGTTTTTTCCGTTGGCAATATCACTACTATTTTTGTCCCCTTCTGTTTTTTACTGAATATCTCTATTGTGCCATGGTGCATGTCAACGATTTTTTTCACCTGGGTCAAACCCAGACCGGTTCCGTATCTCTTTCGAGTGAAAAAAGGATTAAACAGGTGCGGTATATCTTGCTCATCAATGCCGCTCCCGTCATCCTCAATTTCGATCCGGACGAATCGATTCCCGCTTTCCCCATATTTCGTTCCCAGCGTAAGCGTTCCCCCTTCCTCCATCGCGTCTATCGCATTCAGATACATATTGATAAACGCCTGTTTGAGCATTTCCCCGTCCACGCTCACAGGCGGAATACGGGGGTCATTGTGCATCTGTACCTTTATTTTCTTTTCTGACAGCTCCTTTTCGACGCTCAGTAAGGAACTCTCAAGGAGGTTGCCGATATCAACCGTCTTTAATTCCGGTTCCGCGGGTTTCGCATAGATCAGGATATCGCTTACCAGCTTCTCCAGATGCTCCACCTCTTTTTCCGCGATCTTGAAACGTTTCAAATCATTCCCGGCAGGTCTTAATCTCTTTTCCAGAATCTGAAGACTCATCTTGATAGAGGAAAGTGGATTTCTCACTTCATGGGCGATACCGGCGGAGAGCTGCCCTACCGCGGCCAGCTTCTGACTCTCATAAAATTTCTTCTCGAGATTTTTGAATTCCGTAATATTGCGCTGAACCAGGAGAAAGTGATCGGTCCCCTTGATGGGACTGAAAGTGATCAAAAGGTTTCTCTTCGAGCCGTCTCTCGCAGATACCTCGATCTCGAAGGGCTTGTAGATTCCCTTCTTTACTTCTTCCCATTTCATCTGCATGAACTCCCTGTATTCCGGGACCACGAACTCGATAAAGTATCTGCCCTCCATCTGTTTCGGTGAAGTACCGTCTTTTCCGGTTGATCTCCGGCTCACGTAATTGACGATACCGTCCTTGCCGATTGCAAATATCCGGTCGGGGGAACTGTCCAGTATCGACTGAAGGTGATAATAGAGTTCTTCTGTATCCGTCCGCAGCTTGATCAATTCATATATTTCATTCGAAAGGGATTCTGCATATTCGCGCAGATTCCTGGCCATGTCTTCTTCTCTCGTCACATCCTGGAGGGTCTCAATTGCCGCGATAATATTCTCATTCTCGTCATAGATGGGTGCGGCCAGAAAACAGAGGTGCCTGTTTTTACCTCCCAGGTTTTCAAAAAAGTCACTTGCCTCATAGGCACCCTCAACAAAGGGCGACTTCTGCAATCTTTTCCCTCCGTAATAGAGCTTCAAACTTTCCATATCATTATCAACGATCAAATCGGCCATTGAGGGTCGCTTCTCCTGATAAAACGGCATATACTGCTTATCCGTACCGATCATATCCTCGCCGGTATACCCTGTCAATTCCTCGCAGGCCTTGTTCCAGAAAATGATACGATGCTCCCTGTTGATGACGAATGTGGGTATGGGAGAACCCTCTATGATCCCTTCTATGGTCTTTTTCAGTTTGACGTTCTCATGCAGTTCCTGCTCGATCTTCGCAGCATATTCCTTGAGACTGCGTGCCATTTCTTTTTCACTCGTCACATCCTGAAGCATCTCGACCGCCGCGATAATTTCGCCCTTCTCGTCATAGATTGGGGCCGCAAGGAAATAGAGATGCCTGTTCTTCCCCCCCAGATTGGGGAAAAAATCTCTCGCCTCATAGGCCCCTGCAACCACGGGTGACCTCCGCACACTTTTCCTTCCGTAATACTTTTCCAGTCCCTCCACATTATTGTCGATAATAAGATCAGCGATCACGGGCCTTTTCTCAGAGTAGAAGGGCATATACTGTTTTTCCGTGCCAATCATCTCCTCGCCCGCATACCCTGTCAAATCCGTACAGGCCTTGTTCCAGAAAATAACCTTATGCTCCCTGTTAATCACAAATGCCGGTACGGGAGAACCTTCAATGATGCCTTCGATAGTCCTTTTTTCCCTGCTGAGCTGTTCCCTCCATCTGTCCCGTTCCCTCAGATGTTTCAATTCCTCCTCTAAAAGAAGACGTTTTTTGCCGGAACGAACCACAATCACACTCCCGATAACAACGGTCGCGATGAGGAGCAGGGCTTCCAGCATCACAATGAAGAATGTTTTTTTCACATGCGAAATCGCCGTACTGTATGGGGTGATGACAGCGATCGACCATCTGCGGTTGTTCAGATTGATCGGTGCATAGGCAACGATGCTTTTTTCATATTTGCCCTGTGCATCTCGCAGTAAATACTCACCGTATCCTGTTTTCTCCTTGAGCATTCTATGTCTCAGTGACGAGGCTTCTCCGGATTCACCGCGTTCAACTGTGTGTATATCGGCACCGATCAATTCCCGCCGCGGATGGAACAACACACTTCCCCTCTCATCAGCTATCAACACATCACCGGGAAAATCACTCTTGGCAGGTTCAAGGTAACGCTCAATAATGGATGAGAGGGACAACACGGCAAACACACCCCCGGAATATCTTTTTTGCACGTCCATTTCCGGAGCACCTATGATGACAGCCCTGTACTCTTTTATCCTGTTGTTCCCGCCACTGTGATCGACGGAAATAAGATTGCTGATTGCGGGTTTACCGGTTCCTTGCACCTCCCTGACAAGTTGAACAAATGAGGGGTTTTGTGAAATTCTATCCAGGATCTTGCGACTCAGAGTTTCCGGATATACCTCTGTTAATCTGTCAGCACCATTATCTCTGGCAATAAACTCAACCTTCCCCTCCAGGTCTTCGTAAATCATCTGAATATTCGATCGCACTTTATCTCGACCGTGATAGCGGGAAAGAATGATCATACTCTTTTCCACACTGTCAAAAAGATCCTCGATTCCGGAGGCCGTTCCTCTGGCGAGCGCCACACACTGTTTTCCATACTGTTCGACCGCCTCTTTCTCCCTCGCCTGATTAATCATCAGTGAAAAAAGAACTATCATGACAATGACAGTAAACGTCGTCAACCAGATGGGGAATCTTTTCTGTTTCCTCTCGGACTTCATCTGCGCCAACCTCATTCAGTCATCCGTACCCTTAGCCTTTTTTTCCCTGTATTCCTTGATTGCAATCAAGAGGTACACCCCTACTGCGGCTCCCAGAGAAATGATGAGTTTCGTCAATCCGCTCTCAATTTCGAAAACCCGCTCACATATAAGCCATACGACCAGATATGTTACTGCCGTTAAGATTTCCTGCATACGAGACCTCAAGAAAATACAGTTGCCCGATACTACCGATCTGACCCGAAATTTTCAATAAGAATATATACATTTCAAGGCAAATTGTCCTCCCGCGGAAGCATGTCTTGCCTTTTCATAATGATCATCCCCACGAATATCAAGACAGACTCACCATTATACTTTTCGTTCAACCCCTCTGAACAAAATGTTAAAAAATACATACGGAAACCGTCCCTCGATTCATAATACAAAAAAAATTAGCCAAGTGGTTGCATAACGTTAGCAGCAGTCCGGGTCAATGTATGCACATATGGCATACCTGTTGCAGCTAATTGCGCAGCTTTTAACAACTTTGCCTCTTCCTCCTGAAATATTTTCGTGATAAGGGTGGAACAGCGAGGATCAACATCAT
>Ga0194112_10001080_pt1 | contig 39854 bp, 39 predicted proteins | sample TA2MahC400mmetaG_FD_146191 | JGI IMG/M metagenome (GOLD analysis project Ga0194112, IMG submission 146191) | Freshwater microbial communities from Lake Tanganyika, Tanzania - TA2015016 Mahale Deep Cast 400m | ecosystem: Environmental > Aquatic > Freshwater > Lake | place: Tanzania: Lake... | reverse complement strand
GCGCCCTCACCCTCGACCTCGCCCTGGGTGGCGGCTATCCCAAGGGCCGCGTGGTGGAGATCTACGGCCCGGAGAGCTCCGGTAAAACCACCCTCACCCTGCACGCCATTGCCGAGGTGCAGCGGCGTGGCGGCGTGGCCGCCTTCGTGGATGCGGAGCACGCCCTCGATCCGGTGTATGCCGCTGCCCTGGGCGTTGATATCGAAAATCTGCTGGTGTCCCAGCCCGACACCGGCGAAATGGCGCTGGAGATCGTGGATCAGCTGGTGCGCTCCGCCGCTGTGGACATCGTGGTGGTCGACTCGGTGGCCGCCCTCACCCCCCGCGCTGAAATCGAAGGCGAGATGGGCGATCTGGCCGTGGGCAGCCAGGCCCGCCTGATGAGCCAGGCAATGCGCAAGATCACCGGCAACATCGGCAAATCCGGTTGCACCGTGATCTTCCTCAACCAGCTGCGCCAGAAGATCGGCGTGACCTACGGCAACCCCGAAACCACCACCGGCGGTAATGCCCTGAAGTTCTACGCCTCGGTGCGCCTCGACATCCGCCGCATCCAGACCCTCAAGCGCGGCACCGAGGAATACGGCATCCGCGCCAAGGTGAAGGTGGCCAAAAACAAGGTGGCACCCCCCTTCCGCATCGCCGAGTTCGACATCCTGTTCGGCCGCGGCATCAGCACCGTGGGCTGCCTGCTCGATCTGGCGGAGGAGAACGGCGTGGTGGTGCGTAAGGGCGCCTGGTACAGCTACGAGGGCGACAACATCGGCCAGGGCCGCGACAACACGATCACCTGGCTGGAGCAGAACCCCGAGCCCAAGGAGAAGATTGAGCGCCAGGTGCGCGAAAAGCTGAGCGAAACCAGCGACTCCCTCAAGCCGGTGGCCGCCGCCGCTGCTCGCCTGGCCGCCAGCGGTAGCGCCTCCAGCACCAGCGAGGAGGCCGTTCCGGCCGCCAGCTGACCCCAGCGCAACAAAAAGCCCCCGCGTTGCGGCGGGGGCTTCACCTCAGGCTTGCCTTGATCAACAGCGAGGCGCTTCAGGCGCCCACCGCTGAGGCAACGGGAGCGGACTGGCTATGAAGGGCAGCGGCAACGCGCTCAAGCTCCTGGATGGCCTCGGCCCCTTCAAACTTCACCAGCTCGTGGCCGTTGCGGGATTCCACCCAGCTGATCCCGTAATCCGACACGAGAAAACGCACCATGTGGCCATCGCCAAGATCGGCCACAAACGAGGCACCGTGCCCATCACGGTCGTCGCCGCACACATAGCAAGTGGCAGCAAATCCCTGTTGCTGCAGACCATCGGCGAGAGCGCGAAGGCTCATCACCAGGTCTTCAACAACCGATCGGTAGTGCTCAGCCAGACGCGCGAACATGAGCGCAGAGCATTGAATGCACCGATCCTAAGCTTTTCTTCAGGTTTGCGTGGGTAGGAATACTCAGGCCAGTGGGTGCGTCACCGTTTGCCCACCTGAAAAGCCACGCCGGGATCAGCCGTCCGCGAGGGTCCACCAGCCCGCTGCCGGGCCAATAAAGCGAACAATCACCCAGAACAGCACCAGGGCGCCGATCCCCACCCAGGCACCGCGCGTGGTGATCTGCACAAATTGCTCACCCTGGCGCTGGGTGAGCGGCAGCCAGGGGGCCAGGCGCGGTGAGGTATCGGCAGGCTTGGCTTTGGCCGGTTTGGGACGCGGGGGCAATCCCTGGTCGGCGCGGCGCTTGGCCTCTCCCATCGAGCCGGTTCGCAACAGCGCCCCAGGCTAAGGGGCTCAATCGGGCCGTAACCGGGTGAGGGCCACCCAGGGCTCCAGCGCCTGCAACACCGTGCGCCCCCAGCCCCGGCGGCGCATGCGCCCATCCAGCACCGCCAAACGGCCGCTGTTGCGGCGCACACCAGCCACCGCCAACTGCAGGCGCTGCAGAGCTTCCGGCAGCAGCAACTCCCGGAACCAGTCGCGCCCCCGCAGGCGCAGCGCCGCCACACGGGCAGCGGTGAGCGGATCCTCAAGGCTGGCAATCGGCAAGGTGGCGGCCACCAACTGAGCCGGCAGCGGCAAGCGCGCCTGGTGCTCCAGCCACCAAGGCCAACTGCAGCAGATCACGCCATTGCTCTCTGGCGCGGTGAGCTGATGCCCCACCCGGGAACCAAATTCCGCCGCCAGGGCACTGGTGAGCTGCAGGCGCAGGCCCTCGTCATCCACCAGCACCACCGTGAGGCCGCTCTGACCGAGCACCAGCCGGCGGCACTGATCGAGCAGGTGGGTGTCGTAGTGGGGGGCATTCGGCAGGGGCTGGCCTTGCGGCGCGAACAGGGGCAACGGATCCAGCAAGGGCGGATCCGCCAGGCTCAGCTGCACCTGGGGAGAGAAGCCCAGCACCGGGCCTTGCGCCTCGGGCCAAGGCCCCACCAGCACCACGCCGCGCTCCTGCAGCAAACCCGGCAGTTCAGCCAGGGGCTGGAGCGGCTGGCGGTGCCACTGCCACTGCAGCACGGTGGGATTCACCTGGGCCCAGCTGGTCCAACCCTCGCCGGCGCACTCGAGCCAGCGGGGCCAGGGTTCGGGCAGCGGGCCGAGCACAGCGAGCAACTGCCGCAGCGGCGCCTCCTCCTCCGGGGCAATCGCCACCTGCTGATGGGGCCCGCAGGGCCGGGCCAACAGCCGCCGGCTGAGGCGTTCATGCAACTGCAGCAAACTCGCCGCGGCCGCAGGCAGGCTGCGGCGCAGCTGCTCCCAGTGGCCCGTGTCGATCACCACAGCGAGGGCCTGGCGCAGCAGCGGCTCCAGCAGCTCCCCCTCCGGCAGCACCAGCTGGTGATCCGCCAGGGCCCCAAGGCGCCAGGCCAACACCAACTGCTCATGCGACAGCAACCAGAGCTGGCCTGCTGGCGGGGGCTGCGGACCTTCCCAGCAGGCCAGGCTGAGACCCACCGCCTCCAGCCGCGGCAGCTCCACCTGGAGCAGCCGTTGGCGCAACGCCGGGCTCACCACCATCGCCACACGCTGGGGTTGCAGAGCCAAGGGCACCAGCAGGCCCAGCAGCCAGCTGGGATCGCTGCCGGGGGCCAGGCGGATCAGGGTTTGGTCGGCGCGGCGCAGACTGCGGGCCACCAGCCGGCTCAAGGTGAGGTGATGGGGCCAGCGCGGTTCACCGGCCTGGCGGAGCAAGGCCTTGAGTTGGTGGTGGGCCCGCGCTTCCAGCATCGTGAAAGCGTAGGAAGCTGGCCTGAAGCCACTGTTCACAGATGACATCCAGCCAAGGGGAGTCCGGCCTGGGTCCTGGCGCCCTGCGCGAGCGGCCTGTGGGGCTGGTGGGGCTGGGGCTGATCGGCGGTTCATTGGGGCTGGATCTGCAGGCCGCCGGCCACGAGGTGCGGGCCCTGGTGCACCGCGCAAGCACCGCTGAACGAGCGCGCGAGCGGCAGCTGGCCCAACGGATCGACACCGATCCCGCGGTGCTGCAGGGCTGCGGCCTGATCGTGCTGGCCCTGCCCCTCGATCGGCTGCTCGATCCACCGGCGGAGCTGCTGGCGGCTCTTCCGCCGGATGCGGTGATCACTGATGTGGGCTCGGTGAAGCAGCCGGTGCTGGAGCGCTGGCAGCCGCTGCACCCACGCTTCGTGGCCAGCCATCCGATGGCGGGCACGGCCGAGGCCGGCGTGGAAGCGGGCTTAATCGGCTTGTTTGCCGGGCGTCCTTGGGTGGCCACTCCCTGCAGCACCACCGACCCAGCCGCTCTGGCGCTGGTGCAGGAGCTGGCTGCCGTGGTGCAGGCGCAGTGGCTCTGCTGTGAAGCCTCTGCCCACGATCGGGCCGTGGCGTTGATCTCCCACATGCCGGTGCTGGTGAGCGCCGCGCTGCTGGAGGCGGCGGAACAGGGCGGCCGCGCCGCCGGTGCCGAGGCCCTGGTGCGCCAGCTGGCCTCCAGCGGCTTCGCCGACACCAGCCGCATCGGCGGCGGCAACCCCGAGCTCGGGGCGCTGATGGCGCGCTGCAACCGGGAGGCTGTGCTGCAGGCGATCGCGCACTACCGCGAGCACCTGGCCGAGCTGGAAACCCTGGTGGAGCAGGAAGCCTGGCCAGCCCTGCAGCAGCGGCTGCAGCACTGCCAGGCGCTGCGGCCGGAGTTTCTCTAACAACGCAGCACTGGGATCCGGCGTCTACGCCGCGAGCCGGAGTTCGCGGCCGCTGGCGGCGAGCAACTGCCGGCAGGCGGTAAAGGCCGAGAGGCTCACCCCCGCTGTGCCCTCCCCCGGATAGATCGCATCGCCGCAGAGCCACAGCCCAGCCAGCGGCGTGCGGCTGGCCAAACCGAAGGGACCAAACCGGCTCGGGTGCTGTCCCAGCCCCCCCACAAACCCGAAGGGCCGGCCGGTCCAGCCAGCGAAACCGCGCGGGGTGGCCAGCTCCACATGCAGGAACTGCTCCGGGCGCAGGCCCAATAGCCGCTGCAACCCCGCCTGAATCCCCGCCAGCGCCTGTTGCTTGCGCTCCTGATAGGCGGGCTCAGGTAGCCCAAACCAGGGCCGAGCCGGCGTGAACACGCTGGCGATCAGCGTGGCCTGACCTGCAGGGGCGCGGCCATCGCCCTCGGCGCTGATCGATAGGAACAGGTTGCCGGGATCCCCCCACTCCAGCTGGGCATGGAGCCCCAGATGGGAGGGGAGGGCAGCACGCGGCACCGCGCCATACAGCACCAGAGCACCGGAGGGATCCGGGAAGGCTTCAATCCGCTGGCGATAGCGCTGGGGCAGGTTTTCACCCAGGAGATCGGGCAGCAGCTGAGGCGGCAGGGTGTTCACCACCTGCTCGGCCTCGAGCACAAACGGACGTTGGCCGGCCACCACACCCTCCAGCCGCCAGCCACCGGCTGCAGGGCTGAGCCTCTGGAGGCGATGGCGCAGCCGCAACCGGCCGCCGGCCTGGAGAAAAGCCTGCTCCAGCGCGGAGCTGAGCACTTGCATTGAACCCTGCAGGTGCCAGAGCCCCAGGGGTGCCTGGGCCATGGCCAGCACCGTGGCGCCATAGAGGGCAGCGGTGCGATCGGCGGGCTCCTGGGAATAGAGCTTCAGCTGCAGATCGAGAAAGCGCCGCAGGCGCTGATCGCTGGCGCAGCCGCAGAGGCTGAGCAGATCAGCCACCGTGGCGCCCACCAGCACACCGCTGGCGATGCTGGCCGGCCCTACAGCCCCGAGCAGCTGGCGCAGATCCCAGAGGCTGCGCGGCGGCAGCACCGGATCGCGGCCGGCGAAGGCCCAGTTGCTCTGGTGCAGCCAGGCGCAGAGCTGCCAGAAGCGTTCGCTGCCGGGGAACTGCCGCTGCCGTTCCTGCTGCCAGTGCGCCGGATCGCGCCAGAGCGCAATGGGCGCAGCCTCGCCAGCCAGCTGCACACTGCAGCCCGGATCCAGCGGGGTGGCCTGGGGCAGCGGCAAGCCGAAATGGCGGAACAGCCGCTCATGGATCCCGCCCGGCTCAAAGCCCGCCACCTGGGTGGCGCCCACATCAAAGGTGTAGGGCCCGCGGCGGAACGTGCCGGCGCAGCCACCTGTCTGGCTGTGGGCCTCCAGCAGCTCCACCTGGAGCCCCTCGGCGGCGAGCAAGGCTGCAGCGGTGAGGCCGGCGATGCCGCCCCCCACCACCGCCACATCACAACGGCTCAACATCGGGGCATGCTGGCAGCGCGCGCGTTGGGAGTGGCCATGCAGCAGCAGGTGATGGCGCGCTGGCTGGCGCAGCAGGGGCTGGAGCTGGCGGCGATGCAACCGGTGGGGGGCGGCTGCATCCACCGCGCCTGGCGGCTGGAGCTGCGCGATGGCAGCCAGCGTTTTGCCAAAACCAATCGCGCCGCGCTGATGCCCGTGCTGGAGGCGGAAGCCGACGGGCTAGCCGCCCTGGCCGCGGCCACGCAACGCGATCTCACCGCTGCGCCACGTCCCGCGATTCCCGAACCACTGGCCCTGGCGGAGCTCGAGGGGGAAGCCGTGTTGCTGCTGAGCTGGCTGGAGCTGGGGGGCAGCAGCCAGCAGGGCTGGCGGGAGTTGGGCCAGGGCCTCGCCCGGCTGCACCGCAGCAGCCTGGGCAGCGGCGATGGCCGCTTCGGCTGGCACCAGAGCAACTTCATCGGCTCCGGCCCGCAACACAACGGCTGGCGCGGCAGCTGGGCCGCTTTCTTCAGCGAACAGCGCCTGGGTGTTCAGCTGGAGCTGGCCGCAGCCGCAGGACGGGCCTTACCCGAGGCGCGCGCCCTACTTGAACAGGTGCCGCACTGGTTAGCAGCCCATGAACCGGAGGCCTGCCTGGTGCATGGCGATCTGTGGAGCGGCAACGCCGGCCTACTGATCGGCGGCGGCAGCGCCTTATTTGATCCAGCGGTATCCCGATCCGATCGGGAGGTGGATCTGGCAATGGCGCGGCTGTTTGGCGGGTTCCCTGCGGCCTTCTTCGAGGGCTATGAGCAGGAATGGCCCCTACCCGCCGGACACCGGCAACGGGTGGATCTGTACAACCTGTACCACCTGCTCAATCACGCCAACCTCTTCGGCGGCGGGTACTGGCCACAAAGTGCCGCCAGCATCCTGGCGCTGCTGCGCCAGTGGAGCTGACGGCTGGGTGCGGGCTCAGCCCAGGTATTCCTTCCGCAGGGTCTGAACCTTGGTGATCACCGCCGAGCGCTTGTCGCTGGTGGTGAGGTTCTGCCAGCTCCACTGGCCCACCACCACCAGGCCCAGCAGCTCGAGCAGGCCGGGCACCACGGGCAGCAGGTTGATGGTGTCGATCACGCCCTTGATCAGGATCTGGGCCACGATCACCACCACCAGCACGCCCACACCCTTGCCGATGCGGCCCATCTGGCTCCAGTCGACCTTGTCGAGGGTTTCGTTCACCTTGCTCAGCACTTCGCTGTAGCGCTCACTGAAGCTGGCGCCGGCGTCGTCTGCAGCAGGGCTGGCCTGATCCTTGAGGTCGGGGGTCTCGACGGTCATCGGCCAGACATTGAATTATTACTTCGCCATAAGGTATCCGGGTGCGTGCACCAACGCCAGAGCGCCTGCAGTTCGATGGGCATTGCCTGATCGTTCTGGAGCGCACGCTGCGGGCAGCAGAGCCGGAGGAGGGCTGCGCTCTTCTACTGGGCGCCCGCGAGGGCTCAACCCTGCGGGTGCAATCGATCTGGCCCTGCCGCAATGTGTGGCAACCCGCGCAGGAGAGGCCGCAACGCTTCAGCCTCGACCCGCGGGAGCAGCTGCTGGCCCAGCGCTGGTGCCGCAGCCGCGGCCTCACGGTGCTGGGCGCCGCCCACAGCCACCCCAGCAGCGCGGCCGTGCCCTCCAGCACCGATCGAGCGCTGTGCGTGGGGCCCACGCTGATGCTGATCCGCAGCGGCCTGGCGCAAAGCCAACCCGCCCTGCGCGCCTGGTGGATCCCAGACTGCGATGGCGCCGATGAAGCCAGTGGCGCTGCACTTCCGCCCCCCATCGAGCTGCGCATCGAGGGGGACGCGCCAACGCCTGGGTCCGGGCATTTGGGAGAGTAGGGAGCTGGACAGCGTTTCGCTCGCCCCATGCTTCCCCCCGACACCACCGGCATCGAGCTCAGCCCCGATGAGGTGGCCCGCTTTGCGCGCCACCTGATCCTGCCGGAGGTGGGCATGGAAGGGCAGAAGCGCCTCAAGGCCTCCTCGGTGCTGTGCGTGGGCACCGGCGGCCTCGGCTCACCGCTGCTCCTTTATCTGGCTGCTGCCGGCGTAGGCCGGATCGGCATCGTGGATTTCGATGTGGTGGATCACTCCAACCTGCAGCGGCAGGTGATCCACGGCACCAGCTGGGTGGGCAAGCCCAAGATCGAATCGGCCAAGGCGCGCATCCTCGAGATCAACCCCCACTGCCAGGTGGATCTCTACGAAACGGCGCTCACCAGTGAGAACGCCCTGGAGATTGTTCGCCCGTACGACATCGTCTGCGACGGCACCGACAACTTCCCCACCCGCTACCTGGTGAACGACGCCTGCGTGCTGCTGGGCAAGCCCAACGTGTACGGCTCGATCTTCCGCTTTGAAGGCCAGGCCACGGTGTTCAACCTCGATGCCGAAAGCCCCAACTACCGCGACCTCTTCCCCGAACCGCCGCCGCCGGGCATGGTGCCCTCCTGCGCCGAAGGCGGCGTGGTGGGCGTGCTGCCCGGAATCATCGGCGTGATCCAGGCCACCGAGGCCGTGAAGATCATCACCGGCATCGGCACCACCCTCAGCGGCCGCCTGCTGCTGTTTGATGCCCTGGGCATGAAGTTCCGCGAGCTCAAACTGCGGCCCAACCCCGAGCGCCCGGTGATCGAGAAACTGATCGACTACCAGGAGTTCTGCGGCGTGGGCGGCAGCGCTCCGGGCCAGGAGGAAGCCGGTGCGGTGGAGAGCATCAGCGTGACGGAGCTCAAGGCCCTGCTCGATGGCGACACCTCTGGCCTTGTGCTGATCGACGTGCGCAATCCGCCCGAAGCGGAGATCGGTGTGATCCCGGGCGCCGAACTGATCCCCCTCGATCAGATCGAAAACGGAACGGCAGTGGAGCGAATCAAACAGCTGGCAGCCGGCAAAACGCTCTACGCCCACTGCAAGCTGGGCGGCCGCAGCGCCAAGGCCCTGATCGCCCTCAAGCGCCACGGCATCGAAGGCATCAATGTGGCCGGCGGCATCGACGCCTGGAGCCAAGACGTGGATCCAAGCGTGCCCCGCTACTGAGTGGGATCCAGGCAACGGGATCCAGCCATGACCATCCGCCCGGGCTCAGACCCGGGCTTTTTGCTGGCCGTTGTTCTCTGCAGGCCGTTGTTTGCTGGAGCTCAATAATCCACGCCGCGCTTGAGATCCACACCCCGCTCGGCGTAGTGCTTGTGGCACACCATCTCCGAGTGCACGGAAGCCAAATCGAAGTAGGCGGGCGGGTTCTTGCAGCGGCCCGTGAGGATCACCTCGGTTTCTGACGGCTTGCGCAGCAGTGTCTGCACGATCGGCTCCACCGGCAGCAGCTCGAGATCCACGGTGGGATTGATCTCATCGAGGATCACCGTTTTGTAGAGGCCGCTGGAGATGGCGGCGCGGGCGATCTCCCAGGCCCGCTCGGCTTCCACGTAATCGATCGGCTGCTGCTGGCCGCGCCACACGATCGCGTCGCGGCCGGAGCGCAGGTGATCCACCAGGTGGGGATAGCTCTCGCGCAGGGCAGCGATCGCCGCATCTTCGGTGTAGCCGCTGCCGCCCTTGAGCCACTGCAGGATCAGCACGCGATGGCTCTTGTCTTGGGAGATGCCGCGGCCAATCGCCTGCAGCGCTTTGCCCAAGGCACTGGTGGACTTGCCTTTGCCCTCACCGGTGTACACCTCGATCCCTTCCAAACCGGCAGGCGGATGCTGGAGGCCATCGGCCTCCAAGTCGTCGGCTGTGGAGGCATCGAGGCGGCGATGGGCGCGCATCTCCGAATGCAGATCGGCGATCGTCACCAGCTGCCGCGGTGCGCCGCGGCCCGTCACGATCACCTCCATGCCCGCGGGTTTGGCGGCCAGGGTGCGCACCACCTCCTCGGTGTCGAGCAGCCCCAGATCCAGCACCGGGTTGAGCTCATCGAGCACCACCACGGAATAGAGGTCGCTGGCGATCGCACCCTTGGCGATGGTCCAGCCGCGCTCGGCCTCCTGAAGATCGATGCGGGTGATCTCATCGGCCCCAAAAAAGTCGCCGCGGCCGGTGCGCACCTGATCGATCAGATGGGGGAAACCCTGCTGGAGGGCTTCGATGGCGGCGTCTTCGTCGTAGGCGCGGCCGGGCCCCTTGAGGAAGCGCAGCAGCAGCACGCGGGTTTGCTTCTGCTCGCAGATGCCCAGGCCGATCGTGCGCAGCACCACGCCCAGTGCCGCCTGGCTTTTGCCTTTGCCCTCGCCGTCGTACACATGCAGCTGGCCGTGGCTACGTTCACTGCTGCCGGCGGCGGTGCGAATACCGATGCCCCGGCCCGTGCCGCGGCTGGTTGTGGTGGCGGAGGTTGCCTGCGGGGCCATGGCCAAGCCACTTACCGTCGGACTCTAACGAGGGCGTCCGGAAGGCCACCCACCCCGGTTTGCAGCGCTGATGCCGGCACAGTCCAGCCGCCAACCCACCACGCTTCACCCCACGGTGGAGCAGCTCGAGCCGGCGCTGCGCGAGGCCCTCGCCGCCCTGCGCCGCAGCATCGCCGCCCATCCGGCAGCACTGGTGGCCTACTCGGGCGGGGTGGACAGCGCTCTGGTGGCCGCCATCGCCGCTGAGCAACTGGGGGAGCGGGCTCAGGCGATCACAGGTGTATCCCCAGCCCTGGCCCCTCACCTGCGCGAGGAAGCCCGGCAGCAGGCGGCCTGGATGGGCATCCAACACCGCGAGATCCCCACCGCCGAACTCAACGATCCCGCCTACAGCAGCAATCCAGCCGAGCGCTGCTACGCCTGCAAGCGGGAGCTGCACAGCCTGCTGGCGGAGCTGCTGCAGGCGAGCGGCACCGCCGATGCCGTGGTGCTCGATGGGGTGAACCACGACGACCTCGGCGATCACCGCCCCGGCATCCGCGCCGCCCAGGAACGCCAGGTGATCTCACCCCTGGCGGAGCTGGGCATCAGCAAAGCCGGCGTGCGCGCCATCTCCCGCGCCCTGGGCTTTCCCTGGTGGGATAAGCCAGCTCAACCCTGCCTGGCTTCCCGCTTTCCCTATGGAGAAGCGATCAGCGCCGAGCGGCTGCAGCGGGTGGCGGCGGCCGAAGCCTGGCTGCGCCAGCGGGGCTTTGCGGAGCTGCGGGTGCGCAGCCAGGGCGAGGCGGCGCGGATCGAACTGCCGACCGCGCAGCTCGCGCTCCTGGTGGAACCCGAATTGCGGGAAACCCTGGTGGCCGCCTTTCTCGATCTGGGCTTCACGGCCGTGAGCCTTGACCTGGAGGGCCTGGTGAGCGGCAAGCTCAACCGGGCACTCCAGCAGCGCTGAGATGCAAGACCACGAAACCCAGATCGCCACGCTGTTTGTGGCCGTAGCGCTGGCGGCGTGGTTGCCCTCCCTGCTGCCGTGGCTGGCGCTGCCTGCCGCGGTGCTGGAGCTGCTGCTGGGGATCGTGATCGGCCCCCACGGCCTGCAGCTCGACAGCAACGGCCCGGTGATCAGCCTGTTTTCCACCCTGGGCATGGCCGTGCTGTTCATGCGCGCCGGCTTTGAAGTGGAGCCGGAGATGGTGCGCGGCCGTTCGCTGCGGCTGGCCGTTGCGGGCTGGCTGGGATCGGCCGGCTTGGCCATAGGGGCTGCGGGGCTGCTGGTGCTGCTCGGCGCCTTTCCTGCGCCAGGCTGGTCTTGGCTTGCCCTGGCTCTCTCCACCACCGCGATGGGCGTGGTGCAGCCGCTGCTGCGCGATCGCGGCGTTCTGCCGGCGGGCTACGCCCAGGCCCTGGTGAGCTCGGCCGGCGTTGGCGAGGTGCTGCCCACGATCCTGCTCAGCCTGGTGGTGGCACGGGCAGATCGGATCGCCAACCAGGTGCTGATGATCCTGGCCTTCAGCGGCTTGTGCGCGCTGCTGCTGTGGCTGGCGATCCGCCACCGGCATCGCTGGGAGGCTTTCGTGGAGCGCACCATGCACGATTCGGCCCAGCTGCCGATCCGCCTGGCCATGGGCCTGCTGGTGCTGATGGTGGTGATCGGCAATCTGGTGCAGATCAATCTGGTGCTGGGGGCGCTGGTGACAGGCGTGCTGCTCCGCTACGGCACCAACGCCAGCCATCGCCAGGCCCTGGCCGACCGGCTGGATGGGCTGGGCAGCGGCTTTCTGATTCCGCTGTTTTTCATCAACTCGGGCATGCGCCTCAATTTCACGGCGCTGGCCGAGCAGCCCCTCACCATCCTCTGGATCCCAGTGGTGGCGCTGGCAATGCTGCTGGTGCGCGGCGCACCGATCTGGTGGCTGCAGCGCTTCAGCCTGCCGCCCCGGGCCCGGCTGGCCCTGGCCCTCGACTGCGGCACCCAGCTGCCGCTGGTGGTGGCCATCGCCATGCTGGCCCTGCAGCGCGCCGTGCTCTCGGCCAGCCAGGCCACGGCACTGGTGGCGGGGGCAACGGTCACGGTGATGCTGTTTCCAGCCCTGGCAGCGCGGCAGCTGCGCAGCAGCGAGCAGCCATGAAAAAGCCCCTCCCGAAGGAGGGGCTGAACACACCAGGCCGGCGCTGTGATCAGGCCGCGGCCAGGGCGGGTTCGCGCTCAGCGCCAGCCACGGAACCCGGGGTTTCGCGGCGGAAGCTCTTGAGCTTGTAGTTGCCGGCGTCGAGCTCTTCGCTGAGCACGATGCAGGCCCGTTCGGGCATGGTGTGATCACCGCAGGTGAACACATCCACAGCCGCATAGCCCGATTCGGGCCAGGTGTGGATCGAGATATGGGATTCGGCTAGTAGAGCCAGCCCCGTCACACCCTGGGGATCGAACCGGTGGGTGATCAAGTTCAGGAGTGTGGCGCCAGCACGCTTCGCAGCGGTGGTGATGGCGTTCCTGAGGAAAGCCTCGTCGTCGAGCTTGGCGGAATCGCAGTTGTACAGCTCGAGAATGCAGTGTTTACCCACCATCTCGGTGGCACTGGGTGCTTGGGGGCTTGCGGAGAAGGTCTCAGCTCCGGTCCATCCCGGGTTGGGGTGGAGGCAGGCCGCTTGGGTCATCAGATCCAGGCAAAACAGCAAATCACCTTACTGGCTGGGCAACAGGCTGCCGGCCTCAACGGTCACCACCTGCGAACGCTGATGCCAGCCACCGCTGAAGGCCCCCAGGTGCGTGGCGCTCACCAGGCACTGATGCCCCTCGCCCACGGCCTCCAGCAACAGCTGCTGCCGGCCTGGATCGAGCTCGGCCAGCACGTCGTCGAGCAGCAGCAGCGGCGGCTCCCCCCAGAGCTGCTGCACCAGCTCCAGCTCCGCCAGCTTCAAGGCCAGCACCAGCGTGCGCTGCTGCCCCGCTGATCCGTAGCGGCGGGCCGGCTGCTCCCCCAGCTCCAGGGCCACCTCATCGCGATGGGGCCCCACGCTGCACTGGCCGAGCCGTAGCTCCTCCGGCCGCTGCTGCCGCAGCTGCTCCAGCAGGGCATCGCGCCAGGGCGCTTCCGCCTCCTCCCCTTCAAGCACGCTGCCGGGCACGTAGCGCAGCTGCAGCTGCTCGCGGCCGCCGCTGAGGCGCTCCTGCCAGGCCGCGGCTAGCGGTTCCAAGCGCCGCAGGGCCCTGAGGCGCCGGCGATGCAGGCGCGTGCCAATCAGGGCCATCTGCTGATCAAACGCCTCCAGCAGCTCCGGCTGCATGCCGGCCCCCAGGCCGCGCCGCAGCAACTGCGAGCGCTGGCGCAGCAGGCGCCCATAGCGGCTGAGCAGTTCGGCATACACGGGTTCGAGCTGCAGCACCACCCGATCGAGCCACTGGCGCCGCAAAGCGGGCTCCCCCCGCACCAGCTCCAGATCCAGGGCGCTGAACCCCACACACCGCAGCGGACCGATCAGCTCGTGCTGCCGCTCCAGCAGCTTGCCGTTGCGGCGGGCCTGGCGGCCGCCCTGGCGGCGCAGCTCCAGTTCGAGCTGATCGCCCCCCTCACAGGCGGCGCTGATCAACGCCTGGCGCTCCCCCTGGCGGATCAGATCTCGATCGCTGCTGCAGCGGTGCGAACGCAGGCTGCCGAGCAGCTCCACCGCTTCGAGCAGGTTGGATTTGCCCTCACCATTGCGGCCGATCACCAGCAACCGCGGCGCCTCAAAGGCGAGCTTCAGGCCGCTGTAGTTGCGGAACTGGCGCAGCTCCAGGCGATGCAGCCGAATGGGTCTGGGGCGCTCTGACGGCTAAGGTAAGGCCCGTGAGGTGCTGCTCCCGCGAGGGCATGTAGCTCAGTTGGATAGAGCATCAGATTCCGGTTCTGAGTGTCGGGGGTTCGAGTCCCTCCATGCTCGTGAGATTCGGAGCGGCCCTCTCACCCTTCAGCCCTGCTTCGGCGGGGCTTTTTGATGCCTGGAAGACGGCCGCAGCTGCGGATCAGAGGCTGAGGCCCATGGCCCGGATCCCGCCGGGATCCACCACAAATCCATGGCGCTTGAGCGCTTCCTGCGCCATCGGTGCTGCGGCCACCGAGATGCTGCAGCCCGGCAACTCCCGCCGCAGCCGGCTCAAGGCGGTGTGCACCAGCACGATCATCAAACGCTCCTGCTGGGGATCAGCCGGATGGGCGCTGAGATCCCAGAGATTGGCGTTGAGAGCCAGATCACTGGTCACGCGCACAAAGCCCACCAGCTGATCAGCCGAATTGCGCACACTCAGCTGCCAGCTGCTGCGCTCGAGGGCCGCTTCCAAGCGCGCCAGCGGGCGGCTGGGGTCGCCACACTCCACCAGAAGGGCGTTGAGCTCGTCGGCCAGGGGCGGCCGCTCGCTCTGGAGGCTGTAACCCTCCGGCAGCGCTGGCGGCTGCGGCTGCGAGCGGAAGGGAATCAGCAGGGAATCGAGCACCGCGCCGCCTCAGCCGGTGTTGCGCATGCCAGCGGCGATGCCATTGATGGTGAGCAGGGCACCGCGCAGCAGCTCACTGCGGCTGTAGGTGCGGCCGTCGTCGCTGGCGGCGGCTTCGCTCATGGGGGGCTGACGGTTCTGATCGCGTAGGCGCCGCAGCAACGCCACCTGCAGGTAGCCCAGGGGAATGATCGTGCGGTTGCGCAACTCCACCGAGAGCTGCAGCGCCGGGTCACCATCCAGCAACCGCTGATGACCGGTGATCGCCAGCACCAGATCGCGGGTGAGCACGAATTCCTTGGCGATCACATCAAAGATCTGCTCAAACGCCTCGCGCAGCTCCGGGCGCCCGAGCGAGCGCACGTAGTGATGGGCCAGATCCAGATCCACCTTCGAGAGGGTCATCTCCACCTTGGAGATCAGCATGCGGAAGAAGGGCCAGCGCTGATACAGCTGCTGGAACAGCTCCAGCTGGCCGGGGTCGCTGTCGAGCTCCTCCTGCAGCGCTGCGCCCACGCCAAACCAGCTGGGCAGCAGGAAACGGCTCTGGGTCCAACCGAACACCCAGGGGATGGCGCGCAGGCTGGAGAGATCCTTGGCACCGCTCTTGCGGCGGGCCGGCCGGCTGGAGATCTGGAGCTTGCTGATCTCCTCAATCGGCGTCACCTGCTGGAAGAAGGCCACCAGATCCGGGTTGTCGTGCACCAGGGCGCGGTAGTGGCTACGGGAGGAGGCCGCCAGCCGCGCCATCAGCTCATTCCAATCGGGGGTGTCATCCACATGGCTGGTGATCAGGCTGTTCTGGATCACCGCCGTCGACACGGTTTCCAAGTTGTAGAGCGCCAGCTCCGGCAGGGAGTATTTGGAGGCGAGCACTTCGCCCTGCTCGGTGATCTTGATGCGACCGTTGAGGGTGCCGCTGGGCTGAGCCAGGATCGCCTGATAGGCGGGGCCGCCGCCGCGCCCCACGGAGCCGCCGCGGCCGTGGAAGATGCGCAGCGCCACGCTGTGGCGGGTGGCCAGCTGCTGCAGCGCAATCTGCGCCTGGTGAATCTCCCAGTTGCTGGAGAGGAAACCCGAATCCTTGTTGCTGTCGGAGTAGCCGAGCATCAGCTCCTGCAGCGGCTTGCCGGTGGGGCTGGTGCTGGCGATCAGCTGCCGGTAGAAGGGCTCGCTGAACAGGCGCTCCATGACCGCCGGAGCGGCCTTGAGGTCTTCCACCGTTTCAAACAGCGGCACCACCAGCAGATCAGAGCGCTGGGCCATCGGATCCACCAGGCCGGCCTCCTTGGCCAGCAGCAGCACCTCCAGCAGATCCGACACCGTGTGACTCATCGAGATCACATAGGTGCGGCAGATGCGGCTGCCGAATTCCTGCTGGAGGCGATGCACCACCCGCAGCACATCGAAGGTTTCAGCGGTGGCGGCACTCCACTGCACCGCCGGCGGGATCAGGGGCCGGCGGGTTTGCAGCTCGGTGAGGAGCCACTCCACCCGCTGCGCCTCCTCCATCTCGCCGTAGGGCACCGGCAACTGCAGGTAGCGGCTCAGCTCATCGAGAGCATCGCTATGGCGGGTGCTCTCCTGGCGGATATCAAGGCTGGCCAGGCAGAAGGCAAAGGTGTGCACCTGGGCGATCAGGTTCTCCAGGGGCTCGCAGCTCAGGCCGGTGCCCTGCAGGCTGTCGTTGATCAGCTCCAGGTCGGTGCGGAATTCCGTCACCGTGGCGTAGTGCAGCTCTGGGGCTGGGGCCGCAGCCAGCACACCCTGGCCGAATTCCGGCAGCGGCGGCCGGGTTTCGCCCGGTGCTTCCCAGCCGGCGCTGGCCAGCTGCTGGTTGCGTTGATGGGTGAGCCGCAGGCGCTCGAGCACGTAGCTGAGCTTGAGCCGGTAGGGCTCGAGCCGGTAGCGGGCGGCGCGCTCCTCGTAAATCTCGGGGAAGCGCAGCCGGTCCATCTCCAGGGATTCGAGCAGCGGCGCACTCACCTGGCTCCACTGCATCGAGATGCTGAGCTGATCGCGCAGATCTCCCACCGCCGCCACATAGCGCTCGAGCATCAACTGGCGCTGATAGCAAGCAGTTCGCCAAGTGATGTCCGGGGTGACCGAGGGGTTGCCATCGCGATCGGACCCCACCCAGGAGCCGAAGGTGCAGAAGGCATCGCTGGGGGGCAACACATCCGGGTAGGTGGCCGTGAGGGCCTTGCGGATGCGCTGGCGCAGCTGCGGCATCGCGCCGAAGAGCACCTGCTGGAAGTAGTGGAGGGCGTAATCCACCTCATCCAGCACCGAAGGCTTGAACTGGTGCAGCTCATCGGTGCGCCACCACAGCCGGATTTCCTCCTCGAGCTGCAGGCGCAGGTTCTGGTGGTCGTTGAGGTTGGAGGGCTGGCTCTGCTGCAGCTGCTGGATCAGGGCCGCCACCCGCCGCTGCTTATGGCGCACGGTGTGGCGCACGATCTCAGTGGGGTGAGCCGTGAACACCAGGCGGATGTCGAGCTCCGTGAGCAGCTGCTCGATCTGAGCGGGCGGTACCCCAAGGGCCCGCAGGCGGGTGAACAGCTCGCGGAAGGTGGCCGGTTCGGTTTGGCTGGCCAGGGGCGGCACGAAGGGATCATTGAGATCCTCCGGGTGATGGGCCCTGAGGCTGGCGAGATAGCTGTCTTCCTCGATGTGCTGCTCGAGGATGTTGACCAGCTGGAAATAGAGCGAAAAGGCGCGGGCCGCGGCGATGGCCTCCGCCAGATCCATCTCGCGGATCACCTGAATGATTTCGGCCGTGGAGGCCTCCGTGGCTTCCGCGGACGCGACATCGCCGGGCAGACCATCCACCGCGCAGCTGATCTCCTTCATCCGCAGCAGCCGCTCCGCCTGCTGCGGCGGACATTCACTGCGCAGCACCGTCTGCCAGAGGTCTTCCACCAGCTCGAGCCGCTCATCGAGCAGACGCGTCACCCGGGGCTCAACCGCGACAGCAGAGGCTTCGTTGGCGGCGAGGGTGAGCCCCATGGACGTGTGCGAGGCAAAGAGTTTGGCCATGATCATCCCAAAGCGGCTGCGCCGTCTGTCGCAAGCAAGGCCGTGAGCTCGCTTTCGCGCTGAGCCATCGCCGCCGCGCCAGCCGCGATCAAGGGGGCCACGGCTGCACCGGCGGCATGGGCTGAGATCCATTGCTGCGCCTGGTTGCCCTGCTCCAGCACCGCGTGCAGGGGTGCCAGCCAGCGCTCCAGCTCCAGCTGCTGGGCCAGAGGGGCCAGCGCCTCGAGCTCCGCCTGCAGCCACTGGCGAGCGGGCAGTGGCTCGCCGCTGCGCCAGTGCCGCAGCTCTGCCTCCAGGCTGCAGCGAGCTGCGGCCCGGTCGTTGGCATCCGCGAGCTCCGCCAGCTGCTCCAGGCTGAGGGCACTGGCGTGCAAAGGGTCGTGGGCCTTTGGATCACGCAGCAATTGCTGAATGCGGAGCTCGGCGAAGGCCGTGACCGCCAGCAGCAACAGCGGATCAGCGATCAGATCGCAGATGCGGATCTCGAGCCGGTTGAGATCGTGAGGCCGGTTGTCGCCGTTGGGCCGAACAGACGTCCACAGGTGGCGCACGTTTTGCATCGTGCCCAGCTGCAGCTGCTCCTCCACCCAGCGCACGTAGTGCTGGTGGTTCTCAAACAGCGGCACCTGCTCCGGTGTGATCGGGAACTGCAACCAGCGCTGGGAATGGGCACCGGTGGCCGCGCCATCGAGAAACGGTGAACTGGCGCTGAGGGCCAGCAGCAGCGCCGCTTCACAGCGCACCAGGCGGCAGGCCGCAAACAGGGCCTCCATGTCGGTGAGGCCCAGGTTGATGTGCACGCTGGCCGTCACCACCCGGGTGCCGTAGGTGGCCTCGATGTAGGCGTGATACGGGTTGGCGGGATCGGAGCGCTCGAAGCGATGGCTGTCGCCGGTGCTCAGGGTGCTGCCGGGCAGCAGGGTGAGCTCCCGATCCGCCAGCCAGTGGCGCAGGCGCTGGCGCGGCTCCACCAGCAGCTGCAGCTGCTCGGCGTAGCTGGCCGCTGGTGGGGTGGTGTATTCAAGGTTGCGGCAATCGGGCTCGGTCACGAAACCCTCGAGGGCGGCTGCGGCTTCAGCCGAGCAACCCACCACGGTGCCGTCGGCGCGGCCGGTGTAGAGCTCCACTTCGAAGCCCTTGAGCAAAAGCGGTTGGCTCATGCCAGGCACGCCAGAGCCTTGAGCATGCCTCGGGCCTTGTTGAGGGTTTCCTGGAACTCAGACGCCGGCACGGAATCCGCCACCAGGCCAGCGCCGGCCTGCACCTGAACCCGCCAGCCGCCATCGGCATCCGGCAGCACCACCATCGTGCGGATCGTGATGGCGGTGTTGAGGGCACCACCGAGATCCATGGCGCCATACACACCGGAATAGGGCCCGCGCGCATCGGGCTCCAGGGCATGGATCAGCTGCATGGCACGGATCTTGGGCGCACCGCTCACGGTGCCGGCCGGGAAGGAGGCCATCAGCAGATCCCACACATCACGCGCCGGATCGAGCAGGCCCTCCACCTCACTCACGATGTGCATCACGTGGGAGTAGCGCTCGATCACCATCAGCTCGCTCACGCTCACGCTGCCGGGCTGGCACACACGGCCCAGATCGTTGCGGCCCAGGTCCACCAGCATCACGTGCTCGGCCCGCTCCTTCGGATCGGCCAGCAGATCGGCCTCGAGCGCCTGATCCTCCGCCTCATCGGCGCCGCGGGGGCGGGTGCCGGCAATGGGACGCAGCGAGGCCTTCACCCGGCCACTGCCATCGGCCATTGGCTCGGCCTTCACCATCACCTCCGGGCTGGAGCCAATCAGATGCCAGCCGCCGAAGTTGAAGAACGCCATATAAGGCGAAGGGTTCACCATCCGCAGGCTGCGGTACAGCTCAAAGGGCTCGCGCTGCACCTGCGTTTCCAGGCGCTGGCTGATCACCAGCTGGAACACATCGCCCGCCGCGATGTGTTCCTTGGCGGTGAGCACGGCCGCTTCGAAATCCTCGCGGCTGCGGTTGCTGCGGGTGGGCAGTTCGGCGATGGGCGATTCGCGCCAATCGAGGGGCGTGAGATCCGGCGGCAACGGGGCATGCATGCGCCGCTCCAGCCGATCGAGGCGCTCGATCGCGGCGTCGTAGGCGGCAGCAGGATCCGCGCCAGCCGTGCAATCGGCGTAGGCCACCGCCGTGATCTGCCGTTTCACCTGATCGAACACCAGCAGGCTGTCGGCCAGCATCCAGCAGCCATCCGGCGGGCCATCTGCGGCGGTGGGATGCACCGGCACGCTCGGCTCAATCCAACGGATCAGCTCGTAGCCCCAGAAGCCAAACAGCTGCCCCACCGGCGGCAGCCCATGAATGGAGGAGGGGGTGTAGGGCTTGAGCGCATCGCGCAGCAGATCAAAGGGATTGCCGTTGTGCTGGCTCTGGCGTCCATCGCGCCAGCACTGCTGCGCCTGATCACCACGCACCGTGAGCGTCCACAGCGGATCGCTCACCACAAAGCTCCAACGGCCGATGCGCTCACCGCCCTCCACGCTCTCCAGTAGCACGCCGTGCTCACTGCCGGCCCCCACCTTGAGCCAGGTGGTGAGCGGTGTTTCCAGATCCGCCGGCCAGGTGCGCCAGATCGGGATGAAGCTGCTGCCCGCCTCAGCCTGGGCCAGAACAGTGGCGCGGTCGGGAGAAGGCATCACGGGGCGTGCAGGCAAAAAAAACGGGGCGCCTGGCCCCGCCTTTATAGAGGTTGATCGCCCCACCGCTGGTAGCGGGATGGGGCGTGCAGCACTCAGGAATCGAAGGTGTTCTTGCCGGTGAACTTGATGCTGGCGGGGTTGCCGTTCTGGCCGATGCGACGGGCGTTGTGACCCACCATCGGACGACCCTCGTTCACCTTCTCGGGGAACACGCCATCTTTGGGGTGCAGGAATTCGGTGTCGCCGCCGGGGAAGATCCGGTAGATCTTGTAGTCCTCGATGCGGGGCTTGAACTTGGTGCGCAGCTGGGTGCCCAGGGCCAGGCACTGCTCCTTGCGAGCGAAATACATGATGTTCTCGCCCTCGTTCATGTGGGCAGCGCCACCGGTGGGAAGCTCGAACGCCTGAACCTTGCTGCTGGTCCAGGTGATGGCGTACTTCTCTTCGGTTTCAGCGGCGTTGAGCAGACCGCCCGTGCTGCCGATGTACTTCGGGAGTTGACCGCTCAATGCCATGGCTGTTCCGGAGAGGGGAGTCGGCGGACCGCAGACCGTTTCGACCGGAAGCTAGCACCGTGTTTTGGGCCCAACAGCCTGCGGCGGCGGGGTCTTCACACCCGTCAACAAACCCGCTCGATCAGCTGCTCGCCACGGGGAAAAACACCGTGAGATCGTTGCCGGCCCGCTCCGCCAGCCGCCCCCCCAGGCTGTGGAACAAGCGCTGGGTGGCCTGCCGGCTCAGCTGCAGGCTGCCGGTGCCGGGGTTCCAGCTGAGCACCGGCCCCACCCGCTCAGCCGCAGCGGCTTCGCCCGGCTCCACCAGCACCGCGGCACTGGCGCTGAAGCGCAGCTTGAGGCGGGCGCCGGCGGGTTGCAGGCTCAGGCGCACCACCGCGCCGGCCGGCAAGCCGCGGCTGAAGCGATCCACCAAGCCGCCCAGCACCGTTTCCAGCCGGGCCGGATCGCTGAGCACCAGCGGCAGATCCGGGCTGCAGCGGAGCTCCATCGCCAGGCTGCGGCGCAACAACTGCTGGCGCCACACCGGCTCGAGCTGCTCCAGCAGCCGGGCCAGATCGGTGCGGGCCAACGCCTGATCCTCACTGGGAGGCTCCCGCTGCAATTCCGCCGCCAGAAAGATCAGCCCGAAGCGATCAATCTGCTCGCTGCACTCCCCATCGATCTGCTGCAGGCGCTGGCGCACCAGCTCCGGCAGATCGCTGCGGCGCAGCAGCGACCGGATCAGGGTGCGAATCGTGGCCAGGGGTGTGCGCACCTCATGGGTGAGGGCCTCCAGCAGGGCCAGTTCGCTGCTGGGGCTGCTGGAGGCGGCTGCAGCATCGGCAGCGGAGCTGCGGTGCACCAGCGGCTGCAGGGTGAGGCTCGGGGCCATGGCGGCCAAGCGCTCCGCCAGCCGCGGCCAGAAGCGCTGGGCCAGTTGTTCATCGCTCTGCAGCGGCCCCAGGGCCTGAATCGCCTGGCGCAGCCGCTGGCCCTGCTCAGGGTCGGTGTGCTGCAGGCGCTCATCCAACAGGCTCAGCGCCGCCGAGAGCGTGGGCGGATCAAAGCGCACCACCAGCCGCCGCTGGCCCGGCTCACCCAGCAGCGCCATGGCCACCTGCAGGCGCGGGGTGAGCACCAGCAGCAGCGGGTCGGTGCCATCGGCCTCCAGCAGCGGCAGGCGCTGGAAGCCACCGGCGGCCCGCGCCGGGGCTGTGCTCACCCCGGGCGGCAACAGGGGCGAACCGGCCTGCAACAGATCCCCCAGCTCAGCCGGCGCCCACACCCAGCCCTGCAGCTGCTGCAGCAAGGCGGGCTCATGCAGCGCCGGCAGCGGCGCGGCAAGCCACACGCCCTGCTGCGCGCCCAGGGGCAGCAGGAAGTCGTCTTGCAGGGTGGCGAGGGCTGCCCACCACTGACGCCGCACGCTGTCGTCGTCGCAGCTGCCGGCTGGCACCCCCTCGGCCAGCCGCTGCCGCAGGCGCTCGAGGCTCACCAGCGGGGCACTCCCGAATGAACACCGCGGCGCGCTACCGAAGCACACAGCCCCAGCGCGATGAAATTCACCAACATCGCCGAGCGGCCATAGCTCAACCAGGGCAGGGGAATGCCGGTGATCGGCCCGAGACCGATGGTCATGTTGATGTTCACCACCACCTGGAACATCACCATGGCGCCCACACCCACCACCACCAGCGACTCCACATCGCTGCGGGCCTTGCCGGCGATCTGCAGGAGCCGCCAGATCCAGAACACAAAGCCCAGCACCGCCAGCACCGAGCCCACAAAGCCCAGCTCCTCGCCCAGGGCGCTGAAGATGAAATCGGTGTGCTGCTCGGGAATGAAGCGCAGCAGGGTGAGGTGGCCCTGCAGCAAACCGGTGCCAAACCAGCCTCCTGAGCCAATACCCACCGTGCTCTGCAGCAGGTGGTAGCCCCCGCCCAGCGGGTCCTTATTGGGATCGAGAAACAGGGTGAGGCGATCGCGCTGGTGGGGCTGCAGGAAGTTGTTCCACAGCCAGGGGGTGGCCATAGCAAAGAGCCCCTGCACCGTGAGCACCAGCGACAAACCGGCGCGCTTCCAGGGGAGGCTCTTCCAGGCCAGCAGGCCCATGGCGGGAATCCAGGCCAGCAGCAGCCACGGAAACACCCCCGCCACGATCGCGGTGATCACCGGCGAGAGAAACAGCACCACCCAGCTGCCGGGCATGCCCGACCAGAACATCATCACCAGCAGCACCGCGCCAAACACCAAAGAGGTGCCCAGATCGGGCTGCACCAGCACCAGCAACCAGGGGAAGCTGATGATCGCCACCGGCCGCACCAGATCCACGGGCCGCTCCACCGGATGGCGCGAGAGCACGCGCGCCAGCAGCAGGATCGCGCCGATCTTGGCGAACTCCGAGGGCTGCACATTGAAGCCGGCGATGTTGATCCAGCTCTGGGCGCCGAGGGCGCTCACCCCCACCACCCGCACCGCGATCAAGCTGGCCACGGTGACGCCGTAGATCACCCAGGGCCAGCGGGTGATGCTCTCCACGGGCACCCGCGCCAGGCCCAAGGCGATCGCCAGGCCCACCGCAGCGGTGATCCAGTGCTGATACCAATCAGCGTAATCAGCCTGGCGCTGCGTGCTGGCGATCAGGATCCCCGACACGAAAATCATCGCCAGGGGGATCCACCAGAGCAGCTTGTCGACGCGATCCACCCAGCGGCGCCGGCGCGATCCACCAGCGGCGAACAGGGCGCTGCGGCGCCGGCCCCAGAGGCCCAGCAGGGTCATGCGGCGGCCGCCAGCGGCAGGCCAGCCGCCAGATCACGGAACGCCGCAGCGGTGGCTGATTCCGGAGCACTGAGCACCGCGGGGCGGCCGCCATCGCCGCCCTGCACCACCGCCAGCTCCATCGGCAGCTGCGCCAGCAGCGGCACCCCGCTCTCCTGCGCCAACTGAGCACCACCGCCGGCGCCAAACAGCTCGTAGCGCTTCTCGGGCGCATCGGGCGGGATGAAGGCCGTCATGTTCTCCACCACCCCCAGCACGGGCACGCCGAGCTGCTGGAACATCGCCAGGCCGCGGCGCGCATCCTGCAGCGACACCATCTGCGGTGTGGTGACGATGATCACCCCCGCCATGGGCACCGCCTGGGCGAGGCTGAGCTGGGCATCGCCAGTGCCGGGGGGCAGATCCACCACGAGCACATCGCGCTCACCCCACTCCACCTGATAGAGGAACTGGCGAATGATGCCGTTGAGCATCGGGCCGCGCCAGATCACCGGCTGATCCGCATCGATCAGCAGCCCCATCGACACCATGGCGATGCCGCAGCTCTCCAGCGGCGTGAGGATCTGGGCGTTGCCGCTGCCGCTCACCTGCGGCGTTTGATCCGCCACCCCCAGCATCGTGGGGGCGTTGGGGCCGTAGATATCCGCATCCAGCAGGCCCACCTTCAGGCCAGAAGCCGCCAGGGCACAGGCCAGGTTCACCGCCACGGTGCTCTTGCCCACGCCGCCCTTGCCGCTGCTCACGGCAATCACCTGCTTCACGCCGGGGATGGGCTGCTTCTCCGGCCCACCACCGCCATGGCCCGCCGCACCGATCGGCGCCTGCTGATGGGTGGGCGCGGGCGCCGGTGGGGGGGCCAGCTCAATCTGCACATCCTCGATGCCACCCAGCTGCAGCAGGGCGCCGCGGGCATCGGCGGCGATGCGCTCGCGCTGGGCATTGGCATAGCCGGGCAGGGCCAGGCGGAACACCACACGGTTGTTCTGCACGCGCACCTGCTGAATCCACTGCAGTTCCAGCAGGCTGCGGCCGCTGCCGGCATCGGTGAGGGGCTCGAGGGCGGCGAGGGCCTGGGTTAAGGCCTGATCTGCGCTGGCCATCGGGCGGGAGGAAAGGACCCGGATCCTAGAAGCGGCTGCTGGGAAGGCCTGGCGCGGGCCCGCCACTGCCACGGGCATACCGCAATCGTGATCACGAACTCTCTCGAAAGCTTGTGCCGCGGCCCGTTGAGCTGAAAAGGTGAGGCGGTTTGCCTGAGCCCCACCGGGCGGTTGGATTGATGTTGAAGGGCCTGCTGTCGCGAGCCAAAGCCAAGCTGGGCAGCCCGAGCGCCAGCCCTGCCGCCGCCACGGCTCTGGAGGCGCCTCCGGCCGATTCACGCCAGCGGGCCAAGGCGCTGCTGATGGGGCTGCAGGATTCGATCTGCGCCGGGCTGGAGCAGCTCGATGGCAGCGGCCGCTTTCAAGAGGAAAGCTGGGTGCGGCCAGAAGGCGGCGGCGGCCGTTCCCGCGTGATGAAGGGCGGCCGCATCTTTGAGCAGGGCGGCGTGAACTTCTCCGAGGTGGAAGGCAGTGAGCTGCCCCCCTCGATCCTCAGCCAGCGCCCGGAGGCCAAGGGCCACCGCTGGTTCGCCACCGGCACCTCGATGGTGCTGCACCCGCGCAACCCCTACATCCCCACCGTTCACCTCAACTACCGCTATTTCGAAGCGGGCCCGGTGTGGTGGTTCGGCGGCGGCGCCGACCTCACCCCCTACTACCCCTTCCTCGACGACGCCAAGCATTTCCACAGCACCCTCAAGGGCGCCTGCGACAGCGTGAACCCCGCCTTCTATGAGGTGTTCAAGCCCTGGTGCGACGAATACTTCTATCTGAAGCACCGCGATGAAACCCGCGGCGTGGGCGGCATCTTCTACGACTACCAAGACCCTCGCGGCGTGCTCTACAAGGGCCAGGCCCCCCAAGGCCCCGCCGCCGCCGCGGGCCAGCGCGTGGGCGCTCAGCCCCAGAGCTGGGAGCAGCTGTTCGCCCTGGCCAGCGCCTGCGGCAATGCCTTCCTGCCCAGCTACGTGCCGATCGCCGAGAAGCGCCACAACACCCCCTACGGCGAGCGCGAGCGCCAGTTCCAGCTGTATCGCCGCGGCCGCTACGTGGAGTTCAACCTGGTGTTCGACCGCGGCACGATCTTCGGCCTGCAGACCAACGGCCGCACCGAATCGATCCTGATGTCGCTGCCGCCGCTGGTGCGCTGGGAGTACGGCTATCAGCCCGAGGCCGGCAGCCGCGAAGCGCTGCTCACCGATCTGTTCACCAAGCCCCAGAACTGGCTGGGCGACGCCTCACTGATCGCCCGCTGCCAGCCCCACGGGGCTGTGAACTGAAGCGGGCGCTGGGGCTGCGGCGGCGGTGGGTGCAGCCACGCCGCCAACCCCCAGCTCCAGGGCATTCACCACCCGTGCGGTGATCGTGGCGAGAGCCTGCTCGCGGCTGACTGGATTGCGCAGCGCCGGCTCCAGGGGGGCCTCGAGCTTGCCGATCTCCAGGATCGTGATGCCGCGGCGGGGGCCGCCGAGGCCGCCGCGGAACTGGCGTGGGTAGCCGCCGAATGCCTGGGCCAGGCTTTCATCAAGGCTGCTGTGGGGGCGATGCAGCGCCGGGATCACACCGGATCCCACCCCATCCGGGCCGTAGGCGTCGAAGTGGATCTCAAGGGCATAGCCCCCGGCGGCGGCGTGGGCCTTGCCCACACTCCAATTGGTGCGGGGGTCGTCGCCGTTGTGAATGGTGCGCACCTGCGGGTCGTAGAAGCGGATGTTGAGCCCGCGCTGCCGGCCCAGCTGCACCACCCGCTTGGCCACCTCGAGATTCCAGTAGAGCTCGTCGCGGATGCCGGGCTGCATGGGCCGGGCGCCAGCCAGATCCACCGCAGCGCCAGAGGTTCCGGCCCCGGGGATGCCCTGGGAATCCGCATGGCCGGCCATCACCAGAATCTCCACCTCACGCCCAACGGCGCGGCGGCCCACCCAATCGCGCTGGAGGCGGCTGCGCACACCCGTGAGCGGATCGCTGCCGCCACTGCGCAGGGCTGGGGCCTCCGCTGCCGCAGCCAAACCCAAGGTGGCCAGCAAGAACCCGGCCAGCAGCACACTGCGGCGAAGACCGCTCGGGCAGGCCATGGGTGAAGGCGGCGGTGTCAGCGCACCACTCTGGCTCAGATCGGTGAGCTGAGCAGGTTGCCGTCGCTGAACAAGCCGAGCTGCGGCCCGAGCTCCTGCTCAAGCGCAATCAGCTCATCGCGATGGGCCCGCAACCGCAAAGCGCTGCCGGTGGCCTGATCGTGGCTGATCAGGCGCAGCTCCACCGATTCATCGCGAGCAGCGCGGCGGCGATAGAGCACACCGGCCAAAGGGCCCAGGGCGATCAGCAGCAGCGGCCACCAGTGCAGCTGAGGCAGAAGCTGACGCAGCACCAGGCCCAGGCAACCGGCACCCACCCCTCCCAGCAACGAAAGCAGCACCGCCAAACCTCCGCTGGCCTGCACCTGGCCGCGGAAACGCAGCAAACGCCGCTCAGGGTTGCTTTCCTGCTCCAGCCAGCCGCGCTGCTTGAGCCAGTCGGCCATCACCGGCAGCACCTCCAAGGGAGGCTTGGAGGAGCGCACCTCCACCACGGTGGTGCGGTCTTTACTGGCGGCCCGCAGGAAGAACACCAGGCCGACAGCCAGGAGCAGGGTGAGCAGCAGGGTGGAACCCAGAGCTGGGGGCATGCGCGCCGCCATGCAGATGGGCTTCATTCTCCTCAAGCCAGTGCCGCCATGGCGTCATCAGCTCAAGTGCAGCCTGTTGGTGGGCCTCCAGCAGGTGGAGCATGCGGCGCGGCCGCCCCCGACTGGGGCAGCGCTGGCTGTAGGTGCTGATCGCCCCCTCGTGATCGAGGAAGTGAATCGCCTGCTGCAGCACCGTTTCCGAGAGTCTCAGCTTGGGGTGGGCGTCGCTGAGGTCGTGCATCAAGGCGGTGGGGTAGCTGTCGTGATCGAGCAGGCACTCGAGGATCCAGCACACCGCCAGCTCCAGCCCCAGGTGCTGAATGGGGGGCTGCTCAAAAAAGGCTCGGATCGCTCCCAGGCCCGCCAGCTCCTGAAAACGGGGAGATCGCATCACAACAGCCAAGCGGCACACCCATCTGCTAGCGCAATCTCATTTCGATTTTCAAGAGCGAAAGATGATCTTGGGTTTTGGGATGGCTCGGCAGGTCGTCCGCGACGATGGCTTCAGCTCCTGTGACCACCTTGCCCAGCCCCACAGCGCCGGCCGCCGGCTCCAGCCCAGCCCGTTTCGCCGTGCTCGATGCCGACCTCACAGCGGAATGGCATGAGCTGCTCGGCCGCTCCAGCGCCCTGGCGGTGGACACCGAAGCCATGGGCCTGGTGCATGGCCGCGATCGGCTCTGCCTGGTGCAGATCAGCGACGACCAGGACAACGTGTGCTGCATCCGCATCCTGCGGGGCCAAAGCGAAGCGCCGCTGCTGAAGCAGCTGATGGAGCGTGCCGACATCGTGAAGGTGTTCCACTTCGCCCGCTTCGATGTGGCCGCCCTGGGCGAAGGGCTCGGCATTGCCGTGAATCCGCTGTTCTGCACCAAGGTGGCCAGCCGCCTGGCCCGCACCTACACCAATCGCCACGGCCTCAAGGAGCTGGTTGCCGAGCTCTGCGGCGTAGAGCTCGACAAGGGCGCCCAAAGCAGCGACTGGGGCCGGGTGGAGGAGCTGAGCGAGGCCCAATTGGCCTACGCCGCCAATGATGTGCGCTATCTGCTGCCGGCCCGCGAGCGGCTGATCCAGATGCTCGAGCGCGAAGAACGCCTGGATCTGGCCCAGCGCAGCTTCCAGTGCATCCCCGTGATCGCCGAACTCGATCGCGGCCGCTTCGGCGCGATCTTCGAGCACCGCAGCTGAGGTCAGGGGCGACTCAGTCGTCGCCCAGGTAGTTCGCCTCTTCCGCTACGGCCTCCAGCAGCACATCCAACAGCTGGCGCGACTCCTGACCCACGCCTTCGCTCTCCAGCAGCAAGCGCTGGGCGATCAGGAGGCGGCCGGCGGGGTCGCGCACGCCCTCGCGGGCGGCCACCAGATCCACCTTGCGGCGAGCCGAGGCGATGCTGATGCTCAAAGCGCTGGCCAGCTTTCCGCAGGCGGTCACGTAGTCCTTGTCCTGAGGCGCTGCCATGCGGGCTGCAAAAGGCGTCAGCCCATCATCCCGCCTGGCCCTGCAGCGGGCGTGAGCAGCCGCTCCTCCAGCAGCTGAGCCAGGGCTTCACTGCCGCCAGCAGGGCCCATGCGCCGCGCACCGATCCGGCCCAAGGCCGCCCGCCGCTGCGGGGCGTTCAGCAACTCCTCCAGGCCCTGGGCCAAGGCCTGCGGCGTGCGGCACACCGCCACCGACCCACCGAGCAGGCGGCTCTGGCGCTGGGCAAAGCCGAGCTTGAACTGAGGCCCGGGCCCAGGCAACGACAACGCCGGCACACCAAGCCCCACCAACTGCTCCGTGGCGGTGCCGGCGGCCGCCAGGCCCACCTCGGCGCAGCCCGCCCAGGCCGCAAACCGCCCGGGGCCCACCACAAGCAGCACGCTGCCGCGCTGCCATGCGGCGGCCGCCTCCCCCGGCGGTGGCCCAGGCACCGGCTCAAACCCCAGCCTTTGCAGCAGCGGAGCCCACTCCTCGGGCGATGGCCGCGAGCCGCAAGGGGCCAGCAGCAACAGGGGCTCGGCTTCGCTGAGCAGTTCGAGGGCCTCCAGCAGCCGGCGCAGGTTGCCCAGGGCCTCGGGCATGCGGCTGCCCCCCAGCAGCAGCAGCCGGCGGCGCCCCTGCAACACGGGCGGCAAAGGCTCAGCCCGCAGGCCATCCATCATCGGATTGCCCGGCGCCAGCGCGTCCACTCCGTGGCGGCGCAAGCCACGGGCGGTGAGGGCATCGCGCATCGCCACCAGGCGGCAGCGACGCCGCGCCATCAGAGTCCATTCCCAGGGATCCCACTCACTGCCTTTGCAGCGGTGGTAGAGCGCCGCAAGGCCGGCTGAACCGGGCCCGCTCGCCCAGGTGTAATCGCTCTTGGGGGTGCCAATGAAGCCATAAGGCGCGCCGCTGCCCCAGGCCAGCAGCAGCGGCAGCAGATCGCCCACCGCCAGCACGGGATCACCGCGGCGCCCCCAGCGGCGCACGAGCCGCCACTGCCGCCAACTCAGGCCGAGCACCCCAGCCCCGAGATCGGCCAGCAGCCCCCGCAAACTCTGGTTGCTGAAGCCGCCGCTGGGCAGGTGCCGGCGCGGGCCGATCCGCCTGAGCACCCCTGCCTCCTCAGCCGCCGCGAACGCACCGCCCTCCCCCACCAGGGGCAGCACCGCAATCTCCAACTCAGGCCGGCGGCGATGCAGCGCCTGCAAAATCCGCAGAGCGATGAGGTCTTCCCCATGGCCGTTGCTCAGCACCAGCAAACGGCCGGGCATCCCGTGACTGATACGATCCGCACAGGGAGTTTGCTCCCGTCCGGCGGCATGGCCAAGTGGTAAGGCAGAGGATTGCAAATCCTTTACCCCCAGTTCGAATCTGGGTGCCGCCTCTCGTTTCCGATCAGCCCAGCTGAGCCTGGTTGTATCAGCGCAGCTGAGCTCGAATCACCCATGGCGGCTCTCCGAGGGCTGCCAGATCGCTGTTCACTGCTTCGCAGCGCAGATCGCTGGGATCGATCTGACAGCCACCGCGCACCGACCAGGTACTCGGCAGGCCCTGCACCAGGCCGCGCCCATCAAAGCGAGCCAGGCTGAGGCTCACCAGCTTTACGTTCAGCGGACGCTTCAGCGAGCAACTGCCGTTGCGGCAGCCCATCGGTTCGCTGCCCTCCGCCAGGGCTCCCACCAGCGTCAGCCGGATCGAAGCACCGGGCTCAGCCGCCTCGGCCTGCACACTCAGGCGCAGCACCTCCGAGCTGCGTTGATCCAGCTGCAGCTCCTGGCAGCGCAACCTGGGCGCTGCGCCGTGTTCCACCACGCAGCTGTTGGGGCGGTACCGCCAACGGCCAAAGGGCTCCTCCGCGGCCGCCAGGGGCCGCCAGGGGCCAAGCAGCAGCACGGCTGCCGCCAACACAGCACCGCAACCCAAGCCACGGCCCAGCATCAGTAGCCGGAGTCGGCCACGCACATGCCGATGCACACCAAGCCATTGCTGGCGGTGCGGCCGCAGTGGCCGCACAGCACCGGATCGGGCGGCAGTTCGCTAGCGCCTTGGGGTGGCTCAGCGGCTTGAGGCGGCTGAAGGTTGGAGGTGGCGTTGGCGGTGGCGATGGCTGAGCTGGGCAGAGAATTCACCGCAGAGATGGCCCCGATTGGCTCGATCATGGCAAGCAACAGCCATCAACCCGGGATCGGTGTGGGCACCTGGGCCTGGGGCAACCAGTTCCTCTGGGGCTACGACCCCGCGCGCGACGACGAGGCCCTGGCCGCCACCTTCCGCCGCTGCCTGGAGCTGGGGCTGCACTTCTTCGATACGGCGGATTCCTACGGCACCGGCCGGCTCAATGGGCGCAGCGAGGCCCTGCTGGGCCGTTTTGCCATGGCAGCGCCAGCCGAGCCGCGCGCCAAGCTCTGCATTGCCACCAAATTGGCCCCCTTCCCCTGGCGGCTGGGGCGCCAGGGCTATCAGCGCGCCTTCGCCTCCTCGCAGGAGCGGCTGCAGGGCCACTTGCAGCGGGTGCAGCTGCACTGGAGCACCGCCCGCTACGCCCCCTGGCAGGAGGGGCCACTGCTCGATGGCCTGGCCGATCTGGTGCGCCGTGGCGCCGTGGCGAGCCTGGGGGTCTCAAACATGGGCCCCGTGCGGTTGCGCCAGGTGCATCAGCGCTTGGCCGATCAGGGGGTGCCCTTGCGCAGCCTGCAGGTGCAGCTCTCGCTGCTCGCACCGCAACCGGTGCTGGCAGGCGGAGTAGCGGAGGTGTGCCGTGAGCTCAACATCGAGCTGATTGCTTACAGCCCACTGGCCCTGGGATTGCTCAGCCGCTACAACAGCCAGAACACAGCTGGCGCGCGGCCGCTCACCGGCACGCGCCGGCGGCTGTTCCAGCAGCTCGAGCCCCAGCTGCAACCGCTGCGCCAACGCATGGCGGAGATCAGTGCGGGCAGGCCGGGTGGTTTGGCCGCCGTGGCCCTCAACTGGTGCCGCGCCCACGGAGCGATGCCGATCCCCGGCTTGCGCAGCTGCGAGCAGGTGGAGGCCACGGCCGCAGCCCTCAGCTGGCACCTGAGCCAGGAGGAGCGCCACAGCCTCGATCAGCTGGTGGGGCAGGCCGGTGCTCCGCGGATGCCGGCCAATCCCTTCCAGAGCGCCTGATCAGGCCTGGCCCATCAGCGGCGAGGGATCGGGGGTGAGCACCACCGGCATGCGCTCACGCTCGGGAGCCTCGCTGCTCTCCGCCGGCCGGCTCAACGACACGAGCCTGGGGCGAGGGGCTTCCAGCACAGCCGGCGCTGCTGGAGCTTCCGGGGCGGCCGTGCCTTCATCACAGGCGGCAAGCGCCTCCTGGAGCAGGGAGTCGAAGGTAGCGCCGGGCAGGCGGTGCCGGGCAATCTCGAGGAAAGCCCGCGCCAGGGATTCACCGGCGGCCGCCTTGAGGGCGGGGTTGGTGCGGCGCTGCTCCTGCTCCTCTTCCACCGCACGGATGAAGCGCTCGGTGACATCGCGCTTGGTGGCAGCGCGGATCCGGGTTTCCTGCTCCGGAGGCGACAGCTGCAGCTGTTGATCCAGCTCCTCGAGCCGGCGGCTGATGCTCTCCAGCACCTCGCGGGCTTCCTTGCCCACATGGGCCAGCTGGCCATCGGAGAGGCGAGGCAGATCCGCCACAAACACCTTGCCGTGGTCGCGCAGGGTGAGGAAGGTGGGGCGAACGCTGCTGCGGCTGGGGTACGTGTCGCGAGGGCGCAGCGGGCGGTTCGGGGGAATCGGGCCAGCGGAACTGCGCCGGCGCGTGACGCGGGTGGAGGCGTTTAAAAGCGAGCCGTTTAACGACATCTCAAACCTATAAAGAACAGACCTATGCGCTGTGTTCTGCGTTGCCGAACAATCAGGCACGGCGCGGGCGTGATCAACGCCGCACCGCAGTGCTCAGACCCTAACGGCCTGGAGCGGTTTCACCGGGCTCAAACGCCAGGCTGATGCAATTTGGCAGCCAAGGCGGCGGAATCAGTACGGCAATCCAGCCAGGGGCGCCGCTCCTGCCGATCCAGGCTCCACCTGACCGAGCAACCAGGCCTGATGCCCCTGGCTCGCGCACACCTGCAGCGCTGCATCCACCGCCCGCTCCGGCAGCACCAGGCAGAAGCCCACCCCGAGGTTGAAGGTGTTCCAGAGATCCGCCTCCGGCACCTCACCGTTCTCCTGCAGCCAACGGAACAGCGCCGGGCGCTCCCAGCTGCCGGAATCGAGGCGGGCGTGCAGGCCTTCCGGCAGCGCCCGGGGCAGGTTTTCCGGCAGACCACCGCCGGTGATGTGGGCCATGCCATGCAGCTCCACCCCTGCAGCCAGCAACGCCTGCACCAGCGAGGCATACAGAACAGTGGGCTCCAGCAAGGCATCCAGCACAGCCGGGCCACCAGGCATGAGGCTGGTTTCCGGGGTGACGCCGCGCATCTCCAGGATGCGACGCACCAGGCTGAAGCCGTTGCTGTGCACCCCGCTGCTGGCCACAGCCACGATGCGATCGCCCGCCTGCACCCGCGCTGGATCGATCAGCTCGTCTTCGTCCACCACCGCCACGCAGAAGCCCGCCAGGTCGTAGCGACCGGGGCCGTAGAAGCCAGGCATCTCAGCGGTTTCACCCCCCAGCAGGGCACAGCCGCTCTGGCGGCAGCCATCGGCGATGCCCTCCACCACCTGGGCCATCGCCTCGGGCGTGAGCTTGCCGGTGGCGATGTAATCGAGAAAGAACAGGGGCTGGGCGCCACTGGTGATCACGTCGTTCACGCACATCGCCACCAGATCGATGCCCACGCCGTGATGACGCCCATGGGCCTGAGCCAGCTCGAGCTTGGTGCCCACACCGTCGGTGCCCGATACCAGCAGCGGCTTGCGCATGCCCTGAGGCAGGCGGCAGAGCCCACCAAAACCGCCCAGACCACCCAACACCTCGGGCCGGCGCGTGGACTCCACACTCGAGCGGATGCGCTCCACGAAGGCGCGCCCAGCCTCCACATCAACGCCGGCTGTGCGGTAGTCCATCCCAGCAACCCCTCACGGATCCCTTGATCCTGCCCCGCCAGGGGGCACAGCCACCAGCCAATCCGCAACCGCCCACCGGATTGGCACACACTTCGATCAGGCCCGCTTATTGAGGCGATCAGTGGCTGTGATCGAAAGACCCTCTTGCCAACCCTGCAAATCCCTGCGATAGCCCTCTTTTCGAGATTTGATCGCAAATGCTGATCAATCCAACGCTCGCAATTGCAGACCAAATCCACCACGCACTGCCAGTAACTTTGCGGCGTCGTCAATTCCCGATAGGAACTCCATCAGCACATCGGTTCAGAAATGCCTCGCAATTTGCGATCGCCTCTGTCTGAAACCCGCTCTTGAAGCTGACGGGCCACACCTTTTCCAGTGGCTGCTGCGTCAACCGCGGCGAGTTTCGCTTGTTATGCGTCGCTTCTGTCTCCTTGGTGGCTCGGCCCTGCTCCTCTCCGGCAGCACTGGTCTCCCCCCGGCCTTCGCCACCACCGGCCGCGTTGCTGCCGACACCAGCAGCCCCGCACTTGAACTGGCGATCCGCAGCGTGGATTCCAGCCTCGAGTCGGCCGATCCCTCAGACGAGCTTCAGATCAAACCTGCCGCTCCCGCGCTCCCCATCGCCACCCCTCCGCAGCAGCCTCGGGTGAAATCGGTGAGTCAGGGTCAGGCCAGTTGGTACGGCCCCGGCTTCTTCGGGAACCGCACCGCCAGTGGTGAAGTGCTCCGCCCGGGCACCCTCACCGCCGCCCACCGCACCCTGCCCTTCGGCACCAAGGTGCGCGTGACCAACATGGGCAACGGCCGCAGCGCCATCGTGCGCATCAATGATCGTGGCCCCTTCCATGGCAACCGGGTGATCGACCTGGCCCATGGCGCCGCCAACAACCTTGGTCTGATCTCCAGCGGGATCGCCAACGTGAAGCTGGAAGTGCTCCAGCCCTGAGTGCCGCTCAGGCTTTGCTTCAGCCCACTGGCCTTGCGGCCGGTGGGCTTTTTGCTGGCCCGGTAGGGTCGCACCAAGCCGCAAGAGCCCGTGCGCCTGCTGCGCCGCTGCACCGATCTGGAGGCCTGGCGCCGCAGCTGCGGAGCGTCGCCCCTGCATTTCGTGCCCACCATGGGCGCCCTGCACCTGGGGCACCAGAGCCTGATCGCGCGAGCCGGCCGGCTGCAGGCTGACGTGCGGCCGCAGGTGCTGGTGAGCGTGTTCGTGAACCCGCTGCAATTCGGAGCCAACGAGGATTTCGGCCGCTATCCCCGCCAGCTCGTGCGTGATGCCGAACTGGCCGAGGCCGCGGGCGCCGATGCGCTGTTCGCTCCGAGCGTGGAGGAGCTCTATCCCGCCGGTGAAGCTGAGATCACCCGGATCCACCCCCCGCAATCCCTGCAGGCGGGCCTGTGCGGGCGCCACCGGCCTGGTCACTTCAATGGCGTGGCCACCGTGGTGGCCCGGCTCCTGGGCCTGATCCGGCCGGATCAGCTGCTCCTGGGTGAAAAAGACTGGCAGCAGCTGGTGATCCTGCAGCGGATGGCGGCGGATCTGGGCCTACCGGTGCAGGTGGTGGGATGCCCCACCCTGCGCGAGCCCGATGGCCTGGCCCTCAGCTCGCGCAACAGCTATCTCAGCGCTGAGCAACGGCAGCAGGCCGCCGCTCTGCCGCAAGCCCTCCAAGCCGCCGCCGCCGGGCCCCTCCCCCCAGGCAGCGCCCTGGCCCCCACGCTGATGCAGGTCCAGCAAGCGCTGGAGCAAGCCGGCCTGGTGCTCGACTATGTAGAAGCGGTGTGTCCCCGCAGCCTGCAGCCCCGCAGCGCGCTCACGGGCCTCACCCTGCTGGCCGCCGCCGCCCACTGCGGCCCCAGCCGCCTGATCGATCACGTGTTTCTGATGAGTCGAGCCCCGATCGTTGCCATCGATGGCCCTGCCGGCGCCGGCAAAAGCACCGTGACCCGTGCCTTCGCGGAGCGGCTGGGACTGATCTATCTCGACACCGGCGCCATGTACCGCGCCGTGACCTGGCTGGTGCAGCAGAGCGGTGTGGATGCCGCCGATGCCGCCGCCGTGGCGCCGCTGCTGCAGAACCTCGACCTGCAACTGAGCACCGCTGCCGCCGGCAGCCAACGCGTGAGCGTGAACGGCCACGACGTGACCGATGCGATCCGTTCTCCCGAGGTGACAGCCCAGGTGTCGGTGGTGGCGGCCCATGGCTGCGTGCGCGAAGCGCTCACCCGCCAGCAGCAGGCCATGGGCGAGCGCGGCGGCCTGGTGGCCGAAGGGCGTGACATCGGCACGGCCGTGTTCCCGGATGCCGAGCTCAAGGTGTTCCTCACCGCCACCGTGGCCGAACGAGCCCGCCGCCGCGCCCTCGATCTGGAGCAGCGGGGGTTCCCTGTGCCGCCGCTGGAAGAGCTCGAGGCCCAGATCGCCGAACGCGACCATCTCGATTCCACCCGGGAGGTGGCGCCGCTCACCCAGGCCGCCGATGCCGTGGAGCTGATCACCGATGGCCTGAGCATCGAGGCGGTGATCGAGCAGCTGGTGCAGCTATTCCGCCAGCGCGTGCCCCACGACGCCTGGCCGGAGCCGGCGGCCTAACGCTGCTCGCGCAGCAGGCTCTCCAGCAGGCCGGCGCAGGCATCCTCGAGCAGATCGAGCACCTGCTCAAAGCCCTGTTCACCGCCGTAATAGGGATCGGGCACCTCGCTGGCGCTGAGGCGGCGGCAGTGGCTGGTCATCGGCTCGATGCGCGCCAGCCCCGGGCGGTCGCCCAGTTCACGGGCCAGCGAGCGCACGTTGCGCAGGTTGTCGTCATCCATGGTGAGGATGCGATCGAAGGCGCTGAAATCCGCCAGCTCGATCTGGCGAGCGCGGCTGGGCAGGTGGATGCCGCGGCGCTCTGCGGCGGTCCGCATGCGCCGATCAGCCGGATTGCCCACGTGCCAGCCGCCCGTGCCGGCGCTATCCACCAAGAAGCGATCCTCCAGCCCCTCACGGGCAATCAGGTGCAGAAACACCCCCTCAGCGGCCGGTGAGCGGCAGATGTTGCCCAGGCACACAAACAAGAGGCGCTGCTCAGCCATGGCTCACCCCCAGGCGCTGCAGCGCCAACGCGGCTCGCAGCTGCACCACCGGCGCCTCCTCGGCTGGATTGCGCCATAAGCCGATCAAGGCCTCGTGCAGGCGCTGCTGGGCTGCGGGCCCCTCCAACAGCTCGGGATGCAGTGCCGGCGCCAGGGATTCCAGACCCACCACCACCGCGTAGCGCACCACCCATTCACCATCGCGGCAGCCCTCCACCAGGGCCTGCAGGCAACGCTCGGCCGTGGCACAGCGCTGCGAAGGCGCCAACCGATCCAGCTTCAACTGACCCAGCCCCCGGGCCGCCGCGCGGCGCACGCTGGGGCCGATGTCGTTGCCGAGGGCATCTTCCAGCACCTCAAAGCCGCGCACATCGCCGATGCCCGCCAGGGCGCGCACCGCCCAGGCACGGGCGCCGTAGTTGTAGCCATCGATGTTGGTGAGGATCGTGTCCACCGCGGGCTCACCGATGGCGATCAGGCCATCCACCGCCGCCACGGCAGCACCGGGGTTGTTGAAGCCCAGCACCTCCACCAAACAACTGGCGCCGCCGGGGTGCGCCGCCGCGGCGAGGGCCTGGGTGGCCTGAAGCAGCCCCAGGGCGCTGTCGGCCCGCTGCACCGCCTCCACCAGGGCGATCACGTGATCAGGGGTCAAAACCGATGTGCTCACAGCAGGGCATCCATGGCATCAAGCACCGCCACCGTTTGCTGATCAGGAGCAGCAGAAGCCTCAGGCATGGCGGGGTGGTGTTCCACCAAACCGCGCAGGGCAATCAGCTTGAGGCTGTCCTCCGCCAGGGTGCTGGCGATGGGTTCGAGGGCCTCACGCCAGCCGGCCGCACCCAGATCCATCAGGGCCGCGCGGCGCACCTGCAACTGCTGGTGTTGGAGCAGCTGCACCAGCTGATCGCCCCAGCGGCGCTCCTGCGTGAGCTGCAGCAGCGCGCGGCAGGCGGCGCTGCGGATCAGAGGGCGCTCATGGGCCACAAACGGCTCGATCACCGCCAGCACCGGCGGCTCCGCCACACCGATGTCACCCAGGGCCTCGAGCAGGGCCTCGCACGGTTCCTGCAGCCTGGGTGTGCCCGGCTGCTGAGCCCCAGCCACCGACGGCCCGCTAGCCAAGCGCCGCCGCAGCGGCTCCACAGCCGCTTCAGCCCTGAGATCCCCTAAGGCGCGAGCTGCGGCTTCGCGCAAACCATGATCCTCATCCTCGAGGGTGGCCAGCAGGTCGGGGATCGCGGCCTGGGCGGGCAGCCCCAGCTTGCCGAGGGCGCGGGCCGCATTCCTGGCTACGGCGTTTTCTTCCACACCGGCGCCGGGATCGCGCGGACGGCGCTGGCGCAGGGCCTCCTGCAACAGGGGCACCGCATCGGGGTGACGGCTGCGGTTACGGCCCAACCACCAGGAGGCGTAGTACTGGGCGGAGGGATCGTCGGTGAGGCGCAGGCGCCGTAGCGCCTCCTCTTCACTGATCGGATCTCCGTTGCCCGGGAGCGAAGGATCAACGTCGCCGGCGGCCATGGTGTTGGGATAGCGGTGCGGCACTGGTGGCGATGCTGCCATCGCCGCTGGTGCCTGCGCGGAGGCATGCAACAAAAAAAGCCTCCCTTTCGGGAGGCTCGCTCGCAACCAGCGGTTGCGCTCAGCGCCTGAAATCAGACCAGAGCGGCAATCGCGTAGTCGATGTAGTTGTTGGCGATCACGCCAGCGTCGCCGCTGATGCCGTGGTTGGCCTTGATGTAGTTCAGAGCTTCCACATACCAGGAGGGGGAGAGCTCGAACGCACGGTTGATTTCGTCGAGACCAGCGATCAGGTACTCGTCGATGGGGCCGGTGCCACCAGCAACCAGGCAGTAGGTCACCTGACGCAGGTAGTAGCCGATGTCACGGGCGCACTTGGCCTTACCGCGAGCATCAGAGGCGTAGTTAGCGCCCTGCATCTGGGTGGTGTAGGGGAACTTGTTGTAAACGGCCTGGGCAGCGCCGTTCACCAGTTCGTCAGCCTTGGCGGTCAGAGCCTTGGCGTCAGCCAGAGCGTTGGCAGCGCGCTCGAAACGACCGAAAGCGGCGTTCAGCTCGGTGTTGCTCAGGAAGCGGCCCTGGGAATCAGCGGCTGCTACGGCTTCGGCGAGGGGGGTCTTCATTGGTTGAAGTGAAGAAGAAGGGTGGACCTAGAAAAAACGCGGTGCGGCGTTGCCTCAGGCAACAGCAGCAGCAGCGCGATCGAAGTAGGTGCCGATCTCGCTCATCAGAGCGGAGCAGTCGCCGGGGGTGATGCCGTTGCGATCGTTAGCGATCGAAATGGCGGCGTCCTTCATCTTGCGGATGCCTTCTGCCACGGAAGCGCCAGGCACGCCCACGGCCAGGTAGGTCTCACGCAGGCCGTTCAGGCAGCGGTCTTCCAGCACGGAGGCGTCGCCGTTGAACACGGAGTAGGTGACGTAGCGGAGGATGATTTCCATGTCGCGCAGGCAGGCAGCCATGCGGCGATGGGTGTAGGCGTTGGCGCCGGGTGCGATCAGAGCTGGCTGCTGATCGAAGAGATCGCGAGCAGCGTTGGTGACGATCTTGGAAGCGTTGGAGGTGATGCGGTTGACGGAATCCATCCGCTTGTTGCTGTCGGCGACCATCGCCGCGAGGGCGTCGATCTGACCAGCGTTGATGAATTCGCCGCGGGCATCAGCCTGAGAACCACCTCGGCAAACACGTCACACTCTGCGGATGACGCTCTTGTCATGGGAGTCGCGAGTATCAAGGGGGTGACGCGCTGTGAAGACAGCCATCATTTTGCAAAGAAAGAGGGCCAAACTTGTTGCCCCCATTAAGCTGAGTAATTGACCTCCTGATCGACAACCATGGCCATTGCCCTCGCCTCCCAGCTGCGTGAAGGCACCAAGAAAGCCCACACCATGGCCGAAAATACCGGCTTCGTGAGCTGCTTTCTCAAAGGCGTGGTGGACAAGGTCAGCTACCGCACCCTGGTGGCCGATCTCTATT